>TARA_R110002096_G_scaffold151307_11_pt1 | contig 14493 bp, 13 predicted proteins | sample TARA_R110002096 | Tara Oceans TARA_R110002096 (sample SAMEA4397295) | marine metagenome | biome: Polar Biome; feature: [DCM] deep chlorophyll maximum layer (ENVO:01000326); material: water (ENVO:00002006), including particulate matter (ENVO:01000060) such as... | depth 35 m | reverse complement strand
GAATGAACGATACCAAAATCTCAGAAGCCGTGCGCGTTGCAGCCCGCAAGGCGGCGAAATATTATACCAACAAGGAAACCGGGCCCGTGACATCGGTGAATGTCACCCGGATATAACCTGCAAATAACAAGGGACTAAATGATGATTGGAAAACTGAACCATGTGGCCATTGCGGTCACTGATCTGGATGCGGCGGTCGCGCTTTATCGCGATACCCTGGGCGCGACTGTTTCGGAAGCCGTAGAGCAACCGGATCATGGTGTGATTACTGTTTTTGTCGAACTGCCTAATACCAAGATCGAATTGCTTTATCCATTGGGGGATAATTCTCCGATTCAGGGGTTCCTTAACAAAAATGCATCCGGGGGCATTCATCATCTTTGTTATGAGGTAGAGGATATCCATGCCGCGAAAGACAAGCTTGTCGCGGATGGCATGCGCATTCTTGGTTCCGGTGAGCCCCGGATTGGAGCCCATGGCAAACCGATCCTGTTTTTGCACCCGAAAGATTTTTGCGGTACACTGGTTGAACTGGAAGAGGTATAGACAATGACATTAGCAAATCATCTGGTGGTGTTTCTGGTGGTCTGGTGGCTGGTTCTCTTCATGGTTTTGCCGTGGGGCGTTAAAGGACATCATGAAAGCGGTGACGAATTTGAGGCCGGGATTGAGCCGGGATCACCTGTGAAACCCCAAATCGGCAAGAAAATGCTGATCACTACGGGAATCACCATTGTTCTGTGGGGCGCGTTCTGGGCCGCCATGGAATTTGGCTTGATCACCATCGTGTAAAAAACAGATATAGGCCTAAGGCTTTCGTCCCTGACAATGATCAGGGGGGAAAGCCATGCGGTCTGTTACTATTGTGCAGAATTTCAGGCATAAAAAAAGCAAGACCCGCAAGTCTTGCATTTTTTATTATCAGGTGCTTATTATTTTATTTTTTAATAAATAGTCTTTCGCTGATTTTATGATTAACTTCTTTGAGTTTATATCTTTTTCTTATTCAGCGTGGTGCAGAGTTTCCCTCCCAGACTTGGGCCTCACGTTCGAAAGTGACAATAGTCGAGCGATTAGCCTCTGTCATCAACAATATTTGCAATTTAAGCAATTTGTCGGGGATTGTTGTAAAAATAACACATGTGGGGCGAGGTGGAAAAAGCGTAATGTTTATAGGGGGTAGAAGGAGCAGTGAAATGTGGCGATGTATTTTTGCAACAATAATTATTAACAAAAGTTTAATATTTTCAAGCATTTCGGCAGAAGTAACGCTGAAAATAGAACCGAAAGATTGTCGTCTGCTAACGGCTCATAAGCCTGATGCCGATGTGGCATACAGGCCAGGGGTAGATGTGGCGGGGAAAGCGGTTGCTCCGGCGGATTTGCCGGCATCTTCCTCTTCCGCGCTGGCCAGACACCTGGAAGACAGTATTTCTTTTCAAGTGATTCTTGATGATCATAACCTGACATTGCGCCCCCCGCAGGGGGATGGTGCAGCCAATGCCGGCCTGACGGGAGAGATGATTCTGGGGATTATCACGGTGAAAGACGGGCGGGCGATGCTGGACGGTGTACCGCTGGATGACGGTTCTACCGACAGGTTGATCGCCTTTTGCCGGACACAGGGTCAGGGCGAAAAGTAAGAGATCATCACAAGGGCCGTTAAAAGAGAGGAGCATAGCACAAAAAACTGTTCATCAGAGGCGTGGGCGGTTATAAAAATGAGAACTTAAAAAACAAGACTGTCCCTATATTACACAAGGTCCCCGTTATGCGTCTTTCATCCTGCTTTATGCCGACTCTCAAGGAAAACCCTGCCGAGGCCCAGATTACGTCTCACCGCCTGATGTTACGGGCCGGGCTGATCCGCCAGACCAGCGCCGGAATTTATATCTGGTTGCCGCTGGGGCTGCGTGTCTTGCGCAAGATTGAACAGATTGTCCGGGAAGAGCAGGACCGGGCCGGGGCCCAGGAAATCCTGATGCCGACGATTCAACCGGCGGAGTTATGGCAGGAAAGCGGACGTTATGACGCGTATGGCAAGGAAATGCTGCGCATCACCGACCGCCATGACCGGGAAATGCTTTATGGGCCGACCAATGAGGAAATGGTCACGGACCTGTTCCGCAATAACGTCAAGACCTACAAAGACCTGCCAAAGATGCTGTATCATATTCAGTGGAAGTTCCGTGACGAGATCCGTCCCCGGTTCGGCATCATGCGCGGCCGCGAATTCCTGATGAAAGACAATTACAGCTTTGACATTGATACAGATGCGGCGCGGATTACCTATAACAAAATGTATGTGGCTTATCTGCGTACTTTTGCGCGGCTTGGCATGGTGGCTATCCCGGTGCGGGCTGACGCGGGGGCCATTGGCGGTGATCTTAGCCATGAATTCCAGATTCTGGCCGAAACCGGTGAAAGTACGCTGCATTACGACAAGGCAATCGAGGATTTCAATCTGGCCAGTCTGGCCGGGGACATTGATCCTGAAACGGTAGAGAAACTGCAAAGCCTCTATGCCATGGAAGAAGAAAAGCATGATCCGGACAATTGCCCGGTTCCCGCTGCTGACCTGCGCACCGCAAAAGGCGTTGAAGTCGGCCATATTTTCTTCTTCGGCACCAAATATTCCGAGGCCATGAACGCCAAGGTCGCGGGCCCTGACGGCAACCTGGTGCCGGTGGAAATGGGATCTTACGGTATCGGCGTGTCGCGTCTGGTGGGCGCCCTGATCGAAGCCAATCACGATGATAACGGCATCATCTGGCCGGAAGCGGTCGCCCCTTACAAAGTGGGACTGATCAATCTGCGGACCAAAGACGACGAATGCACAGCGGCCTGCGACGATATCTACCGCCAGCTTGGTGATGCGGGTGTCGAGGTGCTCTATGATGATCGTGACATGGGCGCGGGCGGCAAGTTTGCCGACATGGACTTGGCGGGTATGCCCTGGCAGTTGATCATCGGCCCCCGTGGTTTGAAGAATGGCGTGGTTGAAGTGAAAAATCGCGCAACCGGAGAGCGGGAAGAACTGTCGCTGGAAGACGCACTGAAAAAAGTATCTTAAAAAGTTTAAGCAAGGGGAGACGCCATGTTCCGGGCGCATGAATGGATGGTGGCTTTCAGGTATCTGAAAGTCAGAAGCAACGAAGGGTTTGTGACCCTTGTGGCGCTGTTTTCCCTTCTCGGGATCGCCATTGGCGTGATGGTGCTGATTGTCACCATGTCGGTGATGAACGGCTTCCGCGAAGAATTGCTCAGCAAGGTCATCGGCTTTAATGGTCATATGCTTTATCAGCCGGTCGGTGGCCGGATGAGCGACTATGATGACGCCGTCGCGCGTCTGAAGAAAGTCGATCATGTGGTGAAAGTTCTGCCCATTGTCGAAGGCCATGCCCTGGCGACTTTTGGCAGTTACAGCGTCCCGGCTCTGGTGCGCGGGGTGAAACCGGAAGACATACGCCATATGCCGCTGATCGCCGATAATATCAAAGTCGGGGATCTGGATGATTTTGGCACCGGCGATAATGACATTCTGATTGGCAAACGCCTCGCGGATAAATACGGCTTGTCGCCGGGTGATCTGGTGACACTGGTGACGCCGCGCGGACGGGTGACGCCTTTTGGCACCGTGCCGCGCATCGCCAATTATCAAATCCGGGCGATTTTCGAAGTCGGTGAATATAATTATGACACCGGCTATTTCTTCCTACCGCTGAAGGCGGCGCAAAGTTATTTTCAATATGATGATCAGGTGGCGGCGCTGGAAATCAGCCTGACCCATCCCGATATGATCACTGAACTTTACCCTGTGGTACAGCAGGCCATGCGGGAAATCAGCCCCGGAGGACGTCTGGTCGACTGGCGGGTGCTCAACCAGAGTTTCTTCAATGCGTTGCAGGTGGAACGCAATGTGATGTTTATCATCCTGTCCTTTATCATTCTGGTGGCGGTCTTCAATATCATTTCCACGATGATCATGATGGTGAAGAACAAGACCCGCGATGTGGCGATTCTGCGCACCATGGGGGTGACAAGCGCTTCTATCATGCGGATTTTCTTCATTGTCGGATCCTGCATCGGCATGGTCGGGACCTTGCTGGGGACGATCTGTGGTTTGGCGATAGCTTATAATGTTCAGGAAATTCTGAATTTTATCGAACGGATGACGGGTCTCAGCCTGTGGGAGGGGGAGGTGCGTTTCCTGTCAGAAGTTCCGGCGATTGTGGAACCGACCGAGGTTACCATTGTCATTCTCGTGTCTCTTGGCATGAGCTTCTTCGCGACCCTGTTGCCGGCCTGGCGGGCGGCGAAGGTCGATCCGGTTAAATCATTGCGGTATGAGTAAGGGGCGCGACCTATGACTGAGAGTATTCTTGAGCTGCAGGACATTCACCGCCACTTTATTCAGGGCGACAAGGACCTGCATATCCTGCGCGGGGTGAATTTTACCCTGAAAAAGAGCGAGGTGGTGACACTGGTCGGGGCCTCCGGGTCCGGGAAATCGACCTTGTTGCAGATCGCGGGTCTGCTGGATCATGCCAGTTCCGGGGAAGTTGTGATTGACGGCGCGGCCTGTGGCAAACTGTCTGATCGCAAACGCACCCGTATTCGTCGCCATGACGTGGGTTTCATCTATCAGTTTCATCATTTGCTGCCTGAATTCAATGCACTGGAAAATGTGATGCTGCCGCAGATCGTCGCGGGCCTCTCGAAATCCGAGGCGGCAAAGCACGCAGAAGCGTTGCTGACCAAGCTCGGGCTTGGCGCACGGGTTGATCATCGGCCGTCGGAACTATCCGGCGGGGAACAGCAACGGGTCGCCATCGCCCGTGCTCTGATTAACAAGCCGAAAATTCTGCTTGCCGATGAACCGACGGGCAATCTTGATGAAATGACCGGCAACGGCGTGATGAATGAATTGCTGCGCCTGTCGCGGGAAGAAGGTATTTCGGCTCTGGTTGCCACCCATAACAAGGATCTGGCGCGGAAAATGGACCGTTGTGTGACGTTGCATAACGGTCTGCTGGAATAAACGGGACGGGAGGGCTAATGGCGTTTGAGGACATTAATCTGACCGCAGTGTTTGTGGCGGCCGTGCTCAAGTTTATCCTCGGCGTGCTGTGGTTCTCGCCTGTGGTTTTCGGGCCCATGTGGCTTTCGGAAGTGGGACAGGAAAAAGATCAGTTGATTGCCGCGCGCGGCCCCCTGATGCTGTCGGGCCTGCTGGGCTTGGTCAGCGCCTTCACATTGGCGGTACTCATTACGCTTGCTGATCTCGGGGGTGTGCAGTCTCTGGCGGTCGGATGTCTGATCGGGCTTGGCATTATGACCACGCAACTGGGGGCGTTACATGGTTTCGAAGGCCGTAGTTTTCGGCTGCTGGCAATTTACGGCGGACAATATATAATCGAATTCAGCGCCATGGCGGCGATCATTGGGTTTTGGCGATAGGATATTTTTTCTAGATGACGGCTTCTTCTTTTGTTCATTTGCGATTGCATTCGGCCTATTCCCTGTCCGAGGGGGCCGTGCATGTGAAAGCGCTGGGCAAACTCTGCTCCGCCCATAATATGCCAGCAGTCGCGGTGACAGACACCAACAACATGTTCGGCGCGCTGGAAGCCTCGTTAACCTTGCCCGGGGCCGGGGTGCAACCGATCATTGGCTGTTCTCTGGCCATACGTCACGCGGTCGAGCAGGACAGCCGCAGTTTCAAAACGCCGGAACCCGGCTGGCTGGTGCTGCTTGCCCAGACCGAACGCGGCTATCAAAATTTGATGAAGCTGGTCTCGAAAGCCCATCTCGGCGGCGATGGCCACGAAACCCCGCAGCTGAATATTGATGACCTCGACGGCTACACGGACGATATCATCTGTCTTACGGGTGGGCCGGAAGGGCCGATGGGCAAATATCTGATTACTGGCACTCCCCAGGGCCGCGAGAAGGCCGAAGCGGTGATGCACAAGCTGAAAAACCTGTTTCCAGATCGCCTCTACATGGAAATTCAGCGCCACGGCATGACGCCGGAAGAAGCAACAGAGGAAGATTTTCTCGAACTCGCCTACACACATGATATCCCGCTGGTGGCGACCAATCAGGTGTTCTTTCCGGAACGTAAGATGCATCAGGCCCATGACGCCCTGCTCTGTATCGCGGGCGGCAATTATGTCGAGCAGGATGACCGTCGTAAACTGACCCCTGAACATTATTTTAAATCCGCCGAGGAAATGGCGGACCTGTTCGAAGACCTGCCGGAGGCGGTTCAGAATACGCTGGTGATTGCCCGGCGCTGCGCCTTCAAGGTGCCGACGATTGATCCGATCCTGCCGAATTTTACCGATGGAATGGACAAGACGGCGGCGGATTATGAGGATATCAGTGAGGCGGAAGCGCTGGAAAAGATGGCCCGTGACGGTCTGGATCAGCGCCTTGAGCAACATGTCTTTCATGAAGAAACGGACCCGGAAAAGCGCGACGAGATCGCCAAGCCCTATTGGGATCGTCTGGAATTTGAGATTGGCATTATCAATCAGATGGGCTTTCCCGGCTACTTTCTGATTGTGGCGGACTTTATTCAGTGGTCGAAGCATAACAATATTCCGGTGGGGCCAGGCAGGGGGTCCGGTGCGGGCTCCGTGGTGGCCTGGGCCCTGATGATCACCGATCTTGATCCTTTGCGGTTCGGGCTGCTGTTCGAACGGTTTCTCAATCCGGAACGGGTGTCCATGCCCGATTTCGATATCGACTTCTGTCAGGACAAACGCGACCGGGTGATCCGTTATGTGCAGGAGAAATACGGCCATGACCAGGTGGCGCAGATCATCACCTTCGGGAAGCTGCAGGCCAAGGCGGTTGTCCGCGACGTGGGACGGGTGCTGCAGATGTCTTATGGTCAGGTTGACCGACTGTCAAAACTGATCCCCGCCAACCCCGCCAATCCCATGACCTTGGGCGAGGCGCTGGAATCGGAAGAAAAGCTGCGGTTTGAACGCGACAATGACCCGGCGACGGCGCGCCTGATTGAAATGGCCTTGCAGCTTGAGGGTCTGTTCCGTCACGCCTCTACCCATGCCGCCGGGGTGGTGATTGGTGACCGACCACTGGATGAGCTGGTGCCGCTCTATCGCGACCCGCGGTCCGACATGCCGGTGACCCAGTTCAATATGAAATTTGTCGAGCAGGCCGGACTGGTGAAATTCGACTTTCTCGGCCTGAAGACCCTGACGGTGCTGGCCAAGGCCGTGGAACATATCGCCCTGCGCGACATCACGGTCAATCTGGAACAGGTGCCGCTGGTGGATCAACCGAGCTTCGATCTGCTGTCCAGCGGCAAGACCATCGGCGTCTTCCAGTTGGAAAGTAGCGGCATGCAGAATGTGCTGGTGCAGATGAAGCCCGACATGTTCGAGGATATCATCGCGGTCGTGGCGCTCTATCGACCGGGGCCGATGGACAATATTCCGCTCTATGTCGCCTGTAAGCATGGGGAGAAAGACCCCGATTACCTGCATCCGTTGCTCACCGAAATCCTCACCGAGACTTATGGCGTGATCATCTATCAGGAACAGGTGATGCAGATCGCCCAGGTGCTGGCGGACTATTCCCTCGGCGAAGCGGATTTACTGCGCCGGGCCATGGGCAAGAAGATCGCGGCCGAGATGGACAAGCAGCGCGCCCGCTTTCAGGACGGGGCCGCCAAGAAGGGCGTAGATCCCAAGCAGGCGGCGGGCATTTTCGATCAGGTGGCGAAATTCGCCGGTTACGGCTTTAACAAATCCCACGCTGCGGCCTATGCGCTGGTGTCTTTCCATACCGCCTATCTCAAGGCCAATTATCCGGTGGAATTTATGGCGGCGATCATGTCGCTCGACCTCAATAATACCGATAAGCTGGCGATCTTCAAACAGGAAGTCGTGAGCCTCGGCATCCCGATCCTGCCGCCTGATATCAATAAATCTCTGGTGGAATTCTCGGTCGAGGTGGTGCCGGGCAAGGCGGACGAAGATAATGTCGGCGGCGCCCAGGGCGACGGCATCCTGCGCGGGGTGCGTTATGGTCTTGCGGCGCTGAAGAATGTCGGTTCCGGCGCGATGGAGCAATTGATCAAGGAGCGCGACAAGAACGGCCCGTTCAAGGATGTGGCTGATTTCTGTAACCGGCTCGACACCAAACATGTCAACAAGCGGGCGCTGGAAAACCTCGCCAAGGCCGGGGCCTTTGACAGCATCAACCCCAACCGGGCCCAGATGCTGGCGTCCGTCGAGATGATCCTGAAGCAGGCCAGCGCCGCCACCGAAGCCCGCAACAGCAATCAGGTCAGCCTGTTCGGCGATGTGGTCGAGCCTCAGACCCTTGCCCTGCCGGAAGCGCGGGACTGGGAATTGATTGTCCGGCTCAACCATGAAAAAGACGCCATTGGCTTTTACCTCTCGGCCCATCCTCTTGATGCCTATAAAGTCATTCTCGAGCGCCAGAAAATCCTGCCCTCGACCGAACTGGAACGTAAAGCAAAGGGCGGCGGTACAGTGAAGCTCGCCGGGACGGTGCAGACCATCCGGGTGATGAAGAACAAGCGCGGCAAGAAATTCGCCTTTATCGGCTTTTCCGACGCCTTTGGCGGCTGGGAAACGATGGTGTTTTCCGAACTGCTCGACAGTGCTGACGAAATTTTGCAGATGGGCAGTTCGGTGATTGCCACCGTGGAAGCGAGCATTGATCCGGAGCGCGGCCTGCGGGTGACGGCGAAAAGCTTTGCCGCGATCGAGGTGGTGGCGGCCAACAGCGCCAAGGGGCTGGAGATATTCCTCACCGACGCCAGTAACATCACCGCCATCCGCGAAATACTCGATAACCACAAGGGCGGTCGTGGTTTTGTCACTTTCAAGATTAAAGTGAAGGATGAAGATGAGTATGATATCGATATAGAATTAAAAGATAAATACAAAGTATCCCCCGATATCAGAAGCGCGCTGATCACCATGAAGGGCGTGATGGATGCCCGGGAGATTTAGGGGAGATAAATGACTATAAAATGGAAAAAAAAGAATTTTAATCCAGATATTGTATTAGGGAAAATTGATACTTTAAAAGAGTTTGATAGTAATGGGGAAATATTCTTTAGTAAAATGGGGTACAGAGATTCTTTTATAACTTTGCAAGGAATGGTAGAGTTTCTTGGTTCAGCTAAAGATTTAAATAAAGGTCTGATTATTTCTGAAGCAGTGAGAAATGTTGCCCAAACAGGTATTCTCACAAGTGTAAATGTTTTAGCAGAAATGAAAACTATTGCAGCTGAGCGGTTAAAAACTTGTGACAATAAGTTCTTTTTTTTGACAAGTCTCTCGGTTCATCACTCATTTCCAATCAGAGTTGTTAATATTGAAAATTGCCGCATACGGTTGTTGAATGGAGCTTTTCCTAAAAAATTTGCTAGTCGTGATACGCTTATTGAGAGAAATTATGATATTAAGGATGAAACTCCTGAATATTACTCCCAAATTATTGTTAGTTTAAAGTGCAGGTCTGTTAATGAGGCGATTTCCAAGGCATTTAAAGTAATTGATATTACACGTTCAATATGGTGTTTGTTTAATAATCCAACTTGTGCGTATACAGCAATTGAGTGGACACCGATTAATAGTATTCGTTTAGGGAAAATACATACCATTCATCATGAGAATGGAACTTCGGCAGATGATGATTTTTGGTATGAACCTAATTTTGTTAAGAAAAATTTATGTAACCCTAAAGATGTGAAAATTTTTAGGAAAAATTATAAATGGGCACTTAATAAAATTAATAAATCACCGTATGGGAACGTAATTAAAGAGTCTTTAGTTCGTTATGTTAGGGCACTAGACGAAAGAGATCCAAATGTTGCGTTAATCAAATTATGGGGTGCATTGGAAGAATTAGCATCTCCCGGGCAAGCAAATTATGACTTAATCACAAGAAGGGTTTCTTCTTTATTTGTTGAATCAGGTTATCATAAGCAAATATTGGAACAATTAAGAGAATATAGAAACAGAAATGTTCATTCCGGCGAAGAAACTGCATTGGCTAAATTGTATTGTTTTCAGTTGCAGAGCTATTACAGTACATTACTTTTTTTTCACGTAAGGAATGCAGGAGAATTTATAGGTTTAGATGAGGCGAATAGTTTTCTGGATTTACCAAGAGATAAGAAGGCTTTAATGAGGAAAGTTAAATTACTAGAAAAGGCAGTAAAATTTATTTCTTAATCTTTTTATTTTCGAGTGCGATTGCCTGCCTTTAACTCCTAAATTCCCCGAATATCTTCCGTCGTCATTTCCGCGCAGGCGGCAAACCAGTTTTTATTGATCACTTTTCTGGATAACCCGATCACGTCGGGTAATGACGAGGAGGGGGGGGCGGCATCGGCGGAAGCGGCCTATTTGTCCTTCAAATTGATAATCTTTGTCAATATATGTCATACTTCTTTCTCAACTTGGAGATGATGATATGGCGACAATGGATGGTATCCTGCGGGATGCCCACGAAGCCCTGAAAACCTCGTGAGAAGCGCGGGATATTTTATTCTGCGTGTCAGGCACAGTCACGAAGATTGGGTAAAAGCGCCCGTGTAACGATCAAGGGTGTCGTATTTTTTTGATGTCATCCTTCCCCCGTTGATTAGTCGGGTTATGACAATGCATCCTAAACGCCTTTAGCGCCGCCTTTCTATCCCGGCGAAAATGCTGAGCATCAGCCAGTCGGGGAAGGCCTGTTGCAGGGGGCGGGGGCCGGTGAGTCTGACGCGGCCGGCGGCGAGTTCCGGCTGTAACGGGCGAATGCCGCGCCAGACCTCGCCCAGGGTGCGCACATCGGTGGTCACCGCAAGATCAACCTCATGTCCCGTGGGCTTGAGACAGACATCCACTTTATCAGGGCCGCAAACCAGCCAGAAAAACCGTTTGTCCTTTGGCGCATCGGTGAATTCAATTTCGAGCACGGTTTGACCCGGCGGCATCCGGGCGAGGTCCAGCCGGCGATGCATGCCCCAGACCAGCCAACCGGCGTCGAGATCATCTTCTTCAATCTCCCGGGCCCAGCGCTGGCCCCATTCGCCAATGGCGCCAAGCACCGGTTTAAGATCACGCCCGGCCTCGGTCAGTTGGTAAGCGGGGGTGGCGGCGTTACTCTGTGGGGTGCGGCGCACGATCCCGGCATGTTCCAGCTGATCCAGGCGCTGCTTGAGCAGGGTGGCGGAAATACGGGGCACGCCGCGGCGGATGTCGTTGAACCGCTGGCTGCCGGCGGTAAGCTCACGAATGATCAGCAGCATCCATTTCTGGGTCAGAACTTCCGAGGCCAGGGCCACAGGGCAGAATTGTCCGAATGTCATCCTTTTCTCCTTCTCAAAGGGCGGCATTCATTCGACCACAGGCTAACGCTGCGATCAAGTCCAGATTATTGACTTGAGAGAAATGTGGGAAAATATAATCCTGTCGGGAGACAATCTATATTATACTGAAGAGGAGAGTTATCATGACGTTAAGCCTGACCCGTCGCACCCTTTTGATTGGAGGAGCCTCCAGCATGACTGTAAAACCCGTCCTTGCCCATGAAATGCCGCAAAAGATGCGGTTTAGCGCCGCAACCGGAACCGGCGGCGGAGCAGGAGCGCGCTTTGACCGGGACAGATTTGTCGAGGACTGCATTCGGGCTCACATGGAAACGGATCCGGTTGCGGCAGTACGAGAGGTTCTGGCGCGGGCGGTATCCCGGCCGGGCGCGGTATTGGCCGGGCTGGGGGAACCGAAAGCCGCCGGACTCGATGTATTGCTGTCATCGCCGAGCCTCACCATCTTTGCCGCAAGCTGGACGCCGCAAATGAATCTGCTGGCCCATGATCACAAGATGTGGGCCCTGATCGGCATCTATACCGGGCGCGAGGATAATATTCTGTGGCGCGAGGGCGATGACGGTCTGGAGGCCTATGCCGCCAATTGCCTGTTTGAAAGTGATGTGGCGACGCTGGACGCCAGCGCCATTCATTCGGTCACCAACCCGCTGCAGCGTTTTACCGGCGGAATCCATATCTACGGCGGTGATTTTTTTGCCACGGAACGCCGTCAGTGGGACCCGGAAACCCTTCAGGTGGAACCGTCCGACGGGGATGTGATCCGCGCCATGTTTGCCCGGGAAAATGAACGTTATGCCAAAGTCTGTGGGGATTAAGCATATTCTTTTCAGGTTCGCCCCTTTCTTTCCCGCGCGGCAAAGGGTATAGCTGGGACACGATAGTTTAACCTGACGAGACTGCCTGTATGACCGATACGCCTGCATCCGCGCCTGTAAAAGCGAAAGATTCCGCCTCTGTTCTGATTATCCGGGACGGGGCGGTGCATGACCGCTATGGCGCCCTGCAAATCCTGATGGTCAAACGCCATCAGAAAATTCGTTTTGCCGGGGGGGCTTATGTCTTTCCCGGGGGCAAGCTTGATCCGGCGGACCGGGCGTTGGAAGAACAGGATCAAAAGGATGCGGCGGCGGATATCTCGGCCGAGTTTCGCGGATTGCGCTATGCGGCGCTGCGGGAGGTGTTCGAGGAAACCGGATTGGTGATCGGCACGCAAGCGGGTCAGGCCATCAATGAGGCGGGCCGGGCGGCGCTGGACCGGGATTATCGCCAGGCGTTTCTTGATGGCAGTTTGACCCTGGCGGATTTCCTTGCCCAGTCGGGGGTGACGCTGGATATGGGTGATTGTTATCCCTTCGCCCACTGGATCACGCCGGAAGTCTATCCGGTGCGTTTTGACACCCGTTTCTACCTGACCGTCGCGCCCGCGGGCCAGATGCCAAGCCCGGACGGACATGAGATCACCGAGGTGCAATGGATGTATCCCATGAATCTGGTGGAGGAATCCGACGGGGTTCTGATGTTCCCGACCATGATGAACCTGAAAATGCTCGGTCAGGCGCGGTCTGTGGCGGAGGCTCTGGACCTGTTGGGTCAGCGCGAGATCGTCACCGTCACCCCGGAAGTGATCGAGGGCGACAAGGTCAGTTTCCGCAAGATTCCGGCCGCGGCCGGTTATGAAGATGTCGACCAGACCCGCACCCGCACCGCCATTGACCTGAAAAACGGATAAATTTGATGGTGGGGGCAGAAACCCCTTGATCTTTGGCTGAAAGGGCGCTATTACGCGCCTACTTCACACGCGGGAATTAAGTTGACCTCCTACATATTGAGGAAAACTTTCCGGTGTCCCATAAGGGGCCACACTCTCGCGGAGGATTAACCGGAAAAAAAGGAAAAATCGTATGGCAACGCCTACATTTACGATGCGTCAGCTTTTGGAAGCTGGTGTACATTTTGGACATCAGTCCCACCGTTGGAACCCGAAGATGAAAGAATACATCTTTGGCGCCCGCAATAAAGTTCATATCATCAATCTGTCCCTGACCGTGCCTTTGCTGGCCCGTGCGCTGGAACAGGTCCGTGACGTTACGGCCGCTGGTGGTCGTGTTCTTTTCGTTGGTACAAAGCGTCAGGCCTCCGGCCCGATCGCCGAAGCCGCGAAACGTTGTGGTCAGTATTACGTCAATCACCGCTGGCTCGGTGGCATGATGACCAACTGGCAGACCATTTCCAAATCCATCAAGCGTCTGAAAGAACTTGATGAGAAGCTGGACAATGAACAGACTGGCCTGACCAAGAAAGAATTGCTGCAGATGACACGCGAGCGTGACAAACTGGAGCGGGCGCTGGGTGGTATTAAAGATATGGGCGGCATTCCGAACATCATCTTTGTCATCGACACCAATAAAGAAGAACTGGCCATTCAGGAAGCCAACAAACTTGGCATTCCCGTTGTCGCCGTTCTTGACACAAACTGTAACCCGGACGGCGTAACATTCCCGGTTCCAGGGAACGATGACGCGACCCGTGCGGTTCAGCTTTATTGTGATCTGGTTGCCGGTGCGGTTCTCGACGGTATTCAGCAGGAAATGGTTGACCAGGGTGTTGACCTTGGTGCGGCGGAAGCTGCCCCTGTTGTTGAAGAACTGGCTGCTGAAGCAGCGCCGGCCGAAGAAGCCCCTGCGGAAGAGGCGTCTGCTGAAAAAGCTGCCGCTTCTGAGTAAGTTCAATAGATGTGAAAGCCCGGATGAACCGGGCTTTCACGATTATTATCACAGTTTAAAGGAAGAATGATGGCTCAGATTACAGCTGCTATTGTTAAAGAACTGCGCGAGAAATCCGGCGCAGGTATGATGGATTGTAAAAACGCCCTGAAAGAAAACGACGGTGATGTCGAAGCGGCCATGGACTGGTTGCGTCAGAAGGGTATCGCGAAAGCGGCCAAGAAATCAGGTCGTGTTGCGGCCGAAGGTCTGGTGGCGGTTGCGACTAACGGTACGACGTCTGTTGCGGTTGAAGTTAACTCCGAAACTGACTTTGTCGCCCGGAACGAAGGTTTCCAGGACATCGTGAAAAATGTTGCGGCGGTTGCTCTTGAA
>TARA_R110002096_G_scaffold205053_1_pt1 | contig 14499 bp, 28 predicted proteins | sample TARA_R110002096 | Tara Oceans TARA_R110002096 (sample SAMEA4397295) | marine metagenome | biome: Polar Biome; feature: [DCM] deep chlorophyll maximum layer (ENVO:01000326); material: water (ENVO:00002006), including particulate matter (ENVO:01000060) such as... | depth 35 m | reverse complement strand
AATCCAGAAGATATTGAGATTGTCGAAAAAAGTTTGCATTTTGTGAGATAGGGGGTTGACAAACCCCCTTTTTTATATTATATTAACTATGTAAGTTAATTGGAAGAGATTTTTGTTATGACTAAACAAATATTAGTAGAAGGAAAAAACGGGACTCATAATATTCGTATTAGTAGGCAGTCCACCAATGAGTCAAATTGGAGCGAAGACTTATTAGTTTGGAATTTTATATATAATATTTCTTCAGATAATCCTAATGTTATAAAAAATGTCAATGAAAAAGGTGAAATAAAATTTAAGTTTTTAGAGCAGACTGGATATACAAAAGGAGGAAAACCAAAATATAAAAACAATTTTGAAGTTGCTGATGTAATTACAACTCTAGCAAAAAAAATTGCTAATAATAATGCCCTTGAATATGATATTATGTATGAAGAACAAGTTGAGTTTTGGATGATCCTCGATTTGTTGGAGTGGTTATTAAAATCTCCCAAAAAATGCCAAAAGTTTTTTTGTCGTAATGCATCTCGGCAATCAGTAGATGAAGATGTTCAAATAGAAACTCTTCGAAAATATACAAATCTTGAAGTGCAAAAACCAAAAAATGGAGAATATACAGTTGCAAATGGTGAAATACAAAACAAAAGGGAAGTAAAGCACAAAAAGTTTGCCCGTAGTGTTGATGTATTTATTCCTGCTCTATCTGCTTATGGTTTCCTAAAATATAATGGTCCAGTTGGTTCAGCTACTAGTGTGCATCAAGTGGGTGAATCTAAATCGTTCATTGAAGAGTGTAAAAAATATTGTGATAAATATCAAGATGACAAGATTTTCTTTGTTCAAGTGGACGGTAGGGCTGGTGAGGATCATTTACCGGAAATGCTAGAACTAATTGGACATTATTCTAATCGTATATACGCTGGTAATAGTGAAAGTATTATTGAATGGATTAATACTAAAGAAAATACTATCAATTTACTGAAAATGTCTTGATAGCAAACTGAAAAAAGAGGAAATTATGACATACGAATTATATCACGCTGACTGTATCAGTTGGATGAACAGTCAAGAAAAAAAATCAATAAACGGAATTATCACAAGTCCTCCATATAACTTGGATATTAAATATGGTAAATATCAAGATGATTTGCCACGAGAAAGTTATTTAAAATGGTTATATGATGTAGCGGTAGCAATGAAAAGGATTTTAACTGATGATGGTCAATTATTTCTTAATGTAGGATATTCAAATAAAGACCCTTGGGTTGCAATGGATGTAGCACAAGTTTTCAGAAAAGTATTTGTATTGCAGAATAATTTTACTTGGGTGAAACATATTATGGTAAATAATCAAGGATATGGAATATATAAACCTATCACTAGTGATAGGTTTTCAAGTGCCACAACAGAAAGCATTTTTCATTTCACTAAAGATGGAAATGTTAAAGTAGATAGAATTGCAATTGGCCAAAGAAATAAAAGTGAGGGATATAAGTATCCAGAACTTTATAGTGAAAATAGACATATCGCTACACAGCGTAGAAAAGTAAGTAGACGTTTAGGTTTTGTAAACTGGAAAAATTTTAAAGAAAATTCTACACAGGATCAGAAAATAGAATTTGATAAATTATTAGAATCTGTATTAATTAAAAATCCATATGACCCTGATAAAAAGAAATGTATAGGCAATGCATGGTATATTCCATATACTCCTACATCTGTATTATCTAAAGAATTGGGTATAAAAGGTGATACAGGGTCCAAACAAAAGGGAAGAGGTGGTCATCCTGCCACTTTCCCCGAAGGATTGTCCACACAATGCATTAAATATGCAGGATTTAAAAAAAATGATAAGATATATGACCCATTTATCGGGACTGGGACTACTATTATATCAGCACTTAAATTAGATATGATTGGAATAGGAACAGACATTGATCAAAGTTATTTAGATTTTAGTGAATTAAGAATTAATAATTTTTTAAAAACAGATGAAGTGTCTAGTTTAGAAAAATTTATGTGAGAGAGGGGGCTTGACTGCCCCCTTTTTTTGTGATATAACTACATCTATGAAATATTCCCTGACTATATTCAAAAACGTATTTGATAACAAGACACACCGTCGCATGGACTTTGACACTTGGCAAGGTCTAGAAGACTTGCTGTTTGAGTTATCACAGAAGAAAGGTAAGAAAGGTGGAAGTGATTCTTCTCCTCTCATTAGCCCTGCTATCTTCAAATCCTCTACGACTCGTTCTAACGATTCTGTTTTGGGTTGGGGTAACTGGTGCTGTATTGATGTTGACGATTTCGATGGTAGCATTGATTCCGTCCTAGAACCTCTAAAGCAATACTACTATGTCTGCTATTCTACAGCATCATCTAGAAAAGACAAACCTAAGTTTCGTGTAGTCTTTCCTTTGACTGATATGGTGCCAGCATCTCGTATCAAAGAGTTCTGGCATTCTATCAATAACCTTGCTTTGGATGTAGTAGATGCACAGACCAAAGACCTGTGCCGTATGTATTATGTTCCTGCTCAGTATCCTAATGCTGATAACTTTATCTTTAAGAATGAAGGTGAGTTTATCAATCCATTTGAACTGATGAAGCAGTTCCCTTCCCATGCTGGTAGTCGTAAGAAGAAGTTTATTGATACTCTGCCTAAACCTCTACAGATTGAGGTTATCAACTATCGTAAGAACCAGCTAGAGAATATGGTTACATGGAATTCCTATCGTGACTGTAAGTTCTTTCCACAGGATATGGGTAAAGAGTATCTTGCAAGTGCTGGTGTAGATGGTGGTGGTAACTTCTTCCGTCTCTATCGTATTATGGTGTCTATTGCTGCTAGTGCTATCAAGGCAGAATATCCTATCACGTCTCTAGAGATTGTAGAGTTGTGTAGAGAACTAGACAACGATTGTGGTGCTATCTACAAGTCTCGCAATATGGAATCAGAAGCAGAACATGCATTATCGTTTGCACTAAAAGGATAAAATCCGAAACGATAGTTTGAAAATAATGAAAAAAAGACTTGCAATCTCTTTCAAGGTATACTATATTAATAATGTAAGAGAGAGAGAAAGAACGACATGAGCAACCTTCACACAGCTACCATTGTTAACAAGATTAACAACCCTCACATCAATCTCTACAAAGGTGAAGATTACTGGTACTTTGTCTACGACGATGGTTGCATCTACCGGGATCGTGCTGTTTGTGTCAATCGGTTGAATGATCTCAGCCTCGATCAGTGGTGTGACGAAGCCGACGAGCTCATCTGGTTGATGAAGAACAAGTACGAGTAACTTACGAAGTGGAGAAAACGTAAAATGCAAAAGTTCAAAATTATGCAGATTGTTATGACCGATGATGAAGTTGATGCTATCAACGCTGATCTTCATGTGCCTCGGTATGATGTCTGGAAAGACGCAATGACCTACGGTGGTAACGCACTGAAGGCTGTCTATGATGGTCTGGTAGAAGGTTACTATGAGCATGTAGCAACCATTACTGCTGACAATGTTGATGATGCCTACATGATTAGTAATGTTGGTCACAAAGAAGACCAGATTGAACGGCATGCAGCAATGCACAGTCTGAGTGTTGGTGATATTATTGTCACTGAAGAAGGTGAGCAGATTCTGGTTGATACGTTTGGTTTCTGCACTGTTTGTTAAAAAATCAAAAAAAGGGTTGACAGTAGTTATCCCCTTTTGTACATTATCAATGTAAGTTGAATTGAAAACGAAAGTGAATCAGATGTTTTACCGTAATGATTATGTTGTTAACGTCAATGCAGACAACACTGCTACCGTTGATGTTGGCAACAAAGAAGAGTGGACACACTTCGCTTTTGAATTGACCTCTGACATTATCAATGAAATTGCTGCGCTTGCACCTAGCAAGTGGTTCAAGACTGTGTTGCCTAGCGGCGACAAAGTTGAAGCGATGTACAATGTGCGTGAAGGTGCGAATCAGATTTTCGTTGTGTACAAAGAGAAGATGTTTGGTGGTGGCTATGAAGCCGAGCATATTGCAATTGAACGCACTGACTTGATTAAGTAAAAAAATGTAAAATAGGGGTTGACAAACAGGTTGTTAGTCCCTATATTAAGTATGTAAGGAGATTTGTTATGCAAAACGTTTGGATGGTATGGCAGACCGTTGATTTCGGTCAGGACTGGATGATGGGTGTGTTTGCCTCGGCTGATGCTGCTAATGCAGCTATGGATGGTATGTTTGCTGATTGGATGTCTGATCGGGATATGACTGCTGCGCAGTTTGCGGCGAGTCAAATGGATGACCCTTTCTTTGTTACTACTGAAGATGTTCAAGGAGGTTAATAAAGTGACTGAAGAAGATACTATTGCTAATTTGGAAGCAAAGCGGGAAGAACACCGGGCCAACGGAAACTTGGAATATGCTGAAGTCTGCACAAAGTTGATTGAATTGTTTAAGAGTGAAGGTGAAGATAATGACTGACATGACTATTGCAAAGACCATTCTTGCCCAAATCAAAACCATTGACCCTTGGGCAATGAATGCATGGGGTGCTAAAGACCTTGTAGGAAAAGAAAGTGGTCTTCAGTTTAAGTCTTCCGGTATGGTTAAGTGGAAAGGTATTGTAAGTGTTAATTACATTGCTGGTGCTGACCACTATGACCTTGAGTTTGGTAAGATTCGTAAGTATGAATATAAGGTCACCAAAAAGGTTGAAGGTGTTTATGCTGATCAACTTGTTGAATTGATTGATGGGGTTGTAGGGTAAAGCATGTTAGTATTAGGTTTTTGTGCTTTACTGATTTTCGTTGCACTCTTTGTATGGTTAGCAGTCAGTGAGTACATGTAATCAATGACTTCTTATCTGGTAAAAAATTCTAGCATTACTTCATTATCAAAAGATTGTTTTGCTAGATTTACAGAATAACAAACAAATTGGACATTATCTTTTATATACCCAATAGATGAATCAATTCTATCTAAAGATGCTGTATATGGTGTGTTTTTAGTTAATCTAGAATATATAGACATATCATAACTAGTGATGGCACATTTACCATTCTGTTTATTCCATAATTCTTGTAAGTATTCTTCTGTTAAATCCGATTCATGTTTTCGGTTTCTTGCTTTATTTAAATACCAAGTAAAATTGCCCCTTTTTCTATTATCACATATAGACAGCAAATGATTTTTCCGAGATTCGGTTACATTATACTGAGTATTTTTATTGCGCCAAGATGTAGAACATGATCTAGAACAAGCAAAATCTGTGTTAATTCTACCTTTTTTAACTTGCCTATTGAATTCTTTTTGTGGATAATTAAATTCCACCCTACAATTTTTGCAAATCAGGTTTACATTTTTACTCATTTACATTCCCCGCATTTTATGGTATAAATATTGTTGTTAGTTGATGATAGATGGATTAATATGAACAAGACGGGGTTTCGAATACCCCCTGCTCCACCATTATTTATACAAATCAATCCAACCGAATACACCGGATAGTATAAATAATTATGGGGCAGAACTGGGAATCGATTGGCATAAGATGTTCATCAGGAGACAAACCGGGTGGTTTCGTAAGAACCAAATTAAAGTAAGAGCAAACAACTATGTAGCTCCTAAGGCTTACGCTCTCGCAGCATAAGTTCTTTGGGTATTTTTCGGGGTGCCTAGAAACAGAAGAGAGTCTACGGACTCTCACCCGAAGCATTTTATTTAATTTGCTAATGGATTATCAAGTGCTTCTTGAATCTTAGTAGATAGTCTTTCATCTACTTCTCTGATTTTTCTGTCAGTATCGGCATAGAGTTGGTCTCTTTTGGTATCAAAGCGAATATCTGCTTCATCTACCATTTCTCTGACTTCCTTCTCACTTTCTCGTATATCATCTTCTAGTCTATCTACTAGTGTTTCAATACGAGTAACATCATCTTTTAAATCATTTTTAATTTGTCTAGCATAGTCAGTTGCTTGGATAACTGAGTCTTCTGTGCTGACCATCTTCTGTTCAATTACAGAAATCTGTTCTTGAAATCCGCTGAGATCAGGTGCGACATATTCTTGGATCATTTCTTTCATATCCATATAGTCTTTGTAGACTTCAAAGCCACCATAGAGACCACCTACTAATGTAGACAGACCCATAGCAACTGCTACCATTCTACCACCTTTAAACTTAATCCCAGCGAATTCAATCTCAGCCATTGCTTAGTCCTCGATAGCTTTCTTGTTTAACTGCTTTGCAGTAATGAATCCTGCGACAAAGGCGATAGTCATGCTACCGACTAAGAGTGCAGAATGCCAAAGAATAAACATCATTTTTTCATTCCTTCTAATCCTTCCTTTGCATAGAATGCAGCAACGATTGCTGCCACTGATACAAAGTATGTTGGTGCAATATCCTTGAGCAGACCAGAAGCAGTCTCTTGCCCAATGATAGATGCAATAATAATAGCAAAAGGATAGAGAAGCATGCCACCTAGTGCAAACCATGCCATACCTCTTTGAGCATCCTGCTTCTTATCGTCATTCTCGATTTGAAGCATTCGCTCTGCTTTTGCCATTTCTTCGTCTGTTACAATACCGTCACCGTCTTCATCAAATTGATTGTAGATAGAGTCTTTCTGTAACGTCTTACCCACCTAAACCTCCTACACCTTCAAATGCCGATGTAAGCGATGGACCGAATGATGCAGCTGCCCATAACATAAGTGCAATCGCACCTACACCAATAACAACCCATTTCATCTTCATGTCATCAACAGACATTTTAATTCCAATAAGTTCATTGCTTAATACACGAAGAGAAATCTCCATCTTACCTTCAGGCATATCAATAGGTTGTTGTTGCACCTGATTTTCTTTTTGTTCTTCAGCCATTACTTTAATCCTTCATCTAAAATATCTTCTAAAATAACTACACCTTTTGCTACTAGTCTTTCTCTATTAGAAAGGTGTAATGCATGAATATCATCTTTACTTTGACCATGATACGGAACAGCATGACCCTCATCAATCATAACTTCAGTCAGTAGTTTACCTTCAGACTCAATAAAGAAGTCTCCAAGAATTCTACCAAACTTACCTTTCATATCTTCACCGTCTTTTGCAGCAAATGTTTTAAGAACAACATCCTTTTCTAACATAGACTTAACACGATCTTTTGCTGCAAGACCGAATAACTTTTCAACCTTATCTCTGGTTCTAGACTCTGGCGTATCAATACCCATAATACGAACACGTTCATCACGCAGCCATACTCCAAATCCTAGATCAATATCGACATCTACAGTGTCTCCATCAACCACTTTAACTAAATTCGCTCTATACTCGTACACTTTAATTCTCCTACTGAAACGCTAATGCTCTCAGTTGTTGCAATTCTTGTTCTAATCGCATCACTTCCAACTGTTTCTTGCGCAGTTCGAGTTCATAAAGTCTGTTACAGTCAACTCTTGACTTGGGTTTTTGACCTAAAGGAATAACAATACGGGCAAAGATACCAACATCTCCGACCCTTGAGTCTACATAACCATCAAGAGGATCAGTGTATCCCCTGCCAATAATGCCAGTTACGCCAAATTCTAAATTTGTAGCGGAACCAATTGCATTAGAACAATCTAGATCACCTGCTTTGAACCTATCATTTTGATAACTTCCGGGTGCTGTAGGCAGGGACAAGTTAAGTGAACTTGATCCAGATTGGCCAAATGCAACAGTAGAATAAAGTAGCACCATTATAAGTGCGAATAAGAAAAGTCTAACATATCCATAATTAATCATTGATTACACCCTTGAGCATATTCTAGAATCGACGCCAGAAGACGTAGCATCTCTTTCTAGTATCTTTGAAGTTGTGCAGATATATTCTACTCTATCGCAGTCTACTTCTCTAAGGTAAATATCTACATTCTGCCTTTCAAGGTATTCAACATTAATCAATTTTCTAGTAGAAGCAAACGGCACAGGGTTCCAGTCTTTATCCAGAACACTGATTTCATAATAGGATATATCTTTACGTCTATTGAAAATAGTCATAGTAGTCACAGAAATCTTATCCATAAAAGATGGTTTGAACTGTGGATAAGAAGGTGTCCATTCGTGACTATAGGCGGCAGTAGCTGTAAGTAATGCTACTGCCGCTGCGATAAATGTTTTCATTATTTTGCAATACACTCCGCAACTACATTAGCAGAGTATTGACCACCGGGAAGTGCCTTACCGAAACCATATTCAACGGTAGACTCAACCTGAAACCAAGTTGATCCTGCAACAGTTAAATCGTATTCTGTTACATTTTCATACTCAACCTTTGCTGCTTCATAACCTGACATACCAGCATCAGATGTATTGGATACGGTTACTTCACCATCCCATACTACTGAGTCTGTTAAGGAAGGTGCAGATGCAAAGGAATTAGGCCAAGATACTTTAGCAAGAAATTCATCTGCTGAAGTTACTGCATATCTTACAACAGGATATACACCACCATCAGATGTTTTTGTGCTAAGTGCATCGGGTGTAGGGTTGCCATAGACGCCAGAAACGTCTGTGTAGATTGAACATTTAGATGATACGTTACCTGTAATCGGAACGCTTTCTGCTTGAGCTACAACTGCACCTAAACCGATGATAGCAGCTGCCGTAATGATTCTGAACATTTTTTTCTCCGTTATTGTTCGTTATCATATTGTGAGCGCACCATTTTGTAGTGTTTGGCATCTGTTGCCAACTGTCTCAAAGCTCTGTTATTATCTGGCAATTGTGTATCGTCTTGTATTACATGCTTATCAGGATATTCATTCAGTCCCTGATTATAAATCGTATTATAATATGGAATCAATAAAGGAACATTAGCAATTTGATCTAACCTACCTTTTTCTTGGCCTACATCAATTAGACCGTCCATACTCAAATCTGTCCTAAGACTTTCTTCAAGTTCATCATCTTCTTCAATGACAATTTCTTCAACTTCTACTACTACTGCTTTTTTAGATTCCTGTATTGCTAACCATTCTTCATAGTATTCATTATCAGGATCAAGAGTATCTAACGTAGACAAATATTTATATAAATCAGTTATAAAATTGGGGCATAGTGGGTTTAAGAACGAATTTGTGCAGATAATGTCAGGTTCTGTAATATCCATTCGGTAGTTGTAAATCATAGAAGGATCAGAGATAGTTCCGTTACCTTCTACTTCCATACTACCATTGCCCCATTGTTCTGATGGGATAGGAGTAAACCTAAAATACTTTTGAATTGAGTTTCCCGGCACTCCTGTCCAGTCATCTACCTCTTCAAAGATATATCCACCATTAACAGGGTCTTCATTACGCACATAGACTTTAGCAGCATCCTCTGGATTCTTTGACATAACATAATAGTATGTTAATCCATTGACTTGTAAAGAAACATTAGGAGCAGAACTATCAGGTAGCACACCAGTCATAGACCAATTTAGTCCATTGACTGCTGCATTGTTAGTTACGCCATATATACTATCCGCCCAAGAGTATTGCGAGAATACCGACAACGATAGCACCACCGATAAGAGTGGTCCGTGTATCCGAGTCAACATTAAAACCTCTATTGCTTTGTGCATCCGGTCTGACATACTGATTTGCAGGGTCATTCCAAGCATCTTTAGCTTGGTCACCAATCAATCCATCAATAGGGCAGGGAGTTCCTGCATCCATCATAGCCTGAAATACTCTAGGGTCTTGGCACATAACAGATACCGCAGCGACCTTCATTCCCATATTATACAACTGTGTAGCGTTCTTAAGTTTCTCACAGTTCATGTCTCTTACTGTAGAACCAGCAGAGATACCAAGAATCTGTGTTTGAACTGCACCTGACACTCCAATAGTGCAAATGTCAGAGTTTGTTGTATTAATGGTAGGTGCGATAGCAGAGGGAGGAGCAGAGATTACTGTGTTAGTAGAGTCACTTGTACTGGTAACTGTGCTGGTAGTGGTATTCTCTGTAACGATTGGATCATTAGTGGAAGTTGTTTCTTCTGCATAGGCTGCTGTAGTCAAAAACAACATAATGAAAGCAGCAAACAATTTTTTCATCATCGTGTTTGCCTTGGGTTAGTGTTTGTCTTATATTTATACATTTAGTGATTGACAAACAGAATCCAATGATATATAATACCCTTCTAAATGTAAAAGGAGTAACCATACATGGCCGTTCAAGTCAAGCAAGGCAATTCAAAAGCACACACCCGCACTTCTATTGGCAAATCAAATAACTCACGACCCAAGAACAAGTCTAAGCGTCGGCAGTGGAAAGCATACAACAAACAAGGGAAATAATTAATATGCCGTCTATTATGGATAAACTCAAAAAGAATTCAAAGTTGGATTCTGAGATTATTACCAAGTCAAAATACTATGGTAAGAAAGAAATGGCATCTACTGATGTGCCTATGATGAACGTGGCACTGTCAGGCTCTATTGATGGTGGTCTGTCACCCGGTGTTACTATTCTTGCTGGACCATCTAAACACTTTAAGACCAGTTTCTCTCTCAAGATTGCTTCTGCCTATATGCAGAAATATCCTGATGCAGTAATGCTGTTCTATGATTCTGAGTTTGGTTCACCACAGTCATACTTTGATATGTTTGATATTGATATGGAACGTGTGTTGCACTGTCCTATTACTAATATTGAAGAGTTGAAGTTTGACCTGACTAACCAACTTGAAAACATTACAAAAGGTGATAAGGTTATTATCGTTGTAGATTCGTTGGGCAACTTAGCTTCTAAGAAAGAAGTAGAAGATGCACTAAACGAAAAAGCAGTAGCAGATATGACCCGTGCCAAGCAGTTGAAGTCTGTCTTCCGTATTGCTACACCACACCTGAGTATGAAAGATATTCCGTTCATTGGTATTGCCCATACATATGATACACAAGAAATGTTTTCTAAGAAAGTTGTATCAGGTGGCACTGGTCTTTATTACTCTGCTGATGATATCTGGATTCTGGGTCGCAGACAGAATAAAGAAGGAACATCTATCGTTGGATATGACTTTGTAATCAATGTGGAGAAATCTAGATATGTCCGTGAAAAATCCATCATTCCTATCTCGGTTACTTGGGAAGGCGGCGTCGATAACTATTCTGGTCTACTTGATGTTGCTCTGGCGGGAAAGTTCGTTATCAAACCTTCTAACGGCTGGTATTCAAAAGTTGACCCGGAAACAGGTGAAGTCGAAGACAAAAAATACCGTGCAAAAGAGTTGACAAAAGACTTCTGGGATGGTATTATTAACACCACTCAATTTAAAGAGTTTACAGAAAACAACTTTAAACAGGGTGGCAGTTCTAACATTGAAGTGGTAAGTGAAGATGAACTTGAAGAGTGACCTAAAAGAGTTTGAACATTGGCGTCTAGTTGGTGTAACTGGTGCCAGTGTTGGCGATAAGATTTTGGATTGGGGTATTCAACTGCTGAATGATGACCAATACAAAGATACAATTCTTATCTTTGGTGAGATTTCTTTTGAACCTAATGAAGATGATGATACAGCAGAAATGAGTTTCGAGTATGAAGTATTCCATTCTCCTAACCATGATATTGTCAAAGGGACTGATGAGTTAAATCAAATCGCTGGGGATGTTATAGTAGCAGCCTTGGAAAAGTCTATTGAAGAAGGAAAGGCAGTATTTAATGAGCGAGAATCTGAACAAGACGATACTTCGATCACTCTTAACTAATGAAGAGTATCTTAGGAAAGTTGTTCCTTTTCTGAAACCCAACTACTTTGAAGGTTCCCTTAAGGTTATCTTCAAGCAGGTTGCTGCATTTGTAGACAAGCACAATACACTGCCCACTCTGGAAGCATTCCGCATTGACTTAGAACAGAATGAGAAGGTATCTGATGATATGTTCACTGAAGTCTCTGCTTTGCTTCCAGAGGTGTTTTCTCCTGTAGACATTGATCAAGACTTTCTACTAGAGAAGACAGAGAACTGGTGTCAGGACCGTGCTGTTCATATTGCTGTCATGGAAGCTATTAATATCCTTGATGGTAAAAGTGAGACTATGACCAAGAATGCTATTCCTGATATTCTTTCTGAAGCATTAGGAGTAGCATTTGATACTAATATCGGTCACGATTATATTGACAATGCAGAAGATCGTTTTGAGTTCTATACCCGTGTAGAAGACAAACTACCATTTGATATTGAACTACTCAATAAGATTACCAAGGGTGGTTTGCCTGATAAGACATTGAACATTGCTCTGGCTGGCACAGGTGTAGGTAAGTCCCTATTCATGTGTCATGTCGGTGCTAATGCTTTGCTGCAAGGCAAGAATGTTCTGTATATTACTATGGAAATGGCAGAGGAACGTATTGCAGAACGTATTGATGCTAACCTGCTGGACATTCCTATTGATCAGTTAGACAAAATGCCGAAAGCTATGTTTACTGAGAAGGTTAATAACCTTGCCAAGAAAACTGTAGGTAAACTAATTGTCAAGGAATATCCTACTGGTTCTGCTCACGTTGGACACTTCAGAGCATTGCTTAAAGAGTTGAAACTAAAACGTTCTTTCATTCCTGACATTATTTTTATTGACTATCTGAACATCTGTTCTTCATCTCGTATGAAGTCTATGGGTGGAGCAATCAACTCCTATACCTACATCAAAGCTATTGCTGAAGAACTTCGTGGTCTTGCTGTAGAGTTTGGTGTTCCTGTTCTCAGTGCTACACAGACTACCCGTTCTGGTTATGGCAACTCTGATCCCGGTCTAGAAGATACATCAGAATCATTTGGTCTTCCTGCTACAGCAGACTTGATGTTTGCTCTAGTATCTAACGAAGAACTTGATCAGTCTGGTCAGATTATGGTAAAGCAACTGAAGAACCGATACAATGACCCTAATAAGAATAAACGTTTTGTAGTAGGCATAGATAGATCAAAGATGCGACTATATGACGTTGAACCATCAGACCAGACCTTAGTAGATGATGGTATTCCTGTATTTGATAAAACCCCTGCTGGTGCAGAAGATAAATTTAAAGGCTTTAAGATATGAACCAAACCGTACTCCCTGTAGCAATCACTTCCTCACTGGTCAATGCCTATCAGGATGGCACTGGTAAACGAATGTCTGCTGAGGATATTATTGCCTATTGCGCACGAATTTCTAATCCGTCTAATCAGGGTAATACTACAACTAACGATAAACTGTTGTCGTATCTAATCAAACACAAGCACTGGTCTCCATTTGAAATGGTTGATATGGTTCTTGAGATTAATACAACACGGGATATTGCACGGCAAATTCTGCGTCACCGTTCGTTTTCATTTCAAGAGTTTTCACAACGGTATGCTGATCCGACTAAAGACCTTGCTGTCTATATGCGTGAAGCACGACTACAAGATACTAAGAACCGCCAAAACTCAATTGATACGGATGATGATACACTAAAGCGTCAATGGGAAGCAAAGCAGCAGCAGATTGTACACGAGTCTCGACTAGCATATAAGTGGGCACTTGAAAATGGTATTGCTAAGGAACAGGCTCGTGCTGTTCTACCTGAAGGTAACATGCAATCTCGTATGTACATGAAAGGTAATGTGCGTTCTTGGATTCACTATTGTGAACTTCGTTGTGGTGTAGAGACACAGAAAGAGCACCGAGAGGTTGCTTATATGTGTGCAGATATTCTAAAGAATCACTTGCCATTCTTGAAGCCTTGGTATAAGGAGTTGACTGGTGCCTAAAGTATTAATCTCTGAGTATTGGATTCAGGATAATGGTGGAGTTGTTCGTGTATATAAGAACGGTTCTGCCTATGAACTGATTGCAGAAGAAGATGATGGCACAGTCTTCCTCCATTCTAAAAATATTCCACGGTTAGAAACAGCAGAGAACCGGGCAGAAGAAATTGCTCTCTTAGTATAATGGATAGGAAGGAAGCTGCACGTTTATTCTGGTCAGTCAAAGGGTATCTAATGCCTGATGACTGGTCAGATGAAACCATTAAAGGTATGGTGCGCAGTTACACTAAACGAGTCTGGTATAATCATGAAGCAAATGATGTAGGTTTCGAAGGCATGGGCAGAGAAACATAAAATTCGAAACGATAGTTGAAAAAAAGTGAAAGAAGGGCTTGCAATCTTCCTCTATAGTGCTTATATTAATAATGTAAGAGAAAGAAAGAGAGGTTATCTAAATGGCATATTGGATTCACACTGTTAAGCCTATCGGGCAGTTCACTGAGAAAGAAGTAGGAAACTACTTTGAGTATAGTGTCAACGATGATGACCTGCGGCTCTGTGAAGACTTTCCTCACAAGATTTGGGTTGCTGATGGGTATCGGTATGGTAATGTCAAAAAGACTGTAGCCATTATCTGTGTTGATGAAGATGAGTATGGTATGCCTGTGACTGAGAAGTGGTATTTGAAAAAAAATACAAAATATGCCATTTAGGGGGTTGACATTTGCCCTATCAGTCA
>TARA_R110002096_G_scaffold15036_19_pt1 | contig 14501 bp, 11 predicted proteins | sample TARA_R110002096 | Tara Oceans TARA_R110002096 (sample SAMEA4397295) | marine metagenome | biome: Polar Biome; feature: [DCM] deep chlorophyll maximum layer (ENVO:01000326); material: water (ENVO:00002006), including particulate matter (ENVO:01000060) such as... | depth 35 m | reverse complement strand
GCCTGCCGTATACAGGGGCGGGTGCTCCAGCAGCCACACCGCCTCGGGGGCGGTGCCGGCGGCGATTCCGGCAACCCGTTCCTCCATCGCCGCGAGGGTTTGCGAGTAAGGGGAAAAGCCGTCCAGAACGCGCCACTCCACACTTGTTTCCGGTTGTGTCATCGCCCTGCCTTTCCGCCCTCGGTAAAAACCGCTTCGGGCGATTGCCCAGCGCATGTTAGTCTTTTCGCCTGGATGAGTCGCGTTCAATTGATCAGGAGTTTTGAAATGGTCTTGAAAGGATTTGCAACTGCCTGCGTCGCTTCGGCCCTCATATTGACCCCCTTTCAAGCCGCAGCCGGGGGAGATGGGTTGGTCGGGGGGATCGTCGGCGGAATAATCGGCAGCGTCATCGCCAACGGGGTAAAAACGAAACGCCGCCCCAGTGGAATTAGCTCATCGACCCGCGCCGCGAATCGCGAAGTCCAGAATTCATTGAATTACTTCGGGTATCCGGTCGGCCCGGCCGACGGCAGTATCGGCCCGCAGTCGCGCGCAGCAATTTCGCAGTTCCAGGCGACGATGGGCTTCGGGGTCACCGGACAACTGAATGAGTTCGAACGGGATATCCTGGTTCAGTCGTGGTACCGGGCGCAGGCGGGCGGTGCCCTGACGGCGCGACAGGCATCGACCGATCCGCGCGGCACCCGTGCTTTGCTGTTCGACTATCGCGACGAAAAGCTTGGGGTTGTTCCGCAGGGCAGTCAGACGGTTGCAGCGCCAGTTGCCTCAACCCCGGCGAACACCGTCGGGGTGACGGCGGTGCCGCAGTTCGGCCAGGCAGCGGCACCGGCCATTGCCATGCCGTCTTTTCTGGGGCAGGGGGTGGCGCAGGCCTCGCTTGCCAGCCTTTGCAACAAGGTTTCACTGATCACCAATACAAACGGCGGTTTTGTGACGCAGATCAGCATGACCGATCCGAAATTTGCCTTGTCCGAGCAGTTTTGTCTTGCCCGCACCTATGCGATCGCGCAGGGCGAAGAATTGACCGCCAAGGTTGCAGGCTTTACGCCGCAGCAAATTGCGCAGCAATGTGAAGGGCTTGGCCCGATGCTGAAAGATCAGGTGGCAGCATTGTCGCTGAAAGCGCGCGAAGGGGTCATCCAGGATGCCCTGAGCTTCGTGCTGTCGTCCGGCATGGCCCCGGCGCAGCTTGCCACCACGGCAAAGATCTGCCTCGGCGTTGGCTATGTCACCGACAATATGGATGTCGCGGTCGGCTCGGCTTTGATTCTGACGGCGGTCGGTGAAAAGGCCTATGCCGAGCTTCTGGGCCACCACCTTGCTGCCGGAATCGGGACAGCCCCGCGGACAGATCTCGCGCTGGATTGGTTCGATATGAGCTATCTGGCAATGCAGGGCGGCACCTTGCCGGTCTTTGCCCCTGGCATGACCGACCGCAGCGACCTTGTCCGGCTTGCGGCTTACTCCTCTGCGGGTCGGTCGATGCCGGGAGCAGCGGTTCCGGGAAGCCCGGTTCCCGCGACCATGCCGGTTTTCCAGATACCCGGGGATTTCAGATCCGATCCCTGATGTGTTTTTCGGGTGCACCGCATGGGCGGGGGGCCGACGGGCCTGCTGATATTTGTCACCAACCTTGAATTTGTGATCAAAACCTCCAAACCGTGCAAAATTGATCTTCACAATGGCCGCCGGCTTCGCTATCACCCCGCAGGTCAGGACAGTGCGGTCGTGGCGGAATTGGTAGACGCGCAGCGTTGAGGTCGCTGTTCTTTAACCGGAGTGGAAGTTCGAGTCTTCTCGACCGCACCAGACACCCCTTCCAGAGGTTGTTTTCTCAAGGATTGCTTGAGGGCAGCACCCCGACCCGGGCTATGATCGGGGCCTCTGTCTTCGGCTTTCGGTCAACGCCCACCTCTCTCGGATTTTTTGCGGAAATTGCCAGATACCTCGGCAGGTGTTGCGCGCGGCGTGTGGCCCTGTTGCCGGGAGCGCCGGTCTCCGCATTCGTATTTTCACGCTTCACCACCACCTTGGCCTCGCAGCGCGCGAAGGGTCCGTCGGTTCAGATGTTGTTGGCCGCCTATGCATCGGCAGCAACTGACAGCAACCCCAGCTTGCTTCGGTGCCCGGTTCATGGACCTCGGCTTTGGCACCGGACTGGACGCTGGCTCGGATCAAGGATCGGATTCAGGCTCAGACGGTGGCCGCCAGAAGATCACGCCAGCGGTGGCAAGAAACAGAGTGGCCGTCGCCGGGGTTTTCCAGGGTGGGTTCCTCGACCCGGCAGCGGTCGATCACCATCGGGCAGCGGGTGTGGAACTTGCAGCCCGGTGGTTGGTTGGTGGGTGACGGGATCTCGCCCTCGAGTTTCTGGCCGCCCCGGCGGTCATCGGGGTCGAGCGAGGGTATCGCCGAAAACAACGCCTTGGTGTAGGGGTGGCGCGGGGCGCTGAACAATTGCCGGGTCGGGGCGGTTTCGACGAGGCGACCCAGGTACATCACGGCGAGGTAGTCGCAGGTATGGGCCACCACGGACAGGTCATGGCTGATGAACAGGAACGTCAGCCCCATGTCACGCTGGATGTCCTTCAGCAGGTTGAGGACATCGGCCTGGATGGATACATCCAATGCGGCCACGGATTCGTCGGCCACGATGAACTGCGGTTTCGAGACCAGGGCGCGGGCAATGGAAATGCGCTGTCGTTGTCCACCGGAGAAAGCATGCGGAAAGCGGCGAAGGTGTTCGAGGTTCAGCCGGCATTTCGCGGCAATCTCGCGCACGCGGGCGTCGGTTTCCTCACGACTGCTGGTCAGACCCATCACCTCCAGCGGTTCGGCGATGATGTCGCGCACGGTCATGCGTGGCGACAGGGCGGCGTAGGGGTCCTGGAAAATCAACTGCGCGCGCTTGCGGTAGTCTTTCAGCGCCGGACCGGTCAGCGAGGCCAGATCAAGATCAACCTCGTCATCGGTGTAGCGCGCTGTGCCACCGGTGATCGGGACCGCCTTCAGAAAGGCGCGCCCCAACGTCGTCTTGCCAGACCCGGATTCGCCCACGAGGCCAAAGAACGAGCCGCGCGCGATGTCGAGCGTGACATCGTCAACCGCCTTCAGAATACTCTTGTTGAAGAAACCGGCGCCGACCTTGAAGCCAACCGAAAGATTTCTGGCGGATATGAGTGGCTTTTCGGTCATTGGGCACCCCCGGTCTTGTGCAGATGGCAGGCAACGCGGTGTGTCGGATCGACCTGCACATCCCGTGGCAGGGCGGTCTTGCAGACATCGCCGATGATCTGCGGGCAGCGGGTGTGAAACACGCAACCCGGCGGCCGTTCGAGCGGCGAGGGGATGTCGCCGGCCACCGGCGTCAACGGCGCGTCAAGGTCGTCGAGCTTGGGCAGTGCTGCCAGCAACCCTTGGGTATAGGGGTGCTTGGGGTGGCGGATGACCTCACGCACCGGGCCTTCCTCGATCAGCTTGCCAAGATACATCACGCTGACCTTGTCGGCGGTCTGCGCGATGACGCCCAGATCATGGGTGATGAAGATGATGCCCATATGGAACTCTGACACCAGGTCCTTCATCAGGTCGATGACCTGGGCCTGGATGGTCACGTCGAGTGCTGTCGTCGGCTCATCCGCGATCAGCAGTCTCGGCCTGGTGGACAGGGCCATCGCGATCATGGCGCGCTGCCGCATCCCGCCCGAAAGCTCGAACGCGTATTGCGAAAAGCGGCTGGCGGGGTCGGAAATGCCGACGCGGTCGAGCATCTCGATCGAGATTTCTTTTGCCCGAGCCGTATTCATGGTGCCATGAACCTGCAACTGCTCGACCATCTGGTCACCGATGGTGATCGCGGGGGCAAAGCTGGCCATCGGTTCCTGGAAGATCATCGAGATCGCACCACCGCGCACGACCTTCAGCTCGCGCGTGTTTTTCAGCGACAAAACATCGACCGGGCCGGCGTCGGTGTGCAGGATGATCTTGCTCTGCGGTGTGTAGACCGCGTTTTTCGCGTTGAGATGCATCAGTGCCTTGGCGGTCACCGACTTGCCAGAGCCGCTTTCGCCGACAAGGCCCATCACCTCGCCCTGGTTGACGCTGAAGCTGACATCGTCGACAGCGGTGATCAGCCCCTCGTCGGTGCGGAATTTCAGTGTCAGGTTCTTGACTTCGATCAGCACCGTCATTTTTTGGTATCCGAATAGGGGTCTGCCGCGTCGCGCAGGCCGTCACCGACAAAGACAAAGGCCAGCACCAGGGCGACGAAGAACAGCACCGGGATGAAATACCATTGATAATTCAGCAAGACATCCGCCTTCGAGACGTTCTGCATCATCGCGCCAAGCGAGTTGACAGGGTCTTTCAGCCCCAACCCGATAAAGGACAGCGCGGTCTCTGAGCGCACCATATAGGGAAAGGAGATCATCAGATCGACGATGATGTAGCTGGTGAAAGATGGCAGCAGGTGGCGGCGGATGATGTGCCCGGACGAGGCACCGCACAGCTCGGCCGCCAACACATATTCCTGCGTCCGCTCTGTCAGCAGGTGGGTGCGGATGCGGCGCGCCAGTGTCGGCCAGCCGATCAGCCCCAGGATGATCGAGATGAAGAAGAACCGCGTTTCCGATGACCAGGTGTCCGGCATGAAGGCCGCAAGCGCCATGAACAGCGGAATGGAGGGCACGGTGCGGATGGCATCGGTGATCATTTGCAGCACCGAGTCGATCCAGCCGCCGAAATACCCCGCGACCCCGCCGATGATCAGTGCGAGAAAGAAAGAGATCACGACCCCGAGCGTGCCGACCGCCAGCGATGTCCAGATCGCGTGCAAGGTGCGGCCAAAGATGTCCTTGCCGCTGGCATCGGTGCCGAACAGGTGAATCTTGGCGCCTTCAACCCCGAACAGGTGGATGTTCGAGCGGATCAGCGCGAGGTCAACGTTCAGGCCGCCAAGCGAAAAATCAAGCGCGAAAATCTTGTAGTCCCAACCGCGCGTGAAAAACGTCAGATACCGGCGCTCGTCGCGGTTTTCGGTCACGACCCAACGGAAGTTGGTTTTGATCGAACGCTCACGCGTCGTCGCATAGATGAACGGGCGGAACGAAAAGCCGTTCTCGTCCGAGAATTTCGGTATCTGAGGTGCGCCGTTCTCATAGGTGTCGTCGCGGCCGGCGATCGTCGGGTCATAGGGCGACAGGAACGGCGCGGTCAGCCCCATCAGGATCATCAGGATCAGCGCCCAGGCCGCGATCATCGCGGTGCGGTTGGTGCGGAAACGGGCATAGATCAATTGCCCCTGCGAGGCCGTGAAATAGGCCTCCTTGGCCTTTTGATTGACGTCGGGTGCGGTTGCGGTCTTGCGCCAGAACATATGTTTATCCCATCAGCCCGCGGCGAACGCGGGGATCTATCAGGGCCAGCAGGATATCGGTCACGAAGTTGAGCGCGACGATGCTGGCGGTGAGAAGGAAGATGATGGCCCCGGCTAGCTGCTGATCGTTGGACCGGGCGAGACTGTCAAACAGCAGCGCCCCCGCCTCGGTCAGCGTCAGGATCAGCGCCACGATGGGCAGTTCGTTGAAAATGCGGTTGAGGTCGAAACCAAGTGAGTTGATCACCGGCCCCAGTGAGTGCTTCGCAGGATAGCGCCACATCAGGCGCGCGCCCGATACCCCGCGCGCCGAGGCGGCGGTGACGTAGAGCTTGCCGATCTCGTCCAGCATCAGGGCGCGGACGGTTTGCAGCGCGAAGGCGGTGGCCGACCAGCCAAGGATGAACACCGGCAGCCAGGCCCGACTGAGGAAATCGCCGAATTTTGCCCAACCCCAGGAAGCGTCCCTGAATTCTTTCGAGAACAGCCCCGTCAGACTGTCGCCGAAGAAGACGGTCGAGAACAGCATGATGATCAGTGCCAGCAGGAAGTTGGGCAGCGCGAGCCCCAGGTAGCTGACAAAGCGCAGCGAGTTGTTGGCGAAGGCATTGCTGGAACTGGCGGACAGGATGCCGATCGGCACCGCTATGGCGTAGGACAGCATCAGCGCCGACATGCTGATGCCCAGCGAAATCCAGAATTTATCGGCGAGAAGCTGGTTGATGTTCAGGCGCAGGATACAACTGTCGCCAAATTCACCGTGGACAAACACGCTATAGACCCAGTTGCCCCAACGCTGGACAAAGGGTTTGTCCAGCCCGAGACGACGCTCCTCTGCCTGGATGTCGGCAATGGTGATCTGCGAACCCTGGGTGTTCTTGAAAGCCAGATACCGCTCGGCACAGGTGCCGGGCACCAGTTCCATCAGCGAGAAGACAATAAGGGAAACGGTCAGCAATGTGACGATGGCCATGAAGGCACGGGTCAGCGCGAAGCGGATCATTGGGCGCGTCCTGACGATAGGGGGAGTCTCGGGGGAGCAAGGCCGGCCCGCAGATTGCGCGCCGGCCCCGGTTTCAGTTCAGACCAGCAGTCTTATTCGTCAAAGAACCACTGCGCTCCGCGGTAGGGGTAGGTGCGGTAGTACTCGTAAGATGCGGTCTTGAAGACGGGGAAGTTCTTCAGCGCATTGCGGTGGTAAATCGGGTCGGGCGTCAGGGCCGTGCCGATGAACAACAGGTTCGAGGTCATGTTCTCGACCAGACGGTTGGCGATGGCCTTGAACTCATCCGTGCCGGCGGGCGTTGATTGCAGCAGGCCGATGTCGGTGGCCAGCGCCTTTACATAGTCCGGCGGCTCGACCCCGTTGGCGCCGTTGCTGTCCAGCCATTCGCCCCACAGCATACCCGAGCGGTGCGCGAAGTAGTTCTCGAAGGGCGCGCGCCACAACTCGTTGTTGCCAAGGATGATGCCCAGCGGCTGACCCTTTTCCCACAGACCGACATCAAGTTGGTTGGAGGATTGAGCCGAGCGGTATTCGTCGGGCGTTACCTCCTTGACGGTCGAGGCAATTCCGACATTGGCCCAGTTCTGGCTGATCAGTTCAACAACCTGGCCCGAAATGCCCTGGGTCGCAAACTGGAGGTTGAGAACAAGCGGATCGCCGTCTGGAAGCTCGCGCGTGCCGTCGCCATTGGTGTCCTTCATCCCGATTTCGTCCAGCAGGGCATTTGCGCCAGCCGGGTCAAACTCGGTCGCGAAGGTTTTCCACTTGGCGTCGATGAATTCCGGCAGCGGCGAGAAGCCGGTGTATTGCTGGATCGTGCCTTGCCCGAAATACGCCGTCTGGTTCAGCTCTTCGCGATTGATGGCAATCGACATCGCCTTGCGAAAGCGCAGATCGCCGAAGACCGCGCGCTTTTCCAGGTCTTCCGAGGTGACGTTGAACGACACCGCATGCATGGCGATTTTTGGCCTCAGATCAATGGTGTAATCACCTTTTTCCTGGCCTTCCAGCAGCAGCGGCGCGTCAGCAAGCTGCAACGACTGGGATTTGTAATCGACTTCGGCGTTCACCAGCTTCAGCAGGCGGACTTCCTGGTCGTTGGCGTAAACCTCGTCCAACTCGTTGATGTAGGGCAGTTGTTTGCCCTTCGTGTCCACCATGTAGAAGTAAGGGTTGGCGACAAAGCGGCGCCCTTCGGTGGTTTCGCGCACCACGATATGGCTTTCCAGCGTCGGCATGGCGTTGGCGGGCAGCTTGTCGAGCTTGTCCGGCGAGTTCAGCATCGGGGTCGGCGTGTCCATCCAGTCCGAGTTGCCGTAATAGGCCTTGATCACGGCATAGCCATTCTCGAAGCCCATGCTCTGGGCCAGCTTGTCGGCATCGGGGTTCACATCGGGGTGGAACTGACCGAGGAAGTGTTTGGGCTGGAAACCTTGCGCGAAGTGGGTGGCAAAGTGGGCCAGCAAGCCCGGCTTGGGCGCCGGCAGGTTGAAGACAACGGTCTCGGCATCGGGGGTGTCCACGGTCATGGGGACACCGCCGACAGTGACGTAATCCTTCGGCTTTTCGTTGATGTTGGGGTCCATCTCAAGGTTGTCGTACCAGAACTTCACGTCTGCCGAGGTGAAAGGCTGGCCGTCCGACCACTTGTGACCCTTGCGCAGCTTGAAGGTCAATTGGGTATAGTCAGCGTTCCAGGACCAGCTTTTGGCGACGTTCGGAACGATGGTTTGCAGGTCGTCGGAATAGCGCACCAGGTTGACGTGGCGGATCGACATGAAGTCCGACGTGCCGGCCTCGGTCGCGTTCGACAGCGCATCCAGTGTTCCGCCGTATTTGCCGACCTGGTCATAGGGAACGACGACCAGGGGCTCGGACGGCAGGCGGTCGGCCAGCGGCGGCAGCGCAGGGTTGGCGCGGATCTTGCCGTTCAGCTCGGCGATGGCCGGGTTTGCCGACATTTCCAGGGTGCAGTCAGCCGCCGCCTGGAATTCGGTGAGTTCATATTGTTGCGGAAAGGCCCCGGCCGCGACGCCACCCATATCGGCCACGGTGATACCGGGGCAACTCGCGTAGGCCGCAATTGGCAGGACAAGCAGCGTGACGCTGCCGAGTAGAATGCGTTTCATGTTCTCTCCTGTTGCAGAGTATGGGAAGTTTCTTCCCGTTATCTGGCATATTTGCCTTGTGTGACAGTAAGACTACGACGCGGTTCATTTTCGGACGTAGGGCCAGTTCCTCCTTTCGGATCAAGCCAGTTTTCACTTTCGGATCAAGCCGCCCGACCCGGCGAAAAAGGAATATCCCGGGCCGGGCCAGATCGTGGCTATGGGGCAAGTATGGGCCGCGTCGGGAAATTCCGTCAAGCACCGACTTTGTAATTTTCGTTTCAGAGTGGATTCGGCTGTACTTATTTGGTCTGAATGCCGGTTTCGGTGACCATCGTGTTGTTGAACAGCCCTTTTCGGAACCGCATCCGGTGATTCAGCAACGCCCGGGTCATCGCCAGCAGGTGCCCTTGCGCGGCCGGGTCGGCGGCAATATCGCGCAACTCGCCCGCGCCGTGGCGGTCAAACAGCATCGGCGGCAGGCCACCGTTGAAGTGAACCAGGGTGTGGCGCGGCCCGCGCAGGATGCACAGGTTGCAGGTGTCAAAGGGCAGATCAAGGGCGCTTTGAATGTGCGTCGGACGGATCGGATCGCCAAAATCCAACTCGGAATAGCTGTAGTCGCGCCAATCGACTGGCGCGTCGCCCGCAAGGAACGGTGTCAGCGGGCGGCCATCCATCACCGCCGGGACGGCGAGGCCGAGAAGATCCAGCAGGGTCGGGGCGATGTCGACCGATTCTGTCGGCTGATCGACCACGCGGGCACGCCCCCCCGGCACGCGGATCATCAGCGGCGTGTGCCAGGCGGCATCATAGACCGTCGATTTGCCCCAGGCGTGGTGATCGCCCAGCATCTCTGCGTGGTCCGCCGTCACGACCAGGATTGTATTCTCATACGTTCCCTGATCTTTCAGCCAGGCGATGACGCGCCCTATATGGTGGTCGACCTCTGTCGCCAGGCCAAAATAGATCGCCCGCATCAGGGCGAGGTTTTCGGGGGTCGCTTCCAGATCGGGAAATCCTTGCACGATGGCGCGTACCGGCGTCGCGTCCATCTGCGCCGCAACAAAAGGGTGGCGCGCCTGTTCGGCGCCCCGGTCACCCACCGTAACCGGGGCAGGCATTTTGGCCGGGTCATACATCTTGTTGTAAGGGGCCGGGGCCACCAGCGGCGGGTGCGGCCTGATATAGGTCAGATGGGCAAACCAGCCCTGGGGACGCCCCGTCATGCCGGCGATGAACTGATCGGTCAGAAAAGCGGTGTCGCTGTCTTCGGCGCGGTAAAGTGCCGGGTCGTCGGGGCTTGGGTCACCTGAGAGGGGGCTTTGCGGGCGGAAAATATCGGGATAGGGCGGTACGTCATAGCCCTTGCGGATCAGGTCGGAGCGCCACGGCAGGCTGGTCTCCTGCCGCATCTCGACCACTTCGTGAAAGCCGGGCATCACCTCTTCATATGACGTCAGCGCCGGGTCGCCGGGGGCCAGGTCGCGCGGGTCGCGGGCGCAATCGGTATAGCCGAACAGCAGCGGCAGATAGCCCGCCTTGCGGACCTCGGTGGCAAGGTTGGGGGTATCGGCGGGCAGCGGCGTGCCATTGCGCACCGCGCGGTGGTTCATCGCGTATTGCCCGGTCAACAATGACGCGCGCGACGGCCCGCAGGGGTTCACGACCGAGCGATTTTGTCGAAAGCTGACACTTTCGGCCGCAAACGCGCGCAGGTTCGGCAGGTCGACCGCCGTGTCCAGAACCCCGTGCAGGCAGTCGGCGCGGAACTGGTCGATGACGATGAACAGGATATTGGGACGGTCGGACATGGCGGGGATTCCTTGCGGCGGTTCTGCGCCTATCCAGGACCGGTCCCCCGCGACAAGGCAAGGGGTTTTTGGGGGCGCTCAGCGCGCCAGTTGCTTGACCAGCGCGTCTATCGCCTTCAGATCGGCCAGCAATTTTCCCAGATCGGCCAGTGGCACCATGTTCGGGCCGTCCGACGGAGCGCTGTCAGGGGTGTCGTGGGTCTCGATGAACACGCCCGCCACGCCCACGGCCACCGCCGCCCGCGCCAGAACCGGTACGAACTCGCGCTGACCACCCGACGCGCCGCCCTGTCCACCGGGTTGCTGCACCGAATGGGTCGCGTCAAAGATCACCGGCGCGCCGGTCGCGGCCATCACCGGCAACCCGCGAAAATCGGTGACAAGGGTGTTGTAGCCAAAGCTGGCACCGCGCTCGGTCAACAGGACATCGGGGTTGCCTGAGCCTGTGATCTTGGCCAGCACATTCACCATGTCCCAGGGTGCCAGGAACTGCCCCTTCTTGACGTTGATCACCCGGCCGGTCTGCGCCGCCGCGATCAACAGGTCGGTTTGACGGCACAGGAACGCCGGGATTTGCAGGATGTCGCACACCTCGGCCACCGGGGCGCAATGGCCAATCTCATGCACGTCGGTCAGCACCGGCATGTGATAGGTTTGCTTGACCTCGGCGAACACCTCCAGCGCTGCGGCCATGCCGATGCCGCGCTGCCCGGAGAGGCTGGTTCGGTTGGCCTTGTCAAAACTGGCCTTGAACACCGCCTGCACGCCGGCCTGCGCGGTGATTTCCGCGATTGCCGCCGCCATTTCCAGCGCATGTTCGCGGCTTTCCATCTGGCAGGGGCCAAGGATGAAGGCGACCGGCGCCGCATTGTCAAAGCGCACCGTGCCTGCGCTGACCGTCTTGTTGCAATCCATCGCCTCACCCACCCAACAGAAAGAATCTGGCCCGTGCCTTTGCGCTTCGAGGTGTCGCAAAGGCCGTGGCTTGTCAACCTTTCGCCGCCATCTGCCACGCCGCACCCCGAAGCTATTGACCCGAATCGGGCAATCTGCGTATTAAATGAACAAGTGTTCAATTCGTCGGGAGATATACGATGTTCATGGGTTCGATGCGCTTCGATCTGGGAGAGGATATCGCGGCACTTCAGGATATGGTGCATCGTTGGGCGCAGGAACGCGTCAAGCCGATGGCCGCGATCATCGACAGCCGCAACGAATTTCCGCCCGAACTCTGGCGCGAGATGGGCGATCTCGGCCTCCTGGGCATCACGGTGCCCGAAGAATACGGTGGCGCCGGAATGGGCTACCTCGCGCATGTCATCGCGGTCGAGGAGATCGCGCGGGCCAGCGCCTCGGTCAGCCTTTCTTACGGCGCGCATTCCAACCTCTGCGTCAACCAGATCAAACTGAACGGCACGTCGGCGCAAAAGGCGAAATACCTGCCCGGCCTGATCTCGGGCGAACATGTCGGCGCGCTGGCGATGTCAGAGGCGGGGGCAGGCTCGGACGTGGTCAGCATGAAACTGCGGGCCGAAAAGAAGAACGGCTATTACACCCTGAACGGCAACAAATACTGGATCACCAACGGCCCCGACGCCGATACCCTGGTGGTCTATGCCAAGACAGACCCCGGGGCCGGCAGCCGTGGCATGACCGCCTTTCTGATCGAAAAGACCATGAAGGGGTATTCCACCAGTCTGCATTTCGACAAACTCGGGATGCGCGGCTCCAACACCGCCGAGCTGATTTTCGACGATGTCGAGGTGCCGTTCGAGAATGTTCTGGGCGAGGAAGGCAAGGGCGTGCGCGTGTTGATGTCGGGCCTCGACTATGAGCGCGTCGTGCTGTCGGGCATCGGCACCGGCATCATGGCCGCCTGTCTGGATGAGGTGATCCCCTATCTGCAGAGCCGCGAACAGTTCGGACAGCCGATCGGGAATTTCCAGCTTATGCAGGGCAAAGTCGCCGATATGTACACCGCGATGAACTCGGCCCGCGCCTATGTCTATGAGGTGGCAAAGGCCTGTGATCGCGGTCAGGTCACCCGCCAGGACGCCGCCGCCTGTGTGCTTTATGCGTCCGAGCAGGCGATGGTGCAGGCGCATCAGGCGGTCCAAGCCCTTGGCGGCGCAGGTTTTCTGGCCGACAGCGCCGTCTCGCGCCTGTTCCGCGATGCCAAGTTGATGGAAATCGGGGCAGGGACGTCTGAAATCCGGCGTATGCTGATCGGGCGCGAGTTGATGGGGGCATGAGTGCGTTGGTTTCGGCCTGCCTGGGCGCGCGTTGCCCGCGGTGCCGCGCGGCATTGCCGTGGTGGCTTACCAGTTTGACGGGCGGTCCCGTGCGATTGGTCCCGCTTGTAAGCTGCGCAAGCTGCAATGCAAAGGTGCGGATTGCCGGCTCCGGAGCGCGGAAAGTCATTCTGTTTGTGGTTCTTTTCATGCCGTTGTTTTTTGTCGGAAGCGCCATGCTGTTCAAGCTGTTTGGTGCTCTGGGTCCGCTGCTGATAGCCGCTGTATCCTCCGCAATCATTCCGTATCGGCTATTTGGATTAGAGGTTTTGCCATGAAGCTTTCCAGCGCCTTCCTGCCCAACACCGATGCCGCCCGCGCCAACCGCGAGGCGCATCTGGCCATGCTGGCAACTGTCTCCGAAGCGGCGGCCCTGGCGGCGGCAGGGGGCGGAGAAAAATCCCTTACCCGCCACATCAGTCGCGGAAAAATGCCGCCGCGCGAACGAGTGGCGAACCTGCTCGACCCTGGCTCGCCGTTTCTGGAAATCGGGGCGACGGCGGCGCACGGGCTCTACGGCGGTGCCGCCCCTTGTGCCGGTTTGATCGCAGGCATCGGCCTTGTGATGGGGCAAGAGGTGATGGTCGTGTGCAATGACGCCACCGTCAAGGGCGGTACCTACTACCCGATGACGGTGAAAAAGCATCTGCGCGCCCAGGAAATCGCCGAACAGAACCATCTGCCCTGCGTCTACCTGGTCGATTCCGGCGGCGCGAACCTGCCCAACCAAGACGAAGTTTTCCCCGACCGCGACCATTTCGGCCGCATCTTCTACAATCAGGCGCAAATGTCGGCCAAGGGCATTGCGCAGATCGCCGTGGTCATGGGGTCCTGCACCGCAGGTGGCGCATACGTTCCGGCAATGTCGGATGTCACCATCATCGTGCGCGACCAGGGCACGATCTTTCTGGCCGGCCCGCCGCTGGTCAAGGCCGCCACCGGTGAGGTCGTCAGCGCCGAAGACCTCGGCGGCGGCGATGTGCACACCCGCCTGTCGGGCGTGGCCGACTACCTCGCCGAAGACGACGCCCACGCTCTCGCCCTCGCCCGCCGCGCCATAGGCAATCTCAACCGCGCCAAGCCTGCCACCGTGCAATGGCAACCGGTCGAAGACCCGGCCTACGACCCCGAAGAATTGCTCGGCCTCGTCCCTACCGACCTGCGCACCCCCTATGACATCCGCGAGGTCATCGCCCGCACTGTCGATGGTTCGCGCTTTGACGAGTTCAAGGCGAGATTCGGCGAAACCCTTGTCACGGGCTTTGCCCATCTCAAAGGCTGCCCTGTCGGCATCATCGCCAACAACGGCGTGCTGTTTTCCGAGGCGGCGGTGAAAGGCGCGCATTTCATCGAGCTGTGCAGTCAGCGCAATATCCCGCTGATCTTTCTGCAGAACATCACCGGATTCATGGTTGGCCGCCGCTATGAGAATGAGGGGATCGCGCGGCACGGCGCAAAAATGGTCACGGCGGTCGCCACCACCAACGTGCCAAAGATCACCATGCTGATCGGGGGCTCTTTCGGCGCGGGCAACTACGGTATGGCCGGGCGCGCCTATTCGCCGCGCTTTCTGTGGTCGTGGCCCAATTCACGCATCTCCGTCATGGGGGGGGCCCAGGCCGCGGGCGTTCTCGCCACCGTCAAACGCGACGCGATCGAGCGTGCCGGCGGCGGTTGGACGACAGAGCAGGAAGCGGCCTTCAAACAACCCACCATTGACATGTTCGAGGAGCAATCCCACCCGCTTTACGCCTCGGCGCGCCTTTGGGATGACGGCATCATCGACCCACGCAAAACCCGCGATGTCCTCGCGCTCAGCCTGACCGCAGCCCTCAACGCGCCCATCGAACCGACACGCTTCGGCCTCTTCCGTATGTAGCCCCGCATCATCTGTTCATAAATATC
>TARA_R110002096_G_scaffold194342_3_pt1 | contig 14507 bp, 14 predicted proteins | sample TARA_R110002096 | Tara Oceans TARA_R110002096 (sample SAMEA4397295) | marine metagenome | biome: Polar Biome; feature: [DCM] deep chlorophyll maximum layer (ENVO:01000326); material: water (ENVO:00002006), including particulate matter (ENVO:01000060) such as... | depth 35 m | reverse complement strand
CGCGGGGCCGTGCCGAGCCATGATCTCAGTGAAAACAGCCTGTTGACCGGATTTGGCTCCGGTCTCGCCAAATTCGGATTTCTCAATCTGCGGGCCATGAAGCAATTTTCCGCAAATACCATTGCAACCTTCGATGTGCGCTGTGGCGGACCGGGTTCGACCGCCCAGAGCCTGTCCGGTGGCAATCTGCAGAAATTCATCGTTGGCCGCGAGATTTCACTGCAGCCGGAAGTGCTGATTGTCTCACAGCCGACATGGGGCGTGGATGTCGGCGCGGCGGCCGCGATCCGGCAGAAGCTGATCGATCTGCGCAATGCCGGGGTGGCCATTCTGGTTGTCTCTGAAGAACTGGAAGAACTGTTCGAAATCTCCGACAGGCTGCAAGTCATGTTTCGCGGCAGATTATCCGGGGGTATCAGAACCGAGCGCACCAATGTGGAAGATATCGGCCTTGCCATGACCGGAGATTTTGAACGTCTCGACACGTTGGCCGAAGCCAGGGTGATCGCCCATGCATAGGCTGTATCTGGAACCTCGGACCGAGCGCTCCGCATTTGCGCCATTGCTGGTTTCTGCCCTTGCGGTGGGCTTCACCATTATCGCCGGGTCCGGTCTGTTTCTGATTTACGGCAAATCCCCGATTGACGGGTTCTACGCCATTTTCATTGAGCCACTTTTGACCCGTTACGGCATTGGCGAAATTCTGCTGAAGCTCGGGCCGTTGTTGCTGATCGCACAGGGTCTTGCCATCGGCTTTCGCGCCAGAGTGTGGAATATCGGCGCGGAAGGCCAACTCATCATCGGCGCAATTTTCGCCGCCATGATCGCCATCCGGTTTGATGGCTCAAATTCCGTGCTTATGCTGCCGGCAATGATCCTCGCCGGCGCATTGGGCGGAATGGGATGGGCCGGGATCGCCGCTTGGCTGCGGACCCGTTTCAATGCCAATGAGATTCTCGTCACCTTCATGCTTTCCAGCATCGCCCTGCAGGTTTTGTACTATCTGGTGACCGGTCCGCTGCGCGATCCGCAGGGCTTCAATTTCCCCCAGTCGATCACCTTTTCAGCGGCGGCGACCTTTCCGATCCTGCTTGAAAACACCCGCGTCAACGCGTCGCTGCTGATTGCTCTGGTGGTGTCGGTTGTGGCCTGGATTTTCATGCAGCGAAGTCTGATGGGTTACAAGCTGGTCGTTGGCGGTCTTGCGCCACAGGCGGCGCGCTATGCCGGGTTTGGTGAGAAGCGGGCGATCTGGATTGCGCTTCTGGTCGGCGGTGCGGCTGCCGGCGTTGCCGGCGTCGGCGAAGTTGCCGGACCGCTGGGTATGCTGCAGCGGACGATTTCGCCAGGTTATGGTTTTACTGCCATTATCGTCGCGTTTCTCGGCGGCCTGCATCCGATCGGGATTGTGTTCTCCAGCCTGCTGATGGCGCTGATCTATGTCGGTGGCGATTTTGCGCGCCTGTCCGTCGGACTGCCAAGTGCGGTAACGGATATTTTTCAGGGCCTGCTTCTGACCTTCTATCTCGCCAGTTCGCTGCTTCTCACCCACCGTCTGCGCCTGCGCCGCGCCGACCGAAGCCTTGTTGCGGAGGCCGCAGAATGACCGCGACGATTGTCTTCATTCTTGCCGGCACTCTGGCGGCCACCGTGCCGCTGTTGCTGGCGGCGATGGGCGAGCTGGTTGCGGAGAAATCCGGCATGCTCAATCTCGGTGTTGAAGGCATGATGGCAGTTGGCGCTGCCGCCGGCTTTGTCACCGTCGCCCTGACCGGCTCTCATGCGCTGGGACTGCTCGCCGGCGGCCTTGCCGCCCTGATCCTGTCCGCCATCTTTGCGCTTCTGAGCATCTTCTTTATGGCCAATCAGGTCGCTGCCGGGTTGGCCATTGGCATTCTCGGACTGGGCGTTTCCGCCGGTATCGGCAAATCTTATGAAGGCACCACTGTGGCGCCAATGCCGAAGCTGTCGCTCGGTCCGCTCAGCGATATTCCGATTGTTGGACGGGCGCTGTTTACCCATGACATTATGGTTTACCTCGCCATCGTAGCGGCCTTTGCAGTATGGTTTGTCCTGCAACGTACCAAGCTCGGCCTGATTATCCGGGCGGTAGGCGAATCGCCGCATTCCTCGCATTCTCTGGGCTATCCCGTCGCGCTGATCCGTACATGCTGCGTCCTCTTCGGTGGAGCGATGGCCGGCATTGGCGGCGCCTATCTGTCAACTGCCTATACGCCTCTTTGGGCCGATGGCATGGTGGCCGGACGCGGTTGGATTGTGGTAGCACTGGTGGTGTTTGGAACCTGGATCGTGCCGCGCATCACAATGGGTGCCTATCTGTTCGGTGCCTTTTCACTGTTGGAATTATCTATTCAGGGTCTGGGGCTGAATGTGCCTTCACAATTGCTTTCCGCATCGCCCTACATCGTCACCATCATCGTTCTGGTGGTGATTTCCAGAAACCCGGTCCTCATTCAGCTCAACAGTCCGATGAGTCTTGGTCAGACCTACCGGCCCAGCGGTTGAGCCGTTTTCGCCCTAACAGCAAGCAACACTGAAAACAGGAGACAGCCATGAACATACTTTCAAAATCACTCCGGCAAGTAGCGGCAGCAGCGTTGGCAACCGCACTGATCGCCGGGTCAGCAAACGCTGCAGAAAAGTTGAAAATCGGCTTCATCTATCCCTCACCGGTCGGCGATGTCGGCTGGGCCCGTGAACTCGATGAGGGCCGTAAGAAAATTGAAGCAGCTTTCGGCGATAAGGTTGAAACCGTAGTGGTTGAGAATGTCCCCGAAGGGCCGGATGCTGCACGCATCATGAACCAGATGGCATCCACCGGCGCCGGCATGATCATGATCGGCTCGTTCGGCTATATGAATGACGGATTGAAGCTGGCGGCCCAGAAGCCGGACATCAGTTTCATTCATGCCAGCGGCTACAGAACGGCTGAAAATTTCGGTAATTTTCAGACCCGCAATTATGAAAGCGCCTATGTCGCCGGCATGGCTGCGGGCTTTGTCAGCAAATCCGACACGCTGGGCGTGGTGGCCGCTTATGCCATTCCCGAAGTTGTCGGCATGATCAACGCCTTCACACTTGGGGCGCAGAACACCAATCCGGATATCACCGTCAAAGTGGTCTGGCTGAATTCCTGGTTCAATCCGTCCAAGGCTCAGGAATCCGCAAAATCGCTGATAGCGCAATCGGCCGATGTGATTTTCTCACTGTATCAGGATACGCCATCGGTGGTCTCGGTGGCTGAAGAGGAAGGCGTTTATGTCGTCAACACCTCCTCCGACATGAAGAAATATGCCCCGACGAAATTGCTCGCCTCGATGACTATTGACTGGGGTCCGCATTTCCTCAAACAGGTCTCTGCTGTGCTGGATGGAACCTTCACGGGCACCGCCTATTGGGGCGGCATGGCCGATGGCGCAGTTGGCGTGGCGTCCTTGAACGACGATCTGACCGCCGACCAGAAAACCGCCCTGGACGGCGTGATTAAAGACATCGCGTCGGGCGCATTCCATCCGTTCACCGGTCCGATAACCGCCCAGGATGGCAGCGAGAAAATCGCCGCCGGTGCCACCATCGAAGATGGCGCATTGCTCGGCATTGACTGGCTGGTCAAGGGCGTCGAGACCAAACTGCCAAACTGACGCCAAATTTAGACCAACCTGAGCACCGCGCGTCCTTTGTGCGGTGTTTTCATCAAAAGGCCTGTCTTCGATGCATGATCTTAAAGACATGATGCTGCAAACCACCTTGATGCATGCACCCAAATCAGGGTCGGTGGAAATCATCAAGGATGCACTGATTGCCATCAATTCAGAAGGCAGTATCAGCTCGGTCCTGACGCCTGGCGATCCGGCCTATGCCGCAGCGCATGCGGCAGCCCGAAACACCAACAAACTGGCTACCACCGGACCCCGGCAATATCTGCTGCCGGGCTTTGTCGATCTGCACATTCATGCGCCGCAATGGCCGCAACTCGGCAAGGCGCTGGATGTGCCGCTGGAGGTCTGGCTGCAGCAACACACTTTTCCGCTGGAAGCGCGTTACGCCGATACGGAATTTGCCCGCCTGGTCTATCAGGACTTGGTGACGGCCCTTTTAGCCCACGGCACCACCAGCGCGGTGTATTTTGCCACCATCCATCAGCCAGCAACCCGCATTCTGGCGGATATCTGTCTGCAGCAGGGTCAGCGCGGCTTTATCGGCAAGGTGGCGATGGACAATGAAGACCAGTGTCCGGATTTCTACCGCGATGCCAACGCAGAGGCGGCACTTGAGGGCACCCGCGCCTTTGTCGATTATGTTCTGTCGATGCCGGGAAACAGTTCTGCCCTTGTGCGTCCGGTGATTACGCCGCGCTTCATTCCAAGCTGCAGCGATACCGCACTGGCCGGTCTTGGCGCGCTGGCGGCAGAATATGATTGCCACATTCAGACCCATTGTTCGGAGAGCGACTGGGAACAGGCCTATGTGCTGGACCGCACCGGCCGGACGGATGCGCAGGCGCTCGATGGTTTTGGCCTGCTGGGACGCCATACAGTTCTGGCCCACAGCAACTTTCTCAGCGATGATGATATGGATCTGGTGCGCAGCAAAGGCTCGGGCGTCGCCCACTGTCCGCTGTCCAATGTATATTTTTCAAATGCCGTCTTTCCTCTGCGCCGGGCGCTGGAGAAATCCGTCAGAGTGGGGCTCGGGACGGATATTTCCGGCGGCCCCAGCGCCTCGATGTTTGATTCCTGCCGCCATGCCATTTCCGCCTCGCGCAATCTGGAAGAAGGCGTTGATCCGACACGGCCCGGCAAGCTGCGCGGCACGCCGGACAGCCGCATCAGCTTCCGCGAGGCTTTCCATCTGGCCACCGCAGGCGGAGCCGATGTGCTGGACATTCCGGTTGGCCGCTTTGCCGGGGGTTACCAGTTTGACGCCATATTGGTCGATGCGGACCAGCCCGCCGCGCCGATCGCCATCAATGAGAGATGGGACAGCCAGGATGATATTCTGCAGAAAATCATCAATGGCGCGACCCGTGCCAATATCACCACAACCTGGGTTGCGGGCAGGGCAGTTCATCAGCAGAGCTGATGTGAGTTGGAATTATCACAAAAAGATCGATGTTGTCGGTGAGGTGTATGGAGCCTATGTCATCTCTATAAATTAATCCTGTTATGCAATATGGATCATGGTGCTAACCGGGAGAGACCAAGAGTCGGAGAAATGATTTGGCCGTAGACTGGACATCCCTCATACGGGAGTTTGTAACGCTTCTTGTGGTCATCGATCCGGTTGGAACCATTCCCGTTTTTCTGTTTGCCGTGCAAAGTGTACCCGCCCGCCTGCATCGCCGTTTGGCTGTTCGCGCAGTCGCCATCGCGACCTTGGTACTGCTTGGGTTTTTGGTCGGCGGTCAATTTCTGCTCGAGACGCTGGGACTTCGCCTTGGCTCGTTTCAGATCGCGGGCGGGGTCGTGCTTTTCCTGTTCGCGATGACCATGATTTTCGGGGACTCCAAGCCCGCTCGCGAGATTGAGCAAGCCGAACGCGATCACCTTGCCGGAGCAGTGTTTCCGCTCGCCATGCCGTCCATCGCATCGCCGGGCGCGATGCTGGCAATAGTTGTTCTGACGGACAATCACACCGAGTCGCTGGTCGATCAGACAGTGACCGCGGGGCTGCTCATCATCGTCCTCCTTCTGACGCTTGTGCTTCTGCTCGCCGCCAGCGCCGTTCACAAGGTGATCGGAAACACCGGCGCAAGTATCATCAGCCGGGTGATGGGCATTGTGCTGGCCACCATCGCTGTGGATGCAATTCTCGGCGGACTTGACGCGCTCGGGGTGCTGGAGGTCGCACCCCCGGCAATAACCAGCTCCCTGTTGGATGGAGCGCAGACCTGATCATGAGATGCGGGGGCATGTCGCAGGGGAGCTTGCTATGGACGGGCGAGCAGCCGAACACCACATTTTTTTGATGCAGCATGAACTGGATCAACGCTGGTCCGCGGGGTGGAACCTTTCCATCTCAAATCAGATATTGAGAGAGCGTAATGCTGTCCAGCAGGCCCGCTAAAGCGATTCCTCGCCTGATCTTTGATCCCCAAATCAGCTCAGCCTCAATTTTATAGCTTTTCACCCGGCAAATGACTGGCTTGCCTGATCCAATCGGCGAACTGCTCTTCATCAGGCTGTTCGCCTTCGTGGATATGGACATACCGCACCTCCTTGTGTTTGGAAGCGACAGGAGGGAGCGGACTGAGAGCCGTTCCGTTGAAGAACGTGACCTTGACGTATTTGGTGAAGCAGTGAAACGAGAGGAACCATCTCTCACCGTCAATGCCGTAGAGAGGCGAGTTCCATTTGACCGCCTTTTTTGCCTCAGGAACAATGCGGCCGACCATGTCGTCGATGTGGCGTCCGATGTTGCGTTTCCAACCCGGCATCGCCGCGATGTATTGCTGTACCGGCGCATCTCCATAGCCCTTGGCGATTTGCGGGTTGCCGCCAGAGAGGAGTTTCGGTCTATCTGAATTGTTCCCCGTTTCACTCATTGTTTTGTCGGTCCGGCCAAATTGTGCGTCCTCGATGATCAAGGATAAAACACATTCTGTAAATTTCCCATAGATTCGAAAAGGGTGCATTTGAAGGTCAGGCCATACGTCAAAAAAAAGCCCCACCGCAGCGGGGCTTTAATTGTTGAACACTCAAGGCTTCAGCCAGCCTTCAGTCGTGCCCTCCCATACCGCCGGAAATCTCCTCGGTCTGGTCTTCCGTCAGTTCCTCAGGCAGAATGAGGTTCAGCACAATTGCAATCAGTGCTGCCGGCAGCAGGCCGGTTGTGGCCAGAATGCGCAATGTGTCTGGCAGATACTGCAGCGCGGTCGGCTCCAGCTGCAGGCCGAAACCGATCGACAGAGCCACCGCGAAGATCACCATGTTACGCCGGTTCCAGGTGACATCCGACAGCATGGAAATGCCAGCGGCGACCACCATGCCGAACATCACAATGACCCCGCCGCCCAGTACCTCGATGGGTATGGTTGAGATGACGGCACCGACTTTGGGCACCAGGCCCGCCGCCACCAGAAACAGAGCACCGATCGTCACCACATGACGGCTCATCACTCCGGTCATAGCAATCAGGCCGACATTCTGGCTGAAGGAAGTGTTGGGCAACCCGCCGAAAACGCCGGCAACGGCCGATCCCAGACCGTCGGCATAGGTCGCTCCGGTGATTTCCTTGTCGGTGGCTTCGCGGCCAGCGCCGCCTTTGGTGATGCCTGAGACATCGCCCACGGTTTCAACCGCAGAGACAAACGCCATCAGGCAGAAACCAACCACTGCCGCAATGCTGAACTCAAACCCGAAATGGAACGGATCAGGAATGGCAAAGTCAGCGGCCCGCGCCACATTTGCGAAGCTCACCATGCCCAGAGCATAGGCCACGACATACCCGGCCAGAAGCCCGATCAGAACGGCGGACACAGACAACATGCCACGGGCATAGAATTTCAGACCCAGTGTCACCAGGATCACCACAAGGGCCACCGACCAGTTCAGCAGGCTGCCATATTCCGGTGTACTCATGGCGGGTATCCCGCCTGCTGCATACTGAATGCCGATGCGCACCAGTGCCAGGCCGATCATGGTGACAATCAGCCCTGTCACCAGGGGCGGAAGCGCAAACCGGATACGGCCGATAAATGTTCCGATAAAGGCGTGGAACAGACCGCCTATCATCACACCGCCAAACAAAGCAGGGAGCGCTTCAACGCCCTTTCCGGCAACTAGCGGAATCATGATCGGAACAAAGGCAAAGCTGGTGCCCTGCACGATTGGCAATTTTGCTCCGATCGGCCCCAAACCGATCGTCTGGAACAAGGTTGCAACGCCGGCAAAGAACATTGACATCTGAATCATGTAGATCAATTCAGGAAAATCGGGAGAATTCGAGCCGAAGCCAAATCCGGCAGCGCCTGCAATGATGATAGCCGGTGTCACATTCGACACGAACATCGCCAATACATGCTGGATACCCAGCGGTATCGCCTTGAGAATCGGTGGTGTGTAGTTGGGATCGCGGAGTTGTTCCGCTGTCCCGATAGATGTATCTGCTGCCATGTTAGCCTCCTGTTAATGGCAATCCGGCCCTGTTGGGCCAATTCAGCCCGGTTCAACCTTTTCAATTAAAAAAGGTGTTTTGAACCAGTGCTCCTCCAGATTTTCGCCTGCGCCGATCCGGTCGACGACGGCAAACAGCCCCGGTTCTGCCAGCGGCGTCAGAACGCCGTGCCAGATATTCCGGTAATAATTCACACCCTGTCCGGGCGCAGTGATGAAGGCAAGCGGTGTCCCCGGGCGGCCGTTTTCATCCGGTGCCACAATGCTCAGGAACGGAGCAGGCGACATGGGAATGAAAGCCTGGCTGCCCAGCGGATGACGTTCCATCATTTCAAGTCTGTACGGCAAAGCGCGGGGTTTGGAGCGGAACAGGCTGATGCCCGCTCTGGCGGTGTCGCCGCTAAAGTCCAGTGTGGCAAGGTCGTGAAAGCGCCCGCACAGGCCCTGATTGATGATCTTGTCAGCTGTTCCACTGGCCTCCAGCACTTCGCCAAAAGGCGCAAACGCCGCGCCGCTGAGTTGCCGGATCTGCAGGCTGTGGTTCATGGTCAGCGCGGCCCGGCTGCGGCTGAACCGCTGCCCAGCTTCATATGACGGTTGACGTCCTTGTAAAGCAGATAGCGGAATTTGCCGGGACCGCCCGCATAGCAGGCTTGCGGGCAAAAGGCGCGCAGCCACATGTAATCGCCGGCCTCGACCTCCACCCAGTCCTGATTGAGGTGGTAAACCGCTTTGCCTTCCAGCACATACAGCCCGTGTTCCATGACATGGGTTTCGGCAAACGGGATCACGGCGCCGGGTTCAAGGGTGACGATGGTGACATGCATGTCGTAGCGCACATCCTCAGGATCAACGAAGCGGGTGGTGGCCCATTTGCCGTCTGTCTTCGGCATCGGGGTAGGTGCGATGTCCTGTTCATTGGTAACAAAGGCCGGTGGCAGGTCGATGCCATCGACCACATCATAGGCTTTTCTGATCCAGTGGAAGCGAACCACATCTGTCGCGGAATTCTGCGCCGTCCAATTGGCACCTGGCGGAATAAAGGCATAGCCGCCTGCTGCCATCGTGTAGGCGGTGCCGTCAAGTGTCAGGCTCAATTCGCCGTCAACGACAAACAGCACGGCTTCGGCAGCAGGATCGATTTCCGGTTTCTGACTGCCGCCTCCGGGCGCAACTTCCATAATATATTGCGAGAAGGTTTCGGCAAAGCCGGACAGCGGACGCGACAGCACCCAGAGCCGCGTTTTTTCCCAGAACGGAAGAAAACTGGTGACAATATCCTGCTGCACGCCTTTTGGAATAATTGCATAGGCGTTGGTGAAAACCGCCCGGTCCGTGAGCAGACGGGTCTGTTCCGGCAAGCCGCCCTGGGGCGCGTAATAGCTCGGCTTAGCCATTGTGGCTCCTATCTTCAATCATGGCAGTAAATCATTCAGCCGCAGCAGGGCGATGCGTTCAACCTGCCAGCAGGCTTCGGAAAATTCGGTCTCGCGATCATGGTTGATGCGCCGTTTGAAAGCGGTAACGATCGCGTCTTTATCCAGACCCTTGACCGCAATGATGAAGGGAAAGCCGAACTTGGCAGTATAGTCTGAATTGAGGTCCTGAAACGCCGCCCGTTCCGCATCGGTCAGCGCATCAAGGCCCGCCGAGGCCTGTTCAGAGGTGGATTCAGCGGTCAGTCGCTTCGCCGCCGCCAGCTTTCCCGCAAGATCGGGATGGGCAGTGAGGACTGACAGGCGTTCAGCGTCGCTGGCAGCGCGAAATTTGCGCGCCAGTGCATTATGCAGACCGATGGCGGTGTCATGTGCCTGTCCCATCTCATCGTCGAAGGCGCGCTCGGCGATCCAGGCGGAATGCTCAAAGATACCGCCGAATGTGTCGATGAATGCGCCTTTCTCCATGCGCGAGGGCCGCGCGTTACGGGCAGGCAGTGCGGCAGACGCAGGGTGGGTTGCCTGCCAGTGTTTCGCGATATCAATGCGCCGGGCAAACCAGACCTTGTCGTGGGATTGGGCGTATTCCATGAAGCGCCGCAGCGCCATGATACGGCCCGGCCTGCCGATCAGGCGGCAATGCAGACCGATCGACATCATCTTGGCCTGTCCTGCGGTGCCTTCGGCGTAGAGCGCGTCGAAACTGTCTTTCAGATAGAGGTAAAACTGCTCGCCCGCATTGAAGCCCTGGGGTGTGGCAAACCGCATGTCATTGGCGTCGAGCGTATAGGGGATGATCAGCTGGTGTTTCTCATCGCTCTGATACCAGTAGGGCAGATCATCGGCATAACTGTCGGAGACGTAATCAAATCCGCCCTCCTGACTGACCAGATCCACAGTGTTGACCGAACAGCGCCCGGTATACCAGCCTTTGGGACGCTCGCCGGTGACCTCGGTGTGCAGATCTATGGCTGCCATCAGATCGGCGCGCTCATCTTCCGGGGCATAATCCTTATATTCGATCCATTTCAGCCCGTGGCTGGCGATTTCCCAGTTTGCCGATTGCATCGCTGCCACCTGTGCCGGTGAGCGGGCAAGCGCGGTTGCGACGCCATAAACAGTGGCAGGAATATCCAGTTCGGTGAACAGCCTGTGCAGCCGCCAGAATCCGGCGCGGGCACCATATTCGTAAATCGATTCCATATTCCAGTGGCGCTGGCCGGGCCATGCGGCGGCACCGACAATCTCGGACAGAAACGCCTCAGAGGCCGCATCGCCATGGAGGATGTTGTTCTCGCCGCCTTCTTCGTAATTGATGACGAACTGCACAGCGATATGCGCGCCGCCGGGCCATTTAGGGTCCGGCGTTTTGGCACCATAGCCGTACATATCACGTGGATAGCGACTCACTCTTCATCCCCCGAATCCCTAACCAAGCCGGATTTGATTGTAGATCAAAATAATAAGCTGATTTTCAAATAAAACAAAACAGACTTTCGCCCCAAGTCCATTCATCCGGTCCGACCTAACCTGCCGACAATTACAGCAATCTGCGTTTTTCCAGTTCCATGCGGCAGCGCACAATCATGAAATCGATGAACAGGCGAATTTTCGGATCCTGGAAGGTGCGGTGCGGATAAAGACAGGCCAATTGCACTGCAACCGGCGGTGTTGCTTCGGCAACGGCCACCAGCGCGCCGGACTTCAGATGATCGACCACCTCGAATACCGGTTTGTTGACGATGCCGTGCCCCTCAAGCGCCCATTGAGTCAGCACGTCGCCATCATCCGATTCAAACGGGCCTGACACATCAAACGCAGCCGGGCCGGCTGGTGTCTGCAACAACCAGCGAAATTCCGGCGTGCCGGGAAAACGCAATTGCAGACAATCATGCTGGCGGTTGATCAGATCATTGCCATGGGCGGGATGGCCGCGCAGCCCGATATAGCGCGGTGCGGCGCACAGAACCCGCTTGCATTCCGCAATCATCCGCGCCTTCAGATTTGAATCCTGCAGATGTCCCAGCACAAAGGCCACATCAAGACCTTCCTCCGCCATGTCGATTTTTCTGTCGGACATGCGCAGGCGCACATCAATTTCCGGATAGCGTTCTTTGAAGGGCGGCACATGGGGCGCAATGAAACGGCGACCGACCCCAAGCGGTGCAGCGACAAAGATAGAGCCGCGCGGGTTCTGGGTGATTTCCACCACCGCCGCTTCCGCGTCTTCGATTGTTTCCAGAATCTTGGTCGCCCCGGCATAAAACACCTTGCCGTGCTCGGTCGGCTGCAACCGGCGTGTGGTGCGGTTGAACAGCCGGACACCGAGATGTTTTTCCAACTCGGCAATGCGGCTCGACGCCACTGCCGCAGAGACCCGTAAATCCCTTGCGGCGGCGGACATATTTCCCAGTTCAAAAACCCGCACAAACATGCGCACATTGACAACATAGCTCATGGTTCGATTCTATAATTATTTGGATAATTTTGAAAGTCCTCGGGAATTTGAGTAGTTCTCAAAATAATAATCGGCACTATGATCGACCCGGTCCGGGCGGCTTGAAGGAGACGACACATGTACGATCTGGCGATTTTTACCGAGTGGATGCAATTTGCAGTGCGCTGGCTCCATGTCATTACGGCCATTGCCTGGATTGGGTCCTCCTTCTATTTCATCGCTTTGGATCTGGGCCTGCGCAAAGCGCCCGATCTGCCGGAAGGGGCACACGGCGAAGAGTGGCAGGTCCATGGCGGCGGATTTTATCACATCCGCAAATTTTTGGTTGCCCCTGAGGCCATGCCGGAACATCTGACCTGGTTCAAATGGGAAAGCTACTGGACCTGGTTTTCCGGATTTGCCCTGCTGTGGCTGGTCTATTATCTCGGCGCCGATCTCTATCTGGTCGATGTCAATGTCATGGATCTGCCGGTTCCGGCGGCAATCGCGATTTCGCTCGCTTCCATCGTGTTTGGCTGGCTTGCCTATGACCAGCTCTGCAAAAGCCCGCTCGGCCAGAACAGCACATTTTTGATGGTGCTGCTGTTCGGCATTCTGGTGGCCATGTCCTGGGGCTTCACCCAGGTCTTTTCGGGGCGCGCGGCATTGCTGCATCTCGGCGTTTTCACCGCCACCATCATGTCAGCCAATGTGGCGTTCATCATCATTCCCAACCAGACCATCGTGGTGGCCGATCTGAAGGCCGGCCGCAAACCCGACCCCAAATATGGCCGCATCGCCAAGCAGCGCTCCACCCACAATAATTATCTCACCCTGCCGGTGATCTTTTTCATGCTGTCGGGTCATTACCCTCTGGCTTTCGCCACCGAATATAATTGGGTGATTGCCAGCCTGGTGTTTCTGATGGGCGTCACCATCCGCCATTATTTCAACTCCCGTCATGCCCGCAGCAGTAATCCGACCTGGACCTGGCTGGCGACAGCGGTGATATTCTCGCTGATCATGATCCTGTCGCTGACACCGCTCTATCAGGCCGACAGGGCAGAAGAGGCTACTGAAGTGCTGACACCGGCGCAGCAGAAATTTGCCGACGCCGCCTCGTTTGATGAGGTCAGCGCCATTGTTTCAGCACGCTGCTCCATGTGCCACGCCGATGAGCCGGTCTGGGATGGCGTGCGCTGGCCGCCGAAAGGCGTGCGGCTGGAAACCCCGGCGCAAATTGCCCAGCATGCCAGATCGATTTTTCTCCAGGCCGGCGCGACCAATGCCATGCCGCCGGCCAATGTCAGCTGGATGGAGGAGGAAGAACGCCGCATGATCGTCAAGTGGTTCCGGGCGGCCGAAGGCGGCTGATAGCGGCGCAGATGGCGTGACAGCATTGTGATGAGCCCCGGCGATGCGCATATCAAGGATTGATAGCGGAGGAACATCATGGCGCAGGAACACATTACATTGGCCACCCAGACCATCCATAATCCGGATGAACCACGCCACTTCATGCGTTTGAAACCGGTGCCGCGGCGTGTCCGGGTGCTGAAGGGCGAGACCGTCCTGGCTGACACAAATGCCGCCATGAGACTGACGGAAATCGGCAGGGATATTTATGATCGGGTGTTTTACATTCCGCAAGAGGATGTTCATGACGGGCTCAAGCCGATAGCTGGCAAGAGCACACATTGTCCGCTCCAGCGCGACGCCAGCTATTTTTCCGGCGAAGACGGCGAGCCGCTTGCCTGGACCTATGACCGGCCCTTCGACGCGACCAAAGCCCTGGAAGGCCTGATTGCGTTTTTTCCCGAACAGGTAATGGTTGAAGAAACCGGCAGGGAAGTCTGACTTCAACCATGCGCTTATTCGACGAAATTTTCGCGATTGCCGCAAAGCGCAAAGGCGGCCCGCAGGCGCTCGGTGCGCTTCTGCAACCGCCCGTCAATACGGATGAGCTGCGCGCCATCAAAGATGATCGTTGGCTGTCCGGCCTGTCAAAAGCCGTGTTTCAGGCCGGCTTCAACTGGAAAGTCGTCGACAAGATGTGGCCGGGTTTCGAGGCCGCTTTCCATGGCTTTGATCCAGGGCGTTGCGCCATGCTGACCGATGAGGATATTGCCAGCCTGGTGTCCGACAGAACAATTGTCCGCCATGGTGCGAAAATTCGGTCAGTTCAGGAAAATGCAGTGTTACTGATCGACCTGGCACGCGAACATGGCAGTGCGTCAGAGGCAATTGCAAATTGGCCGTCGGATGATTTTGTCGGCCTGCTGACCCTGTTGAAAAAACGCGGGTCCCGTCTCGGCGGCACCACAGCGCAATATGCGTTGCGCAGCATGGGCCGGGATGGGTTCATCCTGTCACGCGATGTCATCGCACGGCTCATGGCGGAGGGCGTTATCGACAAGGCACCAACCTCGCAAAAGGCGATGCGCGCTGTTCAGGCGGCTTTTAACGAGTGGCAGAAACAGTCCGGCAGATCACTCAAGG
>TARA_R110002096_G_scaffold355320_5_pt1 | contig 14514 bp, 15 predicted proteins | sample TARA_R110002096 | Tara Oceans TARA_R110002096 (sample SAMEA4397295) | marine metagenome | biome: Polar Biome; feature: [DCM] deep chlorophyll maximum layer (ENVO:01000326); material: water (ENVO:00002006), including particulate matter (ENVO:01000060) such as... | depth 35 m | reverse complement strand
AGCAGTTAGATAAAAGAGGGATAACACTGCAAATAGACAATGAGAATAGATTATATTAAAAAATCTGCTGTTAAAGCATTAAAAGAAAGGAAAGAAAAATTTTTATTTAACAACATATTAGTTTTTCTTAAGGATGATCTTCCGGAAACCGTGGATATAGAAGTGGTTCTAAAGAAAATCGAAGAAACAATACCAACACATTTCTTTTATTTAATAGATGCGATATATATTGGACATTTTGATATATTCGATCAAAATCAAACCAACGCCGCTTATAAGGACGGCGCCATATATGTTTCAAACGCACAACATGACGTCAATGATATGGTTGATGATATCGTACATGAAATCGCACATTCAGCTGAAAAACTGTATGGAGAAGATCTATATGGAGATGACGCTATAGAATTGGAATTTCTTGGGAAAAGAAAAAGACTATATCAAATATTAGATTACGAAGGATATGAAGTAAATTTGACAGACTTTTATAATACTGAATATTCAGAAAAGTTTGATGAATTGTTATATCGTGAAATTGGATATGATACATTACAAAAATTTACTTCTGGTTTGTTTGTATCTCCATACGGTGCTACTAGTTTGCAAGAGTATTTTGCCAATTGCTTTGAACATTACTATTTACATAACAGACAAATAGTGAAAAAACTAAGTCCTATGGTGTATAATAAATTAGAAAATATAGGAGATCTTACATGAGTTATAAACAAGGAAAATATGATAAATATCTACAGTGGACAGTGGATAAAAAAACCGGTTTGGTAACCGTTACTGCTAATCTTGAATATCGTGATGGAACTAAACACAGCACCAAGCGAATAGAAATTGGTGCATCAACAGTTAGAAGAGTACTTTTAGGCGCTGGTGTCTCAGCTGATAAGTTAGTCTCATCGGATCCCAGAGTCAATAATTATCAGCTGGATAATCAAACAGGTCAATGGATATGGACAATCAAAGGACACAACGTAAAAACAGCTGGTACTGAAAGCACTCCTAGAAAAAGCACTAGAGAAGCTGTATCCACACCCACACCAGCGCGTACACGAACGCGAAAGTCAACACGCCCAAAAAAAACATTGACAAGCGAAAAAACACCAGCTATACTGGAACAGAAGGATATTAATATACAAGAAGGTGGATGATGAGTCATGTTTCGTTTTCAGAGCTTAAAATATGGGATGAGTGTGCTTGGAAACATAAATTAGCTTATATAGATGGTGTCACTAGTTTTGAAGGTAATGAATATACTGCCTTTGGCACCGCTATGCACAGCACATGTGAACGGCTGGTTACTGAAACCGGTTTTCAGGGCAAAGCAAAAATATATTTTTTAACTGAATTTAGAGATAATCTTAAAAAATTACCAGATGAAAATGCTTTAAATATCGATTTGATCAAGCAAATGAAGCTTCAAGGTGCTATATTAATTGAATACGTGCTGCCAGCACTTAAAGATTATTTTGGTTCATACAAGGTTTATTCTGTAGAAGAACGATTGTATGAACCTATAGAAAATGAATCTGAATATAAATTTAAAGGCTTTGTGGACTTGGTTATACAAACTTCTGATGGTAAACACCATGTTATAGATTGGAAAACGTGTTCGTGGGGTTGGAATTCTAGAAAAAAAGCCGAAAGGATGATAACCTATCAATTAACTTTTTATAAATACTTTTTTTGCAAAAAACACAATTTAGATCCAGACAACGTTGAAACTCATTTTGCTTTATTAAAGAGAACGGCAAAAAAGAACAACATTGAGATTTTTAGAGTTACTAGTGGCAATAAAAAAATTAAAAATGCCCTTAATTTATTGTATAAAGCTTTGTATAATATAAAAAGTAAAAACTTTGTTAAGAACAAACTCTCTTGCACGAGAGGCTATGGTTGTGAGTTCTACAAAACAAAACATTGTCCATAAATTGGAGAAGTATATTGAAAAAAATTAAAATAATGACAATAAGTGATATGCCGTTGTCTCCATCTGGGGTGGGCACTCAAACAAGATATGTTATTGAGGGGCTTTTACGTACCGGTAGATATAAGGTAATTAGTTTAGGTGGTGCGATCAAACACCCTCATAATAAACCAATCAAAACAGAAGAATATAAAGATGATTGGACAATATTTCCTGTTGAGGGATATGGGAATCAAGATATAGTCAGATCTATGATTCGTAATGAGAAGCCTGACATTCTTTGGTTTATGACAGATCCTCGTTTTTGGGGGTGGTTGTGGGAAATGGAAAATGAAATCCGCCCCCTTATGCCAATGGTGTATTATCATGTATGGGACAATTATCCTTACCCCACGTATAATAAGGCATATTATGAGTCAAATGATTTTATTGCTACAATCTCTAAGGTTACGGATGATATTGTAAAAACTGTTGCTCCAAAGGTTATGAGTCAATATGTACCTCATGCCGTAAATTCAGATATATTTCGAAATTTAAGAAATGATTCGAACTATTCTAGGTCTAATGCAAGAAAAGAGATGTATGGTATATTTCCAGATATGGACGAAGATGACATACAGAATAAATTTATTTGCTTTTGGAACAACAGGAATGCTAGGCGTAAACAGAGCGGCAGTCTGCTATTTTGGTTTAAGAAATTTTTAGATAAGGTTGGGCATGATAAAGCAACATTAATAATGCACACAGAACCCAAGGATCCTCATGGACAGGATCTTATAGAGATTGTTGATCATTTGGGATTACAAGATGGGCAAGTATTGTTTTCAACTCAAAAAATGCCACCAGAACAGCTAGCTGGTATATACAATGCAGTTGACTGCACAATTAATATATCTGATGCTGAAGGGTTTGGTTTGTCTACGTTGGAATCTCTATCATGTGAAGTCCCCATTATTGTTAATATGACGGGCGGTTTGCAAGAACAGGTGACAGACGACGGAGGAAATTGGTTCGGTATTGGGATTGAACCATCATCAAAATCGATTATTGGTTCACAGGAGATTCCATGGATTAGAGAAGACAGAATCAATGAAAACGATTTTATTGATGCCTTGACAAAAATGTATGAAATGAAGCCTGAAGAAAGGACTGAACTTGGTGTAAAAGGAAGGCAGCATGTGATTGAAAACTATAATTTTGCAAATTTTGTAAAAACATGGGATGAAATACTTACAAACCTTCATACTGAATTGGGTTCATGGGATACTAGACGTGGTTATAATAACTGGTATTTAGAGGAGCTTAAATGAAAAAAATATTAGTAAGAGGTCCAATATTGACTAGAACTGGGTATGGGGAACATGCTAGGTTTGTTTTACGATCTTTGAGGACGGTAGAAGATAAATATGATATTTACGTGCTTCCTGTAACTTGGGGACAATCTAGTTGGGTTTGGGAAGATAATGAAGAGAGACAATGGCTAGATTCTTTAATAAAGAAAACAGCACTCCATCAACATAAAAATGGCACTTACGATGCCAGCATACAAGTAACAATTCCAAATGAATGGCAAAAAATGGCTCCTGTTAATATTGGAGTTACTGCTGGTATAGAGACAACTAGAGTAGCCCCTGAATGGATCCAAAAAACGTTTGAAGTTGATAGAATGGTTATGGTTTCAAATCATTCTAAAAATGTGTTTAACAGCACAGCATATGAAGCAGTAAACAACGAAACAGGAGAAAAAGTACTTCTACAAAATTCTGTTCCAATTGATGTTGTACATTACCCGGTTAAGAAATATAAAAAGATTGATTTAGATTTTAAGCTTGATACTTCTTTTAACTTTTTGACTGTTGCACAATGGGGACCAAGAAAAAATATAGCAAATACTGTTAAGTGGTTCGTTGAAGAATTCTTTGATAATCCAGAAGTTGGTTTAGTTGTCAAGACATTTAAGAAAGGTGGTTTTGTATTAGATAGAAAAGCAGTTACCGCGTCATTACAAGAGCTTTTAGGAAAATATAAAGATAGAAAGTGCAAAGTTTATTTGTTACATGGTGATTTAAAAGAGCAAGAAATGCATTCGCTTTACACACATCCTAAAATAAAGGCTCTTGTTTCTTTAAGCCATGGTGAGGGTTTTGGTTTGCCGCACTTTGAGGCTGCATACTCAGGATTGCCAATTATAGCTCCAGAGTGGAGTGGATACACAGATTTTCTTTCTATGCCTGTAAAAGACAAAAAAGGAAGAATTAAGAATAAGCCACACTTTGTTTGTGTTGAATACGACTTGAAGCCTATTCAGAAAGAGGCTGTGTGGAAAGGCGTACTGGAGAAAGATTCAATGTGGTGCTACCCACAGCAAGGGAGCTATAAGATGAGGCTGCGCGAAGTATATAAAGACTTTGGCAGATTTAAAAAACAAGCTAAGGAATTACAATCGTGGGTATTAGAGAATTTCTCTGAAAAGAAACAATATAGTAAATTTGTAGAATCAATTGATTCTGTAAATATATTTGATTCTCAAGAATCTGTTGAGGGTGAAATAAACACTATGTTTGATGAATTACTACAAAAGAGCGGCGAGTGATAGTCTTTGTATCTGATCTTTTTGGAGATCAGTATGATAAAGGCGGCGCAGAACTGACGACACAAGCTATAATTAGAAGTTCTCTTTTTCCTTGTGGGTTCACTAGGCTTAACTCATTTAATCCAAATTTGTTATCTATTATGAAAGAATATAAACATGCATTTTGGGTGTTTGGTAATTTTTCTCTAGTTTCAGCTGAGTGCTTGATGTATACAATGAAAAACTTAAACTATAGCGTATTAGAATATGATTATAAATATTGCAGATTTAGATCCCCAGGGAAACATAAATCAGAAGAAGGCGAGTGCGATTGTTCTACGCACCCTACAGCAAAATTAATTTCTATGTTTTTGTATAATGCCGATATTACATGGTGGATGTCCCATAAACAATTGGAAATATATCAATCAGAGTATCCTTTTTTAAGAAATGACAATAATAAAGTCTTAAGTTCTGTTTTTGCAGACAAAACTTTGGATTACATAGAGTCATTGGACACTTCTAACAAAGAAGACACGTGGTTGATACTGAATTCTAAATCATGGGTTAAGGGTGTCGAAGATGCTGTAGAATATGCTGTAGAAAATAATTTAAATTATGAACTGGTTTGGGGACTTGAACATTTTGATCTTCTAGAAAAATTGGCAAAATCAAAAGGCATCATCTTTTTTCCTCGTGCTGATGATACATGCCCAAGAATGACAATTGAAGCTAAGCTATTGGATTGTGAGATGGTTTTAAACGATCACGTGCAGCATAAAGATGAAGATTGGTTTGCGAACAAACATAGCACCATGAAGTATCTAAGGAAGAGTGCTAGAAGATTTTGGAATGAAATAGAAAAAACAGCACAGCAAGCTACAAACATACCAGAATGTGAAACTGTTGAGAACCTCAACCCTCCAAAGTTTAAATTTATAATCCCATTCTATAATTGTGAAGAATGGATATCTAAAACTATAGAAAGCCTTAAAAGGCAAAAATATGAAAATTTTGATTGTGTTTTAATCGACGACATGTCGATAGACAAATCTGTTGAAGTGATTAAACATAGTATAGTAGGAGATGCACGCTTTTCTTTGATAGAGAATAATGATAAGAAATATGCTCTTGCTAATATCGCGATGGGGATTGAACAGACTAATTGTGATGATGATGATGTGATAATCTTATTGGACGGCGATGATTGGTTAGCATCTACTAGAACTTTAACTAAGCTTTGTAATGTGTATGTGGATGATACCTTGATGACATATGGGAGTTATGTACTTAGTCCAGAAGGCTTACGAGGTCCAGAACCTTCACAATACCCAGACAAGGTGATCAAAGACAATTCTTATAGGGAAGATCAGTGGAGGGCTTCCCACCTAAGAACGTTTAAACATAAGCTGTGGAGACAAATCAAACATGAAGATCTTAAAGATGCATCTGGAAATTATTATGAGATGACATATGATCAAGCCATAATGCTCCCATTATTGGAAATGGCTCAAGAACGCGCCAAATTTATTCCAGAAGTGCTTTATGTATATAATAAAGAAAACCCTCTTAATGTTGATAAGATCAAGGCTAAGAAACAATTCGAGTTAGCACAAGAAATTAGAGGTAAGCAGCCATATGAAAGAATATAGCAATTTTCAATATTTAATTGAAAATTATAGTGTCGGATTACAGGATGACATGTCAACGTCTATTCACTCTATAAATGGAGATAGCCTTTCATTGTCTTCAACAGAAAAAACTTTGTATTTGTTGTGGAATCATATAAGTAACAAATTACCAACAGATAAATTGTTGAGCACAAACTTTACTTTAGAAAAAGAAAAGTTTAATAATTTTTGGAACAAAATAAAGGGCACCCCATCACCTAGCAGAGCTATGGGTGACATGTTTTGGATGAACTTACCTTGGGGTGATATAAAGAAAAATCTAGGAGAAGTTAATATATTGGATATTGGTTGCGGCGCTGGCGGATATTGTAAGAAGCTGCAGAATTGGTCTAATAGCATCATAACTTCATATAAGGGTTTGGACATACATCAATCTCCTAAATGGCATGACAATATTAACTGGGGTAAGGAAGAGGGCATTAATGTAAGCTTCGAACAGACGGATCTAGATAGTGATACAACGTTTGATATCCCAGCAAATATAAACTTTCTCATGTCTCAGTCTGCGGTTGAACATATAAAAAACGATTTAGGTATATTTAAGCAGTTAAAGAAGTTTATGTATCAAAAAGACGAGCCTTGCATGCAATTGCATCTTTTCCCAGGTCCAGCTTCTCTTGACTTGTACCTTTTGCACGGATATAGACAATATGGAGATTTTGCAATAAATAAAATAGTTGACTTGTTTAGTGATTGTGATGTAGAATTATATAAAATATGCGGAGAGGCTTCTAATAAATTGCACTTTGACTACATTACAAAACCAATATATTTAGATAATTTGGGGGATAAAAGAGATTCTAATCCTGAACAATATAGAGAATTGCTGCACGCCGCGTTATTAACAGATCTGCAAAAGGAGATAGAAAATCCTGCTTTTTGGGCATTAAAAATTTATAAAGGATGAATATGAATATTCATTTCGAAAATGTCAACACGCAGAGTACTTCTGGACCAAATCATTTCGCTTCTAAATTGATTAAATATATAGATGCGAACACCGATGGCTTTAAAGAGCCAGATGCTAGGTTGTGTTTTATAGAATCTCAAAGAAAGCAGTTTGATAAGATCCCACTATTCCAGAGGTTAGATGGGATCTACTTTAATAAGGTACAAGACTACAAAAAGCAGAATAGAAACATAAAGAGAACTTATGATAATGCAGACGGGGTTATATTTCAGTCTGAGTTCAACAAACAGCTTATAACCAGATATTTTGGAGAACACAAAAATTCTATTGTCATACACAATGGTGCTGATGTAGAATATATTGAGTCAATTAAGCCGTTGCAAGGGATGTTGGATGGTTACGAACATGTTTGGTGTTGTGCTTCATCTTGGCGCCCTCATAAAAGGTTGAATGAAAATATCAAATATTTTTTAGAACATTCTTCTAAAAATGATTGCTTGGTTATTGCTGGAGGAAACCTTGAATATCTTGAACAAGTAAAAATCACGAGAACTCCTAATGTTTTTTATGTTGGCGAACTGAACATAAAGTATCTTACCGCTCTCTATAAACGTGCAGATTATTTTATCCATTTGGCTTGGCTGGATCATTGCCCTAACGTGGTTGTTGATGCACGCGCTAGCGGCTGCCAGATTATATGTTCTTCTGCTGGTGGTACTATGGAGATCGCTGGATTAGATGCAATTGTAATTGAAGAAGATGAGTGGGATTTTGAACCGGTTGAATTATATAAACCACCTAAGATGGATTTTTATAAAAAGGTGAAAAATAATATTGAAGTAGATTATAATATGAAAACAGTTGCAGAAAAGTATAGGAACTTTATAAAAGGCACAATAAATGAAAAAGACAAGACATTATAGAGAATACGAAGACTATTTGAACCACCAGAAGACTAAAACGTTAGATCCAGTACGAAGAAAAAAGTGGCTTAATGAAGAGTGGGAACTGAAAATAAAAGGTTTTGGGCGCTTATTTGATCGACATGGAACTGTTGTGCAGCCTGAGATAAAGGTTTTATGTATTGGTGCGCGAACAGGGCAAGAAGTCGTCGCTCTTAAAAATAGAAATATCGATGCAATTGGTATTGATATCGTTCCACACCCGCCACATGTAATCCATGGAGATATGCATAATCTAGATTTTCCAGATGATAGCTTTGATTTTGTTTTCTCTAATGTATTTGATCATGCGCTGTATCCTGATAAAAAAATTTCAGAGATAGAAAGGGTATTGAAAACCGATGGACATGCTTTGCTGCAATTTCAAATTGATATCCATCCAGATCAATATACGGAGGTTATTGTTAATCGTATTGAGCATGACATCCTACCTTTATTTAAAGAATCGTTTTGTATTGTCAATAACAAAATACCAAGAAATTTTGCAGGAATGAATTATGAGATTTTAATGAAAAAGGATTCAAAAGCAGTTTCCTTACATGAGAAAGTTGGTGACGTAACAGATCTATCAGTACCTGACGAATATCAAAAGATCTGGAATGATATAAATTTACCAATTCAAACCAACAAGGGGCGCACTCACAACATACAAGGTAAAGAACTTGATGAATGTTTAAATAAGCTCTCTAAAAGGGCATACTACCTTGTTTCTATAGCAGAGCATTTTGGTGCTAAAAATATTGTTGAAGTTGGTACAGCACAAGGCTGGCAATTTTATTCTTTTGCTCACTATGCACAAAAAAATGGCGGCAAGGTTTATAGCTGTGATATCAAAGATGTTAGAAATGAGCAGTATAAAAGTAAATATTTAGATTCTGCTGTGTTTAGTTTGGGAGACAGCAAAAGTTTAGCTAACAAATTAAAAGAAGCGAACACAAAAATTGATATGTTTTATATTGATGGAAGTCATCAAGCTAAAGCTATCTTAATGGACATATTAAACCTCAGAGATTATCAATCGGAAAATTGTGTATGGGTGTTTGATGACTATGATGTAAGATTTGGGTGCTATAAAGAAATAGGAATGTTACAACAGCTTAATAATAATTTTAAAGTTTATCGTGTTGGGGATGCTGCTAGCGGAAACCCAAATCATCAAGTGATGATAGCTGGAAAACTATAGTGAAAATTTTATTTTTTGCTAGTGGTGATATTGGTGCTGGTTCTTATAGAATCTGGGTTAATGATTTAAATGATTATTTTCGTGATTGTGGATACGATTCTGAGATAGCTACCAGTAAAACAAAGGGCGCTCTATTGGATTATGATGTTGTTATTTGTAGTAAAAATGATGTTGAAACTGCGATAGCAGTTAAGAAGCAGTTTCCAAATAAAAAGGTGGGTGTTATCAATTTAGCAGCCGATAAAAGAGATATACCAGTAGATTTTGTAATTGTTGGTTCCATAGAAGAGATGGATAGTTTATCTCATTATAAGAATGTGTTCCTTTTTCCTTTGATTGAAAACATGTATCAAGGCGAGGACTACAAGACTCATTCTAAGAAATCTAGATTAAGAATAGGTTTTCATGGACATTATCCGCATTTAAGTAAGTTTGCACCCAATCTTAAAAGAGCGATAGAAGAGGTTGACAAGGTATGTGATATAGAGTTGTTGGTTATAACGTCCAATACATCATTTAAATGGAAGGTTGGAAAACCAAACATTGAAAACATTATAATGAAGCCATGGAATATTAAAACTATAAAACAAGATTTGTTAAGTTGCGATATTGGCATTGTTCCCAATGTGACTCATATACCATTGGATTTAAACAAGCATAAAACTTCAACAGACCTTGGCTTATACAATACAGATTTTATAGTGAGAATGAAAAATAAATCCAACGCAGGAAGAGCTTATGTGTTTCATCAACTAGGGATCCCTGTGATTGCTGATTTTACTCCGAGTAATTTTCATGTTATGGGAGATCCTGAATGCGGTATTCTTGCAAATAGTTATGAAGGTTGGAAAAAGGGTATATTGAGATTGTGTGATGCTAACTTAAGACAAAAGATGGCAGATCACGCAAAGAGAGAATTTGATAGATTGTACAGCCCATACGCATGGGCTTCTAAATTATATAATGATATTTTGGGGATAACTTATGAATAAAGGTGTATTGTATATTGCTTTTGGTAAGCATTTTATTAAAGAGATGCTGTTCTCTGCAGAGTCTGTTAAAAAGCATAATCCAGATTTACACATAACTGCGTTTATAGACAAACAGATTGAGTCTGAGTACATTGACGAGGTTAAGATAATTAAAGTCGCTCATTTGCGTCCTAAAATAGATTACATAGCCTTAACTCCCTATGAGCAGACGTTGTTTTTAGATACAGATACTATAATTGATCGCAATATAGAGGACATGTTTGAGTTGTTAGATAGTGTTGATCTTGCCGGTACTCATGACTTGGCGAGAAAAAGAAAGAAATATTCAGCTGTTATGCCTGAGTATAGAGACATTCCTTATGCGTTTTCTGAAATTAACACTGGGGTGCTTGTGTTTAAGAGAAATGAAAAAGTCTTAAAGCTTTTTAAGGATTGGAAAGAATATTTTTATCACTATTATCACTATTGTCCTTGGGATCAGGCTTCATTCAGAATTTCTCTTTGGAAAGCCATTGGCGAGGGGTTGCAGTTTTATGTTTTCCCTGTAGAGTACAACATTAGGAGTAAGGCGAATAGAGAAAAACAACATATTTTTCATCATGAATTTGGAGAGGAACATCTTGCGCCAAGAATATACCATATGCATGCTGATCCACGAATAAACAAAGGTACATATGAAGTTGAATCGCTTGATGAAGCATTAAAAACTTGCAAAGAGAACTTTATGGAATATTAGGATGAATTTTAAAACGCTTATAAAAGATATGAAAGCTTCTGGTAAGGGATTAATGTCTCAGACTCAATATATAAATGTTGGTTACGTTTTGGATTTGTTGTCTCCATGTAATTTTTTAGTTTTCGGATTAGGAGAAGACTCTTATATTTGGGAGCAGATAAATGCTGGCGGCAGGACTGTGTTTCTGGAAGATGATTTAGAGTGGATTGAAAAATTTAAAGGTCCAGACGTCAATATTGAAATACACCCAGTGAAGTACGATACTAAAGCACAAGAACATATTGATGTTGGGTTCGATATTGAGAAGCTTAAATTGAAGCTTCCAGACGAAGTTACTAGTATAGAATGGGATATGGTTCTTGTTGACGGACCTCTTGGACACAACCCCCCTAGACCGTATAAAGGTCCAGGCAGGATGCAAAGCATTTATATGGCACGCTGTCTTTTAAAAAATAATGGTATTTGCGTAATTGATGATATGGGTCGGCTTATTGAAGGGAAATATGCTAATCATTTTTTTGGCAAAGAGAATCTTTATAACATTGTTGAAAATAAGGTTGGGATATTTAAGAAGAGGCAAACATGGAACTTCTGAAGATTATTAATGAATATTTTGAAAAAATGATTCATGGCAAACGTGTCGCCCTCGTTGGACCGGCTAAATATATGATGAGTTCTGGCTTGGGCGAGGAGATCGATAAACATGATGTGGTTATCCGCATTAACAGGAGTATTGAAACTACAAAGCAATACCCAGATGATGTGGGTACAAAGTGTGATGTTTTATATTCTTGTTTAATTGAAACAGCACAAAACGCTGGAAAAATAATACCTTCTCAGCTTAAAAATGATTATGGCGTAAAATTTGTAGTCGCGCCTCCAGAATCTCAGTATAATGGGGTATCTCACCATACAGAACTCCACCCCATGGTTAATGGGCAGACTGCCCAAGAGCTAATGAAAACAATTCCGCTTAGAATTGTGTCTCATGGATTCCATACAGAATTGGCAAAAAAGGTACAATGTAGACCAAATACTGGGTTTCTTGCAATATATGACTTATTAAATTTTAATCCAAGTACGTTATCGATATATGGGTTTAGTTTTTATTTGGATGGATTTATACCCGGTTGTAAGTCTGGTGTTGAAAAAGAAAAAAACGTAACAGAAGATGAATTTGCTACGATGGCATTTAATTCAAAGAGACACGTACAGAAAAATATGTGGCAATATGCCAAAGATACTTTGAGAAACAATCCTTCTGTTAAATTAGACAGTGTATTGGAGGTGATTTTAAATTTAGAAAAGCTTGACAAGAAACTTTTTAGTGATGCTATAAAATGAAATATTTTATTCCGATAAAAGAACAATCACAACGGGTACCAAAAAAGAACTTTAGATCGTTTGCAAATTTGCCGTTATATAAACATACACTCTATAAATTAAAAGACTTTGAAGTATATGTTGACACAGACAGCGAAGAGATTATCAAGGAAGTAAAAAAAGACAAAAATCTATCACACGTTACTGCTTATAAAAGAAGTCCAAGGCTTGTCGATCATAACATTTCTGTGTGTAAACTAATTAAACACTTCATTGTTCATGAACAACAAAGCATAGAGAACGATATAATATGCCAGATTCACGTCACTTCTCCGTTTTTAAGTGTCGCAACGCTCGTCGCAGCGGCAAAAAAGTTTGATGAAGGGCACGATTCTGTCACCTCTTGTACACCAGTACAAAAAAGGTTTTGGAGGAAAGAGGAATATGGTATGTGTCCCGTCAATCACAATCCAATGATCTTACAACAGACACAGGACTTGCCAGTATATTATGAAGAAAACTCTTTATTTTATATGTTCTATTCTGACATCGTGTTAAATAGTGGAAATAGAATTGGTAAAAACCCACATTTTTATCCTACAAGTTTTTTGGAGAGCTTAGATATCGACACTGAAAACGATTGGGATTTTGTCAATACAATACAAAACAGCGCCAAAACAAAAAAATATAGGAGATTTTTATAGTGGAAAGGAAATTGGCATGGCAGCAAATACCATCAGCTGTTGTATCTGATATACTTTGTCAAAATAAGTTAGATGGTGTTGTAATCGATACTGAGCATGGCTGTTTTAATAATGAAACGTTATATAGTTGTATACAAATCATTACAGCCAATAATAAGCAGTGTTTTGTTCGACTAGGAAATCTAGACTTACATCTGGTTAAATATTGTTTGGACGCCGGGGCAACCGGGTTAATCTTTTCAACAGTAGAAACTAGAAAGCAAGCTGAAGAAATTCATGCATATTGCAAATACCCAGTAGCTTATGGTAAAGAAGGTTATGCAACCTCTAATAGACGTGGTTTAGGACTAGTTAGGCAGAACAAGTGGGGGAATAGCAAAACCTTATTAGCAAAGCCTCCCATAATAATTGCTCAAATCGAAACTAGAAGAGGTGTTGAAAACATTGGAGACATTAAGGGTTTTGATTTTTATATGATTGGTCCTTATGATTTGTCTACTAGTCTTGGCATACCTGGACAATTTAATAGCTCTTTGTATCTAGAAGCGGTAGAGAAAGTAAAAAGGGTGGTACCCATTGAAAAAATGGCAGTTCACATTCCCAAAGATGTACATAAAGAGATTAAAAAATATAATGGCTATGGTATAATCGCAGTTGGTATGGATACGATTGTATTAATTGAATCATATAAGGAGATGGAAAGTGCTTGATATTGAAAATGTTGGTCAAAAGTTTAAGGAGGTTGTAGGATCACCAGAATGGATCGAATTCCAAGAAAAATTTAATAATTGTGATGATATCTATGTCTTAGGGCATGGCGGCAATTTAGCTATAGCCGATCATACTGCAGTAGACATCACTAGATTATCTAACGGGCGAAAAAACGCCATGTGTCCTGGCAGCGCGGTTGTTGCAACATCATTTATTAATGATACGAACTTCGATCAATGGATGGTGAATTGGTTAGCTTGTAGAACTGCAGTGAGGACTCCCACTGAAATGAAAAAATCATTGGTATATGGCATTTCTTCCTCTGGCAAGTCCACAGATGTAGTTAAAGCGCTTCAATGGGCATCTGATAATGGAATGCAAACAGCGCTGGTTACTGGGCATCCAATAAACGTCAAGATACCTAATTTAACAACGGTGCTTTTAAATACAGAGTATTATCACACATGCGAAGTTTTAACTCTTCTTTTGCAGTATCAGTTAACGCATGGTTCTGGTAGGGAGTGTCCACCCATTGGTAAAAACACTCCAGAAGAATTACAAAAGTTAAATTGGAGATCTGATAAGGTTCGTAAACATTCATATCCAGATGAATTAATCAATATTGGAATCGATTTTGATGGTGTCATACACAAGTGTTCTAAAGGATATCACGATGGTACAATTTATGACGAGCCAGTCCATGGAGCAAAAGAAGCTTTGCAAGCGTTGTCTGAAAAATACAATATTATTATGTACACATGCAAAGCAAAGCCTGATCGCGGCTTGGTAGATGG
>TARA_R110002096_G_scaffold191185_6_pt1 | contig 14518 bp, 10 predicted proteins | sample TARA_R110002096 | Tara Oceans TARA_R110002096 (sample SAMEA4397295) | marine metagenome | biome: Polar Biome; feature: [DCM] deep chlorophyll maximum layer (ENVO:01000326); material: water (ENVO:00002006), including particulate matter (ENVO:01000060) such as... | depth 35 m | reverse complement strand
ACTGACACCGTACTCCCGACACCGTACTCCCGATTGGAACTACTCCTCAGCGCTGGACCAACCACGTCACGATCCAGTCCGAGCGCGTCTGCGACACAAGCAACACATCCGCCTTGCCGTCGTCGTTCAAGTGCCGCGCGGCGAACTGGTGCTTGTGCTTCGGGTCGAGCTGCACGCGATAGGTCGGCTTCTTGCCGAGGGTCGCATGCCGCAACGCAGCACCGGGCGCGAAGTCGAAGGTCGAGAGGTCGCCCAGGTCGATCGTCTTGGTCGCACCGTCGCCCTGCTTGTCGAGGTCCTCGAGCAACCAGCCCTCGAAGAAGGTCTCGGCGGTGAGTTCTCCGTCCATCAGGGCCTCCTCCTTGGACGGCGGCGGCGCGCAGTTCTCGAAGAACACCAAGCTGCCGTCCTGCATGTCCATGACGTGATCCGCCTGGTCGTCCCCGGATGCGACGCGTAACGCGGGGATGTCGAACTGGGACTCGACCGCAGCGACGATCCCGTCGTCGTCGATCAACGCCAGCAGGCGCGGGATCTGCAGCGCGATCTTGTTGCGCCGCGTGGGCTTGCGACTGAACGTCCCGCCCTCGTTCTTGTAGGTGAACAGGTCGAAGTCGAGCTGACCCGGCAGGATCAAGTAGCGCAGGATGCGGCCGATGCCGATGCGCTCGCCGCGCACCATCTGGAGCTCGGGCAGGTCGTCGCCTTCGATCTGGCGCACGAGCGTCATCAGCAGGTTGCCGCTGGCGCGCAGGACCTGGTCGGGGGTCTCGTCGGGACCGGTCGCGGCGCCACCCAGATAGATGCGGAACACCGAACCGATCATCAGGATCAGATCCCGGTCGCCGGTTCCGTCCAGGTCCTCGATCTTCCAATCGACGCGTTGGGTGACGTTCGAGAGCAGGTCGTCCAGGTTGATCCCGTTGCGCTCCGGGAGTTCGGCGCGCAGCGTTTCCAGGTCGAGCACCCACGTGGGGTCGGACGCCAGATTCGGGCGAGCCAGGTGGAAGGCGATCCGGTTCCGCGTGGTCGAGACGAGGTCCTGGCTGCCGTCGCCATCGACGTCGCGCATGTCGAACCAAGGCACGGTCAGGGCTTGGCCGAACGTCGCGTCCAGGCCGTTCACGTCGCCGACGAGGTGTTCGATCTCGGCCTCGAAGCGCACCTCGATCGCGGGGCCGAACGTACCGTCCTCCTGCTGCAGGTGGATGCGGTGGGCGCCACGTCCCGGCAGGACGAGGTCGGTGCGGCCATCCCCGTTGACGTCCCGCGTGAAGTTCATGTGGCTGACCCCGAACGGCAGCAGGCTGGTCGACTCGAGGACGACGCGGCCTTCGTCGAATCCCTCGCTCCCCAACGTATGCACCTTCACCGCCTTGCCCTCGACCAGAAGCGCGACTTCGAAGGCACCGTTCGCGTCCAGGTCGCACAGCGTCCAGGCCACGCGACCTTCCGGCCAAGGGAGACGCTGAACCGGTTCGCGCACGAGCTTTCGATCGGTGCCGTGCGTCCAGACCTCGAGCCCGTCCGCGTCCGTCCAGACCAGGTCCTGGGCGCCGTTGCCGGTCATGTCCGAGAGCGCCAGGTTCACGCCTTTGGGAACCCGGAACACGGTCGAGATGAACGCACCGTCCTCGGCATCGTCGACCTGGGCAGCGCCGGACGGAATCAGGGCCGCGCAGGCCAGTAGAGGCAGCCAACTCATCGTCCACGTCCTTTCTGCGAGAGCAGGATGGTCAAGCGTTTCTCGCTCGCGGAGATCACGTCGCCCAAACCGTCCCCGTTCAGGTCGTCGACCTCGAGAGACAGGATGGAGCCGTCGGTCTCGTAGGTCTTCCAAGGTGCGTTGTCGAGCTCCCACGAGTCACCGCTGAAGAAGCTGCTCTCGACCTGCAACCTGCGGATGTTCACGTGGCCGTCCAGGTCGACCTCGACCAGGTCCGCGATGCCGTCGCCCGAACAATCGAGGACCAACTCGCGGTTCGCGATGACCCCGGCCACGTTCTCCTCGTCATAGACCTCGGTGTGCTTCAGCGTCGGGCGCCGCTCGAACGCGCGCTTCTCACCAAGGTAGACCAGGTGCGTGTACTTGAACTCGAGCCCCGTCACCGCCTCGACCAAGGAGGGCAGGTCGAACTTGCGCACCACCAGGTCCGGATGGCCGTCGCCATCCACGTCCGTGATGCCGAAACGCAGGTTGCCGGTCTCGAAGCGCATGACCTGGTCGGGACGCTCGGGCAACAACCGCCCGTTCGCCTGCTTCAACACCAGCAACGTGTGCACGGTGTTCTCGAGTCCGTCGAGGTCCTCGCTGTCGTACAGCACGAGGTCTTGATCGCCATCGGCATCGACGTCGTAGAAGCGCAACTCGCGTGAGTGGTCGGGTTGGAGCGACGCGTACTCCGGCAAGGGTTCGATGCGCGTCGCCACCGCGGGCGGCCCCTCTCCGGCGTTGATGTGTACGGCGAGACCCGTGGCGGTCAGCGCCAGGAGATCCAGGTCCCCGTCGCCATCGACGTCCAGGAGCGCGGGCGCACGATAGCGGCGCGTGTCCGCCAGGAGCGCCGACTCACGGCGCGGATCCTGACCCAGGAACGGCAGTTCGAGGCGACCGCCCTCGATCTCGACCGAGATCGTGCGTCCCGCGCCCTCGTCGACGCGCGCCTTCTCCTCGGCGATGTCCTCCTGCTCGCTCTTCGTCAGCTCGTGGTTCCACGGTGCGGGGTAGACCTCGCGTTCGGCGTAGCCGGTCTCGGTCGGTCCCCACAGCGCGTACCCGTCGCGGCCCGGCAACAGGATCAGATCGCCGCCTGCGTGGGGGATGACGTACTCCCAGTGCGGCAGCGAGAGCGGGTCAGGGACGTCGAAGATGAGCGGCGTGCGAGCGAAGGCCTCCGCGTTGTCGCGGTAGCCTTCCTTGGCCAGGTCGAAGGACCACGCGCCTCCGCGCGTCAGCAACAAGAGTTCCTGGCCCTTGGCGGGCCGCACGTCGGCGAGTCCCCAGGCCATGACGTCGTCGAGCATCGGCACGACGATGTGCGGATTCGCAGCGACCTTGGCCATCTCCAGACGGTGGAAGCGCAGCTCGCGATCGCCGGACTTCGTTAGCACGGCGATCGCCAGTTCGAAACGACCATCCCCGTCGGGGTCCACCGCTTTCCAACCCAGCAACTCACCCTCGAACTCGAGCGAGGCGTCGATGAAGTGGGCTTCCGCATCGAGCGGTCGCGCATCGGTGGTCGAGAAGCCGACCAGGGCCAGGAGGCCGATCACGGAACCCATCATTCGCCCAACTCTCCAACGCCCGATCCGAAGGTGAAGAAGCGCAAGATGCTGAAGTGCGTCTCCGGCCCTTCCCGGCGATAGCGGAACAGGCTGATGATCCACAGGTCGAGCACGTAGAAGGAGGCACGACTGCCGTCCGCTTCGGCGGTGTAGCCGATCAGGATCGGCGTCGTCGCGCTGGTCAGGACACGGCGCGGCGTGAAGAGCTCGACCTCGGTGGTGCGCAAGGACGTTCGTCCAGGGTCTCGCCATGTGATGTCGACGCGTGTGCCCGGGTCGTGCGATTGCAGGTCGCGAATCAGGGCACGCGCCGAGTGCATCGGGCGCTCGTCGATCGCGGTGACCACGGCGCCGACCGGGATGTCGGCCTCGGCGAAGGGGCTGTCCTCGTGACGGGCGACGAGCACGACGCCTCCGTCTCCGGTGTGCCACGCGGCGAGCGAACGCGCGGTGTCCTTGCGCCACACGAGTTCGGCGGGCGCGGCGGATCCGATGGCGGCCCGCGGGCGCGCCGTCAAGCGGAACGCGCTGTCCCCGCGCTGGGCCTCGAGCGTGATGTCGGTGGTTCCGTCGACCGACTCGAGCAAGGCGCGCAGCGTGCCGGGATCGTTGACCTCCTGGCCGTCCAAGGACAGCAGGACGTCCCCGACCTCGAACCCTGCTGCGGCAGCGGGGGAGCCGTCGGCGACCGCCGTGACCTTGACGCCGGGCGAGAAGAACAATTCCTCGAGCGATCCGCTGTCGTTCTCGCGCACGTCGAGGCCGAGGAAGGCGGCCTCGCCCTGGGCCGCGCGAACCCATTCCAGGGTCTCGGGCAAGGGGTCGGGAATGCTGCCGACCGGAGCGGTCTGGCAACCGACCACGAGGCCGAGAGCGAGCAGGGCGGAGCTCATCCGCCGCCAGGTGGAACGGCGAGACCGCGGGGACGTACGGGACGGGGACATCGAGCAGTGGGGCGTGGGGTGCGAAGGCAGCATCGGGTGGCACCCAAAGTACGTTCGCGGACCTTCGATCTCACCGATCGTGTGCCCGAACCGATGGCGAGTTCGAAGTTGTCCCAGAACACACCGCCGAGGGGACCCTTCGAACGCTCGGTCACGGTTCCGGCCTGGTGGGACGTCACGTCCGCTGGAGCACCGGTCCGGTCCAGGTTCAGAGGGGGCGCCGGACCGTTCGCCACGCGGCCAGGGCCACGCAGACCAGGGCCGTACGAATCGAGTAATCGATCCCCATTCGGTACTCCTTGTCCAGCAGGCCGCTGTCGGAGAAGCCCTGCGCGATGCCGACGAACTCGCCGGATGCCGAGGTGCCCGTCAGTGCGGGGACGTAGGTCGTGAACACGAGGGGTTCGTAGTCGCCCAGGAGCGACTTGAACAGGTCGAGGGCGAGCAGCGCGGCCAGCGTCACCGCGACCGCAGGCGTCGCTCCGGGACTGAGCGAAGACACGAACAACCCGAAGGCCCACACGCAGATCATCGGCGCGAAGATGCCGAGCACCGCGCGCCGACCCTCATCCACCAGGTCTTCGCCGTACGCGATGGGGAAGTTGTCGATCACGATGTCGCCGTACCCACCTGCGCCGAGGCCGCCCAGCCAAGCGCCCAAGAGGGACATGCCGATGACGCTCAGGACCAAGGGGAACCCGAGGAGGAAGCGACCGTACACCAATTCCAAACGGCTCGCGGATCGCGTGACCGTCAGGCGCAGGATCCAGGCATCCGCGTCGCCGGCGAGGCTGCGCGCCGCGAGGAAGGCCAGGCCCAACGTGCCGATCACGAGACCCGAGTGAAGTCCTTTGGCCATCGGTCCCCAGCCGAGTCCCTCGGTTCCACCGTGGGCTCCGACCATCTCTTCGCCGGCGAGGCTGGCGACGAGGTACGTGAGGAGACCGAGCAAGATCCACGCGACCCACAACGAGCGCGTGCGCGTCATGCGATAGGTCTCGGCACGCAGAACCGTGAGAACGCCTCTCATGCGAGCGCCTCCGCCTGGACGTGCGGATCGACCTGGGCGTCGACCAAGTCCTCGAACAGTCGCGGCAGGCTGGAGCGTGCCGGTGCGAGGCTGCGGACACCGATTCCGGCAGCGACGAGCGCGCCGTTGATCCCGCTGGCTCCGTGTTCACCGGCCGATACGACCAGCACGTCGCCGCGACCTCGTTCCAAGGTGGCTCCGTCGAGGGCTTCGATCAGCGCGCGCGCGCGATCCCCGTCGTCCACTTCCAGGCGCACGCGATCGCGCGCACCCAGCAGGTCGTCTAGAGAACCGAATGCGGCGCGTTGGCCACGCACCAGGATCGCGGCGTGGGTGAGCACGCGCTCCATCTCGAACAAACGGTGGCTGGACAGCACGAGCGTGAGTCCGGCGTCCGCGAGCACGCGCACCAGGCGCAGGACTTCGCGCACGCCCATCGGGTCCAGCCCCGACAGCGGTTCGTCCAGCACGATCAACTCGGGCTTGCCCGCCAGCGCCATCGCGATCGACAGGCGTCGCGTCTGGCCGAGGGACAGCTTGCCGGCGCGGCGTTTGGCCAAGCTCGCGATGCCCGTGAGTTCGAGCACCTCGTCCGCCGTGCGTCCACCACCGCCGTCGCCGCGCATCTTGGAGGCCCACCCGAGGTTCTGGCGCACCGTCAAGCTGGGCAGCACGACCGCGCGATCGAACACGACGGCGACGCGACCGCGCGTCTTGTGCAGTTGCGTGGACGGCACGCCCAGGATCTCGCAGCGCCCCTCGCTGGGACGCAGCAGGCCGAGCGCGCAGTTGAGGGACGTGCTCTTCCCGGAACCGTTGGGTCCGAGCAGGCCGAACACCTGGCCCGGTTCCACGACCAGGTTCAAGTCGTTCACGGCCAGCACATCGCCGTACCGCTTCTTCAGGCCTTCGATCACGAGGGAGGACATCGGACGGAGAGTGTGCCGGTCCGGAGGGCCCAGTCCAAGGGCTCTTGAACGACAAGAGCGGCCGACCGCGTGTGGTCGACCGCTCCCTGTGGGAAGTCCCGCCGCTCGGGTGGCGCGCGACCGGGATCAGCGCGCTTCGTCGGGCACGGCGGTCGGAGCCGTGGGCAGGTTCGCCGCGCGCCACTGAGCGCCGTCCTTCTCCCACCACTTGAGCCACGCCTTGGCGTTGCGACCCGGGTTCTGACCCGTCAAGCGGCGCAGGGCGTTCGAGGCGGCGGCGCGCTCCATGCGCACGTACTGGACCTCCTCGATCCCGCGGATGCCCGCTTCCAGGACCATCCCTTCGACCCGCACGTTCACCGTTGGATCGGCCACGGCGACGTTGGTGGCGACCTCGACGTCGAAGTCCTGGATGTAGGCCAGTTGCTTGCCCGTGAAGATGTACGAGTGCGGCACGCTGTGTCCTGCGGAGCCACCCGCTTGGGCAGCCTTCAACCGCGTCATCAAGGGCTCGACGATCTCGACGTGGCCGACGTAGCCCAGAGCCTCGGTGGCCCGAACTCGAACGTGACCGTTCTGGCTGTCGAGGGCCTTCAGGAGCGGCGTGCACACGGCCGGTTCCCCCGCGCGACCCAGGGCGATCGCAGCTTCTTGGCGAATCTCCTCGGCGGGGTCGTGCACCGACAGGAGCAGGAGCCCTTTCAGCGACGTTCCGGGAGCCACGCGTCCCAGCGCATGCACGGCCAAGTGGCGGCGCGAGCGGATGGGCGAGGACAGGTCAGCCTCGAGCCGTCCCGTCACCCCGTCGCGATCGCGAACGCCAGCCAGTTGGATCCAGGCCAGTTCCCGCAGCGAGCGCGTCCGTCCCGAAGCCCAGTCGAACAGGGCTTCGACCTCGGCGTCGTCCGCGCGCGCATGGGCATCGGGGCGCGGCAGGTGAATGCGGTGCCCGTGAGCACCCAGCACCGCCAGCGCCTTGCTGTGGTTCGGGCTCTCGTCCAGGATCTGGTCGAGGTGCGCGACGCCCTCTTCGATCAGACCTTCCTCGAAGGCCCAACCCGCGTCGGCGCTGCGCAGCGCGAGGTCCGTGCCGGCGATCTTGTTGCGCTCGCGCCAGGAGGCGAGGAGTGTCCGTTCGTCCTCGACGCGCGTGACGACTCCGTTCGGCAGGGGTTCCCAGCGCTTGCCGCGCTTGAACTCCCATTGACCGTTGTCCTGGCGGGTCACTCCACGCGCCACGCTTCCGCCACGCAGGTGCAACACGCGACGCCGCGCAGACGCCTGGTCGACGTCCTCGTCGGAATCTTCGTCGGTGGGGGGCGGAGCGGTGAGGCGGTGGTCCGCAGCGTGGGACAGGCCTGTTTCGGACGGGCCGATCTTGGTCTGGCCTGCGGCGATCGAGGTCGTGCCTGCGGTCAGGGCCAGGACGAACCAGAGAGGGGAGATGCGAGCTCGCATGGGTCGTGGAGTGCCGTGTGAGGGCACGAGTATGGGAGTACGGGACCCGCGCTACGCTTTCGCGCGGCGCGGGTGGTTCAGCGGGGCCCCTCCGCACGGTTCAGTCTAGGGACCCGGGCCAGCGGAGTTTCGAGTCCTTCCGGCGTCGTCCTCGGAAGTCCCAGGAATCCCCCTCAGAGGGCGCCGCGTCCCGGATTCGCACCATTGTAGGGCCCCTTCCCGTCCCGTGCTCCGCGCCCAGATACCCCGGACCTGCAGCAGGGGCTGCGCCTCGAAATGGCCCGGGCCGCTGATCCAGGCCAGGCCGGGCGCGACCCGATCCAGCAGCGCGGACGTCAACGGACCGACCGCGCCGTGGTGGGGCAGCAGCATCAGGTCGACGTCGCGCGGCACGTCCCCCGTTTCCAGCAAGCGCTCCCAACCTCCGTCCTCGGCGTCGGCGCACAGCAACCAACAGAACCCGTCCCCACGCACGACGACGCTGATCGAGCCCTCGTTGCCAGGTTCCAAGCTGCCGCGCAACGCCTGCACCCGATAGTCGCCCGTGTCCACCAGCGTCGTCGTTCCGATTCCCACCTGGCGGCGCGTCGGTCGCCGAGCCGTGCCTTGTGGATCCGGCACGTCGCCGACCAGCATGCCCAATGGAAAGCGCTCGACCAGGTGCCCCATGCCGGCGCGATGATCGTGATGTTCGTGGCTGAGGACGACGTGGACGCGCCCGACGTCCCAACGCGCGAGTTGTCGCGCGACGGCCTGGCCGACCTGTCCGCGATCGCGCGAGCCGGCATCGAACACCCACGCGTCCAGTCCGGGCGCGCGCAGCACCACCGCCGTCCCGTGCCCCGCATCCATGGCGATCACCTCGAGCCCCGCAGGAGCCGGCGACCACGGCAGCCACAGGACGGCGGTGGCGAGGCACGCGAACCGGCGCACCTCGCGTCCGAACCACGAACGATGCGCGCGTGCTCCGAACGTGCGCGCCCCAGCCATCCACGCTGCCAGGATCCAGGCGATCGACACGGCGAACAGCAACGCGGCCGGCCGTTCCGGCGCGACCCACGGTGATCCCGGACAACGGTCGGCGACCTCGAGGACGGCGAACAGAGCCCGCACGACCCCGTCCAACCAACCCGCGGGCAACCAACCGGGAAGCAGGATCTCGACCCAACCCAAGGCGAGTGCCAGAGCCAGGGGAGGCAGGGCCAGGGGCGTCGCGACGATGCCGATGGGGGCGACCTCGCCGAACGTCGGAAGCGTGACGGCCAACGTTCCCAGGACGGCGACGGTCGAGGCGGCGAGCGCGGTGACGACGACGTTCACGCCGACCTGCAACGGCACGCGCACGTACGGCGATCGGGGAAGTCCGAGGCGGCCGGTCGGCGCGATGCGTCCGCCCGCCGGCAAGCGCGCGAAGAGCGCGCGGCGCGCGCCACCCAGCCCCAGGATCAGCGCGACGGTCGCGCCGTAGGAGAGCTGGACCCGCACCTCGTGCGCGGCGCCTGGATCGATCAGGCACTCGAGCAGCAATGCGAAACCCCACAACGTGAGGGCGTCGACGCGGCGTCCCGGCCGGGCGAGGTCCTGCTCGGCCCGATCCCCGCGACCTCTTGAGCCGCCCCCGAACGAGCATGCGAGGCACGGCCCGAGGCTCGCCAGCGACACGGCGATGGCCGCGCGTACCACGGGTGCCTGGCCGCCCGCCATCGGGACCATCGCCAGAACGGTGAGGCTGCGCAGCGTCGCTTCGAGCAGGGCCTCGGTTCGCCCGCGTCGAGTTTGCGCGCGTTGCTGGTGCGTACCCCCGGACCGCGATCGCGGACTCAGTCGCGTGACCAACCGTGCGAGCAACCGCGCCATCGGCCCGGCGATCCAGACCGCGACCAGCCCGACGTGCAGGCCCGAGAGCGCCAGCATGTGACGCGTTCCGGTGCGCGTGAACGCCGCGGTCGTCGGTCGGTCCAGTTCGGAGCGATCGCCGAGACACAGGGCGCGCACCATTCCGCGCGTGCGCGGATCCCGCAGTCCGCTCGTGCGGGACAAGGCGCGCTCGCGCAGCACCCCGAACTGCACACCGACGACATCCCAAGGTCGAGGTGCGGCCGGAGCACAACGCGCCAAGCTCTCGGGTCCCCAGGCGGAGTGAATGAGCTCCGCCCGCTCACCCGGACCCGCCGCGGACCGGACCTGGCGTCTGGCCGTGCCGTAGCAGCGCACTTCGTCACCCCCGGTTCGCCATGGAATGCGCTCGGTCCCTTCCGGTGGTGTGGCCGAACCCTGTGCGGAGCGTCCCAGCCAGGGAGCGTCCAGCGGGCTCGTGCCGATCAACGTCGTCGATGGAATCGCGGGGTGCTTCCACGGGTTCGAGGCCCGAGGGGAAAGCGTGTCCGTCGGCGGCGCCGGCGCTCGCCAAGCACCGATCCCGAACGCGAGGACGACTACACTGGACGTCGTCCAGGTGACGCCGAGTTGCGTCCTGGGCCTTCGGCAACCGAGCCATCCGAACAGCGCGAAGAGGCCTGCCAGACAACCCAGGGCCCAACCTTGGAACTCGCCGCCCAGGAATCCCCCGGCGAACAGGCCGAGGGCGACCAGCAACAGTGGACGGCGGGAGGGGAGCACGTCCTCGGAACGGTTCCAGCGCGTGCCGGGTCGCACACCTGGTCCGGGTTTTCTCCACGGACCCGCATTCGCAAAGCCCTCCGGCTTCGGGTTCGCTCAACTGGGTTCCTTCGACTGGGCTCCTTCGACTGGGCTCCCTCAACCGAGCTCCCTCAACCGAGCTCCCTCAACCGAGCTCCCTCAACCGAGCTCCCTCAATCGGGCTCCCTCTTCCGAGTGCCCTCATGGGGGGGGCGCGCCCTCCCGGCTCGCGTACAATGCGCGCGATGACCACGACGTCCCATGCCCTGTTCCCCGGATCGTTCGATCCGGTCACGCTCGGTCACCTCGACCTGATGCGTCGCTCCTGCCAATTGTTCGACCGTGTCACCGTGGCCGTCGCCGCGCATCACGCGAAGTCGACCCTGTTCACAGCTGAAGAGCGAGTCACTCTCATTCAGGAAGTCACTCGCAATTGGGAGGGTCTCGAGGTGACGACCCTCGAGGGCCTCCTGGTCGATGGCGCCCGTGCGCACGGTGCGACCGCCATCGTGCGCGGAGTGCGCAGCGTGACCGACCTGGACTACGAGCGCGGCATGGCCCACACCAACCGGGACCTGGCGCCCGAGATCGAGACCGTCTTCTTGCTGCCCGCGCCGCAACTGGCGCACGTCTCCAGTTCGCTCGTGCGTCAGATCGCCAGCCTCGGAGGCGACGTGTCCGCCTTCGTTCCCGCTCCCGTGGCCGCGGCCCTCGTGCGCCGCTTCGCATTCAAGTCCTGATCATGACCGAACGCAACGCGATCTCGACCGACGCCGCTCCCGCCGCGATCGGTCCCTACAACCAGGCGATCGTCGCCGGTGGACTCGTGCATTGTTCCGGCCAGGTGGCCTTGAACCCGAAGACCGGTGAGATGGTCGGGGACAACGTCGCCGATCAGGCCGTGCAAGTGCTCAAGAACCTGGGCGCTGTGCTCGAAGCCGCCGGCTCCAGCTTCGCCTCCGCTCTGAAGTGCACGGTCTATCTGACCGACCTCGAGGACTTCGGCGAAGTGAACGCGGTCTACGCGACGGCCTTCGAAGGCGTGGAACCCCCGGCCCGTGCCTGCGTGCAGGTGTCCCGACTGCCCAAGGACGCGCTGGTCGAGATCGACTGCGTGGCCCTGGTCCACTAACGGGCGGCCCAGCAAGCGGCCCAGCAAGCGGCCCAGCAAGCGGCCCAGCAGGCAGCACTCCGAACGGGCCTCGAGGCTGTCCCGCGGCGCCCTCATACCTTCCAGCAGGGACGTCTGGAGTGGTCCGCGCAGGCCGGCGGGAAGCCCGCGAAATGGCTGTAGCGGAATACAGTTCGATCGGCGATTCTCTGGGCTCGTTGCGAGCCCGCCCATGGGCGCCGTCGCACGCGCTCGCACCATGTTCCGCACACGTCCTCGCCCAAAGAGGTCCCTGCTCGTCCACGTCGCCCTGTGCGTCGTGCTGGGGATCCTCGGCTCTGACTCCGTCCTGGCGGACGTGGATCCCGACCGCGCCTTCGCCCTGGCGAACGACGACTTCGGCGCGGGGATGATCGGTTGGGCCTCGCCGCTAGCGCGCGACTTCGTCGCCGGAGCCGCGCCGGACGGTCGGGATGCGGCTTTCGCTCCCGCCGGGTCGGGATTGGCGATCCTGCGGCGCACGCTCGCGGTCGGAGGCGTCGAGGGTCTGGCCCCCGCGCCGAACTTCGGACAACCCGGTGAGCGCTGCGCGGTTCGCGTGCGCGTGTGGATCGACGCGGCGGCCTCGGTCGGCGGCGTGCGCTTGCGCGTGGCGCGCGTCGGAGCCAGCGGGGCCGTCGAGGTCGCTCGTTCCATCCGACGCGCGGCGGTCGACGGGAACAACGGTCGTTGGGTCTGGCTCGTGGCGGAAGCGCCCGCCGGCCCTGGAGGTCGTACGGCTTTCGACACGACCGCGATGCGGATCGACCTGGAGAGCGACCTGGACGGAGCCGTCTGGTGCGATCGGCTCGAAGCCGGGCCCTGGCGCCGCACCCAACACGAGTTGGGCGACGGTGGGTTCGAGGCCTCCGCACTCGGTCAGTCCGCGATCGCAGCTTGGCGCTTCGAAGGCGGCGCCAGCGTTCCCGCTGCGTTGACCGGACGCCCTGCGCGGCGCGGGCTGGGTCGATTGCAGTACGCCGGCCCCGGACGTGCCACCTTGGGTGTGCGCGTCGACGAACCGGGCGCTCCGTGGTTCGGCGAGCGACTCGGTGTCGGTGCCTGGTTCGCGCCGAGGGCCCATCCTTCGTTGGCGCAGGGCAGCGCGCACGCCGTGACCGTCGCGGTCTGGTCGATCGGTGCGGGACGGCCGGCTCTGCGATTGACCGAACGGCGCTGGTCTCCCACGACGCGGGACGTCGAACGCTGGACGTGGATCGAAGCTCCCACCGGCCTCCCCGTTCCGGCGGACACCGTGTCCTTGCAGGTTCGCATCAGCTCGAACCTGCTCGGCGAGGTCGACGTCGACGACGTGCAGCTGGGCGAGCCCGACGGCATCGACGGCAATTCGCGCGCGTTGCGATTGGCGTCCTATGTCGGTTGGTACCGCTCGCCCGCGCACCCCGCAGCGGTCGCCCCGACGTCGGACCCCCGCGCGAGGTGGGGCAACTGGGCTTGGACCCAGGCACCCGCGTGTGCGCCAGGTTCGAACCAGTTCGACCACGACCCCGACACGTTGCGCGCCAACGGTCGGCGCGATGGTGCGGTCGGCACGCTGGACGGCATCGATCAACTGCCCTTCGTCGGGTTGTACGACTCGCGGGACGTGGATGTGGCGACGCTGGCGGTGGACCTGGCGCGTGCGGCGGGGCTGCACGGTTTCCTGTACGACTTCCACGGTCACGCGTTGAACGCCATCGATGCGTTGCCCGGCGAGACGTCCGTGAACGGGCGTGGATTGGAGGCTTTGCTCGAGGCCGCGGAACGACCCGGGCGTCAAGCCGAGGTCGCGCTGATGATCGAACCCAAGGTCCATCAATGGGGTTGGGTCGATCCGACGGCCGACGCGATCACGCGTCGCGCAGGCATCGTCGCCGACCTGGTCGCTGTCGTGCGCCAACACGGATCCCGTCCGGCGTTGTGGCGCACCGACGGCGAGATCGGCGTGTTCGTGTTCTGGCACGACGTCAGCGCGCTGGACGGTTCTCATCTGGACGGCGCGGACTGGAGTTCGATCGAAGCCGAGGTCGAGCAGGCGACGGGCGAGGGCCTGGCGCTCTTCGCCACGCATCCACCTGGCGCCGGCACCGATCCGTTCCACGGCTACGCGCGCTGGGATCTGGTCGGTCCGTCGATCCTGCGGTTCACGTCGTGGCCCCAGTTCCTGGCCGGGGCCGCGCAAGCCGTGGCCACCGATGCGGCCGGTGCGTTCGCGCGCGCACGGTACGCGGAAGCCGAGCGTTGGGCCGACGGTGACGAGACTGCGCGCGAAGACTGGAGCTTGGCCTGGCCCGGCTTCGACGACAGCGGCGTGGCGGGTTGGGGCGGGACCTCGGGCATCGGGTCGAACGGCGGGCCGCTCTGCGTGCGCGTGGCCGGAGACCCGGGACTCGAATTCCTGCGCGCCACGGCCCGGGCTTCGAGCGCCGCTCCGCGCGTCCTCGTCTGCACCTGGAACGACTGGAACGAGAGGACGGCCCTGGAACCACGTTGGAACGCACGCTTCGCCCGGGCCATGGCCCTCGGGGCGCCGATCCCCGAGGACGCGCGGCGCCGCTCGTTGGGTCCCTTGCTCGCGCTCCAGGAGCAGTGGTTGGGGCACCAGGATCCCGAGGCGCTCGAGGCTCCGCTGCGCGCCTATCTCGCCGCGCGGGCCGCGGGCCAAGCGGTTCCGTACGAATAGTCGCTCGTTCCCAGGACTTGGGGGCGGACGCAACGCTGCCGACTCCCTATCCTGCTGCGCTCGTTTCACCAGAGCGAACCCATCATGAGCGTCTCCTGCGGCATCGTCGGCCTCCCCAACGTCGGGAAGAGCACCCTGTTCAACGCCCTCACCGCCGCTGGCGCGGAGATGGGCAACTTCCCCTTCTGCACGATCGAGCCGAACGTGGCGATCGCCGAGGTTCCGGATCCGAACCTCGAGAAAATTCGTGGGCACATCGAGTCCCAGAAGATCATTCCCGCAGCGGTCACGATCGTGGACATCGCGGGTCTGATCGCCGGCGCGTCCAAGGGCGAAGGTCTCGGCAACAAGTTCCTCGCGAACATCCGCGAGACGGACGCGATCATGCACGTCGTGCGT
>TARA_R110002096_G_scaffold364640_3_pt1 | contig 14523 bp, 14 predicted proteins | sample TARA_R110002096 | Tara Oceans TARA_R110002096 (sample SAMEA4397295) | marine metagenome | biome: Polar Biome; feature: [DCM] deep chlorophyll maximum layer (ENVO:01000326); material: water (ENVO:00002006), including particulate matter (ENVO:01000060) such as... | depth 35 m | reverse complement strand
GTGGCTCCTGTTTGCCACAAGAGCCACAAAAATCATAAGACAAGCTCTTCGGTTGTTACTCGCCCGCTGTGACTGTCGACACTTGGTACGGCTTCTTGCTTCGGCATCTTGTAAGGCCGTACCAGCTTCACTGCCATGGGAAGCATGTTGGGCGACTCAAGTTCGTCAACGGCAGGTCCGCGCGCTACGTCCTCGAAACTAATATCGAGCAATTCTATTTCAATCCAGAAGGCGAAATCTATATCGACAAGGTTTCTCAATTCGCTTGCAAGCTGCAAAGAGAAAGCGGCGGTAAACCTATCGCGAGGCTTCAGCAGGTTTTTGATCGAATCTGTATCGATGAATGCCAGGACTTGGCGGGATATGATTTAGAGTTGATAGAGTTGCTACTCGACAGCGACATTGAAGTGGTTCTGGTCGGGGATCACCGCCAAGCAACGTTCCAGACTAACAAGTCAGCAAAAAACAAGGGATTTGGGCGTGCAAAGATTATTGACAAATTTGAGGAATGGGCAATGGCCGGGCGTGCAAATTTAGATTATCAAACTGAAAGCCACAGATGCGTTCAAACCATTTGCGACTTTTCAGACCAGCTATTTCCGAACTTACCAAAAACCACTTCGCTCAATACACGAAAGACCGGTCATGACGGAGTTTTCGCCCTACATCATTGCGATGTTGCCGCCTATATGGACGATTACGCGCCACAGACACTCCGCTATAGCCGCGCCACTAAAAATGTCCCTGGAACACCTCTGAATTTTGGGGAGGCAAAGGGTATGACGTTCGAGCGCACTCTAATTTTTCCGCACAAGAAACTAGAGAAATATCTTCAAACTGGAGTTCCTACGGACGCTGGCGAGGAACTTGCCAAGATATATGTCGCAGTTACACGCGCGAAACAAAGCGCTGCGTTCGTTCTTCCTGATAAAGTCGAGAGGGCAGTCGTACCTTTTCAAACAATTAGGCGACGCGCGCCCCTCAGCGTCGGCTGACAACTGGTTTAAAGCGCTAGTCAGAAGAGGCTCAAGTTGCTGCACCAAGACCCATTTTTGCAGCGCAGAAAATAAACCTGACCATTCACGCGGTTGCGCTGAAGTTTAAAGCGGGGCGCTATTGGAGTCTTATTCCTTTTTCTTCTCTGTCTGAATTGACGCCTTAATGATCCCAAGAGCCTTCGGCTATCGATATTAAAGAACTCAGGCTGCAACACATGGTCAAATTTGGCGGATTGGAAGAGGAACATTGTGCCCCACAGCCGACGCTGGTTCATTCTACATCGAATGGCAGCTTCCCGCCCATTTCGGCAATCGATATTAATCTTAGTTCCGGGTACTTTGTCCGATCAGCAGGCCGTGCGCACGATCCGGCCGAATTCTGCAAACCGCAGCAAACATTAGACGGCTTAATTGCCTGATTATCGGCCCAGACCCTAGGATATCTCGGCCGCTTCAGCGTTCTGGCTGGTCATCCATTTCAGATAGTCGTTTCCGGTGTTGTCGATATGGAGGCGCAGAAGCTTGCAGAATTGTTCGACATCGCCGCTTTCAATCAGGCCGTGCAGTCTGGCATGGGTTTTCAGTGAATTATTGACCACATTGTCGAAATCCTGGGCGCGGGTGCGCAACGCCCCGATCTTTGTGGCTATCAGATTGTAGGCAGCAGTCAGATAGGGGTTGTTGCCGTAGCTCAGAATGACGTCATGGAATTCGGCGTCGAGCAATCTGTATTCGGTTCTGTCGCCGCTCTGCAAAGCCGCGTTCATTTTTTCCAGAACCGCTCCGATGCTCCGGGCAAAGGCGACCTTATCGCCGGCAAAGGCGTTGCGTGCAGCCTGTTCTTCGAGCAACTCGCGGAACGCGCGAATGGATTCAATTTCAGTTTCATCAATATGGAAAATCGATGTAGCCCGCTGGGGGTCGATCACCACCAATCCTTCGCGCTTCAGGGCAAGCAGGGCCTCAGGGTCTGATCCTGACCGATGGCAGCTTTTGGCCGTTTTTGGCCAGCCCGCTGGCGCTCAGCCTGTTTCTTGCAGCTTTTCTGGCCATTCTGTGGCCGATCTATTCAGGGCGCAAAGCCCGCAAGCGCTCTACATCTGCTCCATCGGACGCCAAGGGTGGAGCGGTTTCAGGCCCGCAAGATCAATCGTGAAAAAATGGCCGCCACCCGGCGGCTGATCATGGCTGCGCGAAATCGGTATACCGGCAAAATGACAATATAGCAGGGTGCCGACAGCGCCATGCCCAACCACCAGAATATCCCCCGAGATGTGCTCGCGGATGATGTCATCAATGGCCGCGACGATGCGGCTTTGCGCGTCAATGGCGCGTTCCCAGCCATCAATGCTGGTGTGCGGATGCTGAAAAAACCGGTCGGCGGTTGCCTCAAACAGCGCAGCATCCAGAAAACCTGTGGTGCTGCGGTCATTTTCGTGTGTTGCAGGTCTCAGGATCACCGTCAGCTTCAGGGCGGCTGCAAAGATGTCTGCGGTCTCCACAGCCTTGCGCTCTGAACTGCTGAAAATGCGGCTTGTATCTGCCAGCGCGTCTGACCGGCTGGCGCGTTCTGCCCGCACCCGGCCAGGATCGGACAGGCCCCAGTCGGGTACCGCAATAGCCGGGTCGACCCGGACCTGTGGATGGGACAGATAGCGCAACAGATCAGGCAAGTGTCAAAGGCATCAAACTGCCCCTTGGTGCCAGAAAAGGAGTAGGGGAAGTCATGTCATTCCTTGTCATCCAGATCGCCGCTCAGATAGTCATCCGTGGTGCGCATTCTGGGCCGCTCACCGGCATGAAAGGGTGTATTTTCGCCGTGATACTGCGCCTTGACCCGGCAATCATCACACATCTGGATCAGTTTGGAATTGTCGGAGTTGGTGTACATCCAGTGCTTGCCTTCAAGCTTCTCGATCACTTTTGAGATGGTGCTTTTGACGCCGAAAGGCTTGCCGCATTCAATGCAGGCGAACGGTTCTTCTTCATGCAGCACCTGGGCAATGATCGCCTGTTTGGCAAGGTTCAGTTGCGGCTTCAGGGTAATTGCATCTTCCGGGCACGTGCTTTTGCAGATGCCGCATTGCAGACATGCACTTTCCTGAAAATTGACGGCCGGACGATCTGCATTATCCGTCAGCGCTCCCACAGGACACAGCGAAATACAGGACAGGCAGAGCGTGCATTTGTCCTGATCGATCAGCACGGCCCCATAAGGTGCGCCAGCTGGCAATTCAATCGGTGCGTCCAGATCCGGCAATAATGCAATCGATGCAAGGCGGGTTACATCCCTGCGACCACCAAGCGGCAGGATTGGTTCTACCAGAATTGGCTCAATTGGCCGGTCATAGAGGATGTCTTCCAGATCATCCGGGGTTTCCAGGCGCAACAGCCGCAGGCAATCAGGGTTATGTCCGCCGCCTTCCAGAATGGCCCGTGCGATCCCAAGTTCAGATTCCGGGGCCGTCATATCCGACTTCGGGTTCATCAGCACAAGCGCTTCGGTAAAGCCAACGCCCATCGCGGCGATCAGTTCGGCGTGACCAACGCCTTCGACACTGGAGACTTCAACCGGGATGACGTCCGCCGGCAGGCCGCGGCCGAACCGCGCCGACAACCGGATCATTTCCGCGCCGTGCTCCTCTTCGTGGAACAACACCCGCGGCGACACGCCGCCTGCCTCGCGAAACGCCACTGACAGGGCGCGCAGCCGGCGGAACACGTAATCCACCGGGGGATCATCATAGCTCGCCGCGCCGGAAGGACAGACAGCAGCGCAAGCCCCGCAACCGGCGCAGATGTTATTATCAATGAACACCACATCGCCTGCCGGCGAAATCGCCCCGGTCGGGCACACATTCAGACAGCGCTGGCAACCGGTCTGCGCGGCCCTTGAATGGGCGCAGATCGAAGCATCGAACCGGATATAAATCGGCTTTTCGAACGTGCCGACCATTTGTGAGGCATCGAATATTGCGCGCTCCACCGAAAGCTTGTTCTTGGGATCGGCGTGAAAATATCCGTCGCGCTTTTCGGGAGCCGGAAAAAGCGGTGTATTCCCGGTCAGATCGAGAATGATATCGCAGCGCGATTTTGCGCCGTCTTTAGGCTCCATAAACCCCGGATCGCCGCGCCCGGTGCGCTGCATCGGTGCGTATTGATCCACTGTCACTTCAAACCGGCCGATAGTTCCCTCTGCCTTGACAATAGTCCCGATGGCCAGATCGTAGCTGTTGACGGGACGGACAAATTCCGGAGCGCTTGTCAGCAGACAGGTAATGGTCAGCGCTTCGGACAGCCGTTTTGCTGCCTCCATGGCGGAATCGTTCGAACCCAGAATGAGGCAGATTCCCTGGGATGTAATATCTCTCGACGGTGTTTGCGGGCGTGGTATCTGCAGTTCTGCCAGCAAGGCGGCCTGTTTGGGCAAGGCGTTGTCATCGTCCGTCCAGCCCGCGCGATCGCGGATGTCAACAGTACGCAGGCGATCTGCCGCCCCCATTTCATCGGCAATTTCGGCAAAGAAATCTGCTTCCTGACCACAGGCAATCATCACCTCGCTACCCTCTGAGAAGGCTTCACGAGCGATTTGGAGCTGATCGGTACACAGGAAACTGCAGGCGGTCACACCATCCACGCCCGCCGCCTTGCCAAGCATTTCAGGCTCCAGTGTCATTGACCCGGCACAATCGCAGACCAGAAGTCGTTTTTTCTTTGTCAATGAAACACCTTTTCTTATTCCAATTGCTGATTGCGGACCACGGCCCTTGAATGCAATTCTTGACTACGGATTATTCGGGATGCTGTAATTTTGCCAGACTACAGGCCGGACTACTGGTCAGACTACAGGCATGTAAGCGGCATCGACAAGTATCCTTTGGGAGAAGTTCATGGAGACCCGCAAGATAGCAATGCCACTTGGTATCGTGATCCGCCGCCAGCCCGGATCGACGCGATGGGCCAAATGGGTCTGGCGGGTTGTCGCTGTGCTGCCAGGGGCGGGTGATGCCGACTGGACCGAGTTGCGGCGCGAAGGCGAAATCGTGGAATACCATGCAGCGACAGTGCCGCTGGAACTGCACCGGGCGGATGCTGAGGCTTATATGGTCTCGCTCAGCATGACGCCCCCCACAGTCTTTGTCATTCTCAGACGAGACGATGATGCCCAATCGCCGCACGAATATGTTGTGCACAGCGCTACCGTCTCGGCTTATGAGGCACAGGATTATCAGGACAGCGGCGAAGAGATCGTCGAGCCGGTGCCCATGCCCGAGGGGCTGGTGGCGTGGGTGCGCTCGTTCACCGATGTTCACTTCACAGCGGAGGAATTCAAAAAACGCAAGCGAAACCGGCATTTTGAGGCCCTGAAGGAAGATGGTATCGGCGATCCGCGAATCCGCCAGACAGCGGATATTTATCGCACCCCGTCACAGACCAAGCCGGCTCAATCGGGTGTTGGCAGGCCGGACAAACCCAAGGAGACCCTGCATTGAACGCTGACGACAAGCCCGCAGCCAGCAAGGACACAGCCGGGCAGGAATTTCTCTCCCGCTGGTCGCGGCTGAAAGCTGAGGCCAAGGATAAGCCGGTCGAAAGCGACGCTCTGCAGGCAGAGGGCGAAGGCGCTGCAACACGCGCCGATATGGCCCCGCAACTAACGTCGCAGCAACTGGAAGACATGACGGATGACGAATTGCTGCAGCATTTCGATCTGCCCGAGCCGGACAGTTTGCAGCAGGGGGATGATTTCACCGCCTTCATGAAGGCCGCCGTGCCGGCTCGTCTGCGCAATCGCGCCCTCAGAAAGCTGTGGCTCAGCAATCCCGCTCTGGCAAATGTCGATATGCTGGTCGATTACGGAGATGATTTCACAGATGCTGCGATGGTGGTTCCGGGCATGACGACGGCCTACCAGGTTGGCAAAGGCATTGTCCGCAAGCTGGAAGAACTTGCCGAGCAGGACGGTCTGGAAGCGGCAGACACCGAATCAGGTGTTGCCGGAGCCGCGCTGGATAGCGCGCCAGACAGCGATTCGGACCAGCAGCACGACTTGGAAGATGACGCAGCTGCAAGCCATTTGCAGCCGGATACCGGTCCCGTGGCCGACGAACATTTGAGCATTCCCGTTGATGCATCCGACGCAGATGAGCCGCTGCTGATTGATGCGGACACGCCTGAGACTCCCGCTGTTGCTGTCCAGCGCATGCATTTTCGATTTGAGTCCTGAGATGCAATTGGACTCACGCCACCGCCTCGGGTTTGATACACCGCTTGTACAGCGACTGGTTGCAGGATTTGTCGCAACCATTTTGTCGCAATGTATACATTGGACACTCACGCCCTCTGGTGGTAACCTGACGGTAGAATTTGGCATTCGTCGTGCTCGGGGAGGGGTATGACTACCGAGAACACAGCCCGTCTGGAAGCTATCAGCGCCGAAGATGTGCTTCGGGCGGATTTGTACGATTTCCTAAGCGCATTTCTGGCGCGTCAGCCCTCGGGCATTCTCCTCACCCAGACTGCAGAATTAAAAGGCGATGACAGCGATATTGGTCGCGGCATCGCCGCTTTGGCACGTCTTGCGGATGCCGTCGATCCCAGGGATGCCCACCGCGAATTCAATGCCCTTTTCATCGGATTGGGCCGTGGCGAATTGCTGCCCTATGGCAGTTACTACCTGACCGGGTTTCTCAATGAAAAACCGCTCGCCAGATTGCGCGGTGATATGGCGCGTCTCGGCATCGAGCGGGAAGACAATGTCTATGAGCCGGAAGACAATATCGCGTCGCTTTGCGAAATGATGGCCGGTCTGATCCGCGGACGCTTCGGTGCGCCGGCAGGTCTGTCTGAACAAAAGCAATTCTTTGAAGCCCATCTCGCGCCCTGGGCAGAGCTGTTCTTCAAGGATCTGGAAGCTGCGGAAGCATCTGTGCTCTATGCGCCAATCGGTATGATTGGCCGGGCCTTTGTGCGCATTGAGCAGGAAGCGTTCCGGATGGAAGGGTAACTCCTTCCAAATCAAGAGCCGTCACAGGCGGCTGGAAAAGGAGAGGAAGATGAGCGAAAAAACGACGACTGCCAGCCGACGGGATTTTCTCAAGCTTGCAGGTGCAGGTGCACCGGTCGCTGCGGTAGCGGCTGTAACCGGCGGCGTGGAAGCGGAAGCTGCCGAGCCGGTTGCCAGTGAAGGTCTGCGCAAGACAGATCATGTGCGAAAATATCTGGAAACGGCACGCTTCTGAGGAAAGTTCGGGGAAAATCATTTCCAGGTGACGGTTGCGTGACGCCCAGAGCCTGCATGATCTGTCCCTGTTGGTTCGCAAAAGGCCAACAAAACAACCGAGCCGCAGGGCTCTTTTGGAGGAATACCAATGCTTAGGAAAAAGACGAACGGGGTTGCGCGACGCTCCCGTGACGAGTCAGTCCTATCCCGTGTGGCATCGACTTCCGTCGACCGGCGCGGATTTCTGCGCGGTTCCGGTCTCGCTGTCGGCGGACTGGCAGCGCTGACTGCTACCGGCGGGACGGTGCGCCCGGCGGAGGCCCAGGCTGCAACAACCGGCAATGTCAAGAACATCAAATCGGTTTGTACGCATTGCTCGGTGGGTTGCACTGTCATTGCGGAAGTCGAAAACGGAGTGTGGATCGGCCAGGAGCCTGGCTGGGACAGCCCGTTCAATCTGGGTGCCCATTGCGCCAAAGGTGCGTCAGTGCGCGCTCATGCCCAGGGCGAACGCCGTCTGAAATATCCGATGAAACTCGTCAATGGCGAATGGACCCGCTTGAGCTGGGATGTCGCCATCAACGAGATCGGCGACGGCATGATGAAAATGCGTGAGGAAAGCGGCCCGGACTCGGTCTATTGGCTGGGGTCAGCCAAGCACAGCAACGAGCAGGCTTACCTGTTCCGCAAATTTGCCAGCTATTGGGGCACCAATAATGTCGATCACCAGGCCCGCATCTGTCACTCAACCACAGTGGCCGGTGTTGCGAATACCTGGGGCTATGGGGCGATGACCAATAGCTACAATGACATGCACAACTCCAAGGCCATCTTCATTATCGGCGGCAATCCGGCAGAAGCTCATCCGGTTTCGCTACTGCATATTTTGCGCGCAAAAGAGCAGAACAATGCGCCATTGATCGTGTGTGATCCGCGCTTCACCCGTACTGCGGCGCATGCCGATGAATATGTGCGCTTCCGTCCTGGTTCCGATGTGGCGCTGATCTGGGGTCTTTTATGGCACATTTTTGAAAATAGCTGGGAAGACAAGGAATTCATCCGCACCCGCGTCTGGGGCATGGACCAGATCAAGGAAGAAGTTGCAAAATGGACCCCGGAAGAGGTTGAGCGCGTAACAGGCGTGCCAGGCTCACAGATGCGCCGTGTCGCCCGCACACTGGTCAATAATCGGCCCGGCACGGTTGTCTGGTGTATGGGCGGTACCCAGCACACTACCGGCAACAACAATACCAGGGCCTATTGTGTGCTCCAGCTGGCGCTCGGCAATATGGGTGTTTCCGGCGGCGGCACCAATATTTTCCGCGGCCACGATAATGTGCAGGGCGCAACCGATCTGGGTGTTCTGTCTCATACATTGCCGGGTTATTACGGCCTTGCAATGGGATCCTGGGCTCACTGGGCGCGCGTCTGGGAAGAAGATCTGGACTGGCTGAAAGGGCAGTTTGCAACAATCAAGGGTGCCGATGGCAAGGACAAGAACCTGATCACTGAGACAGGTATTCCGGTTTCGCGCTGGATCGATGGTGTTCTTGAAGATGTCGAGAACATGGATCAGGACACCAATGTCCGCGCCATGGTGCTGTGGGGCCATGCTCCGAATTCCCAGACCCGCATGGTTGAAATGAAAACGGCGATGGAAAAACTCGACATGCTTGTCGTGGTTGATCCATATCCGACAGTGTCTGCCGTTCTGTCCGACCGCAAGGACGGCGTCTATTTGCTGCCGGCCAGCACGCAGTTTGAGACCTATGGTTCGGTGACGGCATCAAACCGGTCGCTGCAATGGCGCGACAAAGTGGTGGAACCGCTGTTTGAAAGCCTTCCTGACCATACAATCCTGGCGAAATTCGCCAAGAAATTCGGTTGGGCAGACCGCTTCTTCCGCAACATTGAACTGAACGGTGAGGAGCCGGTGATTGAAGATGTCACCCGTGAGTTCAACCGCGGTATGTGGACGGTCGGCTATACCGGCCAGTCTCCGGAGCGGATAAAGCTTCACATGGCCAATCAGCATACTTTTGATCGCACCACACTGCAGGCGATTGGCGGTCCTGCGGATGGTGATTATTACGGCCTGCCGTGGCCCTGTTGGGGAACGCCTGAACTGGGTCACCCGGGAACACCGAACCTTTATGACATGTCGAAGCGTGTCAGCGAAGGCGGCCTGACCTTCCGTGCCCGTTTCGGTGTGGAACGCAATGGTGACAATCTTCTTGCGGAAGGTGTTTATTCGCTCGGCTCTGAAATTCAGGACGGCTATCCCGAATTCACCTATGCCATGTTGAAAGAGTTGGGCTGGCACACCGATCTGACCGATGCGGAACGTGCAGAAATTGCGCGTGCAGGCGGCATTCCGGAGTTCCAGAAAAGTCAGGAGGAAGTCGGCGAGGCCGGCATGAGTCCATTCCCGTCAGACTTTGACGACAAGGTTGCGAAGGTGAACTGGAAGGTCGATCTGTCCGGCGGCATTCAGCGGGTGGCCATCAAACATGAGTGTGCTCCCTTCGGCAATGCCAAGGCCCGTGCTGTCGTGTGGACCTTCCCGGATCCGATACCGTTGCATCGCGAGCCGCTTTACACCAACCGCCGCGATCTGGTCGAAGATTATCCGACCTATGAGGATCGCAAGTTCTACCGTCTGCCGACACTTTACGCCACGATCCAGAAGCAGGACTTTTCAAAGGATTATCCGATGATCCTGACATCCGGCCGGCTGGTCGAATATGAAGGTGGTGGGGATGAGAGCCGGTCCAATCCCTGGCTCGCGGAACTGCAGCAGGACATGTTCGTGGAAATCAATCCGCGGGATGCCAACAATCTGGGGGTCCGTGATGGGCAACAGGTCTGGGTCGAGGGGCCTGAGGGCGGCAAGGTGAAAGTCATGGCGATGGTCACGGAACGTGTCGGTTCCGGGGTCGCGTTCATGCCGTTCCACTTTGGCGGTCAGTTCCAGGGCGAAGACCAGCGACACAAATATCCAAAAGGTGCCGATCCGTATGTGCTCGGTGAATCTTCAAACACAGCTCAGACTTACGGCTATGACTCGGTCACGCAAATGCAAGAGACCAAGGCAACGCTCTGTAAGATCTGGTCAGCTTAGGGGAGAATAGATTATGGCACTTGGAGGACAGGCTAGAGCCAAATTCCTGTGCGACGCGGAACGCTGTATTGAATGCAACGCCTGCGTCACTGCCTGCAAAAACGAGCATGAGGTGCCCTGGGGCATCAATCGCCGCCGTGTTGTGACCATTAATGATGGCGCGCCGGGAGAACGCTCCATTTCAGTTGCGTGTATGCACTGTTCGGATGCGCCGTGTATGGCGGTGTGTCCGGTGGACGTCTTCTACCAGACAGAAGACGGTATCGTGCTTCACTCGAAGGATCTGTGCATCGGTTGTGGTTATTGCTTCTATGCGTGCCCGTTCGGCGCGCCGCAATTTCCTCAGGCCGGCAATTTCGGATCCCGTGGCAAAATGGACAAATGTACGTTCTGTGCCGGTGGCCCGGAAGAAGACAACTCGGCTGTTGAGTTTCAGAAATACGGCCGTAACCGTATCGCGGAAGGCAAATTGCCAATCTGTGCGGAAATGTGCTCCACCAAGGCGTTGCTGGCTGGTGATGGTAATGATGTGTCTGCGATCTATCGCGAGCGTGTCGTGGCCCGCGGCTTCGGTTCCGGCGCCTGGGGTTGGGGCACGGCTTATGGCCAGAAGGGCAATTAGGGGCAAATTGCCCATATCCGGACTGGCCGGCCTGTGACCATGGCAACGACTGAAACGGGCCGCCGCAAGCGGCCCGTTTCCGCCTTGCCCGGTCAGACAGACCGAATATGCCGACAGGGCTGGTTCACACTTTGATAAGCGCTTGTTGAAAGGACACTGCCAGTATGTTCGTTCCCAGTATGTTCGCTCCCTCTATGTTCGCTTCAGTTTTGGCTCCACTGAAAATGAGTTTCCTGAAAAGGCTGGCTGTTGTATCGCTGATCATAATCGGCACTGCATTCCTGAACACCCCGATGATGGCCCAGACCTCCGGGTCAGCAGTCAGACCCCCTGAAAGCGTAGATCCGCAGGCGGCCCGGCCTGGCACTGGGGGCGCGCAGACACTTGAAGACATTCTGCGCCGTCAGCGTGGATTGCCGGTTGATGATGCGTTCAGACGCGCGCAAATCGGAGCGCAAGCGAATGCCGATGCGATTACATCACCACTCGGCACCAGAGGGGCAGCATCTGATTCAGATATCTTCCGGCAATTGCGTTTTGGCGTTGGCGATGTGAACGTGTCCACCGGCAGGCCGGTTGATGCCATTCTCATTCAGGATGGCGGCATGCGCTGGCTGGAATGGCGCAAAGGGCCCGTGGCCCGATACGGTGCCTATGCACTTGGCGGAACGCTGGTGTTACTCGCCGTGTTTTATCTGATTCGTGGCCGCATCAAGGTCGAGCACGGCCTCTCCGGTATTCTGATCCACCGCTTTTCGGCGATCGAGCGTTTTGGCCATTGGCTGCTGGCCGTGTCATTCATCCTGCTGGCTCTGACCGGGCTGTGGCTGCTGTTTGGTCGAACAGTTCTGATTGAATGGTTCGGAATTGAGCTTTATGCCCAAATCTCCAGTGCCGGAAAATGGCTTCACAACAACGTTGCCTGGGCCTTTATGGCCGGGCTTGTTCTGGTTTTTTTCCAATGGGTTCTGCAGAATCTTCCAAACCGCCACGACCTTATCTGGTTGCTGAAGGGTGGCGGGATTTTCATGAAGGGCGTTCACCCGCCGTCAAAAAAATTCAATGCCGGCCAGAAAATCATCTTCTGGAGCGTCATCCTGCTGGGTGTGTCCCTCTCTGTATCGGGAATTTCACTGCTGTTTCCATTTGAATTTCCGTTGTTTGCAGGAACGTTTGCCTGGCTTAATGAAATGGGGTTGCTGGTCGGCCAGAATTTCAATCTGCCCACCGAGCTTCAACCACATCAGGAAATGCAATATGCTCAACTGTGGCACACGATTGTAGCCTTCATCATGACTGTCATCATTTTCGCCCATATCTATATCGGTTCTGTCGGAATGCAGGGTGCATTTACGGCGATGGGATCCGGCAAGGTGGACAAGAATTGGGCGAGGGAACATCACGATCTGTGGGTCGCCAAGATTGAAGCCGAACAGGCTCACAAGCTCAGAGAAACAGCGCTTCCGGCAGAATAGGGACGAGCTCTCCTGCCGATACAGTGAGAACCTTGTTTGCAGTCTGCCGAGGGCAGTGCGACTGTGCCGGGACCGGCGCAACAGCCATTTCATCGCCCGTCCTTTGAAATGCGAAATGGTGAATGCCAGTTTGTCCGCAAATGTTCGATCTGCCACAACCTTGGAACTGAGCCGACCCGTCGAACCGGACGAATTGACACCAGGCTCGAAAATACCGATGCAGAGAATTACCGGTGCGCAAGACCGGATTGATCTGGTAAACTACCTCAAAAGTGCTACCAGCGACAAAACTACGAGCGACAAAACTACCAGCGACGGGGGAAATTAATCAGATGCGCGCATTTCTTTTTGCGATCGTCGCGATTGCCGGTATTGCCATCCTGTTTGACTATGGGCTGGCGCAATTGGATTATTCCACCGCGGACAGCCGCACAGGACCATCAGTCAGGCTTGACGAATAGCTGTCGGATCCGGGAGGAGGGGGCTGAATGACTGTGACCACACATCCGCGCTCAAATTATGACTGAACCGCAATTCCTCACCACCAGAGAACTGGCGGAGCTTCTGCGAGTCAAGGAACGCAAAATCTACGAATTGGCGAATGCAGGCGAGTTGCCCTGCCGCCGCGTTACCGGAAAGCTGCTTTTCCCCAAATCCGAAATTGATGCCTGGTTGGGCGGCGGCGCTCAGATTGCCGCACCTGCGGCCAAAGCATTGCCGAATATCATTGCCGGCAGTCATGACCCGCTGCTCGACTGGGCAATCCGCCAGAGCGGATGCGGTCTTGCGACATTCTTTGATGGCAGCATGGACGGGATCAATCAGCTTCAGGCGGGGCAGGCTCTGGCTGCAGGGCTTCATCTGGTCGAGAAAAACGGCCGTGACTGGAACCTGTCCTTTGTTCGCGAAGCCTTTGCCAATGCAGCGATGGTGCTGATGCAATGGGCCGAGCGCGACCAGGGCCTGATTTTGTCCGGCGCGCTGCAGGAGGTCACGTCGCTGGCCGATTTGAAAGGCAAGCGGATCGCTCAGCGTCAGCCTGCATCCGGGGCCGGGCGGTTGTTTCTCCACGCGCTGAATGCCGCAGGGATGGGTCCGCAGGATTTCGAAATGCTCGGAGATTTCGCCCGCACCGAGACCGATGCCGCTCTGGCGGTTGTATCTGGCCGGGCCGATGCAGCACCGGGGCTTGCCGGTCTGGCCCGGCAATTCGATCTGGGGTTCCTGCCGATTGCAACCGAGCGATATGATCTGCTGATTGACCGCCGCTCCTGGTTCGAGCCGCCGATGCAGACTTTGCTGAGCTTTTGCCGGTCTTTGGAATTCCGGAAACAGGCTGATGAATTGGGCGGTTACAACCTGACCGGCCACGGAAAAATTCATTGGAACGGATAACGCCCTACCGGGCATTCGGGAAGAACAATTGCTGGCCCTCTTTGCGGTATCCGGCAATTGCGCTCTGACCCTGCGCTGATAGTATCCAGTTGATGAATTTGCCGGCCATTTCGGTTTTCACATTCGGGCAGCGGACGGGATTGATGTCAATAATACCATATTGGTTGAACAGGGCCGGATCCCCTTCAACCAGAATCCTGTGATTGGCCTTGTTGCCGAACGCGATCCAGGTGGCCCTGTCGGTCATCACATAGCCATTCATTCCGATACCGACATTGAGCGTTGCCCCCATGCCGGAACCGGTTTCGCGATACCAGGTTCCGCTGGCTGCTGCTGCATCGATGCCAGCCTCCTTCCACAGGGAGAGTTCCTTTTTATGAGTGCCGCTGTCGTCCCCTCTGGAGGCGAAAACAGCACCTTTGTCCGCGATCGTCTGCAAGGCCACTGTTGCATTGCGGATGCCCGCGATCCCCGCAGGGTCGTTTTGCGGCCCTACGATGACAAAATCATTATACATCACGTCAGATCGCGTCAGCCCATAACCGGCGGCGACGAAGTCTTCTTCCGACGCTTTGGCATGAACCAGCAACACATCACCATCACAGTTCTTGGCGTTTTTGATTGCCTGCCCGGTTCCCACGGCAACCACACGAACCTCGATATTCGAGGCCGCGGAAAATTGCGGCAGG
>TARA_R110002096_G_scaffold229836_1_pt1 | contig 14538 bp, 15 predicted proteins | sample TARA_R110002096 | Tara Oceans TARA_R110002096 (sample SAMEA4397295) | marine metagenome | biome: Polar Biome; feature: [DCM] deep chlorophyll maximum layer (ENVO:01000326); material: water (ENVO:00002006), including particulate matter (ENVO:01000060) such as... | depth 35 m | reverse complement strand
TTAGAGCTTTTCAGGGTATTGATTATGTTATACATGCTGCTGCAATGAAACATGTACACATTGCAGAATATAATCCGGATGAATGTGTTAAAACTAATGTAGGTGGTGCCGAAAATGTAATTCAAGCGGCGTTACAAACTGGAGTTCAAAACGTAGTTGCACTTTCAACAGATAAAGCTTGTGCACCAATAAACTTGTATGGAGCAACTAAGCTAACCTCAGATAAATTGTTTGTTGCAGCAAATAATATAAGAGGTAAAAAGGATATACGATTTTCAGTGGTTAGATATGGAAATGTTATGGGCTCTAACGGTTCAGTAATACCTTTTTTCTTAAAGAAAAGATCTGAAGGTGTTTTACCAATAACTGTAGAATCCATGACAAGATTTAACATTTCCCTACAAGGCGGTGTTGATATGGTTTTACATGCTATGAAATCTGCTTGGGGTGGTGAAGTTTTTATCCCAAAAATCCCGTCTTACAGAATTACTGATGTGGCCCAAGCAATTGGACCTAAATGTGATCATAAAGTAATTGGAATTAGACCAGGAGAAAAAATTCATGAAGAGATGATTACATCATCAGATTCTTTCTTTACTTATGACCTTGGTAAATATTTTGTGATTATTCCTCAAACACCAATGTGGAATACTAATGATTTTATTTCTAACTTTAATGCAGAATTGGTTCCTGATGGATTTGCGTATAATTCTGGCACAAATACGGAGTGGGAAACTGTAGATTCTCTGCGTTCCTTAATTAAAGAACATGTAGATTCAAATTTCGAAGCATAAAATGAAAGCTATACCTTATGGACGTCAAAATATTACAGAAGATGATATTCAATCTGTAATTAAAACACTTAAATCAGATTATTTAACTCAAGGTCCAAAAATTGCTGAATTTGAATCGGCTTTTGCAAATTATGTTGATAGCAAATTTGCCGTTGCCGTATCAAATGGAACTGGTGCACTACATTTATGTGCATTAGCGTTAGGAGTAAAAGAAGGAGATAAAGTTATTACAACACCTATTACATTTGCTGCCTCGGCAAACTGTGTGCGTTATTGTGGTGGTGAAATTGTATTTTCAGATATCGACCCTGAAACTTATTTATTAGATATTGACAAGGTAAGATTACTATTAGAAAGTGCTCCAAAAGGGACCTACAAAGGAATAATCCCTGTGGATTTTGCTGGTAGAGCTAATGATTTAGAAGCCTTTAGAAAATTAGCAGACGAATATAACTTATGGGTTATTGAAGATGCTTGTCATGCACCTGGTGGTTCTTATAAAAAGAGTAATAACAAAGAAGAATTTTGCGGAAATGGACACTACGCAGATTTAGCAATTTTTTCATTTCACCCAGTTAAGCATATCGCATCTGGTGAAGGAGGCATGATAACAACCAACAATGAAGCCCTATATAAAAAATTACTACAATTACGTACACATGGTATTGTTAAGGATAACGATTCGTATACAAATTCAATTGAATTAGCTGGTGGTAAAGACACTTATCCAGCTTGGTATATGGAAATGCAGAATTTAGGGTTTAATTATAGGCTTACAGATTTTCAAGCAGCTTTAGGTTTAAGTCAATTATCAAGAGCCGATTTTGGTATAAAAAGAAGAAGAGAAATTGCATTAAATTACTATAATGCTTTTAAAGATGAAGTATTTGTTAAAGGGCAATCAAAAGTTATTGAAGGACATGCTTATCATTTATATATCTTGGAAGTTGAAGATAGATTAGGACTATATAACTATTTAAGAAGCAAGAGTATTTATGCTCAAATACATTACATACCCTGTCATTTAATGCCTTATTATCAAGAGTTTGGATGGAAAAAAGGAGATATGCCAGCTTCAGAAAACTACTATAAGCATTGCATCAGTTTACCTATGTTTCCTACTTTGACAGATGAAGAGCAAGCTTATGTTATAAATGAAATAAACGCTTATTATAAATGATATTTGAAATTTCTAAAGAAGACATTATAAAAGGTATGATAAGACAGTTAACATCCTTTTTTACTATTTCTGCTAATGAAATCAATTATATAAGTACAATAAGTGAAGTGGTATTTAAGCGTTGCGAACTATGTTTCTCTAATAACGAGAATAAATATTATTCTAAAAAAGGAGAAGCCTATTTTAACCCTTATCATTCCGGGCAATACACTGTGTTTTTGTATTATTTTTCGAATTCCGTATTTAAGGCAGGAGAAAAATATTCTAGATTAGCTGATAAAATCTATTACCTAAATAAAATCATGAATTCATGCGATTTGTTTTATGAAGTAGAATTATCAGATATTTTCATGTTAGATCAACCAGTAGGATCAGTACTAGGAAGAGCAAAATATGGAGATTTCTTTAAGTTTACTCAGAATTGCACGGTTGGAAGTCATAAAGGTGTTTTTCCTGTTATTGGAAACCATGTTACTATGACGGCTAATTCCAAGGTTTTTGGTAATTCTAATATTGGTAATCATGTAATTATTGGTGTAGATGCTTGCATTAAGGATGAAGACATCCCAGATAATTCTTTAGTTTTTGGTCAATCACCTAACTTAATAATTAAAAAAAGAAGTTAAGGCCATGCTAAATATAGATTTAACTTCTGAACGTCTCATTTTTAAGAGACTTTCACCTGAACATATTTCAGAATCATATTTAAATTGGATTAATGACCCAGAAGTTTATAAGTATTTAGAAACCCGAGGCAATTACACCATGGACATGCTAAAGGATTATGTGGATGAGCAATATAAAAACAACATTCATTTTTGGGCAATCCATTTAAAAGATTCAAACAAACATATTGGTAATATAAAAATTGACCCTATAAACTTAGAAAACAACTCCGGTGAATACGGTATTTTGATGGGAGATAAATTAAATTGGGGTAAAGGCTATGCTAAAGAAGCATCGATTAGAATTATAGACTATTGTTTTAGCGAAATTAAATTATCAAAAATAAACCTAGGAGTTATAGAAGATAACGTTAGTGCCTTTAACCTTTATAAAAAAATAGGATTTGAAATAGAAGAAGTAAAAACCGATTTTGGTGTTTACAATGGTAAACTATGCAATTCCATAAGAATGTCATTAAATGTCAAAGATTTTAAATAGTAAACTAATTTTAGGAACCGTTCAAATGGGCTTATCTTATGGTATTAACAATACTGTAGGTAAAGTGTCTATGGAAAATAGTCATGCCATTTTGGAATATGCTTTTGACAACGGAATTAAAATTTTAGATTCGGCTGAAGCCTATGGTAATGCTCATGAAGTCATAGGGTCTTTTCATAAAACCCACCCCAATAAGGGGTTTGAAATTATAACAAAATTACCACATCAATTTGATGTAGATATTAATGATAAAGTCAACACTTATTTAACAGATTTAAAAATAAGTCAATTACATGCTTTATTATTTCACAGTTTCTCGAGTTACAAAAAGAATATCAATAATTTCAAGGTACTCGCTGACTTGAAAAATACTGAAAAAATTAAATATATTGGAGTCTCTGTTTATACAAATGAAGAAATAGAAGAAGTACTATTAAATGATGACGTTGATATCATTCAATTACCATTTAATCTTTTTGATAATTCAAATTTGAGAGGTGATTTCTTAGAAAAAGCAAAATCAAAAGGAAAAATAATTCATACAAGATCGGCAATGTTACAAGGTTTATTTTTTAAAGATATTGAATCTGATAATCAAACGGTTAAAAATTTAAAACGCGAACTGTTGCAATTATCAAATATCACTGAGAAAAGTGGGGCATCATTGGCGCAATTAGCATTAAACTATTGTATACAACAAATCAATATTGACAACGTGCTTATTGGTGTAGATTCTAAACAACAATTAGAAGACAATCTAAAGTCTCTAAACTATGCACTTGAGGCCAGTATAATAAACGAAATCAATAACATCAAAGTTTCTAATATTAACTTATTAAATCCTTCGTTATGGAATTAAAAACAATATTAGTCACTCAAGCAAGAACTGGAAGTTCAAGGTTACCTGGTAAAATATTAAAAGAAGTTAATGGCATATCATTACTTCAAATACATTTAGACCGGTTAAAAAAATGCTCAAAAATTTCTGAAATCATTGTTGCTACAACGGTAAAAGATGAAGACGAAGTTATATTTAATAACGCTATAGAATGGGGATATAAAGCTTCAAGAGGGTCAGAATTAAACGTTTTAGATCGTTTTTATGAAGCCGTAAAAAATAACGATGCAGATTGGATAGTAAGAGTCACTTCAGATTGTCCATTGCTAGATGCTCAATTGGTTGATGATGTTATAACATATGCTCAAAGTCATGATTATGATTATGTATCTAATGGGTTAATTGAACATTTTCCAGATGGTCAAGATATTGAAGTTTTTAAATTTTCAGCCTTAAAAATGGCATGGGAAAATGCCTCATTAAAATCTGAACTTGAGCATGTAACTCCATATATTAGGAATAATGCTGATGGTAAAGGAGAAAACCTTTTTAGTGTTATGAATTATGCTTGCCAACAAGATTATTCGCAGATACGCATGACTGTGGATGAACCAAGAGATTTCGATCTAATAGAATATCTAATTCAAAAATTAGGTACAGAAAAGTCATGGTTAGAGTACACAAATTATATTATTGAAAATGATTTGAATAAAATAAATAATCAAATTATTAGAAACGAAGGGTTGTTAAAATCATTAAAAAAAGACACTAATGGGTAAAGGACAAGACTTATATAAAAAAGCAAAAACATTAATTCCTGGAGGAACCATGTTACTTTCTAAACGACCAGAAATGTTTTTACCAGAACATTGGCCATCTTATTTTTCTAAATCTAAGGGTTGTAAAGTCTGGGATTTAGATGGTAAAGAATTACTAGACATGTCTATTATGGGCATTGGAACGAATACACTTGGCTACGGAAATGATGAAGTGGATGCGGCTGTTATGGAAATAGTGAAACAAGGAAACATGAGTACTTTGAATTGTCCAGAAGAAGTATATCTAGCAGAAAAACTAGTAGAAATGAATCCTTGGGCAGATATGGTAAGGTTTGCACGTACCGGAGGAGAAGCTAATGCAATCGCTATTAGAATTGCAAGAGCAGCATCTGGAAAAGATAATGTGGCTATTTGTGGATATCATGGCTGGCATGATTGGTACTTGTCTGCAAACCACAATGGTGGCGATGACTTGTCTTCACATTTAATTCCAGGATTAAGTCCTAAAGGCGTGCCTAAAAATTTAAAAAATTCAGTGTTCCCTTTCCATTATAACAATTATGAAGAGCTTCTTGGAATTGTTGAGAACAACGATATCGGAGTGATTAAAATGGAAGTGATGCGAAATTTTGGTCCTGAAAATAACTTTTTAGAAAAAGTTAGAGACTTGGCTACGAGAAAAAATATTGTACTCATTTTTGATGAGTGCTCTTCAGGGTTTAGAGAAACGTTTGGTGGTATTTACCAAAAATTTAATGTAGATCCAGACATGATTATGTTAGGAAAAACCATTGGAAACGGATATGCTTTAACGGCAGTAGTGGGTAAGAAATCTGTAATGGAAGCTGCTCAAAATACATTTATAAGTAGCACATTCTGGACAGAAAGGATTGGCCCTACAGCGGCTCTAGCTACGTTAAAGGTTATGGAACGTGTGGAATCTTGGAAAACAATTACAGCTATAGGAAGTAAAATGCAAAACGGCTGGAAAAAACTAGCTGTAGCACATAAGCTAGACATAACCGTTTCTGGTATTTCAGCAATGACTACATACGGTTTTAACAGTCCACATGCAGCAGCATACAAAACCTTAATTACTCAAGAAATGCTTAAGAAAGGGTTTTTAGCAAGTACACATTTTTACGCTTGTACTGAGCATACAAACGAGCATTTGGATGCCTACTTTAATGCTTTAGATGGTATTTATGCCACAATAGCGAAATGCGAATCTGAAGTTTTGAATATTAATGATTTGTTAGAAGGACCTGTATGTCATTCAGGTTTTAAAAGATTAAACTAAGTATTACGATGAGTTCGTATAAAGTTTTAAATTATCAAAAATTCTCTAACGGTGAGTTCTCTATAGTTCCCATTCGATATGAAAACCGGATGGCTATATTGAAATGGAGGAATGAGCAAATTTATCATTTAAGACAAAATAAACCGCTTACTGAAGAAGATCAGGAAAACTATTTTATTAACGTTGTAAACACCCTTTTTGATGAAGAACAACCTAATCAAATATTATTTTCATATATGGAAAATGATGTATGTATTGGTTATGGCGGATTGGTTCATATCAATTGGAAAGATAAGAATGCTGAAGTATCATTTATCATGAATACTGATTTAGAACACGAGTATTTTTCTAAGCATTGGACTATTTTTTTACAGCTAATTGAACAAGTAGCATTTAAAGATTTGAACTTTCACAAGCTTTCTACCTATGCTTTTGATTTAAGGCCACACATATATGAGATTATTGAAAATGCTGGTTTTGTTAAAGAAGCAACTTTAAAAGAGCATTGTTTCTTTAATGGAGAATACAAAGATGTAATCATGCATGGAAAGTTAAATAAAAGAAACGACACAACCGTATAGACTATGAAGAAAACAGTTGTCATAACGGGAGCAAATAGAGGTTTAGGTAAAGCATTTGTAGATGTTTTAATTAAAGATGAAGACTGCTTTGTTATTTCAATATCTCGAAGTTTAAGCAAGGAACAACAAGGCTATTCTTCAAAACAATTGTGTTTCATAGAAGTAGATTTAGCAGAGGATAATGTAGCAGAAAAGATCACTGCTTTAAAAGATGTGATTGGTAATGAAGCTGTTTATTTTATTAATAATGCTAGTATCATTGAGCCGATTGTAAAAATTGAAGATTTAGATGAAACTGCAATGGATAAAACTATTTCAGTGAACATAAAATCAACGATGTTGATTACTAAATTTTTACTGGAAAATTTTAACACGAATGCATTAACGTTTGTAAATATAAGCTCTGGCGCAGCAAATCTGGCCATTAGTAATTGGTCGCTCTATTGTTCATCAAAAGCATTCATTCAAATGTTTTTTAATACAGCTGAAAGCGAATATAAACAACATCGTTTTTTTAATATAGATCCAGGAGTTATGGATACTAATATGCAAAAAAGTTTGAGAAATAGTGATTTTCCTGATGTGGAAAATTTTAAGGATTTACAAAAAGAAGGACAATTAAAGTCTCCGAATGATGTTGCTGAAGACATACTAAAAACAATATATATATACGGATGAAAATAGCTGTCATTTCAGATATTCATGGCAATTATGACGCGTTAGTTGCCGTCTTAAAAAAGGCTAAAAACGAAGGTGTTGGGCATCTATTAGTCCTTGGTGATATCGTTGGCTATTATTATCATCCTGATAAAATATTAAATGCACTTTCACAGTGGAGTTGTGATATTATAAAAGGGAATCATGAACACATATTAGAGGATTTAATAGCTAATCCTTTATTAGGAGAGTCTATTAGATTAAAGTACGGAAGTGGTCACAAGGACGCTATAGAAAAGTTATCATCACAGCAGTTAGATTTCTTAAGGGATTTGCCCGAAACAAAATCAGTTCAGTTTGATGAAACATCTTTATTGATGAGTCACGGAAGTCCATGGTCAAATGACTTTTATATATATCCAGATTGTGAAAAGGAAATCATAGAAAAGTGTGACTCTGTAGCGCATGATTATGTTTTGATAGGGCATTCGCATTATGCATTCGCTATTAAAAATGAAAATAGCATGTTGATAAACCCAGGTTCTGTTGGTCAATCAAGACAGATTGGAGGGAAAGCATCTTGGTGTATAATTAACACTGAAAATGGTTGTTTTCAAATGCTTTCAACAGATTATAATGTTAACCAATTAATAAATGAAGTCGCTGAAAAAGATGCTGATATTGGGTACTTAAGTAAAGTTTTAACAAGAAATTAATAAGTTATGAATAAAGCACTAAACATATTAGTTACAGGTTGTGGAGGAGATATTGGACAAAGTATTGGGAAAATATTAGTAAAATCTAATTATACCAAAAATTTGTACGGTATTGATATTTCAGAAAAAAATGCGGCACAGTTCATTTACCCAAATTTCACTGTGGGTTTACCTTTCACGCACCCAGAATATTTAAAAAGACTTCAAGCATTTGTAGAAAAGCATGAAATTGACATTGTAATACCAATTGCAGAGCCCGAACTTAGGTTTTTTTCAGATCAAAATATTTTAGACACCATTGGCGAGGCAAAATTGATAACAGCTTCATCATTGGCATTAGAAATAGGTTTTGATAAATTTAAAACTGCAGAATTCTTAGAAAGTGAAAACCTACCTTTTCCAGAAACATTTTTAGCAAAAGACATAAAAACTATAGAATCCTTTCCCGTAATACTTAAATCTAAAACAGGTTCTGGCAGTAAAGACATTCATAAGATTAATGATATTGATGAGTTTCAATTTTACACTAGAAATAATATTGAAGATTATGTAGTGCAAGAATTTATAACCGATAAAAACGGCGAATTCACATGCGGCTTATATAGAAGTAGTAAAGGTGAAATACGATCTCAAATTTTTAAAAGAGAACTTACAGGGGGCTATAGTGGTTATGGAGAAGTGATTGAAAATAATGATATAACAGATCTTTTAGAAAAATTAGCTGTTAAGTTAGATTTAGTTGGAAGCATCAATGTACAACTAAGAATAACTAAAAATTTACCTAAGGTTTTTGAAATTAACCCAAGATTTTCTAGTACAGTACTTTATAGACATCTTTTTGGTTTTGAAGATTTAATATGGTCTATTGAAGATAGATTAGGACATAAGTTATCTAATAATCGGGAGCATGCTATAGGCAGAAAGTTTTATAAAGGATTTGAAGAGTATATTAAATAAGAAATTAAATGAAAATAGCAAACTTTATAATTGACCAAAATTCACCAGTTTTTATTATCGCCGAGTTATCTGCCAATCATAATGGTAGTAAAGCAACTGCAATAGAAACCGTAAAAGCTGCTAAACGCGCAGGAGCCAATTGTATTAAATTGCAAACATTTACTGCGGATACCATTACACTAGATTCAAAAAAAGAAGATTTTAGAATCAACCAAGGAACGCTTTGGGATGGGCAATATTTGCATGACCTATATAAGACAACGCATTTACCATGGGAATGGCATGAAGAAATTATGCAAGTAGCCAAACAAGAGGGTTTGATTTGTTTTTCTTCTCCATTTGACCCTACTTCTGTTGAGTTTTTAGAAACTTTAAATGTACCTGCATACAAAATAGCATCATTTGAAATCACAGACATTCCATTGATTGAATTAGTGGCCTCAAAAGGGAAACCTGTTATTATTTCTACAGGTATTGCAGGACAAGAAGATATTGAATTGGCTTTGGCCGCCTGTAAAAGAATGGGGAATTATGATGTTGCTTTACTAAAGTGTACCTCTAGTTATCCAGCACCTATAGAGGAAGCTAACATGTGTATGGTTAAAGATTTAGCAACTCGGTATAATGTAATCAGTGGGTTGTCTGATCACACCATGGGGAGCACTGTTCCTGTTGTAGCAACTGCTATGGGCGCTAAGATTATTGAAAAACATTTTATTCTAGACCGTTCTATTGGTGGAGCAGATGCTTCTTTTTCAATGAACGAAGAAGAGTTTAAGGCTATGGTAAAAGCGGTAAGGGAAGCTGAAAGCGCTATTGGAGTCATTGACTATACCCTGACCGAAAAGCAAAGAAAAGGAAAAGATTTTTCTCGCTCATTATATGTTGTTGAGGACATTAAAAAGGGAGAGTTCATTACAGAACAAAATGTAAGAAGTGCTAGACCCGGATTTGGGATGCATCCCAAATTTTACAAAGACATCCTAGGAAAAAAAGCTATAAAAGATTTAGAAAAAGGAGATCCTATGCATTTTAATGTTATAGAAAAATAATGAAAAAACTTCTAACCATAATAAAAACGGCACTAAAAAATAAAGTAATACTGTTTATTTTTAGCCGTTATGGTACGTATTTTATTCATTTTATTAATTCACTTTTCATTGCCGTTTATCTTGGTCCTTATTATTTAGGAGTATGGGGTTTTATTACCTTGATTACTCAATATATGAATCATTTAAGTTTTGGGGTTTCAGATTCTGTAACTGCCATTATTTCAATTAAAAAAGACAAAGAGTTTTATGTTCAGAAAATTATAGGTACTGCAATTATCATGTTATTAGGGCTTTCTGTAGTTGCAACTCTATTGTTTACAGCAAATGCCGTTTTTAGCTTTAATTTTGGCAGTAAATTCAATTTCTCAACCTATGCTCCAATAGTTTTGCTAATTGGTATTTTGGGTTATTTTAATACCTTGTTAAATCATATTTTTAGAGTTTACGGCCGTCTTTTTGAAATTGCATTCAGCCAAACTATTTTTCCTCTTTTAATACTAACAGCAATTATTTTTTTTAAGGAGGATAAATTACTATGGGCACTTGTAGTAGCTAATTTTTTGGCTTTTCTATCTTCTTTTATATTATACTTAGTTAAAAGTCCTGTTAAAATAAAACCCTTATTTAGTTATCAGCTATTTAAGCGTATTCAAATAAAAGGATGGCATCTATTTGTTTACAATACGTCGTTTTTCTTTATTGTAATTTCAACACGCTCCTTTGTAAGTGGGTTTTATAGTGTAGAAGAATTTGGGTACTTTACTTTTGCCTTTTCACTTGCAAACGTTATACTTCTATTACTTCAGGCCTTTTCGTATTTAATTTTCCCCAAATTATTAAATCGTTTTGCATCTTCAAGCCATAGTCAAAATTCTGAAATGTTAGAAAAATTAAGAGATGCTTATGTGACTACATCTCATTTACTTATACACGTAGCAATCTTATTTTTTCCTTTGTTTTTACTATTATTTCCGCAATATGAAATAGCATCTGAAGCTTTTAAGTTAATTGCTTTATCTGTTGTATTATATACAAATTCATTTGGCTATTCTGGCTTATTAATAGCTAAAGGGTATGAAAAAAAATTAGGACGTGTTGCTTTTTCAGCACTTATAATAAACGTAACATTAGCACTTGTTTTAATTAAATTAATACATGTCCCGTTTACACTTGTTGTAATATCAACTATGATAAGTTATTTCATATATGTTTTTGTACTTGGATACATGGGACGAAAAATGCTTAAGTTGAACATTTCTATTAAATCCGTTTTAAAGGATATTTACCCAATACGATTATTGACACCATACTTATTAAGTTTAGGTTTAGTGGTTTTTTCTTTACCAGATAGCTACTTTGTATTTCCATTAATACTATTTCTATTACTGAATTTTAAGGTGATATTGAAATTGAAGGGTGTTATAAAATCAATTATTATTAACCCTAATTTTATTAATATCTAAAGCGCAATTATTTATACATTTTAAACCTATGTTTGGAAGAAGAGAAACGGTAGTTATGTCAATAATTAATATGATTGACAATTACAGAAGAGATATTAAATACTATGTTAAATGGGTATTTAGCAAAGATTTAAGGAAAGAATTGGACAACACTAAAATGTTACAGAATAAACATAATGGAGAAAGGTGTTTTATTGTTGGTAATGGTCCATCTTTAAAATATCATGACTTAACTAAATTAAAGGAAGAGTATGTGTTTACTGTGAATTATATGATGAAAAGTGATGATTTTAAAACCCTTAATTCAAATTATCACTTATTCTTTGATCCGATTGTTTTTGGATTGGATCCAAAAGTTAAAGAAGAAAAAGAAAAAATAGACATGATTGATGATACTTTTAAGTCAAATCCCGATATGACTTACATAATTCCTTATCGTCGCAGAGCAAATTTTATAAAGCTTTTTCCTAATCATAAATTTAAGTTTATCTATAACTATAAAACGTTTACTCCACAACTTAAAAAGACCTCTCAGCTTCATCGTATTACTCCTGGATTTCAAAATGTAATTATATATGCTATTAATACGGCTATTTATATGGGATTTAAAGAAATTTACTTGCTTGGTGTGGATATGACGGGATTTTTAGAACATTTTGAATACAATAAAGTAAATAATCAATGGGGACATTCTTATTCTAAAACTGAAGAAGAAACAGCATTAATTTTAAAAACGCTTAAAGAGTATAATATAGATAATGAGTTTTATTTAAAAACTTATGGAAAAACATTAGAGCACCTAAAAATAATGTTAGCTAACGCCAATAGAGACAATGTAAAGCTATTAAACGCTTCAGATCATGGTGCTATAGATTTTGTGCCTAGGGTAAATTATGATAACCTTTTTTCAGATAGCACTAATTAAAGTTTGCAATTTTAAATGAAAGCGACTATAAGCAAATATAATGTCATAAATCATATTATAGGGTTCATCTTTATTCTTATGGCTTTAACTGATATACTCAGTTCCAAAGAATTAAAATTGGCTGCTGCTCTTTTGTCTATAGGTGCTTTTGTCTTGTTTTTTTCAATGAAGGATAGAAACTATTTTACGGAGTCTATGCTTTTTATCCTTTTCATATTAACAACCTCTTTAATTAATCTTTTTTTTACTGATAATAATTTTGGTGGTTCACTAACTTTATTTGGCAGTTTAATACTATCATTTATATATTTTCAGACTGATAATAAAAAAATGACACTTTGGGTTGTGGCATCTTATTTAATAACCATCTTATTTATAAGTTATCATTTGTTTGTTCTAGAAACTAATGCGAATTTAATCTATGAGGGTTTAAGTCGAAATCATGCTGGGTTTGCAGTTGTTTTTTGGACAATTTTTTTAATGTTTCACTTAAAAATAGCCTACAACTATTTCCCGTTACTTCCACCGCTTATTGGGGTTACCCTTGCATTTTTTCTTTTTGGAAGAACAAGTCTGATTGTTAGCTTTTTATTATTGCTAGTTGTTTTCTTTTATAAATTCAAGAGTAATAATAAAGCACGAGCTTTTGCAATAATATTGCTTGGTGCGGTTTTTTATTACCTATGGGTTCAATATGGCTCATTGTTGAGTACTGAAACAAATTTGGGTGAAGGTCTTGATACCCCACGTTGGGAGTTATGGCAAATTTATTTTGATCATATTAACTTTATTAATTTCTTTACAGGTATAGATGTAAGCACGCTTCCTTTATATGATATTTACAGTGGAAACCCTCATAACTCTTTTATTAAATTCCATTCTCGAGTTGGTATTGGAAGCATCGTTTTTATCATTCTTTTTTTCGTTTCTCTTTTTAAATATTTAAAAGCTAAGCAATATTATGTATTCTGGCTTCTTATACTTTTAACTATAAGAGCCTCATTTGATGGTGATATGTTTATTGGAAACTTCGACTTTATTTTTTTAATAGCAACTTTTTATTGGATAAAAACAGATTAATATGAACATAGATTTCTCTATAATAACAGTTTCTTACAATAGTGAAAAGACTATTGAACGCACTATAAAATCAGTTTTAAATCAATCCTATGAGAACTATGAATATATTATTATTGATGGTGGATCAAAGGATAAAACAAATGATATAATAAACCAATATAAAAAAGAGTTTATTGGAGGCATAACGCATATTTCTGAATCTGATAAAGGCATATATGATGCCATGAACAAGGGTATCGCACTAGCACAAGGAAAAGTAATAGGATTATTAAATTCTGATGATTATTATTTTGACAATACCCTATCAATGGTTTATGATGCTTTTATTACTACAGATAAAAAATCTGTTTTAACTGGAGAACTCATTTTTAAAAGTGAAAATGGAGAGCAACTACTAAAAACGAGTAAAGAGCGATTTCTAAAAAAAACCAAACATTTTAAAAATGGTGTTAGGCACCCAGCAACCTTTGTACCTAAAGTTATTTATGATAATGTAGGTCTGTTTAATTTAGACTATAAAATAGCCTCTGATGCAGAGTTAATGTTCAGAATACATAAAGCTAATTATACTTTTACATTTATAAATAAACCCTTATTAGTAATGTGTGATGGAGGTGCTTCAAATTCAAAAGGCCTATATAAACAGCTATTACATGAAAATAGAATTTTTTTAAAAGCGTATTGCCCAAATACAATTTCGAGATTTTTTTATATCTCCTCAGCAAAATTAAGATTAGCAACTAAAGAGTTAATGACCAATTTAATTTCAACGTATCGAAGAATTGAAAACAATTAATTCTAACTAAAAAATGAAAAAATTAATTTTCCTAACTAATTATAAAAACATTATTCCGCAACGTAATAATGAAATAGAAGGTTTAAATTTAAACCTTATTTCAGAGGTACTAGAAGCAAATAATTTTAATGTTCAAGAAATAACCATTAATGCATTCATATCGTTCTTAAAAGAAAAAGAAAGTATTGAAGGTGTTTATTTTTATTATACTAGCAGTCAATATCCAATTTATAAAAGTTTCATTCTTGATATTCTT
>TARA_R110002096_G_scaffold62742_1_pt1 | contig 14543 bp, 9 predicted proteins | sample TARA_R110002096 | Tara Oceans TARA_R110002096 (sample SAMEA4397295) | marine metagenome | biome: Polar Biome; feature: [DCM] deep chlorophyll maximum layer (ENVO:01000326); material: water (ENVO:00002006), including particulate matter (ENVO:01000060) such as... | depth 35 m | reverse complement strand
ACAATGCGGCTTATTACGTTCAAACTTCTCTTTAGCCATTTTATTAAGTCCTTCTCACTTATATTCAAGCGTCCCGCTTTTTCCTCACGGGAAAAGTTAGTTCACAATTAAATTCGATATTATTAAGCAAATTGCTCTTTAATTTTCTCAACCTCGCTTTGAGGCACCTCAGCGTAATGATCAAACTGCATAGAGTAAGTCGCACGACCCTGAGTAAACGACCGCAGCTGGTTCACATAACCAAACATGTTGGCCAGGGGAACTTTCGCGGAAATTACGGTGTTTGGTCCGCGTGTTTCAGATCCGGAAATCTGACCACGACGGGAAGAAATATCCCCAATTACATCACCCATGTAATCTTCAGGCGTCACCACTTCGACTTCCATCATCGGCTCAAGAATTCTGATCCCGGCAACTTTGGCAGCTTCACGCATACCGGCGCGACCGGCGATTTCAAACGCCATCACAGAGGAGTCAACATCATGGTAAGCACCGTCAATCAGACGGACGCTGAAGTCGATAATAGGGAAGCCGATCAATGCGCCGGTTTCGGCGATGTCTCTGATCCCTTTTTCAACACCAGGAATATATTCTTTAGGAATGTTACCACCCTTGATCTCGTCAATGAACTGGACACCAGATCCACGCTCACCCGGAGTGATAACAAATTTGATCCGACCGAACTGACCTGACCCACCAGACTGTTTCTTATGGGTGTAGTCAACTTCAGCTTCACGGGCAATAGATTCACGGTAAGCCACCTGAGGCGCGCCAACGTTGGCTTCAACACTGAATTCACGCTTCATGCGGTCCACCAGGATATCGAGGTGAAGCTCACCCATCCCGGAAATCACAGTCTGACCGCTTTCCTCGTCAGAACGCACCCGGAAACTTGGATCTTCCTGTGCCAGACGGTTCAGAGCGATGCCCATTTTTTCCTGGTCGGCTTTTGTTTTCGGCTCAACAGCAACAGAAATAACCGGCTCCGGGAATTCCATGCGCTCAAGAACGATTGGCTTCAGGTTGTTACACAGCGTATCACCAGTTGTTGTCTGTTTCAGACCACACAGCGCCACGATGTCGCCCGTCCGGGCTTCCTTGATGTCTTCACGTGAATTGGAATGCATCTGCAACATACGGCCGACTTTTTCCTTCTTGCCCTTCACGGAGTTGGTGACCATAGTCCCCGCTTCCAGAACACCGGAATAGATCCGGGCAAAGGTCAACGTTCCCACGAACGGGTCGTTCATCACTTTAAAGGCCAGCGCAGAGAAAGGCTCATCATCAGATGCCGCACGTGACATTGGCGTATCGCTATCAACCGCGACACCTTCAACGTCTTTAATATCCAGAGGGGAAGGCATAAAGTCGACAACCGCATCCAGAAGCGTCTGCACGCCCTTGTTCTTAAAGGCCGTCCCGGTCAGCACCGGAACAAAATCACCAGCGATCGTACCCTTACGGATCAGCTCTTTCATCTTCTCGACAGTTGGCTCTTCGCCTTCGAGATAAGCTTCCATGGCAGCTTCGTCCTGCTCAACGATCATTTCGATCATTTCCAAACGGTATGCCGCAACGTCGTCAGCAATGTCAGCAGGAATTTCAACTTCGGAATAATTGGCGCCCATGGCTTCATCTTCCCAGATGATACCCACATTCTTCACCAGATCCACATGACCTTTATATTCGGATTCAGCACCGATTGGATACTGGATTACCAGAGCATTGGAGCCCAGGCGATCTTTGATCATATCCACACAACGGAAGAAGTTAGCACCCATGCGGTCCATCTTGTTGACGAAACACATGCGCGGCACGTCATACTTGTCAGCCTGACGCCATACAGTTTCAGACTGAGGCTCAACACCGGCTACAGAATCAAAAACAGCGACCGCACCGTCAAGAACACGGAGGGACCGCTCAACTTCAATCGTGAAGTCCACGTGACCAGGCGTATCAATAATATTGATCCGGTAATCTTTCCAGAAACAGGTTGTCGCCGCAGAGGTAATGGTAATACCGCGCTCTTGCTCCTGCTCCATCCAGTCCATGGTGGCTGCGCCGTCATGAACTTCACCAATCTTGTGGCTCACGCCAGTATAGAACAACACACGTTCTGTTGTGGTTGTTTTACCGGCATCAATATGGGCCATGATACCGATATTGCGATAATCCTGTAACGGAGTAGTACGTGCCATTTTATTAAACCTTTAAACCTGTAACTACCAACGGAAATGGGAGAACGCTTTGTTCGCGTCAGCCATTTTGTGGGTATCTTCACGCTTCTTGACAGAGGCGCCGCGATTATTCAATGCATCAAGCAACTCACCCGCCAGACGTTCCGTCATGGTGTTTTCATTGCGTTTGCGGGACATCTCAATCAACCAGCGAATGGCCAGAGCCTGGGCGCGGTCGGCGCGCACTTCGATAGGCACCTGATATGTCGCACCACCAACCCGGCGGGATTTAACCTCGACCGCTGGTTTGATATTACTCAGACACTGATGGAAGACCTCGATCGGCTCCTGACCGGATTTGGACTGAACCATTTCCAACGCACCGTAAACGATGCGCTCAGCAGTGGATTTCTTACCATCAACCATCAGGTTGTTGATGAATTTAGTCAAAACCTGATCACCAAACTTGGGATCCGGCAGTACTTTACGTTTTTCAGCTGCGTGACGACGCGACATATCTTATATCCTTTAACGAAACACGAAAAAGCTCTCCTGTGAAGGACAGCTTATTTCGGACGTTTTGTACCATATTTAGAACGACTTTGACGGCGATCTGACACACCCTGCGTATCCAGAACACCACGCAGTACGTGATAGCGAACACCGGGCAAATCTTTTACACGACCGCCGCGGATCAAAACAACACTATGCTCCTGAAGGTTATGTCCCTCACCTGGAATATAGCTGGTCACTTCAAAACCGTTCGTCAGACGCACACGGGCAACTTTACGAAGGGCTGAGTTAGGTTTCTTTGGCGTCGTTGTGTAAACACGTGTACACACACCACGCTTCTGAGGACAAGCCTCAAGCGCTGGTACCTTGTTGCGTACCGGCTTGTTTTTACGTGGGTTACGTATCAACTGGTTAATTGTTGGCATTTTTAATCCTTAAGTCTCTTTTACCAATGCGTACAACAAAACAGATCGCCCGTTTTTTATAAAATATTTCTTCATAAAAAAACGACAGAACAGCATTAGCCTGTCCTGGCCATCCGTAAAATTCACAAAATTTTCGTTCTCTGAGCTTTTAGGCACAGCGTTTAGACTGTTTTGTCTACCACCTGACCTCAAAGAGTGAGCGCATACTATGTAGGGACATGCCAAACGTCAAGCAAAATATAGCCTCGCGCAAAGGAACACTCGATTTTACGAAAAAAGGCCGGAAAATCAGCATAAACTGATCTTCCGGCCTTCTGTTCTATTCAATTTTAAGGCGTCTAATTCCCGATCCGGGAAGAAGTGCCCCGCCCGAGGGCGTTATGCCGATTCTGTTGCGCCCACTGAGTCGTCATCCAGAGTGGGCAGAGTCTGTTTCGGCTGCGTGCCCTCGGCCTTGATCTTGTCATCACGCTTCTTGGCCAGGTGACGGAATTCCTGCATCTTGGAACCGGTACCCGCCGGAATCAGACGACCCACGATCACATTCTCTTTCAGGCCAACCAGAGTATCCGCCTTGCCGGCAACCGCCGCCTCGGTCAGAACCCGTGTTGTTTCCTGGAAGGAGGCCGCAGAGATAAAGGATCTCGTCTGCAGTGACGCCTTGGTGATCCCGAGAAGGATTGGCTCGCCTTTAGCCGGCAGACGCCCTTCATTCTCAAGCTTGATGTTGGCTTCCTCGAACTCTTCACGATCCACCTGTTCCCCGAGCAGGAAGGTTGATTCACCGGAAGAGGTAATCTCGACCTTCTGCAACATCTGATGCACGATCACTTCGATATGCTTATCGTTGATGCCCACACCCTGCAGACGGTACACATCCTGCACCTCATCCACCAGATAGTTGGCCAGAGCCTCAACACCCATGGTTTTCAGAATATCGTGCGGCGCCGGATTGCCGTCGATCAGATATTCACCACGACGGATGAAGTCACCTTCCTGAACGGAAATATGCTTGCCCTTCGGAATCAGATACTCAACTGTTGTATCTTCTTCATCCTTGGAACGGATGCTGATGCGACGCTTGTTCTTGTAGTCGCGCCCGAATTCCACATAGCCATCGATTTCAGCGATGACCGCATGATCTTTCGGACGACGGGCTTCGAACAATTCCGCAACCCGGGGCAGACCACCGGTAATATCCTTGGTCTTGGATGCTTCGCGCGGAATACGCGCCACCACGTCACCGGCATGCACTTCATCCCCGTCATTAACGGAAAGAATGGCGCCGACAGACATGAAGTAACGGGCTTCCGTACCATTGGTCAGTTCGATGACCTCGTCGTTATCATCCCGCAGGGTAATCCGCGGACGCAGATCCGCTCCCTTGGGCTGAGAACGCCAGTCAACCACAACGCGGCTGGCAATACCTGTCGCCTCGTCAACGGTTTCACGAACAGAAACACCTTCTGTCAGATCGACAAAGCGGACGGTACCGCCCTGCTCTGTGATGATCGGCAGGGTATAAGGATCCCATTCCACCAGCTTGTCACCATGAATAACTGTTTGGCCTTCATCCTTGATCAGATGAGAACCGAACGGCGCCTTATAGGTCACGCGCTCACGGCCTTCATCATCAACGATGACGATTTCCATGTTGCGGCTCATGACAATCAGGCGGCCTTTGGAATCGGTCACCACGTTGCGGTTCAGCAGTTTGACTTTACCGTCATGGGACGCTTCATGGACAGATTGCTCGGACACGGACGAGGCCGTACCGCCAATATGGAAGGTCCGCATGGTCAGCTGAGTCCCTGGCTCCCCGATGGACTGGGCGGCGATAACACCGACAGACTCACCCAGGTTGACCGGGATACCCCGGGCCAGATCGCGGCCGTAACATTTACAGCAGATGCCGCCACGGGTTTCACAGGTCAGCGCAGACCGCACCTTAACGGTGGATACGCCGGCCGTTTCGACCGCTTCAACGATATTTTCTTCCAGATGCGTGCCGGCTTCAGCAATCACGGCGCCGCTGACCGGGTCACAGATATCAACCGCCGCACAACGGCCGAGGATACGATCACCCAATGTCACAGTCACATCGCCACCTTCGGCGACTTCCTTGATGTCAATCCCGCGCAAGGTACCGCAATCTTCTTCGATGGTCACGCAATCCTGAGACACATCCACCAGACGACGGGTCAGATACCCGGAGTTGGCGGTTTTCAGCGCCGTATCCGCAAGACCCTTACGCGCCCCATGGGTGGAGTTAAAGTATTCGAGGACACTGAGGCCTTCTTTAAAGTTGGAAATAATCGGCTTTTCGATAATGTCACCGGACGGCTTGGCCATCAGACCCCGCATCCCGGCAAGCTGTTTCATCTGCGCCGCGGAACCACGCGCCCCGGAATCGGCCATCATAAAGATGGAGTTGATGTCCAGGGTCCGGCCGTTTTCGTCAACGCCGGTCTTGGAAATTTCCGCCATCATGGCGTCAGCCACTTTATCGGTACATTGTGACCAGGCATCCACCACCTTGTTGTATTTCTCACCCTGGGTAATCAGACCCTGGTTATACTGGGCTTCGAATTCCTTCACAGCAGCGGTTGTTTCGTCGATCATGCCTTCTTTGGCGTCCGGAATGATCATGTCATCCTTACCAAAAGAGATACCGGCGTTACAGGCTTCCCGGAAACCGAGACGCATGATGCCATCGGCAAACAGAACCGTTTTCTTCTGACCCGCGTGACGATACACCACATCAATGATGTTGGAGATATTCTTCTTGGTCAGATTCTGGTTCACCAGATCGAAGGAAATATTCGGATGCTTCGGCAAGTGATTGGCCAGCATCATCCGGCCCGCCGTGGTTTCAACCCGCATGGAAATCGGGTTAAAGTTTTCGTCAACCGTGTGATAGCGCGCGGTAATTTTGGAATGCAGCGTAATAACGCCGTTGAACAGAGCCTGTTCAATTTCTTCCATATCACCAAAGATCATACCTTCGCCCGGCTCACCCACTTTATCCAAAGTGATGTAATACAGGCCCAGAATAATATCCTGGGACGGCACGATGATCGGCTTGCCGTTTGACGGGCTGAGGATGTTGTTTGTTGACATCATCAACACGCGGGCTTCCAGCTGCGCTTCGAGGCTCAATGGCACGTGAACCGCCATTTGGTCACCGTCAAAGTCGGCGTTGAAGGCCGTACAGACCAACGGGTGAAGCTGAATGGCTTTCCCTTCGATCAGAACCGGTTCAAAGGCCTGGATCCCCAGTCTATGGAGTGTCGGCGCCCGGTTAAGCAGGATCGGATGTTCGCGAATAACCACATCCAGAACGTCCCAGACTTCGCGACGTTCTTTTTCCACAAGCTTCTTGGCCTGTTTGATGGTGGTGGCAATCCCCAGCTTGTCAAGACGCGCATAAATGAACGGCTTGAACAGCTCTAGCGCCATCTTCTTCGGCAGACCACATTGATGCAGCAGCAATTCCGGTCCCACCACAATTACGGAACGCCCGGAATAATCCACGCGTTTTCCCAACAGGTTCTGACGGAAGCGACCTTGCTTGCCTTTCAGCATGTCGGACAGGGATTTCAATGGACGCTTGTTGGCGCCTGTAATCACGCGGCCACGACGGCCGTTGTCAAACAGGGCGTCAACCGCTTCCTGCAACATACGTTTTTCGTTGCGGACGATGATGTCCGGCGCACGCAGTTCAATCAGACGTTTCAGACGGTTGTTCCGATTGATCACCCGGCGATACAGGTCATTGAGGTCAGAGGTCGCGAAACGACCGCCATCCAATGGCACCAGAGGGCGCAATTCCGGTGGAATAACCGGCAGGATATCAAGGATCATCCATTCCGGACGATTGTCGGACTCGAGGAAGCCTTCAATGACTTTCAGACGCTTGACGATTTTCTTTGGCTTCAGCTCGGATTTGGTTTCCGCCAGTTCAACCCGCAGATCGTCGCGCTCCTGCTCGAGATCAACATTTTCCAGCAGAACCTTGATGGCTTCCGCGCCGATACCGGCGGTGAAGCTGTCCTCGCCATATTCTTCCTGGGCGCGAATATATTCATCTTCGTTCAGAAGCTGTTTCATTTTCATCGGGGTCAGACCCGGCTCGGTGACGATGAAATATTCGAAATAGAGCACGCGCTCCAGATCTTTCAACGTCATGTCGAGCACCAGACCGATGCGGCTTGGCAGGGATTTCAGGAACCAGATGTGCGCCACAGGAGCCGCGAGGTCGATATGACCCATGCGGTCACGACGCACCTTGCTGAGGGTCACTTCCACGCCACATTTCTCGCAGGTAATCCCGCGATACTTCATGCGCTTGTATTTACCGCACAGACATTCATAGTCCTTCATCGGGCCAAAGATACGGGCACAAAACAGGCCATCTTTTTCCGGCTTGAAGGTCCGGTAATTGATGGTTTCAGGTTTCTTGATCTCGCCAAAAGACCAGGACCGGATATGTTCCGAGCTGGCGATGGTGATCTTGATCGTGTCAAACGTCTCCGGTTTTGAAACCGGGTTGAAGAAATTCATTACTTCTTGGCGCATAGCCTATTCTCTCCTGTTCAGATCCGGTTTAGTCGGCGATATTCATAAGTTCAACGTTCAGACACAGAGACTTCATCTCTTTGACCAACACGTTGAAGGATTCAGGGATGCCTGCTTCAAAGCTGTCATCTCCGCGTACAATCGCTTCGTAAACCTTGGTCCGGCCGCTTACATCATCGGACTTGACGGTCAACATTTCCTGTAGTGTATAGGCGGCGCCATAAGCCTGCAGCGCCCACACTTCCATCTCCCCGAACCTCTGACCCCCGAACTGGGCTTTACCACCCAGCGGCTGCTGAGTAACCAGAGAGTATGGCCCAATGGACCGGGCATGGATTTTATCATCCACCAGATGGTGAAGTTTCAGCATGTAAATGTAACCAACGGTAACCTTGCGGTCAAATTTCTCGCCGGTCCGGCCATCATAAAGATCGACCTGGCCCGAACGGTCCACACCAGCTTCTTCCAGCATATCGCAAATGTCAGCTTCATGCGCGCCGTCAAACACCGGTGTCGCCATCGGAATACCGTTGCGCAGGTTACCGGACATTTCGATCAGGTCTTCATCATTCAGCGGAGCAACTTCCTCCTCATACTGTTCGGTGTCATAGACCCGTTTCAGCTTTTCGCGCAGGGCGTCGGCTTTTTGCATCTGTTCAAAGTTGAAATTGTCCAGAATGCCGGACACCTGAACCCCAAGCGCACGAGACGCCCAGCCGAGATGCGTTTCCAGAATCTGACCCACGTTCATACGGGACGGAACCCCAAGCGGGTTCAGCACGATATCAACAGGCGTTCCGTCGGCCAGGAATGGCATGTCTTCCTGCGGCATAATGCGGGAGATGACCCCCTTGTTGCCGTGACGACCCGCCATTTTATCCCCAGGCTGCAGCTTACGCTTGACCGCCACAAAGACCTTGACCATTTTCAGAACACCCGGCAGAAGCTCGTCGCCGCGCTGCAGTTTCTCAATCTTGGTTTCGAAACGGGCCCGCAGACGATCCCGGTCTTCCTGGAATTTCTGATGCAGGTTGTCAATTTTTTCCATGACCCCTTCATCATCAACGGCAATCTGCCACCACAGACCGCGGGACACATCGTCAAGAAGCTCATCAGTAATGGTGTCGCCTTTGGTCACGCCGTTCGGACCTTTGGCAACCACGTTACCGAGCAGCAGAGGACGCAGGCGCACATAGATGCTGCGGTCCAGGATAGCCTGTTCGTCTTCCCGGTCCTTGCTGAGACGTTCGATTTCTTCCCGCTCGATCGCGACAGAACGTTCGTCCTTGTCGATGCCGTGACGGTTGAAGACACGAACTTCCACAACGGTCCCGGAAACACCCGGTGACAGACGCATGGAGGTATCGCGAACATCCGCCGCTTTTTCCCCGAAGATGGCGCGCAGAAGTTTTTCTTCCGGTGTCATCGGGCTCTCGCCTTTCGGGGTGATCTTACCGACCAGAATATCGCCCGGATGCACTTCGGCGCCGATATAAACGATACCGGCTTCATCGAGGTTCTTCAGACCCTCTTCACCGACGTTCGGAATATCGCGGGTAATGTCTTCAGGGCCCAGCTTCGTATCGCGGGCCATGACCTGCAGTTCCTCAATATGAACGGAGGTAAAGACGTCGTCTTTCACAATCCGTTCTGACATCAGGATACTGTCTTCAAAGTTATAACCGTTCCATGGCATAAAGGCCACGAGCACGTTCCGGCCCAGCGCCAGTTCACCCATATCGGTGGACGGACCGTCAGCCAGCACGTTACCGCGTTCAACCACATCACCCACTTTCACCAGCGGACGCTGGTTGATGCAGGTATTCTGGTTCGAGCGCTGGAACTTTTGCAGCGTATAGATATCAACGCCGGAAGTACCGTCTTCGACTTCCTCGCTCACCCGGATCACGATCCGGCGGGCATCAACCTGGTCGATGATACCGGCGCGTTCCGCCACGATAGAAGCACCGGAATCACGGGCAACCACCCGCTCCATGCCGGTTCCGACAAATGGAGATTCCGCTTTCAGAAGCGGTACGGCCTGCCGTTGCATGTTTGAACCCATAAGCGCACGGTTCGCATCATCGTTCTCAAGGAACGGGATCAGCGCCGCCGCAACAGACACAACCTGTTTCGGGGAGACGTCCATCAGGGTAATATTTTCAGGCTTGATGAGATGATGCTCGCCGGCTTCACGGCAGTCAATGATCTCTTCGACGAAAGTGCCATCGGCATTCAGTTCCGTATTCGCCTGGGCAATGGTGTATTTCTCTTCTTCCATCGCGGAGAGATAAACCACCTCGTCGGTCACTTTACTGTCCGCCACCTTGCGATAAGGCGCTTCGATAAAGCCGTATTTATTAACTTTGGCAAAGATCGACAAAGAGTTGATCAGACCAATATTCGGTCCCTCAGGCGTTTCAATCGGGCAGATACGACCATAATGGGTGGTATGCACGTCACGCACCTCAAAACCGGCGCGTTCCCGGGTCAGGCCGCCAGGGCCAAGCGCCGACAGGCGGCGTTTATGGGTAATTTCGGACAGAGGGTTCGTCTGATCCATAAACTGGCTGAGCTGGGAAGACCCAAAGAACTCGCGCACCGCGGCAACCGCAGGCTTGGCATTAACCAGATCATGCGGCATCACAGTGTCGATATCAATACTGCTCATGCGTTCGCGGATCGCCCGCTCCATACGCAGCAGACCGATGCGGTACTGGTTTTCCATCAATTCACCAACCGAGCGCACCCGACGGTTCCCCAGATGGTCAATATCATCGACAGTGCCCTTGCCGTCTTTCAGATCGACCAGATTTCTCAGGACCGCAAGAATGTCTTCCTTGCGCAGGACCCGCAGGTCATCCGGAGCATCCAGATCAAGACGCATGTTCATTTTCACCCGGCCCACAGAGCTCAGGTCATAACGTTCTTCATCAAAGAACAGACCGTCGAACAGCGCTTCGGCTGTTTCTTTTGTCGGCGGCTCGCCCGGACGCATGACCCGATAGATATCGGACATGGCCATTTCCCAGTTTTCCACCTTGTCACCCATCAGGGTGTTGCGGATATGAGGACCAACCTTCACATGATCGATGTCGAGAGTATCAATGGATTTGTAGCCGGCTTCCAGCAGCTTCTCCAGATGCGCCTCTGTAATTTCCTCACCGGCCTCGATATAAATCTCGCCGGTCTTGGCATTCACCACATCTTCTGCGGCAAAACGGGTCAACAGCTCCTCATCCGGCACCAGCAGTTCGGTCAGGCCGTCTTTGGCCAGCTTGTTGGCGGTGCGCGGTGTAATTTTCTTTCCAGCTTCGGCAACAATCTCGCCATTGGCCGCATTGACCAGATCAAAGATCGGCTTGACGCCGCGCCAGGCTTCGTGATCAAAAGGTACGGCCCAGCCGCCCTTCTTCTGGGTGTACGTCACCCGACCATAGAAGGTGTTGAGAATTTCTTCTGCGTCCATACCCAGGGCATACAGCAGGGTTGTCACGGGCAGTTTCCGGCGACGGTCGATCCGGACAAAGACAGTGTCTTTGGCATCGAATTCAAAGTCAAGCCAGGAACCACGGTAAGGGATCACACGGGCGGCGAACAGGAATTTACCTGACGCGTGGGTCTTGCCCTTGTCATGATCAAAGAACACACCAGGCGAACGGTGCATCTGGGAAACGATAACGCGCTCGGTACCGTTCACAACGAAGGTGCCGCGGTCGGTCATCATCGGCAGGTCGCCCATGTAGACATCCTGTTCTTTAATATCAAGAACGGAACGGGCTTCTGTTTCTTCGTCAACTTCAAAAACGATCAGACGCAACGTGACGCGCAACGGCGCCGCATAAGTCATATCCCGCTGCTGACACTCATCGGTATCATACTTCGGAGCTTCCAATTCATAGGAAACAAATTCCAAAGATGCCGTACCGGCGAAATCAGAAACCGGAAAAACAGATTTAAACACCCCCTGCAAACCATCATTTACACGTTCGTCTGCCGGAATGTCTGTTTGTAAAAACTGATCATAAGAGCTTCTCTGAACCTTAATCAGATTTGGCATTTCAGCCACTTCTTCAATACGACCGAAATTTTTACGAACTTTTTTACGACTGGAATAGGAAGTCGCCATGCTTTATCCTCGCCACTTTGCCTTGATATGACCCTGTTATTTTTGTTAAAAACCTAGGTTTTCCGCCAAAAACAACCACAATTTTTGCGCTCTAAACGAACAACATCTCTCAATACGCCAGAAACCGCTTCAGAAAAAAATCTGAAAACGGTCATTTACCATAATCTGAACAACTCAATTTTTAAACCACGAATTGTCTGCACTATATATCCGCACCCATCAAAAGCATAATCTTAATTCTCCCGGAACGGGAAAGATGGTGCGCATCAATTTGCGACGCGCACCACCCGTAACCTTTGCGAACTTACTTAAGTTCAACAGTAGCACCAACGGCTTCAAGCTTAGCTTTGATTTCTTCAGCTTCAGCTTTAGGCGCAGCTTCTTTAACTGCTTTAGGCGCACCTTCAACCAGTTCTTTGGCTTCTTTGAGGCCAAGACCAGTGATGCCACGGACTTCTTTAATCACGTTGATTTTCTTGTCGCCGAAAGAAGTCAGGATAACGTCAAAGTCATCTTTAACTTCAGCAGCTTCTACAGCAGCACCAGGGGCAGCAGCAGCAGCAACAGGAGCAGCAGCAGAAACGCCCCATTTTTCTTCGAGCATTTTTGAAAGTTCAGCGGCTTCCATTACAGTCAAGCCGGACAGTTCTTCAGCAATCTTTTCAAGATCAGCCATTGTAATAATTCCTTAGTCTAAAAATTTAATATCTTGTTTGTAACCTTAAGCGGCTTCGCCCTGCGATCCGTAGGCACCAAATACACGAGCCAATTGTCCGGCAGGAGCTTGCGTAACGCTTGCAAGCTTGCCAGCTGGAGCCTGTAGAAGACCAACCAACTTGCCCCGCAGTTCATCAAGGGATGGCAATTCAGCCAACGCCTTAACACCTGCAAGATCAAGAGCAGTCGTTCCCATAGCCCCACCAAGAACTTCGAGTTTCTCGTTTTTCTTGGCAAATTTGACCAATACCTTTGCGGCAGCAACAGGATCCTCGGAATAACCAAGGACTGTCGGACCAGAAAGATATTCGCCAATAGACTCAATCTCGGAACCTTCGAGAGCAAGACGAGCGAGCCGATTTTTAGCCACTTTAAGGCTGGCACCCGCTGCGCGCATTTCTGCACGCAAAGATGTCATCTCACTCACGTCCAGTCCTGTGTTGCGCACGACAACAACAGAAGCGGAGTCAGTGAAGACATCCTTCAAGAAGGCAACCATTTCCCTTTTTTGGGCACGATCCATTCTCGTCTCCGATATCAAATGGCAAATACGAAAATCGCATTCACCGGTTGAGTTTCAGCACAGCCACCTCATATGACCGCACCATGAATGCCTGTCGCCCAATCCCGAAGGATCGAACTGGAAACTGCAAATCCGGATAAACCACATTCACAACCCCATCTATTGCAGGCCAACTTTCGGCATTTAAACCCGATGACAATGCACCGGACACCTGCAGTTTTGGACAGGCGAGCTTTCAAAATTTCCCTTGAAAGCCCTGTTCCCGTCAGACAAACCCAACGGAATTCTTGGATGCCGCCCTCCTGTCGGAGAACAGCCTTTCTACAGCTTATTCAGTTGCAGAAGAAACACTTACGCGCAGACCAGGGCCCATTGTCGTACAGAGTGAAACACCCTTGACATACGTCCCTTTGGCCGCTGACGGGCGGTCCTTGACCACAGCCGAGATCAATGCCTTGGCATTTTCAATCAGCGCCGCCTCGTCAAAGCTCACCTTACCCACACCAACGTGAATAATACCGGCTTTTTCAACGCGATATTCAACCTGGCCGCCTTTGGCCGCCTCAACAGCCGCTGCAACGTTTGGCGTAACCGTACCGAGCTTCGGGTTAGGCATCAGACCACGCGGGCCGAGCACTTTACCCAGACGACCAACAACAGCCATCATGTCCGGTGTCGCAATACAACGATCGAAATTCATTTCGCCGCCCTGGATTGCTTCCATCAGGTCTTCTGCGCCAACCAGTTCCGCACCAGCAGCCTTGGCTTCTTCAGCCTTGTCGCCACGGGCAAAAACAGCCACACGCACATTCTTACCTGTACCGTTCGGCAGAGACACAACGCCGCGAACCATCTGGTCAGCATGGCGGGGATCAACACCCAGGTTCATGGACAGCTCAACTGTCTCGTCAAATTTTGCTTTGGAGCGTGCTTTCGCTTCTTTGATCGCATCTTCCAGAGAATATTCCGCGTCCAGATCAAGACCCTCACGGACGGCTTTATAACGTTTAGAAACACGTGCCATTATCTTATCCTTCTACCTTAATACCCATGGAACGCGCTGTTCCTTTGATGATCTCGATCGCACCTTCAATGTTGACCGCATTAAGGTCAGCCATCTTGGCTTCGGCAATTTCCTGAACTTTTGACACAGGAATAGTCGCAATCGTTTCCCGACCCGGAGTCGCAGACGCACCCTTCAGGCCCGCTGCTTTTTTCAGCATGTAGGACGCAGGGGATGTCTTGATCTCAAAGGTAAAGCTCTTGTCCGCATAAACCGTGATCTTGGTCGGAATCGGAGAATTTTTCTCCATTTCCTGGGTTTTCGCGTTAAACGCTTTACAGAATTCCATGATGTTCACGCCGCGCTGACCCAAAGCTGGACCAATCGGAGGTGAAGGATTCGCAGCACCGGCAGGCACATGCAAATTAATGTAGCCGCTAATTTTTTTCGCCATTACAGACCCTTTTTCTTAACTTCA
>TARA_R110002096_G_scaffold4493_11_pt1 | contig 14551 bp, 9 predicted proteins | sample TARA_R110002096 | Tara Oceans TARA_R110002096 (sample SAMEA4397295) | marine metagenome | biome: Polar Biome; feature: [DCM] deep chlorophyll maximum layer (ENVO:01000326); material: water (ENVO:00002006), including particulate matter (ENVO:01000060) such as... | depth 35 m | reverse complement strand
TCGTGGTTTTCTGCATCGCGATCTCGGGGTGGGCTTTTCGCTGGAATGTGTTTGGGAGCATTTTCGCCTGGGACGTTCTGTTGAGCCGGTTTGATACGCCGCTGAAGGACGGAGAAGAGATTTCAGGATTTGCCCGGCCGGGACTTCCCGGAGTCAAACCACGCACCTACGGAACCGTCCGGCGGGAAGGCAATGAATTGGTATTTCGCTTCCAGCCTTGGCTGTGCCTCCCAAGCCGCGAAGTCCGGGTTTTGCTTTCCAACGTCCGTCTTGGCGTGCGCAAAGGCTTGGCATTTCCCGCCATCACAACACGAAAAGCCGGAGAAGAGACGTATCTTTCGCTGATCGAATTGCGACCTCGATTCAAAACCCACGAAGACCTGATTGCCAACAACCTCCAGGCGGAAGAGATTCTTCCCTCGCGCGTGGTTCAAGGAGCCAGAAACGCCCTCCGCTGGCTCCGGGAAGTCGTTGACAGCCCCATGAGCTCGCCCCGACAACTCCCCGGCTAATCGGATTGCATCATTTCCAGCCTTGTTGCGTCTCATCATCCATGAATCAACCTCTCTGTGTTCTGCGTTTACTGCTTCTCCTGATCCTCCCCACATCTGCATTCGCGTCCAAAGTTGCAGTTTCATCCCTGAAACCGTCCGATATTCAGGAATTTGATCGTCAACCCGCGCTGGTGCAAAGCGTCCTGCGTTACGCGCTCAGCCTTACCAGTCAGAACCTCGGTTATCAATACGGCTCAAATTCCCCTTCCAACGGGGGAATGGACTGCTCGGGAACAGTCCAACATATTTTGACGAAAAGCGGCTTTGCATCACCACGCCAAGCGAACACCATCTACCTCTGGGCAGACAAACACGGCACCCTGAACCGGGTGAAAGGGGCTTCCTCAGTGAACGACCCCCAGTTGAGGAAGTTGCAACCTGGCGACCTCCTCTTTTGGGAGGGAACCTACAATGTCGGGAAACGAAATCCCCCGACCTCTCACGTCATGCTCTTTCTGGGCCACAAGAAAGCCGACGGAAAACCCGTCATGGTTGGCGCAAGCAGCGGTCGTTACTATGCCGGCAAAGCCCGGCACGGAGTCAGCGTTTTCGATTTTAAAATGCCCCGAAAGGGAAGCACTTCAAAATTCGTGGGTTACGGAGCGATTCCTGGAATCGCCCCGAAACGCAAGTTTCGTCAGAGTGATTGAGTTGGTCAATCCGGAGGCCGATTCCGGAGAGACTCTAATCATAGGCCGATTCCCCATGGGAGGATTGATCAAGCCCCTTCTTCTCTTCGCTGTCGCTGACACGTAGTCCGCCGCACACCACCATGGTCACAAGGAGAATAATCATGGTGACGAATGCGGTGTAGACGATCGTAAATCCCGCCCCCATAAATTGAAGTCCCAATTGCTCGGCAAATCCCTTGTCGCCGAAGCCCCCCATGGATCCGAGACCGACCACCGCGACCATCAACGTTCCGACCAATCCGCCGACACCGTGCACTCCGACAACATCGAGTGAATCATCGTAACCAAGAGCGGCTTTCAGACGAACCGACGCCCACCAGCAGGAGATTCCGGAAACCGCACCAATCAGCAAAGCTCCCATTGGCCCGGCAACTCCGGAAGCGGGCGTAATCGCAGCCAATCCGGCGATGGCGCCTGTCGCGATGCCGAGAACGCTCGGTTTCTTGATCGTGAACCACTCGATCGCAGCCCAGACTATCGCTGCCGTTGCTGCCGAAATGTGGGTCACAAACAGCGTCATCGAAGCTTCGTCGCTTGCGCCGCCCTGACTCCCGCCATTGAATCCAAACCATCCCACCCAAAGCATTGCCGTCCCCATCATCGTCATTGGCAGATTGTGGGGCGGCTGTGGATTCTGACGCTTGCCAACCATGATGCAGGCGATCAACGCGGCCACCCCGGCTGATAGATGGACCACAATTCCACCCGCGAGATCCACAACCCCCGCCTTCTGAAACCATCCGCCGAACCAGGTGATGTGACAAATGGGAGCAAAAACGGTGAGGCCCCACAGCACGGAAAACAGGAGCATTGCCGAAAACTTCATTCGCTCAACAAACGTGCCGATAATCAGCGCCGGAGTGAAGATGAAGAAGGTCATCCGGAAAGCCGATTCCAGGATATCCTCTCTCCCGACACCCTGGTGAAAAACATGGCCTCGGCCAAAAAATCCGCCGCCAGATTCACCAACCGACAAACTGTAGCCGACGATCAGCCAGACAACGCTCATCACGCACGTCAGCGCGAAGCAATTCATCAACACGCTCAAGACGTTCTTGCGCTGCACCTGTCCACCGTAGTAAAGAGCAAGACCGGGAATCGTCATGAAAAGCACAAGAGCCGTGGCCGTGAGCATCCAGGCGGTATCACCTGCCGATAAGCTGGATGAGTCTTGAGCAAATGCGGAAGGAATTCCCAGCAGGAGGATAATGGCAGATACGGAAACTGTGGATTTCTTTCTCATGAATTGAAGCGTGGCGCGGCAGAATCGAATTCCAAATTGTGAAATCAATCCCAATTTGGAGCCTCGAGTGAAACAGGAGAACAGGCACTGAAAGTGCTTTCGAGCCAAAAGTGCCTAAATTATCATTTTTTACTGTTTTTATGGCTGGGTTTGTTTTACTTTAGGTTTCAATAATATCAATATTTCCCTCCTAACTCTACTTCGGTCATGAAACACAACGCCATCCGCACAGCTTTACAGGGACTCTTCCTCATTGCTTCCTCCTTCTTCACCATCACTCCTGCCAACGCTGACGAAATCTATGGACGCGCGTCCTACTATCGCACCGATCATCACGGGACAACGGCCTCGGGAGAGATTTATGACGGACGACTGTTCACTGCGGCTCATCCGGAATTGCCGTTCGGATCCATGGTTCGCGTCACGCACCTCAAAACCAATGATTCCGTTGTCGTTCGCGTGAACGACCGCAACCCATTCAATTCCGGACACGCGATCGACGTTTCCTATGCAGCAGCTGAGCGCCTTGGAATTCTCAACCTCCGCATCGCGGAAGTGAGCGTTGCCCCATTGGCGGCTACCCCTCAACTTCAATCCCAGGCCAAGCACGTTCCACTCCCGGAAAGCGCCCGCAAGACCGCAGCCCGTACATCGGCCAACACGATTCTGAAGAAACTGGTTCCCGTAACCAGCAAATCGGCGAAACCCGGTTCAGCAGTGTGGCAGGAACAGCAAAAGGAAGCAGCCACCACAACTCAAGAACTGGCCCCCGCCGAAGATGGATCCAGTGCAAACCGCCCACTTCTGAGGGTGCAATTTGGAGCTTTTTCTGACGCATCCAAGGCTCGCACCGTTCGCGAAGAACTGCGCCAAATGAACATCGACACCATGATCGTTCATTCAGACGAGCCCGGAAGTTATCCCCTTCGTCTGATGACCAGCGGTGTATTCTTTGAGCAAAGCGACGCCGTTCGCTGGCTGAAATACATCCAGTATCAAACTGGCCGCTATAGCGACGCATTTATCACTCGCTAAGTTCCCTCACGGCACTCGCCTCCCCATCTCTACGAATTCTCTGCTCGGAATCTCCTGCCTTGATTCCTTTCCCTCCTTCATGAAATCCAGCAACAATCAGCGTGTCGATTCCAGCACAAAACACCGCAAGGATATCTACCGCTCATCCCGAATCCTCCGTTCGCTCCTCAACGTTTCAAGCGAAGCCTTGGTTGCTGTTGATGAGGACGATGTGATCGCTTTTGCCAACGAGGCCGCCTGCAGACTCTGGGGCTACGACGATTCGGCAATGGATGGCCTTCACCTCCCTGAGCTTTTTTCGCCACAGTTCGAGTTCATCCAAACCGGCCAGCCATTTTCCGCAGAGTGCATGCTGATCAATGTCGAAGCACGTCACTGCAATGGCTCGTTTTTCTCGCCTCAACTCAAGATTCAGGAACTGCAGGACGATGGCCATGTGTTTCGGGTTTTCACCGCGCAGCCCAATAATCCGGAGGAGGACAACGAAGTCTTTCGCCAACGCAGCGCAGCCTTTGAATCGATGGAACGATTCGCCTCGGGATTGGCTCATGATCTCAACAATGTCCTGACCGGCGTGCTTGGAAACATTCACCTCGCGATGGAAGAAAGCGGCCGAAGAGGACGACTGCAACCCGCCCTGTTGGAAGCCGCCCACAATGCAAGCCTTCGTGCCAGGGAACTGACGAAAGAGCTACTGGAATTCGCCAATAGCCAGCAACCCGAGGCATGCGCGGTCAATTTGCAGCAGGTCGTTCGCGAAAACTGCCTGATTGCCCTCAGTGGAAGCCGGACCAAGTGCGAGTTCGATTTCGCCGAGGATCTGGAAGCTGCCTTCATTGATCCGGCTCAGTTGGGCCAGGTTATTCATCAATTGGTAACCTTCGCCGCCGATGCAACAGGCCACTCCGGAGAGATCCAATTTCATGCGGAGAACCGATTGGTGGAATCTCCTGAATCCGCTTTCGGAGGAGAGATCATCTACGGCAACTACATCGCTTTTTCGATGGAGATTCCGCTGCAACTCACCAACCGGGAGGTAGAACGGTTCTTTGAGCCCTACTCCCAAGCGTCACAGTTTTCGTCCGGCCTTTCCCTCGCCATTTCACGAAGCGTTATCAAACGCAATCACGGCATTCTCATTGCAGATGCTGAGGCGGACAAACTGAAAATCGAGATGCATTTGCCTGCTTCGGTCGACCTTCCACAAGAAACATTCACCCCGGTCACAAGTGGTGTTCTTGATACGAAAGGTGCGAAAGTCTTGGTCGTCGACGATCAACAGCTGGTTCGATTGGTGCTTCAGCGCAGCCTGGAAGGATTGGGGCACCGAGTCACGACGTGTGCCGATGGAGAAGAGGCTATTGAAGCCTACATCGATGCGATGGAGAATGGTGATCGTTTTGATGTAGCCTTTCTCGACGTTTACATTCCAGGCGGAATGGGCGGGGGAGAGACCTGCCGAAAGCTCTTGGAAATCGACCCCGATGCCGCCTGCGTCGTCATCAGTGGCAATACGACGGATGACTTGATGACCAACTACCAGGACTATGGATTCATCGATCATCTTTCCAAACCCTTCGACGTCGACACTCTTGGGCTCATCGTTGAAACCGTGGCGAAAGAATGCCGGGCTATCGAGTTTCGCACTGCGGAGGAAGATGAGGAGGATCCCATCGCGTTACCGTTCTCCGACAATATCGTCGAGATCGATTTTTCGTCTCCGGATCGCTACTAATCGAGATCAATCCGAATCCTGTCCCCGTGCTCCGGGTGTTTTTCGTCAAGGCTCCTGAATTCAAGGTTGAGTTCCGTTGGGCTTTGAACGGCCTGAGCCCAACCACAAGCCCGGTCTTCCTGAAACGTAAACCCCACCGCGGGTAAGTTGACAAGCCAAGTCCCTCCTGAGGTTTGCTCATGGAACCAGCTGTGAGTATGCCCAAAAACGTAAGCCTTAATTTGCGAATGAGCATCGAGAAACCGAAGCCAGTGACCGGTGTCCCGCAAACCAATCCCGGGAAAGGTATCGCAACGAACTGAATTTTCCGGATGATGGTGGCCAACAACAATAAAGGGCTTTTCTGGAGCCAAATCCAGCTCCCGCTCAATCCACGCACGCTGCCTTTTACCGACACCTCCCCTGACTTCATGGAGTCCCAGCTGCGTATCAAGAAAAAGCCAAATTGATTGCTCAACCTCCACCTTTGCCGTCAGCAACCCGGCAACCATCGTCTTCGGGTCCCCCAAAACCTGGCGGAGATTTTCTCGATGATCATGGTTTCCGGGCAAACACGTCGCCTGGACTCCGGAAGACCGAAAATCGTCCAAAAGCGTCGCCAATCCCTCGTAGTTTTCAGGGAGTCCCATTTTGTAGGCACAATCCCCTGCAATCACCATTCGATCGGGCGAAAATGCCTTGGCGGCCGCAACTGCCGAGTGCAGATTCCCGATCGGCCATTGGCCGTGTGCCCGTTGTTCAGGATTCGAGGCCAGATGAAGATCCGAAAACAGGGAAATTCTGGTCATTATGGCTATTTTTTAGGTTGATGGCAAAGCCCATCGAACGTGATAGTCTCAAGGCCTGCTTTACAGCAACCACCCGGCCGATTCACGAACAAACATGAGAATCCTCATCGTAATCTTGGCGCTCATTGCGGCCGTTGCCACGACGTTGGTTTCGAGCCGTCCGCACCTCGATCAAATGGAAACACGGCTTTCGAGGTCCGTTGCCATTGCCTTGACCGAGGATGAACGGTTCGGCCATGTTGAGGTTCAGTTTGATTATCTGAAGGGAACCTTGAGCGGAACGGCGCCGAGTGAAGAGGCAAAGGCCGATGCAGAGAAGACCGCGCGCCGAAATCGGTTGGCAGGCCGGATCGTCAACGAGATCCAAGTTCTCAAACGCGACCAAGAATCAACGCTGTTGGTAAACTTTGAGAAGGGCGAAGTCTCCTTAAGAGGCAGGCTTCCTTCCGAAGAGATTCGTAACGCACTGGTTGAGGCGGCAAGTAGCGTTGGCCACTTTTCATCGGACCTTTTTGTCAGTGATCGGGTCAAATTTGCCGATTGGCAGGAGGAACTCGTCGTCAGCCTTCCCAGTCTTTTGGAAAACGCATCGAGCCTTTTTCTCGAAATCACAGCTGCGGGAGTAGTCGCCGAAGGCGGGATTCGCGGAGAAGCCGCCAAAACGGCATTCATCCAACAAGCCAGACTGCTGCAGCCCGGAGCCATTTTTACCGAGAACCTCGAGGTTCTTCCTGATCTTCCGGCCCAGCTGATGGTTTCCCTTGACGGAAACACGGCAAAGGTTGGCGGATGGCTACCCAACGAATCTCTGAAAAATGAAATTGCCCAACAATTTGAGAAGACTGGATACGCCCCTGATTTTGAGAATCTGAATATCAGCAATCGGGTCATCACTCCGACGTGGAATTCGAAGCTAGCCGCGTTCTTGCCGGTTTTCACGAGTTCAGGAGTTTCAAGCTTTGAATTGGCCGACGCAAAACTCACGCTGATCGGCAAAATCAAAGGCGATGACGCCAAGGAGCATCTGCTTCTCAGCGCCAAACAGGTGACCTCCGACATCGTTGACCAGGTTGCGTTTGTCCCGGATCGGCCGGCGATGATCTTTGCCACGCTCGCCGAAGGCGTCCTGACCATTGAGGGCCAGCTGCCATTGCCGAAATCAGATGAACTGGTGATCGAAAGCAGTCCCCGACTTCAGAATGAGGTGGAACGGAATGCACGAGTGATTCCACAAGCCTGGAATGATGATGCGTTCCCCTTTATCGAAAAGTTTTTTGAAGGCGCCAAGTCCGGTGCGATCAGCATTCGCGAAGGTAACCTGCTTCTCAGCCGGGAAATCAAGGGCGAAGCGGCCAGAGATGCTCTCGTATCGGCCGCCAAAGCCCGCTTTCCAACCCTGAAGCTCGACAACCAAATTACCTTGCAGCCTGATCGCCCGGCTCAGCTTCTGGTGAAGTTGGAGAATCGAAAGTTGACGATTTCAGGCCAAATCGATGATCCCGGGCTGAAAGAACAACTGCTTGGGCTGGTGAGCGAGTCCACTATCGACGAAGTGCTCGCGAATGATCTGCAGGTCAACAATCGCGTTATTTCTCCGCCCTGGTCGAATTCAGTCCCCGGCTTCCTGGCAACCGCGATCGCGAATGTCGACTCTGCGGAAATTGAATTGAGCCCTGATGATCTGCGCCTGAAACGCTCGGTCATTGGCAAGACCGGAAACGCAACCCTTCTCTCCGCCGCAAACCAGTTTTGGCCAACCGCCAAAATTAAAAATCAGCTCACGATTCAACCCGACCAACCGGTATCGCTTCAGGCAACGCTCACGAATGGCAAGCTCATCTTCAAGGGCCAGGTTCATGACCAAACGACCAAGGAAATGCTCTTGAAGGCGGTTTCAGAAATCGAACCTCTTCCCGTCCTTACCGCAGATATGGGAGTCGACCCCATGATCGTTTCACCGCCTTGGATGGCCCAGGTCCCAGGTTTTCTGACCTCGTTTTTCGAAGACACCCAGCAAGCCGGCCTGAATCTCCAGAATGGGAATCTCGAATTGGTTCGAGAAGGTCTGAGCTCGGAACAAAAAGGTCAATTTGCGCTCGAAGGATCTTCTTTCTTGTCAAAAACGGGGAAGTTGATCGACAAGATGAAGTTGGCGCCTGACCAGCCATCGATCCTCACCGCAGTCTTGCAGGACGGGAAATTCCGACTCGTGGGAACCGTCCCCACGGAGTCACTCAAGGCGAAACTGGAAGCTGCTGCGAAATCAGCGGGAGGTGAAGTCTCCAGCACCATTCAAGTGAGTTCGGAGGTTGCTCCGCCCCGATGGGAAAAGAGTTTGCCGGGCTTTCTTACGGATTTTTTCAAGGACGCGAAAAACGCCGAGCTTGAAATCAACGGCAAAGGGTTGCGACTGAAGCGCCAGGTGCCTGACAACACCATCCGGGGCCAATTGTTGGCTCGCGCCAATCTCATGCTTCCCGAAGGCGCTGGACTCACCAACCAAATTGTCCTTCCACCAGACAAGCCAGCTAGCCTGCAGGTGCTACGGGACGGGGACAGCATCCGCTTCAAGGGATGGATTCCTGATGATTCGATCAAAACGAAGATCGCCAACACCGCCTCCAAGCTCGACATCAAACCGGAGAACATCGATATTTCACTCCGAACCAGCAGTCGAATCATACCTCCGGCCTGGGTGGACGAACTCGAAGGCTTGATCGTTGCGGCATTTCAAAAAACCAAGGACGCGGAACTGACGATTGATGAGGAGGGAATAACGATCCGGCGGGAGGTATCGTCTCCTGAAGACAAAGAAATCATTCTGGCCAACGCCAAATCCATTCTTCCAAAGGATGGAAAACTTGGAGACGAAATCACGGTCGTGATTCCGAAAATCGCCAAACTCAAGATTCTGCTCGCAGAAGGCACCATTCAACTTGAGGGGCTTGTTCCAAGCGAGGATATCAGCAATGCAATCGAATCCGCTGTCGCAACATTGGGCGATTTTGAAGTCACAAGCGAGATTGCTGTGGACACGGAATTGGAGGTCGCCGGATGGGAAAAGAACGCAGCGCCCTTTATCGCCAGCTTCTTCGAGGAAACGGAAGCCGCCAATGTCGAGCTGACTCCTAACATGCTCATCCTCCGCCGTGAAGTTCCCAGCGAACAGATTAAGGCTGATTTTCTGAATCAGGCCAAGGCCTTACTTCCGAAGGACGCAAAACTCATCGATCAAATCAAGGTGCAAGCGTCAGCATCCACTGTCCCCATGACTCCGAATCCTGACATGGAAGAATCTGAGCTGCAAATGCCAAAGCCAATTGTGGCAAAGCCCATCGTCGTCAAACCGATGGCGACCACCACAACCGACGGTATCGCTTCCGCAGCCTTGGTGGTGATCCTCGCAGATAATGTGGTTCAACTTTCAGGCGCGTTGCCAGACACATGGTCGCGGGACGCGATTCTCAAGGGCGCTCATCAGTCCGGGAAAGCAAAGGACAACTTGCTCATTCTTGAGAACCTGCCGAAAATCAAATGGCCACCCGCGATTGGGAAATTCCTCCCGGTCTTCACCCAAAAGGCGTCCGAAGCCAGACTCGAGGTCACAGGCAAGACCGTGCTGCTATTCGGAAAAACCAGGAATTCGACAACGAAGGAAGTCCTGTTGGCAACGCTCACCGCCACCTTGCCCGATGGTTTTGAAGTTCGGGATCACCTGCGTGTTGAAGAAGACGTCACGATTGCATTTTCAGAATCGATCCCATTTCGCAGCGGCAGCACCTGGGTGAGCCCGGAAGCAAAGGTCCAGATTGAAAGCGTGGCAACGCGAGCTCTCGAAGACAAGGAAGCCCATCGCATCCTCATCAAGGGATTCGCCAATTCTTCGGATGATCCTCAATCAAATACCAGCGTCAGCGAATTGCGCGCCTATGAAGTTCGGGACATTCTCATCGATCTGGGACTCGATGCCCACAGTCTGGAAGCGGTGGGAGCGGGAGATGGCGAAGGCAATCACGAAGGTAGACGAGTCGAAATCACTGTCGCGAAAAAGAAATGAAGCCTGAAGTCGATCCCTCACTCCCTTTTTGGATTCAATACGGCATCGTAGTTGTCGTCGTCTGTCTCCTCTTCTATTTTCTCGGACGGACAATTGGTAAGCTCATGTGGAAACGTTATGCGGATCGCGGCTTAAAATTGGCGAAGGAGAATGAGGAACTTCGGCAGGCAACGCTCAATTAGTCTGGCCCTTTTCATTGATGATTGCGTTCGCTTCCAATTTCTTCTTTCTCATTCAGAATTCACCATTGCTCTGGATTTGGGCATTTGTGTTCTGCTGCCTCGGCATTTGGCAGGCTCACGGCCAATGGGGTCCATGGAAAGGGCAAATTGATGAACTGGAGCGCGAAAACATCGACCTTAAAGCTTCTCAGGCCACCAAGTCGACTACAGCGAACGAAACCAATTCCACGATTCCCAGCCCGCCCACTCCTCAAACTCTCGCGGCAACTCCGGCCTCCTTTGATCGCTACAATCGAAGGCGCAAATTCGGCGAGGAGCCCACGTTTGGCTGCCGAGCTTGCGAGAAGCCCAGTGAAAACCAGCTTTGATTCCCCAAAAATTCCCCTTATGAAACCCGCCCAATATTCAGCAACCTGGATTCTTGCGCTTTGCCTGATCCCCACCCTCTTAATCGCCGATCAGTACGAGATCATTACGATCGCCGGAACGGGGAAGGCTGGATTTTCCGGTGATGGTGGCTCCGCGACTGAAGCTCAGATCAACAACCCCTTTGGCGTCATCGTTGGGCCGGATGACAATGTCTACTTCTGCGACACCGGAAACCACGCGATTCGAAAAATCGATCGCCAAACGGGAACCATTTCGACAGTTGCCGGAACCGGTGGACAAAGTGGTTATTGGGGAGACGGGGCGACCGCGCTTGACGCAAAACTGTTCGAACCTTACGAGCTGCGCTTCAATGACCGAGGGGATCTCTTCTTTGTCGAAATGAAGAATAACCTCGTTCGACAGGTGGATTCAGAAAGCGGGATCATTTCAACTCTCGCGGGAACCGGAAAAGCCGGTTTCAACAGCGATGATCCGACGCCCGGAGATCAAGCAACGTTTAATCGCCCACACAGCATCCAGTTCGGCCCGGATTTCAAGCAACTCTTCGTCTGCGACATTCAGAACCATCGGGTCAGAGTTATTGATCTGGTTAGTCAAAAAGTCAGCACGTTCTCAGGAAACGGGAATCGGAACGGCCCCGCTGACGGAGACGCGATCGAGGATCCATCAACGGCACTGAATGGCCCTCGAGCTCTTGACTTTGATTCGGATGGAAATTTGTGGCTCGCCCTGCGGGAAGGCAACAAGGTGGTTCGCTTCGACATGCGGGCCGGCAAAATTCACCACGTTGCAGGAACCGGAAAAAAGGGATTCACCGGCCACGGTGGTCCGGCAAAAGACGCAACCCTTTCGGGCCCAAAAGGTATCAGTGTTGGCCCCCAGGGAAATATCTATCTAGCCGACACGGAGAGCCACTCCATTCGCATGATTGACCTCGGCTCGACTCCACCAGTTCTGCGCTTGGTCGCAGGAACCGGTAAGCGCGGCGATGGAGCAGATGGAGATCCGCTGAAGTGTGAGATGGCTCGCCCCCACGGAGTGTTTGTCGATCCAAAGAACGGAGACATCTATGTTGGCGACAGCGAAGCCCACAAAATCCGGGTCATCCGCAAAATCGCAGATTAACCGGACTACTCGTCATCCTGAACCATGATGGAAGTCGCCTTTGCCAGAACGACTCGGAATCCACATTGATCGCTCTTTCGCTCTTTCGTCGTTGGCACCCGGGTTGCCGTCATCAAATTCTCCTTCGTGTAGTCAGCCCAACTTCCACCTCTCATTACCGTTGAATACTTGGTAGGCCGACTTCCGGCGTAGTTGTCATTCACGTACTCCCAAACGTTCCCGGCGATGTCGTGAAGTCCAAATTGATTGGCGTCAAACTGCCCCACCGGAGCGGTTTTCAAAAACCCGTCTTCGTAGCCTTCGACGATCCAACGCTGAGGCGATTTGGAAAGGCGTCGCACCGTCATGTCTTTGAAGTTCCCCGCATTAGGCTTCGGCGGCCAAGCAGTTCCCCACGGATAGACGTCTTTGATCATCCCATCTCGTGCTTCGGGGGTCCTTCCCCGTTCCCCCTCCAAACCAGCCATGCGGCTCCACTCTTCATCGGTGGGTAACCGGTAAACATGATCGGGTTGGATGAGTTCCAACTCTCTCTCAGCGGCAGTCAACCACTCACAGAATTTCCGTGCTTTGGCGATCTCAATATTGATCACGGGATGATCCGGCCCCTGCGGAGTGTAGGAGACGTCAAAATACCGGTCTTCCGTGCCTTCCGTCTTCCAAAACTCCTCGTAATCACTCCGCCGCGTTTCGTAGACCGCACACAGGAGATCGCCAACGGGCACGAATGGCATTCCCAACGTATTCGTCCATTTCTGCCCAAATTCGACTCCCGCATTTCGCGTAAGAATCGCCCGTAACTTCAGAGATTCCGTGTGACTGACCAAGCCGCGAACCGTAGCCCCTTTGTGACCGTCTTTTCGAATCTCAACCTCGATAGGTCCAACTTCCTGCTTGGGTATACGAACAGGCGTAGCGCCGATCTTTTTGCCCTCAAAATAGACTTCAGCTCCTTCAGGCTCGCTCTCAATGACCACGTTCCCAAACCTGGGTTTGCCGACAAATGCAACAAACGACGCCAGATCCGCAGACCCATCAAGAGGATCGAAAATCTCCACCATGTATCTCAGATTTTCGTCCAAATACCCCTTCTCTCGATCCTTTTCAGTGAGCCAATTGCAAAAGCTCTGGCGAGTTCCCGGAGTCGCAAAAACGAGTTGCTCATTTCCGACTTTAAACTGATCGCCTTTGATTCCGGCTTCTTTGACGAACCGGCTGAAATCCGCCATTTTTACAGGCCCCCGAGTCCGGTGCCCATTTTCCTGGCTGGCGGGAACCAATCGCATCCCGAGGCTGTTGGCCCAGACTTCTCCGGGTTTGGGAGGGTTCCAGTAAATCAAGTCGGCATCAACCGGCTCGGTTTGACCGGCTTCAACACGAGCCAAAAACTTGGCTTCCTTGTGGTTCTCCAAATCCAACCGAATTCGATAATCAGCGGCGGGCAAAGTCAGGCGAACCGGAGTCGCTCCTTGTTCCTCTCCATTGATGAAAACGATCGCGCTGGGTGGATTGCTGGTCACCAATAACACCCCCTCACGCACTGGTTTGCGAGACGCGGGTTCGGTCTCGGCCATCACGATGACATTCGCCTCCGGATCCGGTTTTACCTCTGGCTCTTTCACCTTCTCCACCGCAACTTCCTGTTCGATTTTCTTGGGCGGGAGTTCCGACTTTTCTGTTGAAACAGCCGGGGTTTCCCCAACGGAAATCGGTGTTTTCTCAATCGACACCACTTCGGTCCGGCCATTGTTTTCAGCCTCCCCATCTTCCGTGGGCGGTTCGTCGACGGTCAGTTTTGCCGGAGGTTCGGTAACGGTGTTGGCAAGAGGCTTCGCTTCCGGCGGCGGCTCACTAATGACGGGAGATAATGCTTCTTCTTGAGTCTTCAGCGGACTTTTCACGGATGCAAAAAGCTCTTTGCCCGCTGGCACTAGGAAATTTCCAAACATCATCGCAGCACCAACTCCAGCCGCAAAAACGGTGACCAAAGCGGCAACTCCGACTGCCCGCCAAGGGAAAAAGAATGTGGGCAATTTTCGGTCTTTTCCAACCGTATCCAGAGCTTCTTCCAACGCACGCGCATCCGGGTAACGTTGTTTCGGGCGCGGGGCACAAGTCCTGCAAATTACCGTGTTCAGTTCACGCCGCTCTTTGAGGTGTTCCTCGTTGGGGTCGATCACCGTTGGCAGTTCCGGAAAATCCATTCGATCCCTGCCGGTGTTCATCTCGTAGAGCACCATTCCGAGGCTGTAAAGATCCGCCTGAGCAGTTCCGGGGCCTTCAGGCGGGACATACCCTTCCGTTCCGACATAGGTGTCCTGCCCACTTGCCGCAACCAGTCCGGGATCGGCCAAGCGAGGGCGATTCCTTACGAAAATGATGTTGGATGGCTTCACGTCGCGGTGAGCCAACTTATGGGAATGGAGCTTCCCAAGCGCCTCGGCCAAACTCTGGCCAAGTTCCAGCGCTTCGACCAAACCAACCTTTCTCCCCTGCTTCAGCTTCTGGGAAAGGGTGGATGGCTCGTATTTTTCATAGTCAATATCACGGCCATTGTTCACATCATCAGCCAACTCCATCACGTAGTAGTAGAAGCCTTGGGCGTCATCACGACCGACGTGGAGAACATCGACCAAACCGGAGTGTTCCTGGGATACCTGCTCGTAGCGCTGGATTCCCTCAAACTCCCTTTCGAAAGCTTTATCGCTCTCAAAATTATCGCGCCGAACGATCTTTACCGCCCGCATCGT
>TARA_R110002096_G_scaffold68000_1_pt1 | contig 14554 bp, 10 predicted proteins | sample TARA_R110002096 | Tara Oceans TARA_R110002096 (sample SAMEA4397295) | marine metagenome | biome: Polar Biome; feature: [DCM] deep chlorophyll maximum layer (ENVO:01000326); material: water (ENVO:00002006), including particulate matter (ENVO:01000060) such as... | depth 35 m | reverse complement strand
CATATCTCATCTATTGTTCAGGCTGTTTTAAAAATTTTAATCGGACACTATTGATAAAGAATTTGTATTTTTACTAAAGAAAAATAGCTAAACTAAAATGAATAATTCTATTCAATCCAATCCTATTTTAGATCGCTTACCAAAGCATTTAAAACAGTTTATAAAACCTCAAAATTATAATGATTATTCAGCAATAGACCAAGCTGTTTGGCGCTACGTAATGCGTAAAAATGTAGATTTTCTTAAAAAAGTTGCTCATAAATCATATTTAGAAGGCTTAAAACAAACCGGAATTTTAATTGATAGCATCCCAAATATGTACGGCATGAACCGTATTTTAAAAGATATTGGTTGGGCAGCTGTGGCAGTTGATGGTTTTATTCCACCCAACGCCTTTATGGAATTTCAAGCGTATAACGTGTTGGTTATTGCGAGTGATATTCGTCAGCTTGAACACATAGAATACACACCCGCACCAGATATTATACATGAAGGTGCAGGACATGCGCCTATAATCGCGAACCCCGAATATGCCGAATATTTAAGACGCTTTGGTGAAATTGGTTGTAAAGCCATTTCATCGGCTAAAGATTACGAATTGTATGAAGCCGTTAGACATTTATCAATTATTAAAGAAGCCGCAAATTCTGATGAAAATGATATCGCTTCCGCAGAAAGAAAAGTTGAAGAACTTCAAAAACACATGGGTGAACCCAGTGAAATGGCACTCATTAGAAATTTACATTGGTGGACGGTGGAATATGGCTTAATTGGCACCATTGAAAACCCAAAAATATATGGCGCAGGTTTATTATCATCTATAGGAGAAAGCGCTTGGTGTATGACAGATGAGGTTAAAAAATTGCCTTATACCATTGAAGCTACTTATAAAAATTTTGATATAACTAAACCGCAACCACAGCTTTTTGTTACACCTAATTTCGCTCATTTAAGTTTGATTTTAGAGGAGTTTGCAAATACTATGTCACTGCGAAAAGGCGGTCTTTCTGGCATAAATAAACTTATAAATTCTAACGCTTTAGGCACTATTGAATTGAGTACCGGACTTCAAATTTCTGGGGTTTTCAGTAATGTTATTGAAAACAATGGAAAACCAATTTACATTCAAACTATAGGAAAAACGGCTTTGTCATATCGTGAAAAAGAATTAGTAGGCCATGGAACTGCAAATCATTTAGATGGTTTTGGGTCACCTGTCGGGAAATTAAAAGGAATCAATTTAGCTATTGAAGATATGAGTCCGCGTGATTTGGCTGCTTACGATATTTTTGAAGAACAGAAGGTAAGTTTAGAGTTTGAAGGTGGTATTAAAGTATCTGGAGAAATTATTACCGGTAAACGAAACCTTCAAGGAAAAATCATTTTAATTAGTTTTAAAAATTGCACTGTAACACATAACGGCACCCTTTTATTTAGACCAGAATATGGTATTTACGATATGGCCGTTGGAAAAAACAGTGTTTCAGCGTTTTCTGGACCTGCAGATTTAAATAGCTTCGATTTGATTACGCACACCACAACGTCTCAAACTATTCATATAAAAAAATCTGAAAAGCGATTAGAATTAGAAACCTTTTATCAACAAGTTAGAGATTATCGCGATGATAAAAACAGAACCATTTCAAGAACTAAAGTTCTAGAACAACTTATTGAAAAACACCCTAACGATTGGTTATTGCCTATTGAACTTTATGAACTCGCTTTTATTGGTAATGAAACTAAACTCTGCGAAAGTATTTTAAAACATTTGGAAATTGTAAAACAAAATAGACCAGAAGTTGGACGATTGATTGATGATGGTTTGGGAATTATTAAGAAAAAACGAATGCCTTCCATTTGAGTGAATGATACATTCTTTCAAGCATCTATAGCTACCGCAAGTCAAAGAGAATTGATTTTAATTTATAAGTTATATACGGCTCTCTTGTGTATGCTGCGCATCCACGAACCTTATACTTTGCGGGTTGGCAGTAGTAATTTACGCTATCGCCAAATCATCTTTACTTAATTTCAGTTTAGGATTATCTAATTTTTTAATCGTTGTTCTAATTTTCACTCTATCAGATTGTGGTAAAAAAATCGGAACCAAATCAGTTAAATCAATTTTCAAGATTCTATTGATAACAATCAAATCTTTTAAGGAAAAAGGGCTTACGCCATTTATCAGTTCAGACATATAGGATTTACTTTGGTGTCCTAAAACTTTCCCAAAATCCTGTTGTGTTAGATTTAAGTTCTTTAGTTTTTTTCGGATAAGTTCTTTTCTCCGCTGAATAAATAACCGCTCCTTTTCGGCTATTAATTCCGCAACATCGCTTTCACGTAGTTTTTTGTCAGAAATATTAATGTTAGCACTCCAATTTTGATTTTCATACTGTTCAATTAAATCTCTTAATTTTTTTCTAACGGATTTGAATTTCGGATTTTCTTTTGAAAGAATACGCAATTTTCTGTCCGCAATCATTGCTCTTTCAAAATCCAATTCATTTCGGATTTTCCCATTTTCAATTAGTTCTGATATGTCGAATTGTGTTTTCATAATTTTATTTTTTAAATCCAATCATTAGATTTTAACCACTTTTTAATAGTATTTCTATTGTTTTTAAAAACCGTTTCATATTCTTGGTGTGTTCCAACCCAAACAACAGTAGCTTCATTGTCATCAAACTCAATTAAAATCATTGTTCTGTGAATATTGATGTTGAAAAAGTAAAATCCATCGCTATGAACGTTGTCCGCATCTTTTCTTGTCTTATTCAGTTCTGTTTGATTCTTCCAATTATTATCGTTAATATCCTTAATCAGTTAGTCAATAGCTTTGGTCAAAGGAATATTTCCTCTGTTCTTTCTTTTAAGCTTTTCTAATATTTTTTTATTGGTCAGTCTCATCTGCGATTGCAAATATATAAAAAAGTTCGGATAAATACCGAACTTTGTAGTTTTTCTTTTATTACTGCCAATAGCCGACGACTATGAGTTATTTTTGGTCAAGCTAAATATAACGGAGTTAACTTGACCAAAAAAAAATTCTTGAGCTGATAACATATAGAAACACGAAAAAACCAGAAAATAAATAGTGCTTATTTTGTAAACTTTTCTTTTCATTACTCAATCTGTAAATAAAATATTACTTTTCTTAGAAATACCATTTTCATTAAAGGCTTCCACTTGATAATAATAACTGTTATCTATATTTAAAGCCCGCAACTCATAATTAGGTTGGTTGTACATTGAAGCAGATAAATTAAGTTTATCTTTTGAAATACCCCAATAAATAACATAACCTGTAGCATCCTTTACAGCATCCCAAGTAAGATTTGTATTTCTTCTATCTATTTGTCTTTCAACTTTAAAATTAAATGGTGTTTCAGGAATAGCTTCGCTACCGTTTCCAAAAACTCTAAATTCTGAAATGGCCAGATGTTCATTATAACAATAAACATGATTATATCTAATGTATCTAGCATTCACAGGTTTTTCCAATTCTAGATAAGCATGAGGCATATCTTTTTCGTTTTTAGAATAATCTGAAATAATTTGCCACGTTTTTCCATCTAAAGAGCCTTGAATCACAAACTGTTGTTTAATGCCTTCAGGTCTTCCGAAAACAGTAGCATTAAAATCTTGAAAATTAATTTGAATGGCCTTTACATTCATAGGTTTTAATAAATCCATTTCTACATAAATAGAATCATTATTTACTTCGGAAACCCAATAGGAGCGAATTTCTTCGTCATTAATTTTATTAATATTGAAATCTCTGATTTGTTGTTGCATATAGCCACCTTCACTTTCATCAACCACATTAATATCTTTTTCAACCAAACCCGAATTTGTTTTTATAGGTTTATTATATGATAATAACATCCAACCTGTAAAACGTTCTTTATGCTTTTCTACTTTAGTGTCTGGTAAATAATGTGGATAATCACCATAAGCTGTATTAACATACATTTGACCGTTTTTTTCAAAACCTGCTGGATACATCCCTAAACGCCTTTCAAATTTATAATTTACAGAAATCGCCATCGTAGAAAAATGCCAATAATTTCCATTATTATCTTTTACAGTACTTCCATGCCCTGAACCTTTTAAAAAACCTCCCGGTTTATAGGAAATTGGATTATATGGAGCATATTCGAATGGGCCTAAAGCTTTGTCACTTGTATAAACCCCGTCTGCATATACATTCCATTGTGTACCTGGTGCTCCATACTCCAAATAATAGATCCCATTATGTTTCATCATCCAAGGGCCTTCAATAAAAGGTTTTAAATCAGAATTATGATCTTGTCCAAAACGTTCCCAACCATGTTTTTCTGGATGAAGATTAAATAAATCAGTTTCTTCTCCTTTTGGTATATAGTAATTCTCTGTATCTAACTCCACACCACGTATGGGCCATTTATTAGAAGATTCTTCAAACAGATACATTTTACCATCATCATCTAAAAATAAATCAGGGTCTTGAATACCACCTCTGGGATTTAAAACCGCATAGTTAGTTTTCCAATCACCCAATTCCGGATTATCAGTTTCAATAATTGCTCCACGTCCAGAAGGGTCGCCATATACTAGAATTTTCCCATCTTTAACTACAGCGGCAGGTGCATTGCAACCATTAAAATACCAACTTTGAGGTTTAATAAACTTCCAATCACTCATATCATCAGAAGCCCAATAGCCATGTGAGCGTGTAACGAACATATAATATCTTCCTTTAAAATTTACAATGGCTGGATCTGCACCAGACCGGTAGGACACATTATTATTAGCTCGATAATGAGACATATAAGAATAATCAATATCAATTGGGTTACAATAGGTTTTAAAGTTCTTTACATCTGTTTTTGCAACTTGATTTTCGTCTCGTTCATTTGCCTTATGTTCTTTGCTTTGGCATGAAAGCAAAAAAATTAGTATAAAAATAACTATAAGATATTTCATCTCTAAATATTTAGTGTTCATAAGCTTTCATTGGCTGACCTCTTAAACGCTCAAAACCTTTATAATTTCTTTTAATTTGGACTTTGCTTGCACGCTCAAATTCTTTTTCAGTAACATTATATTGGTCTTGTAACGCTTTCAATTTTTTTCGAAGCTTTTCTTCAATATCATCGTATTCTTCATCATTAATCAAATTATGTATCTCGCTTGGGTCTTCCTCTAAGTCATACAATTCCCATTCATCAATATCATCATAAACATGAAATAATTTGTAACGATTTGTCCTTACTCCGTACATCTTTTTAACCATGTGAAACGCAGGAAAATCATAGTAATGATAATAAATGGCATCTCTAAAATCGTCATCCTCGATAGCATTGGTTAATAGAGGTTTTAAAGATTTTCCTTGCATATCTTCAGGAATTTCAACTTGTGCAAAATCTAGAAAAGTTTCGGCAAAATCAAGGTTTTGGGTTAACGCTGTAATTTTGGTTCCGGGTTTTATAACAGCAGGATACTTCATTAGCATTGGCATTTCCAAAGACTCTTCATACATAAATCGCTTATCGAACCAACCCTTTTCTCCTAAATAAAAACCTTGATCGGTAGTGTAAATAACTATAGTGTTGTCGGCTAAATTATTATCTTCTAAATAATCCAAAATTTCACCAACACCTTCATCAACGGCAGCTATTGTAGCTAAATAATCTTGTAAATACCGCTGAAGTTTCCATAAATCTAAATCTTTTCCAGATAGATTAGCATCATGAAACGCATCATTTTTCGGTTGATAAGCTTTATCCCAAGCAGTACGTTGCTCTATTGTCATCCGTTCAAAATCTGTTTTCCATGGGTTGTGAGCCAACTCTGGACTTCCTTTTTCTTTAGTCATCTTTAAATCATGACCTTCATACATGTCTCTATAAATAGTTTGATACTGTTCTTTTGAAACCGTTGAGCCTTCGTGGTCTGTAAAATAAGTATCTGGTACTGGGAATTTTACATTATCATATTTATTTACATGCCGTAAAGCTGGCATCCAATTCCTATGAGGGGCTTTGTGTTGCACCATGAGCATAAAAGGCTGTCCGTTATCTTTAATTGTGTTTAAATATCCAATAGCATCTTCGGTTACAATATCTGTTGCATAACCTGTAACCATGGTTGTATCTACTTTTTGGGTTTGCTCATTTTTCGAAATAAAGTTGGGGTTGTAATAATTACCTTGGTCTTGTAGAATATTCCAATAATCAAATCCTTGAGGGTTTCCGTGCAAATGCCATTTACCAAACATAGCCGTTTTATAACCTGCCTTTTGTAATAATTTCGGGAAAGTTTGTTGATTACCATCGAAACGATTTCCATTCATTCTAAATCCATTAATATGACTATGCTTCCCCGTTAAAATAACAGCTCTACTTGGCCCACAAATAGAATTCGTACAGAAATTATTCTTAAAAACAACACCTTCTTTAGCTATTCTATCAATATTTGGTGTTGGTGCTAACTGACTAATAGGATGCCCATAAGCACTGATGGCTTGTGTTGCATGGTCATCTGCCATAATGAAAATAATATTCGGTCTTTTTAGGTTTTCAGCAATAACTTCTTTCTTTTCGTTTTTACACGATTGAAAAACTATGATTATTAAAAGTATATAGATTAATTTTCTCATGGTTTTTTAGTTATAATTCTTTTTGTTTGGATAGTTTCTTTATCCTGAATTGTTTGGTTAAAAAACCCAATAATATCGTCTAATTGATTAAAAGGAATTTGACTTAACTCATGCCTACCACCAATAACTTTATAGAAGTAATACGACTCCCCTAAATCATGTAATTTATCAGCAATTATTTCAGAGCCATCTAAAATTAAATAGCCTAGTTTTTCTGATGTACAATAGTGGTGTGGTGCTTTTCCAAAAGGCACAAGGTTATCGTCTGTACCATGAAATAAAACTGTGGGAACGGCATTTTCATTGGACAAATAATCTATATCTACCAAAGCACCTGCGAGTGAAATTACCCCTGCAAATGAAACATCGTCATATTTTGAAACGTCATCTATAAAAAACGCTTTTAAGTATACCGCATTTAAAACACCCTCAGCCCCTGCACTACTTCCTCCTGCTATGATTTTTGTTGGGTCTATTTGAAGTTGATTTTTGTTTTCAACCACATATTTTGCAGCATCTAAATAATCAATAGCTGCTTGTCTGAAAATATCTAGCTTGAAGGTTTTTGGGCAATCACAACCAGATCCTGTTCTTGAGTTTTTAAGTAATAATCTATATGAAATAGAAATTCCTATGTATCCGTTTTTGGTTAAGTAGTTCATCATTTTTACCTCATCAGGATTATCGCGATTACCACCTGAAAATCCGCCACCATGCATCCAAATTAAAACTGGTAAACTATCTTTTTTCTTAATTTTTCTAGGACTATAAACATCCATTTTCAAAGTGTCTAGTCCTTTTATAGCATAGGTATATGCCGCTTTCTTTTGAGCTATACTTAGCATGGAAAAAATCACACAAAACAGAATAAAAATTTGATATTTTAATTTCAAGGCTAGTGTTTTTATATTGAGTAATTGCTTTTAATCATTCAAGTGTGAATGCATGTTCAAAATCGAAATCTGAGGTGCCTTTTATGGCAATTTCAAATTCGCCGGGTTCCACCGTAAATTCTGTTTTATTGTTGTAGAATTTTAAATCTTCAACTGTTAAGTCGAAACTCACGGTTTTGCTTTCTCCTTTTTTAAGGAATATTTTTTCAAAGCCTTTCAATTCTTTTACAGGTCTAGTGATACTTCCAACTTTATCGTGAACATATAACTGCACCACTTCATGCCCATTATAGTCACCAGTATTTGTTATGGTTATTGAAGCTGTTAATGTATCAGAAAACCCTATAGTTGGTGTCGATAATTTAAAATTTGAATACTCAAAAGTTGTGTAGCTCAACCCATGGCCAAACACATATAAAGGTGTATTTGGAGAATCTAGATAATGAGATTTATAATCTTCATGCGGATTGCTTGCAGGAATAGGGCGCCCTGTGTTTTTCATATTGTAATAAATGGGCACTTGTCCTAAATTGCGTGGAAACGTAACAGTTAATTTTCCGGAAGGATTGTATTTTCCAAAAAGCACATCGGCAACACCGTTACCTCCCATAGTGCCTGGAAACCAAGTTTCTAAAATGGCATCGGCTAAAGTGTCTTCTTCAGATAAATTCAACGGGCGACCGTTCATTAACACCAAAACGATTTTTTTATTCGGAACAGCTTCTCTAATACGTTTTATCAATTTTGTTTGACTGCCTGGCAGCTTAATATTGGTTCTACTGGCAGCTTCTCCACTCATGTCATAATCCTCGCCCATGACCATCACGACAATATCAGATTTTTTTGCCACATTAATCGCTGCTTGAAATCCGCTTTCATCATTGCCTTCAATCTCACAACCTTTAGCGAAATTTATTTTTGAATCGGCTAAATATTCTTGAATGCCTTGATGAACACTAATCGCTTTGCCCTTTCTATCACCAGCAGCAGCCCAGTTACCGATGATGTTTTCTTTATCTTTTGCCAATGGGCCAATAAGCGCAATGCTTTGGTTTGAATTTAATGGCAGTGATTCCTCTTCGTTCTTTAACAATACCGAACAAATGGCTGCTGAATGGCGAGCGGCGTCTAAAAATTCGGGTTTGTAAACCACTTCTTTTTCACGTTGCTCGTTGGAGTATCTGTAAGGGTCGTCAAATAATCCCAGCTTATATTTTGTCAGTAAAATGCGTCGGCAGGCATCATCAATTAAGGCAACATCTACTTTACCTTCGTTTACCAGTTCTTCTAAATATAAACGATAGGCGCTACTCATCATATCTTGGTCTATACCGGCATTTATAGCTATTTCAGCAGCTTCCTTTTCATCTTTTGCAAATCCGTGCTCTACCAATTCATTAATAGCTGTATAGTCTGTAACCACAAAACCTTTAAAGTTCCATTCGCCTTTTAAAATATCCCTGTAAATAAAACTATTGCCTGTTGCAGGCACGCCGTTCAATTCATTAAAAGCCGTCATAAAGGTTTCCACGCCAGCATCAACGGCCGCTTTAAAAGGTGGTAAATAGACGTTGCGTAATTCCTCTTCGCCCATGTTTACGGTATGGTAATCACGGCCCGCTTGTGCCGCACCATAACCCGCAAAATGTTTTGCACAGGCAAGAATGGTATTGGGTTTTGATAAATCATCACCCTGAAAACCTTTTACATAGGCTTTGGCAATATGGCTTCCTAAATACACATCTTCGCCGGCACCTTCTGATATTCTTCCCCATCGTGGATCTCTTGCAATATCAACCATGGGTGCAAACGTCCAATGAATGCCTTCTGCGGAAGCTTCCTCGGCCGCAATACGCGAGCCTTTTTCAATATCTGCCATGTCCCAACTTGCCGCCAACCCTAAATTGATTGGAAAAATGGTTCTAAAACCATGTATAACATCATACCCAAAAAGCAAAGGAATGCCTAAGCGTGTTTCTTCTACCGCTAATTTTTGCAAATCCCTAGTTCCTTTTGCCGAATATACGTTAAGCATAGCTCCTACGCCTCCTGCTTTTATATGCTTTTGGTTATTGTTACTCACAACAGGGCCTGTAACGGACCAACCACCACTGTACATAATAGTTTGACCAATTTTTTCTTTTAGGGTCATGAGGCTCATCAATGAATCTACTTTGGCATCATAGGGTGTCCCTGTTCCAAGTTTATTAGCCTTTTTTTTAGTCGAATTACAATTAAAAACAACAACTATTATAAAAAAAAGAATGTAAGGTTTGGTTCGTCTGTTCATTATTTTAGTGTTTTTATATTAGAAAATAGCCAAGGTAATAACTGAGGTTCGGCAAAAGCAGAATCCCAACTATTATGATTGTCTTTAGCATATAATGTAAAATTCGGCTTACCGCCGTGTTCTAAAATACCACTGACCATTTTTACTGAATATTGTGGGTTTACAACATCATCATTGGCACCATGAAACACCCAAAAAGGGGTTGTTTTAGCGTAAACTTTGGTCGCTTCAGGATTTCCTGCACCAGAGATGGTAAATGCCGCGGCAAAAAATTCTGGTTTCCGATACACGATTTCAAAAGTGCCCATACCGCCCATAGATAATCCACCAACATACATTTGATTTTTGTTTACGTATGGTTTTGACACCATTACATCCATAAGTTGCATAACCAAATCCATAGGTTTTTTTGGTTCAGTATTGAGTGGAAACTCTACTGTTTTTGGTTTTGAGTTTCTATTAAAACTTGCATTTGCCCAAAAAGAATCTTTAGGACACTGTGGAAATATTACTATAGCTTGAAATGCATCTCTGTTTTTTTCTAAAGCAAACAATTTACTCCCATGAACCAATTGTGCCTTATTATCATTACCGCGTTCTCCTGCACCATGAAGAAACAATACCACTGGATATTGCCTTGTTTTATCAAAATTTTTAGGATACATAATGCGGTATTGCAAAGTATCTTGACCTTTAATAAAATTCTTCTCTTTATAAAGTGATTCTTGTGCAAACACTTTACCACCGAAAAAAATCAGTATTAAAACAAGTAATTTTATACTCTTTGAATGTGTCATTTATATTGATTTATCTGAGTACATAACAAAAATTGATAGTATGTGACACTTTTTAATTTTTGTCATGTACTAAATTAATCTATACTTACCCTTAAAGGTCGTTTTATATTAATAATTAAATCCTAGTTTATCCAATCCTTTTTTAACATCCTCATTTTGCATGAATAAGTTCCAAAGTAATCCTGTTCTATGGTTTTCAATCATCACAATCTGTGGTCCTTGGTCTATGGCCAAATAAGCATCTGCAACCCAAAAATTATAGTGTGGGCTAAAGGCATCGTAAAATCCTGCGGGACCTAATAATTTATCTTTGTTCTGGTAAAGGTAGTGCATGACTTGAAGAGATTCAGCAGGGGTATAGGGGATAGAACTAATGGCTGCCGTTGGCGACACAACCCCTTTATCGTTTGATGGACTATGTGCGGCATACCCTCTAGAACCATCATCGTTTCTGGAATAACTGGCCGTTAAACCCCATGTGTCGGCACCATAGCCTATATAATTTTTAGGATTAACAACGCAATATTGACGGTTTATTTTTGTATGGTTTACCACAACATTCCAGTAGTTGCCATATTGATCGGATAAATTTTTTGGATTTAAACCCAAAAACGAATAATGACTAAAAAACAAAGGCCCTCCAAAATTGGAGCCACCTGCATGTTTTAATACTAATGGAAAACCATATTGAGAAGCTGAAGATACAATGGCCCCTGAGCTTGCCCATCCTTTTTCGTAGGCAGCTTTAGAAATTGAATAATTTGGAGAAGCGGCTGCTAAAACATAGGTAATCAAAACTTCGTTGTAGCCTACAAGCTTTAAGTTTATTTCAAAACCAACATTCGGGCTCCAATGCCAATATAGTGCCTCTTGATTTTGGGTGTACCAGTTCCATTCTACACCTTTCCATAGGATGTCTGCTTTTTGGGATAATGCTTTTTCGGTATCCGAGCCATTTTTTAAATATTCTTTAATACAGATAAGCCCTTGAGTTAAAAATGCGGTTTCTACCAAATCACCACCATCATCCTTGGCACTGAAAGGTATCACGGTACCTGAGCTTCCATCAATCCAATGTGACCAGGCGCCGTGAAACCGATCTGCATTTTCTAAAAAAGTGAGTATTTTGTTTAATCTTGTAACGCCTGCTTCTCTGGTAATGAAACCACGTTCGATAGCCACAATGATGCTCATCAATCCAAAACCTGTCGCCCCAGAAGTCACCACATTTTGATTGAGTGTTGGTTCATTGGGGTGGTAACGTTCTTTTGCCGCTCCAGAATCTGCGTTGGCAAAATCCCAAAAATATTTAAAGGTTTCTTTTTGGGTCAAGTCCATCATTTCTTCATCGGTCAATGGTTCTATTGTAACGGGTTCATCGTCTGAGCCCGGAACATAGGGTTCTTGATATCCTGGGCCGTTGTCGCCACCACAGGAAAAAATTATTAAACACACTATTAAAAGAGCAAATCTATTCATGGTTTTATTTGTTTTTATTTAGTACATGATACTCGGGTTTATAACCCTCATAGGGTATGGAAACATATGTGTTCGGAAGATTTTTGGACCAATATATTTTATGGTTTTTAACCCTCCTATTTCGATTTTCAATCGAAATTGTCCTCCCTTTAAAACAAAAGGGAGGAACAAGTCCAAATTTATATTTTTAAATTAGATTTTTATTTTTAGTCATATTTTTTATTTTTTTGCCCTCCTCTTAAATTTAAGAGGAGAATGAATTCCGATTTTAAGTTTAAAATTGGAAGAAAGAGGTGTGTTAAATTTATTTTTAAATACTATATTATCATCTTGCGAACACTTACGGTTTGGAAACCTGTGAGGGCTTTATTTTTTATATTCAAACCCCAGTTTATCTAAACCAGATTGTAAATCGGGGTTTTTCATAAATAAATCCCATAGCATACCCGAACGGTAATTTTCTATCATTACAGGAATGGGGCCTTGGTCTATTGCCAAATACCTTGGTAAGTACCAATTGTATTCTAAACTAAAGGCATCGTAAGGACCGTATTTTCCTATTAAGGTATCGTGGTCTTTGTACATTTTTTTAAGCATTTGCATGCTTTCTTTTGGGGTATATGGAAACGAAGACAGGGCCGCTGTAGGTGCAATGACCCCTAAGTCGTTTCCCGGTCTGTGTCCTTTATAACCTTTTACGGAATAGCTTGAGGTCAATCCCCATAAACTGTCGCCATAACCCTTATAGCTTTTAGGATTGTCCAGGGCATATTTATAATGGATTTTTGCTTGGTTTTGAACGAGTTTCCAATAATCGGCATATTGGTCTGAAAGCCCCTTTGGATTTAATCCAACATAGGAATAATGCGCCCAAAATAGAGGCCCTACAGGAGCTTTATTACCTTCGTAATAATCTAAAACCACATCTTCATCATAATATTTTTCATTTGAAACAATGTCGCCATTCCTTGCCCATCCTTTATGATATACCGATGGTTTTATGGGATGCGTAGGTGATGACGCTGCCAAAACATACATGGCCAAACATTCGTTATAACCACGAACAGGGAAATTCATGTCCCAACCAAATTCCGGAGACCAATGCCAATACAGCACATCTTCGCCATTTTTGGTGTACCAGTTCCACTCTACTTCTCGCCAAAGTTTATCAATCTTGGCAACCAGCTGTTGTTCTTTCTTGGTGCCGTCCTTAAAATATTCGGCTACTGTCAATAAGCCTTGAACTAAAAAAGCGGTTTCAACCAAATCGCCACCATTGTCTTTTTTGCTGAATGGTAGGGTTTTACCTGTTTCTCCATTCAACCAATGTGGCCATGCACCGTGAAATCGATCTGCACTTTCAAGAAAATCAACTATTTTTTCAAATCTTAAAAGGGCTTGTTCTCTGGTAATGAACCCTTTTTTTACACCGACCAAAATAGCCATTAAACCAAAGCCGCTTCCTCCAGTGGTTACCGTATTTTTTGGAGATGTTGGATAAATATCATCCATGTGCAAACGCTCGCGGGCTAAACCGGAATTTGGTTCTGCACCATCCCAAAAATAGTTGAAGGTTTGTTTTTGGATTAAATCCAGAAGTTCTGTATCCGATAACTCGTTATTATGGGATTCTGCCCCTAATTTTGTGACATCCTTATTTTTATTATTACAACTCAAAAAGAATATGAGTAAAAAAGAAATGTATATTAATTTCATGCTCTTTGATTTCATGTGTTTTTTTTGTCAGTGCTAAACTAAACGCTCCGCAGTAGTCCATGCAACTTGTTATTTGCAAATGGGAATCCAAATGGGGTCTAACACTATGCAAAATAATGCGATGGAAATATGATCTATAGGACCTGTTAACACTAAGCCTAAAAGTGGCTTTTTCGCCATTTTTCCGTATTTCTTCGTTGGTTTTTGCAAACGTAGCCAGCTATGTTCAACAAAAATCGCCTCAAACTCCGAAAAATTCATCAAAAAATCCATGATTTTCGTTTAGTGTTAACAGGCCCCTAATTTAAGCTGCATTAAGATTCTCGTTTTATTCATTTTTTTATATTTTATAATAATGAATTCATGAATCTTATGATTTCACGGGAATGACAATTTCAAAAGGATACCTCTCGGCAGAGCCTTGAGGAAACATTTTTTCAAATAATGCAGCTTAAATTGAATAAACCAAACAAACTAATTTTTATATTGAAACGACCCTAATTTTAAAACATCTAACTAATTGTTCATAATGGCTTGAATCTCAGCTTGGGAAAGTGCCTTGTTATATAAGGCCAAGGCATCCATATAGCTTAAATCGGACAGATGCCCCCAGCCCGTAAAGCGAGGTGCACCGGACATAATCGATAGGATATCACCACCTGTCCAATCTACACCTGGGAAAGGGCCTTGGCTTACAACCTCTCCATTCATATAAACCACTGCTTCGGTGTCGGAA
>TARA_R110002096_G_scaffold430722_3_pt1 | contig 14576 bp, 17 predicted proteins | sample TARA_R110002096 | Tara Oceans TARA_R110002096 (sample SAMEA4397295) | marine metagenome | biome: Polar Biome; feature: [DCM] deep chlorophyll maximum layer (ENVO:01000326); material: water (ENVO:00002006), including particulate matter (ENVO:01000060) such as... | depth 35 m | reverse complement strand
TAATCTGTAATGATCTTCCTTGACAGCCACAACAATAGGATTGATTAAGATGCATTATATTCCCAAATATTCTATATAGAGTCCACTCAGAAAGTATAACTCATTGAAATACTTATTTTAAATTGATTATAGATCTTGTATAATGCACGCATTGGAGTAACTATTCAGTCAAAGGCTTGCACATGCGTTCCCCCAGGTCCGACAATCAGCTTATATTTGACGGTTTTGAGACAGATTTTGAGAAATGGCTTGATGATGACAACCGGTGGGTTCGGTTGAGCCGGTTAATTGACTGGGGGGTTTTATCGGAAGCTTACAATCGACCCCTTTCAGGAGGAATGGGCCGTCCTGCGAAGGATGCGCGTCTTGTGATCGGGGCGGTGATCATCAAGCACAAGCTTTGCCTGAGCGATGAAGAAACCATTGAGCAGATCCGGGAGAACCCGTATCTCCAGTATTTTGTCGGCTTCAAGGCCTTTCACCGTAATCAGGCCTTTGCGCCCTCTCTGTTTGTTGATATCCGCCGGCGGATGGGCCCCGAGGTCTTTCGCTGTTTTGAACACAGCATTATCGCGCAGTTGTCAAAACGCCAAGCCTCCCCTGTCGTGGATTGTGATGATCTGCCGCCTTCTCCCCCGGCCACCGGTTCGGGAGGCGGAACGGATGAGGGTGCCGATGGCAATGATCGGCCGCCTTCTCCGCCGCCCGCCGGCAAGCTTATCCTTGATGCAACTGTGGCGGAACAGGCGATCCGTTATCCCACTGACCTGGGTTTGCTGAATGAGGCGCGGGAAATCAGCGAGCTGATTATTGATAAGCTGCATCCCCTCCTTGATCCCGTGGCGGGCCTGAAAAAGAAGGTACGCACATATCGCCGGAAGGCCCGGCAGGATTATCTGTCCCTCGTCAAACAACGCCGGCCCGGCGCCCGGAAGAGCCGTCAGGCCATCCGGCGGCAACTCCAGTATCTGAAACGCAATCTGGGCCATATAGAAAGCCTGCTGGATATGCTTGGGGGCAGGACAATCCCTCTATCCCACACTCTCCTGCGGCAGTATTGGATTATTCAGCATGTGTATCTTCAACAGAAACAAATGTTTGATAGCGGCATCAGGCGGTGTGATAACCGCATTGTCAGCATCCACCAGCCCCATGTGCGCCCGATCATCCGGGGCAAGCTCAATAAATCCGTTGAGTTTGGCGCCAAGCTGGGGGTCAGTTTGACGGGGGACGGGGTTGCCTGTGTTGATCATGTGAGTTGGGAGGCTTATAATGAGGGTCAGGATATGGCGCAACAGGTGGAAGCTTACAAAGACCGCCATGGTTATTATCCGGCAACAGTTCTGGCTGATCCGCTTTATGGCAGTCGGGACAACCGGAAACTCCTGAAGAGCAAGCGAATACGCTTTGCGGGGAAACCACTGGGGCGCCCGCCGAAAATGACCGACGCTGTCAAAGCACAGGATCGAAAGCAGCGGCGACAGGATTACCGTGAACGCATCCCCATCGAAGGCAAGTTTGGCCAGGGGAAAAATGGCTATGGGTTGAATTATATTCGGGCAAAGACCGCCAGAACCAGCGAAGCATGGATCAAAAGCATCTTCATGGTCATGAACCTGATGGTGCTGATCAGGCTTTTGTGCGCCAACCTCAGAAAGCCCCAAAACCGGTATAATATCGCTATCCTTATCACCAGATTAAGGAACATGATCCAGACAATTCTGTCACAAACACTTATAACCAGATATTATGCCCTATCGGGTTATACTTTCTGAGTGGGCTCTATATATGAGACTTTTTGTTGATCAAATGCACCGTCATAGATGAAATATCGAGCCAATATCTAAAGGATTTAGGCACTCGCATTTGAAACTATAAAACTCAACGCGGGGTAACGCGCAAAACTATGACCCGTGACTCTTGCGTATCAGAACATTACCTTACTCATTTAGAACAAGGGCAAGATAACATTACGGGAACAGAAACTGAGGAACTGGCTCGTGCAAAGCAGAAAGAGCATGCTGAAAAATGAGATGGTTAATATCCGCAGATCCTATTTTTTGCTTATCTTCCGGATACCCTAAAAATAAGTCATACCACCAACATTATCGAGGGCCAGAATATAAGCCTTTGTAAAATTATTAAACACCAAGGGTATTTCCCAATTGATGATGCCGCAATAAAGCATTCATATCAGTCCTTGAACAATGCTTCAAAAAAGTGGATTATGGCTACACAGCAATGGAAGGGCGCACTGAACCAGTTCGCAGTCTTGCTCGAAGTCAGCCTTCCTTCTTCAATGCTGTGAGGATGGAAGCTTGAACCGTTCAATTACACAGAAAACAGGACACTACCACATGAGCAATCGCCCCCTTTCTCAGATGAAAATTCTGGATTTCTCAACCTTATTGCCTGGGCCTTATGCGACCTTGTTGCTTGCGGATATGGGGGCGACGGTTCTGCGGGTGGAATCGCCTACGCGCCATGATTTGGTGAAAGTCATGCCGCCTATGGTCGACGCCAGTTCTGCAGCACACCACTACCTCAATCGTAACAAGCATTCCATCGCCCTCGATTTGAAGGACCCGGAGTCTATCGACATCGTGAAGGACTTGATACTTGAGTATGACATTGTCATTGAGCAGTTTCGCCCTGGTGTGATGGCCCGACTGGGGCTGGATTATGACAGCCTGAAGGCAGTGAACCCGCGTCTCATCTATTGTTCCATCACTGGTTACGGCCAGACCGGACCGTATAAAGACAGGGCAGGGCACGATATTAATTATCTGGCGATGGCCGGAGTTGGATCCTATACGGGGCGCAAGGCTACAGGACCACTGCCTCTTGGGGTGCAAGTGGCGGATATCGCGGGCGGCAGTCATCACGCGGTGACGGGCATTCTGGCTGCGGAGGTCCAGCGCCATACCGATGGCATAGGGCAATATATTGATATCAGTATGACAGATGCGGCCTTTGCCCTGAATGGCATGGCCGGCGCGGGGGCCGTTGGGTGCGGGGTTGATCCTGATTATGAAAGCCATTTCCTGAATGGCGCCAGCTTTTATGATTATTATGAAACGGCCGATGGCAAATATTTGTCAGTGGGCGCGCTGGAACCTGTCTTCATTGAAAACCTTGCTGAAGCCTTAGGGGAGCCCGCATTGCTTGGTTTGACGCAGTTGCATGATTGCGAGAGGCAGCAGCAGCTTAAGGCGCGAATTAAAGAGATTATTGCTTCTCGCAACTACAGAGAATGGTGTGCAGTATTTGCAGAGACAGATTGTTGTGTGGAGCCAGTCTTGGCTGTCTCTGAAGCAGCCCGTCACCCACATATGCTTGCCCGCAAGATGACACTCGACTATACCACAGACAATGGTAAAACGATAAAGCAGATGTCTTGTCCGATTAAATTTTCTGCCTCAGAGCAGACAGTACCGACGCCAGCCCCCGCCACAGGCAGGGACCAAACAACAATACTCAAGAGTTAAAGTATCCTGCAATGACTTCTGCAGACCATGATGCCGACGTTCGGTTATAATGGCAAGTATATTATTTTCTAGTTAATCAAAATCTGACAAGTGCCTTTCTACAGAACGAGGGTTCAGTTATCAAGAACTGATGTGGATTCTTTAATCTCTATAATCAAGTCTGAAATACCTGGTAATGCCGTACCGGGCACCAGAAAACAGGCGGTCGCCGATATTTGTGGTTTTATTCTTGGTGATCTGGCCCTACGTAAAGTTACAGGTGTGCAGAATATGTCTTCCTGTAGCAAGACCGTAGAGGTGAGTTTTTATGGAGCGTGACCTGAAATTTAAAGGGGCATCTGCAAAAATATTCACGTTACCCTACATAGTCAAGAAAGGATTATACTGGCTGCTATGTAGCTGACAACATAGCCGCCACTCAACTGCCATGCTGTTCCCCTTTAAGGCTTATGGGCCTAATGAGTAGTATTTGATATTGGTGGATTTTTGGCTCATCAATTATCAAAAGTGATGGTGTCTTGCCAAAGAATTAGCTGGATGGGAAACATTCTATAGTAATACCCCTGACCTTTCTATATCTGCAAGCAACGGCTTCACTCAGAATGTTCTGAGTATTCCTCTCTCATCCTTTTTCGCTTGATATTTTGCCATCCAAGGATCCACCAGCGCGTACCATCATAATAGGCCTGAATATTGGTAACGCCGAGGCTGATGGCCGGTGCTCCCTCTACCTCCCGGATCTCATAATCCGCCCACACATCGGCAAACTGACCCACCCAGTCAAATTTTATCGCTTTGACTTTTTCATGATATCCTATTGAAGCTGGAACCGGTTCTCGTTTTAACCAGTCACGGATAAAGCTGGTTCTGTAGCTGGTTTTATCCCCATCATGGATGATGTCGATGACATAAGCGTCCGGGACGACCAGATAGGCAAGGAGCCTGTTGTCCCGTACCTCCCCCTTTTCAACCGACGCCCACCTATGAAGGGCGTGTGTGATGGCTTCTATGTTCTCTACATCTTTCCGCCACAGTTGGTCGTCGGCAGAGGCACCATCAGAGTAAATCATTGTCATTCCCAGAATAATTCCAAGCATGAACATTTTTATTATTGGTGCCATAATTACCCCTCTCTTCTAAAAGCCCTTGATAGTTTGGGAAAACAACAATATTTCCTGATTGACCAAATACAGTCTGGCCAGCGCACCCAAAAAATGGTCATATAACTGGCATTCAAATGCAGTTGCCTTATTCCCTGACACTAGCTACTTTGAATAATAGAATATAACATTGTTTCCACGGATACAATGTTTTTTGAAGGTGGAAGATAAAAATGACTTTGGACCATGAAAAAAACTTTGGATTTCTCATTCAGGATGTTGCGAGATTAATGAAGTGTGCGTTTGATCGTCGCATTAAAGAACTTGGACTAACACGCTCCCAATGGTTCGCTATTGCATTTTTGCGCCGTTCAGATGGCTTGACCCAGCAACAATTGGCCGATCAAATGGATATAGAGCGCGCGCCACTGAGCAAGATACTCACACGCCTTGAAAAAACCGGCTGGATCAGAAAAGTTCCTGACGCTCACGACAAGAGGGCTAACAGAATATTTCTGTCTGAAGAAATCCAGGACATCCTACCGCAGCTACAGCATGAGGCGGAAGAACTCATCAATTACGCGTTAGGTGACCTGTCAGATGAGAGCCGCGAACAATTAATAAAAAATCTGCGCACTGCCAAGAACCGACTTCTCTCTGAAATCAACAATCCGCACAACACCTAGAGCATAATCAGACCTTATAGACTTATTTGACAGGGATTCTTTTGTTTATTTTACATTTACCTATTGAATTTAAGGATAGCCCGGCTACCCTATGTAATGGAATTATAACTGTTGCGAGATAGATAATGTCGGATGCCAAAAAAGTAAGCAAAAAAGATAATATGAGCATGAAAACACTGGAATTGGATCACCATTGGCATCTTGCTACCAATGAGCATGAAATTGCCATTACAGAGCTGGAGCATTCTCTCATTCGTTCTTATGAAGGTTTTACCAGATGGACGAGAGAATGTGTTGTTGCGTCTTCCGGCTTTAATATGAGCACCCATGAATGTGCCATTCTGAATATAATAGCCATGCATGACCGGCCCAAAAGTACAACAGAGATTACACGGCTACTAAATCGTGATGATAAATCAAATATTCAATATTCAATAGGTAAGTTGACCAGTTATAAGTTGGTGGAGAAAACATCAACGGATCACCGGCGCAAGGGGGTTCGCTATCGTACGACTATCGCTGGCAATAGGGTTGTGAAGCGTTATGTTTCCCTTCGAAAAGAATTGTTGATTGAATTGACAGAGACCATAAGGTCCATGGACGGTCAATTGGCGGCGGGAAGTAAAATACTTGACCTTATGTCAGGAATGTATGATCAGGCCGCCCGCATTGCAGCAATACACAGAACAACATTTGAGAAAGAGTGAATAGGAAGAGAAGCGCTGTATTAAAAGCGATATCCCATGAAATAAACAGATCCGTTGCAGGCACCATAGAATAATAGATCTCATGGTCCGCATACACGTAAAACACGGCCAGACTATTCTATCATCCGCAAAATACTTTACGGCATAAAACATCTTCTATATCCTAACAAATATTAAAACTAGGCCTGTCATTATACAGGCCTTTAGAAGGGGTATTATTTATGCCTGCGATGAAAGTAAGTTCCACAAAAGATATATCGAGGTTTCTCAAATCTGGCATATATATCGATAGCGATTCCACTGAAGTGCGTAACTTCACAACAGAGGCGCTGAATGGTCTGGCGGATAAGTCCGACACGTGCCGCGCGATCCAATTGTTCAATGTGGTGCGAGACAATATTCGTTATAACCCATATTCTTTAGGGTTTAACCCTGAACGGTACCGCGCCAGCAATATTATCAAACAGGACTCAGCATTCTGTGTCCCCAAGGCAATCTTGCTGACCGCCTGCCTGCGGGCAGCAGGCATCCCAGCTGCAGTCGGTTTTGCAGATGTTCGCAACCACATTAATTCCCCCAAGCTCACTGAACTTATGCAGACTGACCTGTTTATCTATCATGGATATGTCAAGCTATGGCTTGATGGCAAATCATATAAGGTGACACCAGCCTTTAACATGGAGCTTTGCAAACGGTTCGGCATCAAACCCCTTGTTTTTGATGGCCGGTCAGATGCGCTCTTCCATGAGTTCGACATCCGTGATCAACGCCACATGGAATATGTTAATGATAGGGGTGTGTTTGAGGATGCACCGATCGATGAAATTCTGAACGACTTCAAAAAAACCTACCCTCAGTTTGAAAAGCTACAGCAGAATGCAACGGAGGCTGGCACGGGCTATGACACGAAATTTTCGGCATCCTTCAGCGAATGAGTGAATAGCACAACTGAACTGTAGGCTATGAGGTGAACAATCATAAAATCATTGAATGATTGAACTACCCCAGGCTGATAAAGTACTTTTCATACATCATTGCAGACACGAGCATCTTTAGCAATCAAGTGACATAATATCGCCATGGATAATATCCTAATCCATTTCATCGAAGCTAATCCTTGAAACAAGCATTTTCCGCAAATGAATTTTCACAAGTACAGGATAGATCATTTATTCCATAATCGATTTATTTCTTATTTTTCCAATAACACCAATATGGCACCACGCGAGGTGCCATATTGGTGCCTGAAGGAAAAGAGTGTAGTTCCAGATAGTTGACTATGGATTGAGTCGGAATGGTGCCGGGTCGTAAAATATGGTGCCAAAAGTCATTTCTGCAACCTGTTAATCTCACTTGTCTTTCTAGGCGCACCGATGGTGCATATGGTGTGTCATGATTTTTCGCCGTCTGGCGGGCAATATGTGACTTTGTTTTGTTATTCTGGTACGATCGGCGAACCGTCCGCGCGCCCATAAAGACGGAGACAGATATGTCACAAAACACTCAAGGGCCAAGCTCACTTTTGGCCAAACTGAAAGCCCAACGCAAGAGCTTGGACGAACGCATTGCAGAAGCAGATCGCAAGCATGTACACGCGCTCGGTTTGCTGATCCGACAAGCGGGTCTTGAAGACCATAACAGCGCATTTTTGAAAGGCGTTTTGTTGGATGCGGCAAGGCTTCCGAAAGGGTCCGACCGTTACCGTGAACTGACGGCGGCGGGATCGAAATAATCAGACTTTTTTCAATCTCAACCATAAAAAAAGGGACGGCGTAAGCCGTCCCTTTTGTCTGGGAAAACGATCTTTTAAGATCAAGTTTTCGGGATGGGGCGAAAGACTTTTATGCCCATTTGTTTTGCTTTATCGGCAAGATTTTCTGTGATGCCGGAACCGGGAAAGACAATAACACCAGCGGGGTTTTCAGCCAGCATTTGGTCGTTGCGTTTGAACGGCGCGGCGCGGCTATGTTTCTTCCAGTCGGGCCGGAAAATCACGGTTGCAATCCCTCGCGCCTTTGCCCATTTGGCGGCTATAAGTTCCGCGCCTTTAGTGCCGCCGCCGTGGACTAAAATCATGTCGCTATGCTTGGCTTTTGTCTGATCCAGTACGTCCCATATTTTCTGATAATCCTGATAATCAACGCCACCAGTGAAGGCTATTAGAGTACCCTCTGGAATGAAGGCGCGTGTTTCGGCTCTTTGCTTTGCCTTGATATAATCACGGCTGTCAATCATTGAGGCGGTCATGCTCTTGTGATTGATTTTTGAGCCGGACAAAGGACGCCACAAGCTGCCTGTTTTTGCTTCAAAAAGCTCCCCGCCATAATCGCGCATCAGTTCAAAACTTGCCCGTTGTTCAAGCAGGGTTTGCCCTTCTGTTATGAGGTCTTCCAATTCCACGGATTTTACTTCTGAGCCGTCCTGTTCGCGCTGGCTTCTCTGCTGTGCATTTTCATTCTGGTCAAGATCTTTCTGGATGCGTTCGACCTTCCTGTGAAAGCCATTTACAAAGCCCCATAAAATGCCTTGGGTGTCGTCTTCAAGGCGGGTGTCGGTGAACATTCCGAGCAATACGTCAAAGACATCTGACAGGCCGTTTTTGAGTGTGTCAGCATCGGGCAAGGGTCTATAATCCAGTTCATCGGAAAAGGATCTTTTTGCATAAATTGTCTGTTCAAAAAGCGTATGGGCGGTTTGTGTTTCTATTCCATTCTGTAACATAATCTATTCTCCTGTTATGGCGGTCTGTTGCCATGTGATTGTTTAATGATCGGCCTTACTTCCAAAGCCGCAGTCCCTTCCCCCACACACATTCCCCGGAAGGTGGGAGGGCGGAATAAGCGATCGTTACCCTGGCGGGAAAAGCGGTCTGCACCTTTAGGCCGCAACGCAGTGGAGGACCGGGCACATACCCGGTTGCGGACTGCGACCGCTGGGGTAAAAGGGAGTGTTTCTGTCCTCCCACCGTTCGTGAGAGAACCCCTGCGAAAGGGATCGTTACCCGCGAGGGACGAAACTCGTTTGCGAGGTTCGGTGGAGCTTAGGTTGGCGGAGCCGACCTTAGCAGAGTAGAGCCCGGTGACCGGCCCTACGGGTCGGGCATTCGCCCCGACTCCGTCGGAGCAGAAACTGGACTTTAACCGACCGATTTACTCCCTGCTTATGGTAGAATAATCCCCTCAATTCCTTTCAAACGGTCTGCCAGATATGTTTTGCCAAACTGCTTCAGATCATCATTAAAATCCTTGCTATGTGAGACAAAATTATAACTTGTTATACCCATAGTGCAGACCCGCTCCGCCAGTGTCACGGCAGCTTTTTCTCCGGCCTTGTCATTGTCCCCTGCGGTGATCAGAAGTTTGATATGTGATGGTGGAATGAAGGCCGCAAGATGGTTTGCACTCAATGCCGCTGCCATGGCAAGATCAGGTCGCACACACTTGAGAGACAGGATGGTTTCAACCCCCTCACCGACTACTAATATATCACGTGGGTAATCGAAGCGAACCGCATGTCCAAGCAGATGGCCAAGAGCTTTTTTAGGTGTGGCTATTGGAGCCAGTCCAGCACCCATACGGTCAATCCAAATCCGGTTAACGGCCATGAACTTGCCGTCATTATCATGGACTGCTGCCAGTAGTGCAGGATGGGCTGATCTGTTACCGTCATCATCCCGGTGATAGACGTTGGGGTGGAACCGTAATGCCGTCTGCGGTGGAACAACAATGCTTCTCCCAAAGAGATATTTTTCTGCAATAGTCCCGCCTATGGGTCGGGCCGCATTGAACAGGCGGCGAGCGGCGGTAACCACTTCACGGTCTGTACGAATGGCAGCAGATTTTTTGGGAACGGGTCTAAAATATTCTGGTCGCGGCAGTGCTAAAAATCTGTGGGCTTCCTCCATTGCCTCTCTCAGCATATTGTAGTTTCCCTGAAGATGAATGAGGTCCAGCAGATCACCGTGCTGCCCTGTTGCCGCATCTGCCCACTTACCAGCAGACTGAGGTCCGGACGACGCCCCTCTAAGGCGCACATACATGCTGCGGCCCTTTTCATTATGGATATTCCCTATGATCCAATAATTTCCTGCACGATGGCCATTAGAAAGATAATGCTGACATACCGCTTCAGCCTGTTGTCCGAGCAATATTGCTGTCTCGGAAGCCATTTTAATACTCTTGGACATGTGCCATCTCCTGTAAAAGTCCAGACACAAGGCCTGGACTTATGCTTGCTTGTTAATGATAATTATCTGAGGGCGGCCCCGAGATAATAAGTGCCGTCAGTCGTCATCCTCAATGCAGTAAAAGGTGTCGTCCGCATAAGGTTTTTCAGTCACGGCATAACCTAGCCGGTTCACAATATGCATGCCCTCTCCCACATAAATGGCGCCGTTATTTTCGGTAAAGGTCCAGATGTGGTTGATATCCTGCGCACAGACAAACGCCAATTCCACGCCGTATGTTTCAAACATCAGACCGTCCATGGAGGCATTGTCATCAAGATGGTTTTTCAGGGGCTTGAACTGTTCAACCCACTCATCAAAGGTAATCGTAATTGTCGGTGTCATGTGTCGTCTCCAATAAAAAAATACCAGACCCGAAGGCCTGGCGAGGTTGGGGGAGAATAAAGTTTCAGAAGGGGATCTCATCATCGAGATCAGTCCCTGCAGCACTGCCGTTCACATAAGCACCGGTTGTGGTATCTGTTGGTGTTTTATCTGTGGGTTCATCCTCATTGGCATCATCCACATCGTCTTTGTTGGCCGCAGCGCCAAGCATTGTCAGAACCCCGCGATAGGCCTGAAGGGTCACTTCTGTGGTGTAACGGTCTGTCCCGTCATCTGTGGTCCAATTACGGGTTTGCAACTGGCCTTCAAGATAGACCTGCGCGCCTTTCCTGAGATAGTCTCTGGCGATTTTAGCAAGGCCCTGATTGAAGATTACAACCCGGTGCCATTCGGTACGCTGGCGTTTCTCACCGGTTTGTTTATCGGTCCAGTTTTCTGAAGTGGCAACGCTCAAAGTTACAACGAGAGCACCGGTACTTGTTGTCCTGACGTCCGGGTCACTGCCCAGATGGCCGAGGATGGTTGCTTTGTTTAGACTTCCCATGATGAATTCCTTTCTCTATTTGGGTTAAAGTCACCCAAATAAAACGTCCCTTTCACTCTCCTTTAATATTTAGAAAACATTGGTTTCGTCGGCCGATTTTGCAAACTAAATTATGCCGCTGCTTCCTGCTCAGTCTTATTTTCAGTAACATCCCGCTCAAGGACAAACAGATATTCAGCGACTTTACCGGCCTGGCTTGCCGCCCGGAATATTGCCCTCTTGTCTTCTTTAAGGACGTCCAACCAACTGGCAAGGTAATCTGCATGACGAACAGTGGGGATAATGTTGAGGGCCGCACAGATAAAAGCAGACCCCATTTCTGCAACCAGCTCCTCACGGGCATAGGCTTTACTGCCAAATGTGCCTTTCTGATCCCGGTTCAACCGCGAGGGATGACCAACTTGATGAGAAAGTTCATGAAACAAGGTACGGTAATAATTTATCTGATCCGTGAAGGCTGGTTGGGGTGGTAATTGTATATAATCCAATAGAGGAGAATAAAATGCCCTGTCGCCCCCATGACGAATATCAGCGTCGCTTGCTGTGGCCAGTTTTTCCGCACGGGGTATGATTTCACGTTCGGGCAATGGCTGCGGATTAGCCATAAGATCATCCGGCAAACCGTCGCATTGATCTATATTAAATACGCGGTACCGTTTCAGGAATGGAATAGCTTGTGCTTCTCTGCCGTCCACCCTTGCCTGCTCACGTTCAGACTGAGGTGTGAAGCGGTCGGCATAGCAGACGGTCTGTCCATGCTCCCCCTTACGAACACTTCCGCCCAGAGCTTTAGCCTGTTTGAACGTCAGCCAGTTTTGCGAGGGAAATTCTCTGTCAAAGACAGCTCCCCACAGGATCAGAATATTGATACCGGAATAATTTCGCTGTGTGGACGCATTAACAGGAAGGCCAACTGCGCAAGCTGCGTGGCTTGAATCCCAAGGCTGGACCCAGGGCAGTCGCCCCTGCTCCATTTCTGCGATGATTTTGTCTGTAATCTCCTGATATAGGTCTTTATGCTGATTATTTTTCGCCATCGAACTTCTCCGCGATGGCCGGGAAAAGTCTCTCTCTTCCCTGTTAAACCATCACGAAGAAATCACGGCTCTTTACTCTTCTATCTTTTGAGGTTTTGTGGGTTCAAAAATATGGGGGATGGTCACTATCTGCTATGGCAAGCATGATAAACAAGAAATCTCATTACCACCTAACTTACAGTACAAGACATCATTGTCCTCCATTACATATAAATGTGATATGGAAATACTGGATTAACTAAGGCCCAATTCATTTGCCGCCGCTTCGAGATGTTCTCGTATAAAAGTGATCTCGCCGTGAAGCCGTGCTGCTTCCGCATAGACCTTGATGGGGAAATCAGCCGTAAAATACATGTCCCGCTCAATACCAAGTCCCAACGGCCCCCGGACAGCTTGAATTTCACTCAATGAAACCAGACCCATCTCAGGAAAACCAAATCCCAAATCACAGAGGCCAAATAAATGATCAGGATAATCTGGGTTCCTACAAGTGATCAACCATGTTGCCGCGCCGCAGGGGTTGAAAAGTTTAAGGGCTGGTTGACAGAGGCCTTCTTCATCCGGCCAGTTTTTGAGCAATTGCCGCTCTATGGCTTTGGTCAGGAGTTTCATGACACTTCCTTCCCGCCACCTATGAAATAACGGTTGTCCCAGATTTGTTTGGGGCCGTTCCATTCGTCATAAGTGGCTTGATCGCATTCACAGGCACTGAGAACTGTCTCGTAATATTTGCCTGTGTCAATTTTGGCATTTTCCCAATCACTGGAAAGATAGGCAAGTTCAAGCGGACCAAGAGCCCGCAGCATTTGAGTGGACATAATCATCCTCCTATTGATTAAAATCTTGAAAATTTGATTAGTCGGCACAGCCACAGTGAGGCACGGAAAAAATCTGTGTCTTCTTCGGCTAGCGGCTATAACTGATGTGGTTGAAAAAAAAGCCTATGCCGCCTCAACCTCAACGAGGTTGAAATAAAGACCTTTGGAAGTTTTATCAAAACCAGCCGGTTTGCGGGAAGCTAGACAACGAATAGACGCCTTACAGGGCTTGCCATGTGTGGTGGCAAAGGCTGTCACCCGCACTAACATGGCTTTTACACTGTCGGCTTCAAAACGTAATCCGGGATATACAATATCTGATCCGATTTCAAAGCTTGTGACAACATAGCCGCGTTCACATTTAGCCGGATACAGCGTGACATTATATTCAATGATCTTGCCCATGAGAGATCTCCTGTTTGGATGAAAATGATGAGATAATCCTCTCTTTTGAGTAATCATCTCACCCTTCATCCACCCCTCTTTCACTTTATTATGGGAGCAGGTCTCAGGGTTTATCCGCCAAAAGAAAAAAGCCGGTCATCATTAGCAAAGGGGCGCATTTCCGGATATCCAGATTTTACCGCATGCTAAAAGCATCTTTGCCTCCCGTTATATGAATGGCTTAGTGGCGAGGAAGCTCCCCGCCACCGCGTATGAGTGTCAACCATTCTCCTGCAGGAATGCTGGTAAAGTTTCGTCGATGGCATCGTCAAGAACATCCTGGCCATTTGTCAGAGACGTATCTGCATTGTCCGATGATGTATCGCCCACATGGATGACCTGGATATGATCTTTTAGAAAATCCTCCGATGCATTATCTTCGGGCGGGGTAGCTTCTGCTGACGTGGGAGACGTAACGTCTTCGTCAACAGGATCACCTTCAACCACATTTTCAGCAACAGTTTTGGAGGCTGATGTCATGATGTCATTATCACTCCCAGCCCCCTCAACAACTGTATAGGCCATAAAATCCGGCACCCAACGGCGGGCGGCTTCCTGAACCTGGGCGGGAAGGCCTGCGGATGTTTCACCTGAAAAAATCTGTTCCAATTTTGTCGACAGGACCGATTTCTTGTCCTTGCTATGGGATAATGCCCATTGTGCGCCAAGCACCTCGCTGGAGAGTGACAAGGCATGGGCTTTGGTGATCCTACCCCAGAAATTATCTGCGGTCGGCCGCCAATCATTGGCCAAGTCAATGCCAAGTTGAACCCCAACAACTTCAAGGACTGGGTCGACATGTTTGGTCAGGGCAAGCTGACCGTGTAGTCCCTGTGCAATACAATAGGTAAAAAGCCGCTGTTTCTCTTTAAGCGGTAAAGCACAGAATGTCTCAAATGCCGTATCTTCATTCAGCCATGAAAGATCAAATGTTTTATAAACCACCGCCCGCCGTTCATTGGCGGAAGTATCCTCAAGATCATCGCGGGAGCTGGTCTCCTCCGTCATTGTCAGGCTGAGAGCTAGGGGTTTTGACACGGCATAGTAATTTGTCCGAAATATTTTAAGGCACATGCTGAAGACCGCAAGATCAAACGTCAGGTCAAAATCATTCACCAAATAGGATTTTGTGATTTGAAGACGGTGAGCGGTCAGATCCACAACCAACTGTTTGCCCAGTTT
>TARA_R110002096_G_scaffold22170_1_pt1 | contig 14581 bp, 14 predicted proteins | sample TARA_R110002096 | Tara Oceans TARA_R110002096 (sample SAMEA4397295) | marine metagenome | biome: Polar Biome; feature: [DCM] deep chlorophyll maximum layer (ENVO:01000326); material: water (ENVO:00002006), including particulate matter (ENVO:01000060) such as... | depth 35 m | reverse complement strand
CAGCAAACGCGCAAGTTTCAAGTGATTATGCCGTCGTTGATGATGTGACAATCTATTATGCAATTTTGCCAGCCGAGATGTTGCGATCCTTTCCCTCAGGTTCGCAAGAGGCACGAATGCATGGCGGCGTGCCGCGTGGTAAACACGTCCATCACCTGCAGGTCGCCTTGTTTGACGCCACGACAGGAAATCGCATAACTGACGCAAACGTCACTGCCACCATTGCTGAAGTAGGCCTGGGTGGCGCTGATTATACTCTTGAACCGTTTAAGGTTGGCGACGCGCTCACCTACGGCGGTTACGCCGAATTTCAAAAAACATCGCTCTACAACATAGCGGTGCGGGTCATACTGCCCGAAGATGGACGGGTGATTGCAGAGACCTTTAAATATCGTCACCGGTGACACATTCAAAGCGTGCCAAATGGCTGCTTATTAAGAACAACTGAAAGGGTAGAATATGAACAAGCGCACAAAATATCTGGCCGTCTCGACGGCTCTCTTTAGCGGGTTACTGGTGCTGGGGTGGGTCACGCAAGGCACGGGTGTCGTCAAGGACGACCCTGAACGCAACATTGTAATCCCTGAGGAACTGACCAGCGAATTGCAGGTAAAGGCTTCCTATGACGGTGAAAAAATCTGGTTTCGCTACCGCTGGCCCGTAGATCGTCCCAGCATTTTCAATGACGTGCTGGTCTATCAGGACGGCGCGTGGGAAAAACGTGGCGGCGAGGCTTTGGGGCCAAATCCGGATTTCCTGACCGAAGACCGCGTGGCGATGATGATCGACGACGGCTCGGTGCCGCTATTCAGCCGCTATGGCGGATATATTACCATCGGCGACGGGCTGACAACCTTTACTGGCACGCCCGAGACCGACGAAGAGCGCACCAAATACCTGCCCTCAACCCGTACGGATCCCAATGATTTTGATACGGTGAAACCGGAAAGCGATTTGGAAACCCTGCGCACCGCGGGTCAGTTCATCGACTTGTGGCAGTGGCGCTCTAGCCGTTCCAACCCGATCGGGCTTGCTGACGATGGTTTTGTTGCCGAAGAACGTGGTGGCGATACAGGCACTGGCCCTTATACCACCAACTGGGACAAGGCCACAAAACTGCCGAAATACATGTTCAACCCCGAAGTGGCGGGCAGCACCGCGTTAGAAATTAACGCAGTGATTGCCGGTGATGTCGGTTTTAATGACACCTATTACCTAAGTGCCGAAACGGCGATTCCGTTCGATCCAAATTACGCTTGGGAAAATGGTGACACTATTCCGCGCCGCTATCTGCGCCCGACAGACGGGTCACGCGGTGACGTGGTTCAACCCAAAAAGGCGCGCTGGCGCAACGGATTTTGGGATGTGACGCTGGAACGCGACATGGATACTGGTAACCCACTGGATGATAAAATTTTCCGCGATGGCGGCAACTATGATCTGGCATTCTCGGTGTTTCGCAACGCCTCTACTATGCGGTGGCACTATGTAACGCTGCCGGTTTCGCTTGGGCTTGAACAGCCCGCGCAATTGGTCGCTGAACGTGTTGAACCAGGCACCGCGCCCAATTGGACCCAGCCCTGGACTGAGATCAAGACGTTTTACCCCGGTCAGGTAACTTGGGGTCGGTTAACCGATGCCCGTCAGCACCCCGGTGCTGATCGGATCGCGGCACGCGTGCCGGTGGCCTTTCGTCACAGCGAAGAACAGCTAGCACTTTATGGTGTGCAGATGGAATTTGCGACTGAAATAAAACGGCAATGGATATTGACCTTGATCGCCAGCCTGAGCCTGATTGTCGGGCTTGGTATAAATATCAATATGCTGATGCGCCGTCGGGAGGACGCGATATGACCCATCCCAACAATCCCCAAAATCCCGTCACACATGTCGGAAAGGACAATTACATGAAGCGCACCCAAATGATGCGGCACGGCCGCCAGATTGGCCTTGCGGCCGTGGCTCTGAGCCTTGTGGCGACCAGTGCGGCGCTGGCGCATAGTGAGGGCGGCGGTGTTGCTCTTGCCGTCGAGGGCGAGGCGGCGTTTTCGCTTAGCCCTGTCTATCACATCCTCGTGGCTCACTTTCCGGTCGCGCTCTGGATCACCGCCTATTTGTTTATCCTGATCCGCACCTTCTCGGACACCAAATTCGCGGTGCAGCTTCAAAAGGCGATTTGGCCTGTGGCCGCACTTGGCACGATTGCCGGCTTTGTTACCTATGGTTTGGGTCTTACGATCTATCAGTGGTCGGCCATCACTGAATCGCCACTGGGGCGTAACCATATTATGCTTGCCACCTGGACCCTGTCTTACTGGGCCGTGATGAGCATACTTGGCTATCGCTTCCGCCGGCATATGTTTGACGGAGCACAGCGCTGGATAACCTTCACCCTCGCAACAATCGGCGCGATTGTGATAACGATCACCGGCACGCTTGGCGGGTCGCTGACAGGTACGCCATCACTGGTAACCAAGAGCCTCAATTGGATCGGTTGGAACGTCTATAATACCTTCTATCTACCCACATGGATGTTAGGGGTGTTCTTTGCTGGTGCTGCGTTGCTGGTCGTCATTGGCATTGCCGGCTCAAAACGCGGTGCCTGAGCAGGTCGGCGATCCTCTCGTCGCACTGCCTGACTATCTAGAAAAAACTTACTGGTGGGCCTATCTCAGACCCACCAGTATTCGTATTTTTGACCATGGCGCTGTGGTTTCTGCCATCCTGTGGGGGCAATATCGCAAGTTGTCGAAAATGGCGCTGGGGCAGATTTCGCGCAGTGATCGTGTTTTGCAATTGGCTTGCGTTTACGGAGATCTATCGGCGCGGCTTGCACGGAAAGTCGGGGCGAAAGGTGCCCTTGATATCATCGATATAGCACCGATTCAGGTGGCCAATGCACGTCGCAAGATTGCCGATATGCCATGGGCCCGCGTGAGCGTTGCAGATGCCGCGCAGCCGCGTGCCACAGACTTCGACTGTGTGCTGACTTTCTTTTTGCTGCATGAATTGCCTGACCCGCTGAAACGCCGTGTCGTTGATGCCGCGCTGTCTGCGGTCGGCCCGCGTGGGAAAGCCGTGTTTGTCGATTATGCTCGTCCGGCGCGTTGGCACCCGATGCGGCCCGTGATTGCGGCGGTTTTTGCGCTGCTAGAGCCCTTTGCGCGGGCGATGTGGGAAACACCGATTGCCGAACTCGCATCGAACCCTCAGGATTTTTCATGGCAGCGCAAAACGCGCTTTGCTGGGCTTTATCAAATCGTCATCGCAGAGCGCTCTTAGACACCGCATCACCGGCCGGCGCCTGCCAACCGGCTTGCCTCTCGAAAAAATGTAATGTTACGCGAGTTCAGGCGTCTTTAGTATAACAGGGCGCTTATGCCCTTGCTCGAAAATAGTAAGGAGATCGCGATGAATACCAAAAGTTTGATTGCCGCTTTGGCCGTGGGTGCCATCGGTTTTGCCGGTGCTGCAATGGCGCATGAAATGGACACCGATGAAGACGGGCTTTATTCGTTGATCGAGATGCGCACAGAATATGCCGACCTGACCGAGGTGGATTACGCCGCACTTGATACCAATCAGGACGAAGCGGTTGATGCCCAAGAGCTGGCTGCAGCAATTGCGGATGGTCAGTTGGCACCAATGTAATAACCGGTGGCCTGACCCAGTCAGGGTCGGGCACAAACCTTTTATGTGCGGTCAGGTTGAGATACCTAATCGCGCATTTCTTAGCTTGCGAACGCGCTACTCGGCGTCAGGCTCTGCCGCTAGTTAGCCATGCACCGCCGACCCGATTTTAGCGTCATGCTGTCTGTGCAAAAGCATCAATCTTGTAATGAGTCCGGTTTAGTTGCGTCTTAATTATTACGACTTTGTAAAAATCATCGTGAGAGAAAGTGAGATACAGATGCAATGGGTTTCCGACAATTGGTTACTGGTCGTCTTGCCTGGTTGGCTGCTTGTGTATCTGATGATGCGGCGACACGGCCGTGGATATGAGCCCCACCATAACCACAATCATGATGATAAGCAGGGCAAAGCACAGCCAATGGTAAACAATGAAATTGATCCATCTGCTCAGTGCCTGAAACCCCCTGTAAAAAGCGCAATTGACGTGACAGATGACTGATAGCGCAACATCATATGATACAACCATCGTTGGCGCCGGCCCGTCGGGGCTGGCTTGCGGGATCGTTTTAGCGCGTGCAGGACGACGGGTGCTGGTGCGCGAATGGAAATCAGATGTCGGGCACCGCTTTCACGATGATTTTCAGGGGCTCGAAAACTGGACCCGCGATGATGATGTTCTTGACGAACTAAGCAGTGCAGGGATCACAGCCGATTTTGAACACCATGCCTTTATGAGCGGCACCGTTTTTGACCCATCTGGTCAAAGCTATCCTGTGCAAGGTAAGCGTCCGTTGTTTTATCTGCTGCGGCGTGGATCCGCCGAGGGCACGCTTGATCGTGCCTTGCTGGATCAGGCGATTGCGGCAGGCGTCGAAGTGCGGTTCAATGATCGTGTGCGCGAATTTACCGGTGCTGGCGTTCTGGCCGCTGGACCGCGTCAGGCAGGGGTCATCGCGGCCGGGCATTTGTTTGAGACAGATATGCCCGATGGGGCTTGGCTTGCGCTTGGACATGCCGTTGCGCCTGGTGGTTATGCTTATTTGCTGGTGCAGGGTGGTCGCGGCACGGTCGCTAGTTGCATGTTCACCGGATTTCGCGATCAGGCAAAACATGTGGCGGCCGCCGTCGAATTTTTTCGCACGCATGCTGGTCTAGAGATGCGGAACCCGCGTGCCTTTGGTGGCTACGGCAATATGCGCCTGCCGATCACGGCCATGCAGGGCGGGCATCCAGTTATTGGCGAACACGCCGGTTTTCAGGACGCGCTTGCGGGGTTCGGGATGCGCCATGCGATCCGTTCGGGCGTTTTGGCGGCGCAAAGTATTCTTGATACTGGCGATTACACCGCGCGTTGGCAGGCCGAGCTTGGCCCGTGGCTGAAAGCGGGCGTCGTGAACAGGTTGGTTTTCAATGCCGCAGGCGAGCCTGGGATGAAGTTGGCGATCGGGCGGTTGGCCCGCTCTAATGCTGACGAACTGTTGAAACGTGCCTATGGCCCATCGCCACTGAAACGGCTGTTGCTGCCAATTGCGCAGCGCCGGTATCGCGCGCCGTTGACCGACCCGAGTTGCAACCACATCGATTGCAATTGTGTCTGGTGTCAACACGGCGATCACGCTGAGTTATCAAAACGCAACACTGTATAGAAAAAGGAGAGAGACCATGCTGGTAAAAAACATTATGACACTGAACGTCATCACCGTCAGTAAATCGACCCCGGTCGAAGAAATAGCAAAACTTCTGCTGGAGCGTAACATAAGCGCGGTGCCTGTCGTGGATGACGCGGGCCGCGTATTGGGTTTGGTCAGCGAGGGTGATTTGATGCGACGGGTAGCTGACACAGCAAGGCCGCGGCGATCCTGGTGGTTGGAGCTGTTTTCGAATCCGCAAAGCGATGCTGCCAATTACATCAAATCCCATGGTCGGAACGCGGCAGATATTATGACAAAGGACGTCATCACTGTTGCTGAGGACACATCGGTCGGTGACGCGGCGCGTATACTTGAAACCGAACACATCAAAAGGGTGCCGGTGTTAAAGAGCGGCAAGTTAATCGGGATCGTCAGCCGCAGCAATTTATTGCAAACCATGGCATCGACGCCACCAGCCGTGGCGATGTTCGGCGTCGAGGACGGCGCGCTGCGCGACCTTATCTTTCAGGAATTGAGCAAGGTGCCCAGCTTCGAGATATCACTGGTCAATGTTATCGTGAAAGACGGTAAAACCAGCGTATGGGGCACCGTCAATACAGATTTGCAGCAAGAAGCCGCTCGACTGGCCGTCGAAGCTGTAGTCGGTGAAGGGAATGCTGACATGCAAATAAGCCTGATGCCCGTGCAGAGCTATGGATACGGCATTTGATCTGCTGACTTCGCTTGAAATAAATATATTTTGTAGGAGCTTTTATGACCAATCTTGAAAATACCAACTTCGTTTCGACCCCGTACCAGCGCAAACCAGTCGTGTCTTTGTGGATATTAGAACGTGGGCTGACGTCATTGATCCGCCGTGGCACGCTCCATTTGAATTTACCGGATGGGATCACGCGACGTTTTGGCGAAGGCGCGCCCGTCGTCTCTGCTACTATACACGATTGGCGAACCCTGCGGCGCATTGCACTGAATGCTGACCTTGCGCTGGGCGAGGCATGGACTGACGGCACGCTGACAGTCGAGCAAGGTGATATCTACGGCCTTCTCGATCTGTGCATGTCCAACGTGGGTCTTGGATCCGGGTACTGGTTGCGCCGCTTACAAATTCGTATGCGGCGGCTCATTCGCCCGCTTTTGATGCACAATCCGATGGGCAAGGCACAAAGGAATGTTGCACATCACTATGATCTTAGCGATGCGCTTTATGACCTATTCCTTGATCCAGAGCGGCAATACTCTTGCGCCTACTTTGCGACGCCCGAGGATACCCTCGAAGAGGCGCAATTAAATAAAATGCGCCATATTGCAAACAAGCTGCGGCTTAAGTCGGGTCAAAAATTGCTCGATATCGGATCCGGCTGGGGCGGCTTGGGGTTGTTTATGGCGCGAAAGGCTGGTGTTGACGTCACCGGTGTAACGCTATCGGTCGAACAGCAAAAATACGCCACGGCACGCGCCGAACGCGAGGGGATGTCACAACAAGCACGCTTTATGCTGCGCGACTACCGCCAAATTAACGACCAGTTTGACCGAATCGTATCAGTGGGTATGTTCGAGCATGTTGGTGCGGGGCATTATTCTGAATATTTCAACAAGGTCTCAGGGCTGCTTAAACAAGACGGTGTTGCGATGATCCACACGATTGGCAGCGTCACGCAACCCGGCGTACCTAACCCGTGGATTAGCAAGTATATTTTCCCCGGCGGTTATATTCCCTCGCTGTCGGAAATTCAGCCGGCGATCGAAAAAAGTGGGTTGGTGGTGACCGATATCGAGGTGCTGCGCTTGCACTATGCCGAAACTTTGAAAGCCTGGCGCCTGCGCTTTATGGCGCGACGCAGCGAGGTCGTTGACATGTATGATGAAGATTTCTGCCGGATGTGGGAATTCTACCTTGCTGTTTGCGAAGCCGCTTTTCGACATACGGGTCTTGTGGTGTTCCAAATCCAGCTTGGGCACCGTGTCGATACCGTGCCACTCACACGCGATTATCTTGTCGCGCCCGATGCCGAATAGAACATTCACTGGTGACGATATTGCGAGTTTTGCATCGTATATTTTTGAACTGCGATCAAGGTTGAAGACGTTGTAATTTCTTTCGTTTGGGTTGCGGATTTTGTGCTCTCTTAGGTGTGACAATAAAGTGCTTTACCTTCTACGCTGTGGAAATGATTATTGAGGGTAGATAAAATGGGATAAAATGAAATGAAATACGTCAAAATAATCGTCGCAACAGCAGCCGTGGTTGCCCTTGGATATGTCATGTGGCCGGATAACAAAGCACCAACTTCGCAGGGGCAATCAACACCCGCAAGTGGCGCGGCATTGGCCTCTATCGTTTTGCCAGAGACGTTTTCGGCGAATGCCTTGATCGGTCAAAATGTGTTTAATGGAAAATGTTCTGTCTGCCACGCGGCAAATGGTGTGGGCCAACAAGGTGTTGCGCCACCGCTGATCAATAAAATTTACGAACCGAACCATCACGGTGACGAAGCGTTCCAACGTGCCGCCGCCTTGGGTGTGCAATCACACCACTGGACGTTTGGGAACATGCCTCCAATTGAAAACGTGACCCGTGGAGATGTGAAAATGATCCTTGCGTATATTCGTGAAATTCAACGCGCGAACGGCATCAATTAATGCGAACTGCAACGGTACTAGATTAAGGAAAAAATCAATGAAAACAATTGTTTTGGCGGTATCTTTCGCGCTTTGGTCTGGTGTTGCAATGGCGCATTCGCCCTTGAAATTGACGTCGCCGATCAACGGCGCCGTCGTGACCACCACGCCGGATATGATAGATATGGCCTTTGGGCAAGGTGTCCGCCTGTCCAAAGTGACGATGACGCATTTAGACCATCCCAGTGTCCAACTTGACCTGTCCAAAGCCACAGGGCTTGCCAAAGATATCAGCGTTCCAGTGCAAAAAATGGGTGCTGGAACCTATCTTTTCGAGTGGATTGGCATGGGCGAAGATGGCCATAAAGTCACCGGTGATTTTTCTTTTTTGGTTGAGTAGGGATGCCTGAGAAATGGACGTTTGCAGGAGCTGTGACCAAACCACTGTTACCAACGTTAACAACAACACCATGAGGGTCTTTATGAGACGTCGTCAATTCCTTGGGGCAGTTATGTCCAGCACGATTTTACCGAAATTTGCATTTGGCGCGACGCCACCGTTCCGCCTGACGGCGGAACCCGTGCAAGTACAGCTGTTGCCCAGCGATAGTGCGGCAACAAGTATGTTTGGCTTTAACGGCTCGATGCCAGGGCCAGAGTTGCGGTTGCGCCAAGGTGAGCGTTTGAAAATCGATTTTCAAAATAATTTAACACAGGGTTCATCGGTGCATTGGCACGGATTGCGCATTGAAAATGCGATGGATGGGGTGCCTGGACTGACCCAAGAAGTGGTTAATGCAGGGGACAGCTTTCAGTATGATATGGCGCCACCCGATGCGGGCACATTTTGGTATCATTCGCACAACGTCTCGCAAGAGCAGGTGGCCAAGGGGTTGGTCGGCGCGTTGATTGTTGACGAGATAAATCCACCCGATGTTGATCATGATGTGACAGTGCTTATCGCCGATTGGCGGTTGCTGGATGGTGGCGCATTTGACGAGGAATTTGGTGACTTGATGTCATTGAGCCATGGTGGGCGGATGGGAAATTATGCGCGTACGTTCATGTCACAAGAAACGGTTAAAAAGGGCGACCGCATTCGATTGCGATTAATTAACGCTGCAGCGGATCGTATTTTTCCACTTGTCTTGACCGGCGCGATTGGCAAAATTGTAGCCCTTGACGGTATGCCGCTGAGCGAACCACGGGCATTTGATAATATTTCCTTGGCACCGGCACAAAGGGCGGATTTGATCGTTGATGCTGTTCAAGATATTGAGATTGGCATGCTGACACGCGGGCCGACATTCCCGTTAGGTAAATTGACCATCGAAGGCGAGAATACAACCCGTATAGCAAGCCCCATTCCACTGCTTCCTAAAAACAATGTGGCGACGCCTGCCCAACCCAGTCAGAATTTGACGTTGACGATGATGGGCGGTGCGATGGGCAATCGCCACGGTGGGTCGGACATTTGGGCGTTCAATGATATTTCAGGATTGCCAACCGAACCCTTTGGGTCATTTTCACGTGGCGAAACGGCACGCATTTCGTTGGTCAATGATACCGCATTCCCACATGGTATTCACCTACATGGGCATCATTTTAACGAGGTCAACGATGATGGATCATTGGGCGACTTACGCGACACAGCATTAGTCGATGCAGGCAAAACCACAGATATTTTGTGCGTCTTTGACAATCCAGGAAAATGGTTGTTTCATTGCCACATGTTAAGCCACCAAGCAGCAGGAATGAAAACATGGATCAATGTCGCATGAAGTGGGCGGTTATAGCGTTAACGTTCAGCGCCTTGCCCGCGATGGCGGATCACGAACTGACAGACCGTGATATAGTTGCGGGAAAAAAACAGTATGCGACCAGTTGCGCTGTGTGTCACGGTACCAACCTTGAGGGTCAACCAAATTGGCGGATCATGGATGAAGAGGGTATTTTGCCCCCACCGCCACACGATCAATCAGGCCACACATGGCATCACGATAGCCAGCTGTTGTTTGATTATACGAAATTGGGCGGTGCAGGTGCGATGGCGGCGCTGGGGCTGGCGGATTTCAAAAGCGGCATGCCCGCATTTGCAGATCAGATTTCCGACGACGAAATTTGGAACATATTGGCGTTCATAAAATCAACATGGCCTGAACAAAGCCAAGCAGTGCAATCTAGCCGTGATCCAGAACACTAACAGAAAATCATAATCTGATGCTGACTTAGGTACTTGGTCCATGTGATTTTAGGGTTTTGTACCATAGCGCGCTGTTCTCGGGCTGGCTCTGTGGGTGATTTGGTTTCTGATTTAATTGGTTTTGCCGACGCGATATTGGGTCACTTTGATCCAGAAATTAAAGGCGCTGGCATAATCCCGACGCTTGGGGCATTCTTGCTATATATCGAAAAGTTGAAATACAACATCACTGCGTTGTTGGCTGTTTCGTTTGTCAAAACACGCCAACCCGCTTGGGTCGTTCACGGAGAATATTTATGTCAGATCAAGAAAAAGAAACCGCACTTAAAAAAGCATCGGATAAACAGGCGGCGTTGGATTATCACGAGTATCCAAATCCAGGAAAGTTGGAAATTCGCGCGACAAAACCAATGGCAACAGGGCGTGATCTGAGCCTTGCGTATTCACCGGGTGTGGCGGACGCCTGTTTGGAAATCGAAGCAAATCCAGCAGATGCGCGGCGGTATACGGCCAAGGGAAATTTGGTTGCGGTGATTTCAAATGGAACGGCTGTTTTGGGTCTGGGTGATATTGGTGCGCAGGCGTCAAAACCCGTGATGGAAGGTAAGGCGGTTCTGTTTAAGAAATTCGCGGGGGTTGATTGTTTTGACATCGAAGTGAACGAAACGGACCCTGAAAAACTGGCAGATTTGGTGTGCAAGTTGGAACCAACCTTTGGTGCGATCAACCTAGAGGACATCAAAGCGCCCGATTGTTTTATTGTCGAGCGCATTTGCCGTGAACGCATGGGCATTCCCGTGTTTCACGATGATCAACATGGTACGGCGATTGTGGCGGCGGCGGCGGCGACCAATGCCTTGCGGGTGGCCAACAAAACGTTTGAGGACATTAAAATTGTCGCGCTGGGCGCGGGTGCGGCGGGTATTGCCTGTTTGAAAATGATGATGGTGATGGGTGCCAAAAAAGAAAACATCACCATGCTGGACAGCAAGGGAGTTGTGCACACACAACGCAATGATTTGAACACCGAAAAGCAAGAGTTCGCACGCGATACTGAAATGCGCACCGTGATGGAAGCAATGGGCGGGGCAGATTTGTTTTTGGGTGTGTCAGGCCCGGGATTATTGACGCAAGAAATGGTCAAGGAAATGGCGCCCGCACCGATCATTTTTGCACTGGCCAATCCAACACCCGAAATCATGCCCGAAGAAGCGCGCAAAGCATCCCACGATGCATTGATTGCCACCGGGCGTTCTGATTATCCAAACCAAGTGAACAATGTGCTGTGTTTCCCGTTCATTTTTCGCGGTGCGTTGGATGTTGGGGCGACGGATATTAATGACGCGATGAAAGTTGCCTGTGTCGACGCGATTGCGGGTTTGGCACGCGAAACCGCCAGCGCGGAATTGGGCGCGGCGTACCAAGGCGAACGTTTATCCTTTGGCCCCGAATACCTGATTCCAAAACCGTTCGATCCACGCCTGTTGCCAACTATTGCCGTGGCCGTGGCCAAGGCCGCAATGGACAGTGGCGTTGCCACGCAGGAGGTTGATCTTGAGGAATATTATGCGCTTTTAAAATCTCAAGTATTGCGATCGTCATTGATCATGCGTTCGGTTATCGAAGCCTCTAAGGTTGAAAAACGCCGCATTGTTTTTGCCGAAGGCGAAGAGTTGCGCGTGTTGCGTGCCGTGCAGGCAATGAGCGAAGAATTAAGCGAAACAGCCATTTTGATCGGCCGTCCTGACGTCATCGCCAGCCGTATTGAACGCGAAGGTTTGACCATCAGCGAGGGTCAGCATTTCGAGATCGTTAATCCCCAAAACGATACAAGGTATCGCGATTATTGGCAGAGCTATTTCGACGTGATGTCACGCAAGGGTGTCACACCCGATTTGGCCAAGGCGATTTTGCGCACCAATTCGACGGCGATTGCCGCCACCATGGTGCATCGCGGTGAGGCAGACAGCATGGTTTGCGGCACGTTGGGACAATACCATTGGCACTTGAATTACATCACCCAAATGTTGGCCAATGACGATTTGAAACCTGCGGGTGCCATGTCGTTGCTGCTTGTGGAACGCGGACCGTTGTTTGTGGCCGACACGCATGTGAATATTGAACCCACGGGACAGCAATTGGCCAACACCATGATTGCCGCCGCGCGCCATGTGCGCCGTTTTGGGGTCGAGCCGAAATTGGCCCTGTGTTCAGGGTCACAGTTTGGTAATTTGGAATCCCGTTCGGGCCGCGTTGCCCGCGAAGCATTGGCGATTTTGGACGCGCAGGGACTTGATTTTGAATACGAGGGCGAAATGAATACGGACGCCGCGTTGGATTCTGAATTACGCGCGCGTTTGATGCCCGAAAACCGTTTAACCGGGGCGGCGAATGTTTTGATTTATACCAATACGGATGCGGCAGGCGCTGCGCGTAACTTGTTGAAAACAGTCGGGGATGGCATTGAAGTTGGCCCAATCCTGATGGGGATGGGCAACCGAGCACACATCGTGACGCCCGGTGTTACGGTGCGCGGATTGCTGAACATCGCGGCCTTGGCGGGCACACCTGTGTCGAGTTACGGCTAGCGAGAGTTACTCCTGTTTTAGGTCCCGCGATTGGGGCGATAGTCACCGATGAAATGTAGAAAGCTGAATGTTTTTGCCAGATCAACCATTTTTGAAGCATTCCCTTCAATCTTGTATTTGACATCTAGCTGTTTGAGGATCGCGTCGTAAACTTGGTTATAGTAATGGTTTACCATACGGGGATTAATGCCAAATTTTTCGGCCGTTAGGGGTAATGAATAACGCGGCCGTGCGATCAAATCGCGCAGTAAAAACAATTGTGTGGGGTTTAAGCCGATCATTAACTGCAAGCATTTTTCGCAACTCACTTCGTCAATGACACCCCAACGTTGTGCCCAGATGAAATAGAACGGGATCGACAGATATTCGACTTCGTCCTTGGTCAGGGTTTGTGGAAATGAGGTTTCGATTGATTTAAAGTAGGTGAATTGCAGACGCAGATCGGTTTGAAATGGAATTTCATACGCGATGCTGACGGTGTGCAATAACCCCAACTGTTCGTAATAGTTTTGATACATTGGTTGATCGCGCCACGCATCCAATGTGTGAAAATCAGTGTTGAAAATACCGGTGCCGATATTGCGCATGATGGTTGGGCGAATGATGTCCAAATGTTGCACACTTCGATAGACATCCAATTCGTTGCCACGCATGTTTAAAAACACCTCGTTACGGGCCCCCGCGATCATTTGATTGCTGTCCATTTGACAATAAATCACAGAAAATGCATCTGCGTCAAAATCGGGAATATGGCGGCGCATCCAGGTGGTTTGAAACGAAGCGAATTCGCTGTCTGTCCTCTCGCGGCTGGCCGCCAGCAATGTAGAGCCTAACTTTGTTTCGGCATACGGAGAGCTGGCCTTGGAGAAGGATCTGACGGTTGCGAGCTTAGATTTTACATGATTCATAATGGTCAATTATGACAAATATACAATGAAATCAAGCTGGTTTCATAAAACTGTCTAAAAGTACTGTATATTTAACGATTAAAGCAACTTGAATTCCGTGCTATAATTTTACATATTCCCCGAGAGTCATAGCGACGTAATTTATCGCGACATTGAAATTTACACTGTGCGCTGCACGTTTAAAGAAAAAAGGTTAGTTTAGATGCCAGGTATTATAATTCCATCCGCCGCAGGAACCACCAATCAAACAGTAACTGGTGACAATGGAAATTCTACAAACGTACAATTAATTCAAGGGGGCGGTACGACAAGTGGGAATGGCGTTTCATGGAGTGGGTCTAATTTCGACAGCTCATCACCAGCATTTTCAGCCAACTTTACCGATGCTGTTACGAACGTTGGATTTATACTCAGGGATATCGATCAAAGCAGTTGGGACGACCAAATTCGCGTTGTTGCCAACGGACCAGCTGGCAGTGTTCCAATTACCTTCGTTACAAATGGTACGGGCCACCTAGTTGAATTGGATGGTTCGGGTGGTGTTTTACAAATTGAAGGTGGGAATAACGCAGGCGATAATGGTTCGACGATTACCGTTAACATTGCGGGCCCTGTAACCAGTATTCAAATCTTCTACGAAGATGGTAACTCGGCATCAAATGACCCAGGTATTATTCAGTTCCGGGATTTGACGTTCAGCGATGTGGTGAACAGAGACCCTGTCGCCGCTGATGATGCGGTAACGATCGACGAAGATACCACAGCCGTGATTGATGTTTTAAACAATGATTCAGATTATAACGGCGATCCATTGACAGTGACGGCGGCAAGCACCGCCGACGGAACTGTGAGCGTAAATTCTGATGGCACGCTGAACTTTACGCCCACATCTGATTTTGATGGCACCGCCACGATCACCTATACGATCTCTGATGGCCAAGGCGGTACGGATACGGCAACTGTATTAGTGGATGTGAC
>TARA_R110002096_G_scaffold97694_17_pt1 | contig 14595 bp, 11 predicted proteins | sample TARA_R110002096 | Tara Oceans TARA_R110002096 (sample SAMEA4397295) | marine metagenome | biome: Polar Biome; feature: [DCM] deep chlorophyll maximum layer (ENVO:01000326); material: water (ENVO:00002006), including particulate matter (ENVO:01000060) such as... | depth 35 m | reverse complement strand
ACGAAGAAGTAGCTCGTAATGCAGCAGCTAGAAGCGCTAAACTTCGAATTGCTGAAAAAGTAGATGGAGGTAAAAAATGATCGTTCAATCACCACTTCGTAAGCGTGAAACTCGACCTAACCTTCGTAGAGTTCATAAGCCAAATGTAGAGTCCCCAACTCCATCCCATACAAGCAAAAGAACCGCTACTAAAGTAAAATCAAGTTCTGTAAAAAGCAGAATCCAAGACATCAAACCTTGGAAAGTAATTTTGGCATCTGTAATAGCTGGCGTGTTCGGATTCATGTATTTGACACACGTTTTTGCTACACAGAGCCTCTTAGAAGAAGTTCAAATTCTGGAAGTAGAGTTCAACAAAGCGCGAAGTAAACATGATGCTTTAAAATTACAGTACGACAAAATGGTTGGGCCAGCAGATATTTACAGAAATGCTGAACAAGCAGGCTTTGTAAATGGTGGACCAGCAGATAAAGTAATAACTATAAAAGATTAATGACGGATAGAACAGCCATATTGAGCCGTATGTTTCTTGTGTTTGGGCTACTTTTGCTCATTCCTTGTGTACTTGCGTTTCAGCTTTTCAGGATAAATTACCTGAATGGTGATGAGCTGCGTACGCTTTGGAGTCAACAAGCGATAGATTCTATTCCAATACCTGCTCAGCGCGGTAATATTTATGATGTGAACGGCACTTTGTTAGCTACAAACGCTGCCAACTACCAAATTGCGCTCGATCCAAAAATTGACGGGCTTTCTAAAGCTCAGATTAACGAGCTTACTAAAACTCTTGCTACTGTAACAAAGCAGCCACTATCAGATTTTAACAACAAAATTAAAAGTGCGCCTTCTCGCTCTAGATATATCATCCTAGCAAAAAACCTTTCGCCTGTTGCTCGAGATGTTATCAAAAATTTGAATATTAAGGGTGTAATAATTGAAGAGAGTTTCCGTAGAAAATATACTTTTGGCAGTTTAGCAGCTCACACCTTAGGCTTTGTAAACTATAACACTGATGGTAGAATCGGGCTTGAAGCTTATTACAACGACGAGCTAAAAGGTGCTGATGGCCTACAACAAGTGAGACGCGATCCTAGAAATAGAATTTCAGCCTATGTGGGCGCTCCCAAAAAACTTCCAGAAAATGGAAATTCGCTTCACACTACTATCGATTCTTATATCCAAGCCATCCTAGAAGATGAATTAAAAAATGGAGTTGAGAAAACATCCTCACTGTATGGAACAGGAATAATTATTGACCCTAGGACAGGCGCTATTAAAGCGATGGCTAATTACCCAACTTATGATCCTAATTTCCCAGGAAATGATGAAGATATAAATCGTAGAAATTTTGCTATTTCTGATATGGTTGAGCCTGGCTCAACGTTCAAGTTAATAACTGCTATTGCTGCCGTTGAGCAAAATGTAGTAGATTTTAATGAGATTTTTGAAACGCCAGCTAATGGTGAGGTTCAAATTCATGGCCTCACATTACGAGATCATGATCCACTCGGAAACATCAACTTCCAGCAGGTTATACAGAAGTCTTCAAATGTGGCAACTGCTGAAATTGCGATGCGTTTAAAGCCTAAAGTATTCTATCAATATGTTAGAAATCTTGGGTTTGGTTCCGAAACACAGATTGATTTATCTGGAGAAGTAGCTGGTTCTTTAAAAAAGCCCTACGACTGGAGTTTAGTTAGTTTACCGTGGATGTCGCATGGTTATGAGGTTCTTGCAACACCGCTTCAAGTAGCTCAAGCCTATTCAGCTTTTGCGAATAAGGGCATTATGATGCGCCCTTACGTTGTAGATTATATTGAGAATGAAAATGGAGAAGTAATTCTTAGAAACGAGCCTACAGAAATTAGAAGAGTTGCCAAAGAAAGTACGTTAAAGAAATTACTACCTGTTTTTGAAAGTGTAGTTAGTGATTCTGGAACTGGAGACGCTGCTCAGATTAACGGACTCAGAATTGCGGGTAAAACAGGAACCGCTAAGAAAGTTGTTGACGGCCGCTATACCAATAGATATTTAGCTTCATTTATAGGGTTTTTCCCCGTTGATGACCCCAAATATGTTTGCTTAATCATGCTTAACGAGCCAAAGACAAGTGGATACGGTGGCGTAGTTGCCGCGCCAATTTTTAGAGAAACTACTAAGAGAATTGCCGGTTTAGATAATGATATTCAACGCAATTTGACTCAAGCGGAACAAGATGCTGAAGAGGTTGTTCGTGTACCGAGTTTAGTCGGTTTAGAAAAAAATCAATCCGAATACCTATTGGGCGAACTCGATATCCCATTTAAATTTAAAGGAAAAACTGGCTCTATAGTTAGTCAAAGTATTGAAGCTGGAAACCCCATTGAGGCTGGACATAAAATTATTCTCACCCTTTCTGAAACCTATGTTCCCGCTGATAGTGCAAGCACAAATAAAGGGATTGTAATAGTTCCTGAGTTACGTGGAATGAATATGCGAGCTGCCAATAATTTACTTGGTGAACTTGGCTTTAATACCAAAATGATTGGCTCTGGAACCGTTTATGCTCAATTTCCTCTCAAGGGAGAAAAAATGCGCTTAAACAGCACTATAACTTTACGTGGTAAAGCGAAATCACTAGAATTTGTATCTCAATCGGATAAAAGATAATTGACTATTAAAGAACTCATAGAGCTGGTTAATCCACTTGATGTCTCCCGTACAAAACCGGAGGGTGAAATTGGTCCGCTTGTCCAAAATTCTCGACAAGTAACCGATGGAGCAGTTTTTATTGCTATTAGAGGCACTGAAGTAGACGGACATCTCTTTTTGGAAGATGCTATTCATAGAGGAGCAAAAGTTTTAATTTGTGAAGAGTCTTTCTACACAGATGCGCCTGGAGTTTGTGTGATAGAAGTTGAAAACACTAGATCACTCATTGGCCCACTATCTCAACAATTTGAAGGAAATCCTGCTAAGGAATTAACTGTAATTGGTATTACAGGAACGAATGGCAAAACCACTACCGCTACACTTGTATATCAAATACTAACCGCTGTTGGTAGAAAAGCATCTCTTTTAGGAACCGTTTCTAAAGTTATTAATGATGAAGTATTAGAAAGTAAACTCACCACTTCAGATCCAATTGAACTAGCCGCTGATATGCGAGCTATGGTTGATGCAGGCTCTGAGTACTTAGTAATGGAAGTCTCTTCACATGCATTGCACCAGCAGCGCGTTGGAGGAATTGATTTCTCTGTAGCTGCATTCACAAACTTGAGTCACGATCATCTAGATTATCACGAAACATTAGAAGAATACGCTAATGCCAAAAAATTGCTTTTCGATGGACTTTCTGAATCTACAACTGCCGTAGTAAATACTGATGATGCTTTTGGGAGACATATGCTATGCGATACCAAAGCTAAAGCAATGCCTTTTGGGTTTAATAATAGTAATGCGTCTATCATCTCCAGTTCACAAAATGGTTTGGTGATTTCTATTAATGGAACCGAAATAAGAACGCCACTTATTGGAACTTTCAACGCATACAATGTAGCTCAAGCTTTTCTGATAGCTTCTGCACTTGGAATAGCTGAAAAAGATATTACATCCGCTTTAAACAGCTCTATAGGTGCTGCAGGTAGAATGGAAAGCATTGATGTAGATTTTGATGCACCAAAAGTAATTGTGGATTACGCTCACACTCCCGATGCTCTTGAGAATGTACTTAAAACACTAAAAGAACTTAAAAACCAGAACCAACAATTGTATGTAGTATTTGGTGCTGGTGGAGATAGAGATACAACTAAGCGCCCTGAAATGGCTGAAGTATGTGAACGTATAGCCGATGAAATTATAGTTACTAGCGATAATCCTAGAAGAGAAAATCCAGATTTAATAATAGCAGATATTCTTCAAGGCTTTACAAAAACAGATAACGTATCAAGTATCACGCTTCGAGAAGAAGCTATTAACACCGCAATTAAAAGAGCTTCGAATAACGACATTGTTCTCATTGCAGGAAAAGGTCATGAGGATTATCAAGAGATTGATGGAATTCGACATCCTTTCGACGATTGTGTAATAGCTAGAAAAGCACTTCACCTCAAAAATGAAGGAGGATTCTGATGCTATACGAATTGTTTTATTGGCTAGACCAAACCTATGATGTTCCTGGTACAGGAGCTTTTGCATATATCTCAACAAGAACAGGTTTAGCTGCTGTTACTTCTTTGCTAATAAGTTTAATTATTGGCCATCGAATTATTAAGTGGCTAAGTAGCATGCAACTTAAAGAAGTTATAAGAGATGATGTTGGCTTAGATCATCAATCCAAAGCGGGAACACCTTCAATGGGTGGTGTCATCATTATACTTGCAGTGCTTATCCCTGCTGTTCTTTTTATGAAGATGGATAGTGTTTATGCGCTATTAATCGTTTTTGTGACCATTGCGCTTGGCTTAGTAGGTTTTATCGATGACTATATCAAAGTAGTTAAGAAAGACAAGAGCGGCCTTGCAGGACGTTTTAAAATTGCTGGACAGGTTGTAGTTGGTTTAGTAGTTGGAACAACGCTTTATTTCCATCCTAACTTCGCCGATGTAAATACACTTTCTACCGTTCCATTTGTTAAGAATGTAAACATTGATTACGCATTCTTAGGTGTGGAGCTTGGGTGGCTTATCTATATCCCTGTAGCCATTTTTGTAATTACAGCAGTTAGTAATGCCACAAATTTAACTGATGGTTTAGATGGACTCGCTTCAGGAATCTCAGCGATTTGTGGCTTCGTTTTCGCAATTTTTGCATACGTATCTGGTCGTACAGATTTTTCTCAGTTCCTCGACATCATGTATTTACCTGGCGCCGGCGAACTCACTATTTTCTGTGCCGCTTTAGTAGGCGCGTGCATGGGCTTTTTATGGTATAACAGTAATCCTGCCTCCGTATTTATGGGAGATACAGGCTCATTAGCTCTTGGTGGAATCTTCGGCGCATTAGCATTGATGCTTCACAAAGAACTTCTGTTACCCTTTGTTTGTGGAGTATTCTTTTTCGAAACACTTTCGGTAATTATTCAAACAACTTACTTCAAGTACACCAAAAAGAAGTATGGAGAAGGAAAACGAGTCTTTCTGATGACTCCGATCCATCATCATTTTGAAAAGAAAGGCTGGTCGGAACAAAAAATTGTGGTTCGTTTTTGGATTATAACAGTCATGCTTGCCATTATTAGTCTTCTAACACTCAAAATACGATGATGACTGTGAGGGATAAACATATCGTCGTGATTGGTGCAGCTAGAAGTGGTGTTGCCGCAGCCATTCTCCTTCAGCAAGAAGGAGCTAACATTTTTGTGTCTGATTTCGGAAAAATTGGAGAGCATCAAAAATTACGCCTTACTGTTGCTAACATTGAGTTTGAAGAAAACGGCCATACCCAACGTGCATTTGATGCCGACTTTGCGGTGGTAAGTCCTGGCGTACCCACTGAGGCTCCAATTATTCAGCATTATCTGAATAAGCAGAAAAAAGTGTTTTCTGAAATTGAAGTAGCCAGTTGGTTCACTAGTAATGATATTATTGCAATAACTGGAAGTAACGGAAAAACCACAGTTACCTCATGGATTGCTGACGTTTGGAAGCATGCAAATCGTGACTATTCGCTTGCTGGCAATATCGGCTTTGCTTTCTCAGAGAAAGTAAAAGCTGAACACAATGACTTTATACTTGAGGTGAGTTCATTCCAACTCGACCACATAGAGACTTTTAAGCCTACTATAAGCTTGTTACTAAACATTACTCCAGATCATTTAAACAGGTATGGAAATAGTTTAGAAGCTTATGCAGCATCAAAATTCAGAATATCTGAGAACCAAGACAAAAACAGTTGGTTCATCTTCAACTACGACGACCCACTCATTCGCAATCACGTTGAAGCGCTAAAACAGAAAGAAAACGCTCCAAAATTATGGGCTTTTTCTAATATCAACGAGGTTTCTGAAGGAGCCTTTGTACGCGACGAACAAATTATCTTCAAATTCAACAATAAGGAAGAACCTCTGATGGCAGTGCACGAGATAGGATTAAATGGACGACATAATCTAAGTAATGGTTTAGCTACGGCACTTGCTGCCCGCGCCGCTGAAATTAAGAATGAAGCTATTAGAGAGAGTTTAAAAACTTTTGTCGGAGTTGAGCATCGTTTAGAGATTGTACGCATTGTAGATGGCGTGAAATACATTAACGATAGCAAAGCTACGAATGTAAATGCTGTTTGGTTCGCTTTAGATAGTTTTAACGAGCCTATGACATTAATTCTTGGTGGCCGAGATAAAGGAAATGACTACACCGAATTATTAGATCAGGTTAAAGAGAAAGTTCACACCATTATTGCCATCGGAGAATCTAAAAGTAGAATTGAAGAACAATTAGGAAGTGCTGTACCCAACTTTGTTACTGCCGAAAATATGTGGGCTGCTGTAAAAGTGGCGAAGAAAGTAGCAAAACGTGGAGAAATTGTACTGTTAAGTCCAGCTTGCTCTTCCTTCGACATGTTCGACGATTACGAACATCGTGGTAGAGTATTTAAAGAAGAAGTAAACAAAATCTAAACGAGTTGAAGTTTTAATAACCATTAAAGCTTTGCAAAAAGAATACATGTTACACACCAGTCCAAATAGAAACATTAAGAGCATCTTGGGTACAAGCCCTGAAGATATCGACACAAAAACGCAAGGTAGCGACCGCGTTCTGTTAATGTCGGTTATTATGCTTATGATTTTTGGAATTCTTGCGGTGTATTCATCTATTGCTTACTTCGCTGAATCTAAGTCTACAACAGCATTCCAATTAGTTACTGGGCACATCATCAAGCTTGGTATCGCGTTTGTAGTGATGCTTCTTGTCTCAAAAATCAATTACCATACTCTAGCTAAATTCAGTCGTTTAGGTATGGTTTTGAGCTGGATACTCTTGATTTCTGTACTTGTATTTGGTACTGCACAGTTTGGTGCAAAACGTTGGCTGAATGTAGGTGGATTTACATTCCAACCGTCTACCTTTGCATCGGTTGCTCTGATTTTACACGTTTGTGTTCTCTTAGCTGAGAAACAGGATTATATCAAAGATTTTAAAAAGACCTTCCTCCCTATTATGTTTTGGGTGATTGTTACTTGTGGTCTCATAGGAATTCAAGATTTTAGTAGCGCAGGGCTCCTTATGAGCATTTGCTTAATTGTTATGTTTATTGGTAGAGCAAGTGTTGTACAACTTGGTTCACTTGTTATTCTAGCCGTTTTAGGAGGTTCGATTCTTTTAGGTCAATCTGAGGTGCGACAAAGTCGAATAGATGAATATGTTCGTCAGATTAAAGACATAGAGAGTGCCGAGATTCTTCAAGGAAGAGGTTATCAAGCCCAACAAGCGCAGATTGCCATTGCCAAAGGCGAATTGATGGGCGTCGGAATTGGAAAAAGTACGCAACGAGATTTTCTCCCAGCTCCCTATAACGATTTTATCTTTGCAATTATCGCAGAAGAGTACGGCATGGTTGGTGCACTCACTTTGATTTTCTTTTTCACTCTCATTCTATTCCGTGGCGTAGTTTATATATCTAAACGAGCGGAAGATAATTTAGGAACCTTACTTGCGATAGGTTGCACACTCACCATCGTATTATTCGGCTATGTAAACGCTGGTGTGGCAAGTGGTTTACTTCCCGTAACAGGTTTGCCAATGCCTTTTGTGAGCTATGGCGGAACAAGTATGCTTTTTACAGGATTGATGGTTGGCATTCTTCTCAATATCTCGAAACATAACCGAGACAGGAGGCAGTTGTTCTATGCATAATCCAAGAGTATTAATTGCAGCTGGCGGAACGGGTGGGCATGTTTATCCTGCTATTGCTATCGCTTCAGCTTTAAAAGAACAAAATCCAGACACTGAGATTCTTTTTGTAGGAACTAAGAATCATATGGAATGGAACGCTGTACCAAAAGCTGGTTTTGAGATTGTAAACGTCTGGATAAGTGGTTTCCAAAGAAGATTCACGCTTAAAAACCTCTTGTTCCCCATTAAGTTAATAACAAGCATTTTCCAGAGTTTCAGCATTTTAAGTTCTTTTAAACCACAAGTTGTAGTTTCTTGTGGTGGCTATGTTGCTGGTCCGATAGGTTGGGTTGCCGCTAAAAAGAATATCAGCCTTGTAATTCAAGAGCAGAATAGTTTCCCTGGCGTTACAAATAGAATGCTTGCAAAATACGCCTCAAAAATATTTACCGCATTTAAAGCAGCTTCAACATTTTTTCCGAATAGTGAGATTATTGAAACAGGAAATCCTACTCGTAATTCGCTAACAGCTGTTGAAAAAGAAGTGGGTTTAAAAGCTTTTGATTTCGACAGAACGAAGCCTGTGTTATTTGTACTTGGAGGAAGCCTTGGCGCGAGATCTATAAACAACGCTGTAAAAGCAAATTTAACTGCTCTTGCCAGCGTACAAGTTATTTGGCAATGTGGTAGCCAATATTACGAAACTCTTTCTTCCGAGATAGATTTAAACGCATATCCGAATGTACGGTTACTTCCTTACATAGAGAATATGCCTGAAGCGTATGCTGCTTCAGATTTGATTGTTAGCCGTGCTGGTGCTAGTTCTTGTTCAGAGTTGATGCTAACAGGAAAGCCAAGCGTGTTAATTCCTTCGCCTAATGTGGCGGGAGATCATCAAACACAAAACGCCAAAGCTATGGTTGAGGCAGGAGCATCTGTACTCCTTGTTGATGCTCATGCAACGCGCTCTTTATCTAATATTGTACACACCCTTTTACACGACCAAAGAAAACTAACTGCAATGAACATAGCAGCATTAAAGCATGCTAAGCCAGATGCCGCTAAACAAATTGCTAACGAAATTTTAGAACTCGCAAAATCCCGTTTGAACTGATGGAGCATAGAATAGAAACACAACCCGTTTTTGGACGAACTCGCCACATACACATGGTGGGAATTGGAGGAATTGGAATGAGCGGCATGGCCGAGATCCTAATCCAACGTGGATATAAAATATCTGGGTCTGACGGGGCACGTAGCGAAACTACAGAACGTTTAGAAAAGCTTGGCGCTACCGTTTATCTAGGTCACTCTGAAGAGAATATCGAGGGAGCAGACGTTGTAGTTTATACCAGTGCCGTAAAAGCTTCTGAAAATCCAGAGACAAAAGCGGCTCTCGAAAAACGCATTCCAACTATTAAAAGAGCTGAAATGCTAGCCGAACTCATGAAAATGAAATTCGGTATTGGTGTTGCAGGTACACATGGCAAAACAACAACTACCACTATGGTTGGGCATGTAGCTCAAGATGGACACTATGACCCGACAATTATTGTAGGCGGGAAAGTTCATAGCTTTGACAAGACAAATGCTGTTGTTGGAAAAGGAGATTTGATTATTGTTGAAGCCGATGAGTTTGACCGTACTTTCCTACGACTCACTCCTTCTATTGCTATTATCACAAATATTGAAGCGGATCATTTAGATATTTATGACGACTTAGAAGACGTTAAAAATGCGTTTATAGATTATGCTAACAAGGTACCTTTCTATGGTGCGGTAATTGTCTGTTTAGATGATTCAAATGTAAGAAGCATTTTACCTCAGCTAGAGAAAAGAATTATCACTTATGGGCTAACACCTCAAGCACAAATTCGTGCAGTTGATATCCAAATGAACCAATTTACTAGCACATTCACCGTAACAAACGACGGTAAAAAGCTAGGTGTGATTACGTTAAACTCACCAGGTGATCATAACGTAAACAATGCTCTCGCAGCTGTAGCTACAGGAATTGAATTAAGCATCGACTTCAAGTTAATAAAGGCTGGTCTTGAACGCTTTTCTGGAGTTTTCCGCCGTTTTCAGCGCAAAGCTGAAGAACAAGGTATTATGGTGATTGATGATTACGCACATCACCCAACAGAAGTACAAGCTACACTTAGTGCTGCCCACAAGGGCTGGCCTGATCGCAGATTAGTAGCTGTATTTCAACCTCATTTGTATTCAAGAACTCAAGATTTATACAAAGAATTCGGTCTTTCTTTCTTTGATGCTGAGGTTCTGCTAATTACGGATGTCTATCCTTCTCGTGAGAAACCAATTGAAGGTGTAACTGGCAAGCTTATAGCTGACACTGCAGAGCAGTACGGCCATAAAAAAGTTATTTATGTAGAGAACAAAGAGGAAGTAACTGAGAAGTTGAAGGCTATTACCCGAGCTGGAGATATTGTTATTACGATGGGCGCTGGAGACATTTATAAATTCGGTGAAGCCTTTGCAAATGATCTGAAATCTGGAACCTTTAAACCTACTATCGATAGTGAGTGAAGCCACTCCACATATTGAAACTGAGTCGAAGAGACGAAGTCAACTTCCTATTATCACAGCCATTTTAATGATTGTTGGGCTTGCTATGGTTGCGGCAATCTATTGGAATAGAAATGTGAAAGTTGATAGCGTCGAATTTGCTGGGAATTACTTCACTGACACAGAACAGCTTACTAAAACTGCAGCCGTTCCTTTTGGAGTAAACCCAGATAGTATCGATTTAGAAACAATTGTTCTTCGTTTAGAAGCACTTCATTATGTGAAAAAAGCGACTCCCTATATCGAACCAAATGGTGATTTAAACATCACTATCACAGAAAGAAAACCATTAGCTCTATTAATACAAGATGCAAACCGAGTTTATGTAGATGCAGAAGGTGTTCGCCTTCCAATTTTAAAAGGTAAAACACAAAATCTACCATTGGTTTATGGATTTAGTACTTCTTTCTCAAAAGACACCTTGAAAAGCGCTGCTTTTAGACAAATTAGAGACCTATTGGTTTCGGCTAGAACCAACAAGTTTGGTTGGGCTACTATTAGTGAAGTAGCTTATAGCCAAGAAGAAGGCGTAGTAGCTTTGAGCCAAGAAAATGGAGTAAAACTTCTTTTTGGAGAAAACGATTTCGATACAAAATTTGAGAATTGGAAAGCCTTTTATACGGAAGTGATTCGAGTTAAAGGGATCAACAAAATTCAACAAGTAGATTTAAGATTTTTAAACCAGGTGGTTACCCGTGAAAGTTAGCAAAACATATTTAACACCTGATACTAGAACCAATTTAGCAATCAATAATATACACCGGTACTGACATGTCAGAACAAGAAAACATAATGGTAGGGCTGGACATCGGAACTACTAAGATTTGTGCAATCGTAGCTTCAATTGAACATAATCGAATTAACATTCTAGGAGTTGGTAAATCTCCTAGTGAAGGTCTTAATCGTGGTGTTGTTGTAAACATCGATAAAACGGTAAATGCCATAAAAGATGCTATAGCTCAGGCTGAACTTGCATCAGGTATTCAGGTTAATTCTGTTAATGTTGGTATTGCTGGCGACCACATTCGTAGCATGCGTAGCAAAGGCGTAATTACTATTAATAACCGCGATAACGAAATTACAGCACATGATGTAGAACGTCTGTTGGAAGATTGTCAACGCATCATGCTGCCTACCGATCAACAAATTCTACACGTAATTCCTCAGGAATTTGTGGTTGATGGCCAAGACGGCATCAGTGACCCTGTTGGGATGAGCGGAATGCGTATGGAAGCTGAGGTTCACATTATCACTGGTTTAGTTTCGGCGGCAAAAAATATTTATAGATGTGTTGAACGAGCAGGTTACCAAGTAGCAGATATCATTCTTGAGCCACTAGCATCTTCATATTCTGTTCTAGACGAAGAAGAAAAAGAAGCTGGCGTTGTTCTCGTTGATATTGGTGGAGGTACTACTGATGTAGCTATTTTTCAAGATAATACGATTCGCCATACTGCAGTAATTGCAATTGCAGGGCAAAAAGTAACCGATGATATCCGTTTAGGATTAAGCGTACTTGACGACCAAGCAGAATCACTCAAAAGAAAACATGGCGAAAGCTTTGCAGATATGATTCAAGAAGACGAAGTAATTACCGTTCCTGGAATTGCTGGTCGTCCACCCAAAGAAATTACAAAGAGCATTCTAGCTAAAATTATTCAAGCTAGAATGGAAGAAATCCTCGAGATAGTTGGCATCGAAATTAAGCGCAGTGGTTATTCTGATTCACTAAGTGCTGGTGTGGTACTAACTGGTGGAGGCGCTCTTATTAAAAATATATGCCCATTGGCTAACGAAATCCTAGGTATGGATGCAAAAGTGGGAATTCCACTTGGTCTTACCGGTGGATTAGTTGAGGAAGTAAATAGCCCTGTTTATGCCACGGGTGTAGGCTTAGTTGTGCATGCTTTAAAAACAGGCGCAGACAGCAAAAAAAATATTGTATCAACTTCTCAAAAAGGCGGAAACAATATGGAACAGGTGATGGGCAAAATTGCCGACCGCATGAAGAGTTGGTTCAAAGAACTTTAGCAATCAGCAATCAAATACAACAAATAATAATCCAGTAAAATAATATAAACAGGAGTTATCATGGCTAACCATAATACTCGTTTCTTTTTTGACGAACAGAGCCAAGAAAACGCTAAGATAAAAGTAATCGGCGTAGGCGGCGGTGGCGGAAACGCTATCAATAATATGATAAATATGGGTCTCGACAGTGTAGAGTATATCGCACTGAACACAGACGCCCAAGCACTAAAAAATAGCAAGGCTAATATCAAAATTCAGGTTGGTACTACACTAACCAATGGATTAGGCGCCGGAGCTCGACCAGAAGTTGGCCGAGAAGCTATTGAAGAAAACCGACATGAGATCGAGGAATCACTCGAAACTGCAGATATGATTTTTGTGACTGCAGGAATGGGCGGAGGAACAGGAACTGGGGGTGCTCCCGTTGTTGCTGGAATGGCAAAACGTAAAGGCATTTTAACTGTTGGTATTATTACCACTCCGTTTGAATGTGAAGGAAAAATCCGTAAGCGTTACGCACTAGAAGGAATTACAGAGCTTAAAAAAAACTGCGATACGGTAATTGTTATTCCAAACGAACGTTTGCTCGACATTGCCGACGAAAATACTTCTTTAGTTGAAGCTTTTGCACTAGCAAACGAGGTGCTTTACAATGCCACACGTGGTATCAGCGACCTCATCCTAATGCCAGGCTTAATAAACCTCGATTTTGCAGATGTAAGAACAACGATGACAGACGGTGGTGCTGCAATTATGGGCTCAGCTACAGCTGAAGGTCCTGACCGTGCAGAAATCGCTGCTCGTGCTGCTATAAACTCTCCACTACTCGACGGCGTAAGTATTCGCGGTGCAAGAAGTGTATTGGTTAACATCTCAGCAGGTTCCGGTTTAGGAATGCGCGAAACAACCACTGCTACAAGTATTGTACAGCAAGAAGCTGGCGACAACGCAGAGATTATTCTAGGAACAGTTCTTGATGAGTCCTTTGGTGACGAAATCCGTGTAACAGTAATTGCTACTGGGTTTGAACTTACTGAAGATCGTACTACAGTAAAAGTAGCACCAAACGCTCCTCTTAGAGCTGCTGCTGAAAATATCGCTCGCACTCAGACAGCTAAAGTAGATGAAGTTCCATCTCGTTTTAATCGCACATCAAATGATTATTACAAAGGGGAAGGAAATCTAAAAAGATTAGACACTCCTTCTTACTTAAGACGTGATTTATCTGCAAAAAATGATGACGCTATTGACCGCAATGAGTCAAATAATTATCGCGAAGAGGAATATAAAGCTGAAGAAAGACAAGCACCAAAAGACAACATCGCTCCTTTCCAAAGCCGTACAGAACGCATTAAAAAAGATGATTCTGATCAACCAGCGTTCTTACGCAAAATCATGGATTAAACTTTTTAATTATGATGGATACCTGGTAGTTGTAAGACGCCTTGGAATAGGAATCTCCAATTGCCAGATTATGAACATTGAATTTACTGGATTATAGCTCATTGTCTGTTTTATACAGATAGGCTATAGATTGCTAACAACAAAAGAAGCCTCCCGATAAGAGGCTTCTTTTTTAATTCCAGTTACAAAACAGAAATGGTTTCCTGTAAACTTACTTCTGATCCAAAATTGACTTTACCTTTTCACTCCAATTCTTCCAATTCATTGTGCCTAAATACCTCGAGTAAGCATTTTGGGAGAATGAAGAGTATTTTTGTTCGTTATTCCAAGTATTTACAATCCATTCCGCAATTTCTTCTGGCGTATTTTCTTTTTGGATTATAAACCCTGTCTTTTCATGAACTACTGCCTCTGGAACTCCCCCAATATCAGTTCCTATTGATGGCAACCCATAAGAAGCTGCCTCGATGAAAGACATCCCTATGCACTCAGCTTTAGTTGGTAAAATGAAAAAAGTCGCCTGTTCATAGCTTTTCTTCAAAATGCTTAACCCCATTTCATCTTGTTTGTCTAAAAATCCCAATACTTTAACTTGTTCAGGTTTATTTGGAATTTCTGGATTACTGCCAATCACTGTTAATTCTGCTTCTACCCCCATAGAAATTATTTTTTTTAGAACTTCAACTGCAAATGGTCCACCTTTTTCTTCCCAGCGAATTCCTACAAAAAGCAGGCTTAGCTTGGGTTCCAAAGCCCGTTT
>TARA_R110002096_G_scaffold28763_9_pt1 | contig 14597 bp, 17 predicted proteins | sample TARA_R110002096 | Tara Oceans TARA_R110002096 (sample SAMEA4397295) | marine metagenome | biome: Polar Biome; feature: [DCM] deep chlorophyll maximum layer (ENVO:01000326); material: water (ENVO:00002006), including particulate matter (ENVO:01000060) such as... | depth 35 m | reverse complement strand
GTTTTGAGACATTTGAGCACAGATGCGCACGCGCTGGCCAGAAACAATCGGAAAGCACCCATATGGCGATGCCGGCTGGAAACGCATTCACTGCTGGCAAGCCGACCTTACCGGATGGACCGACTGCATTACACAAATCTAGGTCAATGGCGTGCCAGTTTCAAAGCTTTAAAGGTGTGAAATCACTGTCAATCAAAACGGCATGGATACTTAATCCAAAGATTCTGTGGTGACCGTTTTTCCGTCTGCGCTGCTGCGGATTTTCTCGACTTTTTCTTCGGCTGATTTCAGCAGCATATCGCATCGCGCCTTGAGGGCTTCGCCGCGCTCATAAATTGAAATCGATTCCTCGAGCGGCACATCGCCTTTTTCCAGACGTGCTACAATTGTCTCGAGCTCCGCGAGCGCGGCTTCAAAACTCATTGTCTTCAGATCTGTCTTGTCGTCGCTCATTGGGCTCTCTCAGCTGCTGGCATTCATCAGTTCATTGATATGGCAGGCCGCCGACTCGGCCAGACCCATGAGATCATAGCCACCTTCCAGCACAGAGACCACCCGGCCGGAAGCGTGGGTGTCAGCCAAATCCAATAATTTCCCGGTGACCCAGGTGAAATCCTCGCCATGAAGATTGATTTGCGCCAGCGGGTCGCGGTGATGGGCGTCAAATCCTGCCGAAATCAGGATCAGGTCCGGTTGAAATCGCGTGATCGCGGGAAAAATCCGGCTTTCCATGGCTTCGCGGAATTGCGCGCTGCCATCGCCCGGAGACAGGGGCGCATTGACAATCGTGCCATGTTCCCCGGCCTCAGACAGGGCGCCGGTGCCCGGATAAAGCGGCATCTGGTGGGTTGAACAATACAGCGCAGTTGGATCGTCCCAGAGAATATCCTGTGTGCCGTTGCCGTGATGCACATCGAAATCGACGATGGCAACCCGTTCAGCACCATGAGCTTTTTGTGCATGACGAGCGGCAATCACCACATTGTTGAACAGGCAAAAGCCCATTGCGGTGGTTTTTTCCGCATGATGACCGGGCGGCCGGATGGCACAGAACGCATTCCCGGCTTTGCCCGTCATCACCTCGTCGACCGCCTTGTTTGCAGCGCCGAAGCCGCGCAGTGCGGCTTCCCAGGAACCGGGCGATGCCACCGTATCATTGTCGATGCGGGTAATGCCGGCATCGGGAATGGCATCCCGGATCATGTTCAGATAGCTCTCTGGATGGGCGCAGAGCACTGTCGCGACATCGCCCATTGGCGCATCGATTTTAACCAGAGCGTCAAAATGCGGATCGGCCAGAACGTCTTTCAGGGCACGAATCCGGTCCGGTCGTTCCGGATGGCCGACAGGGGTCTTGTGATTGAGAAAGCTGTCGTGCTGATACAGAAACGTGGCCAAGTTCGATGCCTTTGATTCATGAATGTGTTGGTTCATTGTTACGCGGCGCAGCGGCACGCTGCAAGCGATCGTAAATCGCCACTCCAAGACCGTGGCGCGGAGGCGGAACCACGTATATCGTCTGCGGTCCGGCCTGATCGAGCTGGCGCAGCATCGAAAACAGATTGGCCGCAGCTTCGACAAGATCGCCGGATGGGCTGAGATCAAGCCGGGCGGCAGCCTTCTCTTCGCCAGGAACGGCGGCAGCTGCAAATGTCAAGACGGCATCTCCGGTTGCGATAGCGGGGGCAGACAGGAGTTGATCGGCTGAAATCAGGCAGACCCTGGCGCGCGGCGCATAATGTGAGCTCAGCATGCCGGGCGCAGCCGGAGCGATCTGATCCTGTGCACTGGCGTGGTGAGTGAGGATAGCCTCTCCGGGCAGCGCTTTGCGCAATTGTTCGAGCGTTATGGCTCCCGGACGCAGCATTTTCACCGGTGTGCCGGGAATACAGGAGACGATGGTGGATTCCAGGCCAACCTGGCAATCGCCACCGTCAACGACCAGCGCAACGGTTTCAACCGGGAACGCCGAGCGCACATCGCTCGCACGTGTCGGGCTGAGCATCCCGGAGGGATTGGCGCTGGGCGCAGCAAGGGGAACCTGCAGAGAGCTGATGAGGGACCGCACAAAGCTGTTGTCGGGGCAGCGAAGGGCAATTGTCCCCAGACCGGCTGTCACCAATTCGCTGACCGGCGAGTTTTTGAATTGCGGCAGAACCAGTGTCAGGCCGCCAGGCCAGAAAGCCTTGATCAGGGTTTGCGCCCGCCCGTCGATTGCCGCCAGGGTCTGCGCCATCTCAACGCTGTCGACATGGCATATCAGGGGATTGAAATCTGGGCGGTTTTTGGCGGCAAAAATGCGCGCTACAGCGCTGTCGCTGGTTGCATCCGCAGCCAAGCCATAGACTGTTTCGGTGGGCAGGCCGACAAGGTTGCCGCTTTTGAGCAATTCAGCCGCTGAAGCTGCTGCGGCAGGGCTTTGCCGGGCAAGTCCCGATTGGTGTGAAGGGGTATTCTGCGACATGGTGTCAATGTACCGGAACTGAACAGAGCTGACCCATAGACCGATAGGGGCTGTGCGCTCAAGCATTTCATTTTCTGATGATTGGCGATACCAGTTGGCAGTAACAATGGAATGCAGCGCTGAAATTTGCGAGCCGGGCTTGGTGCTGGCGAATGTGGCGCTGATCATGATGCCTGCAGGAGGTTCGGGAGCAGTAAAGATGTCCTTGAAAAACAAGACACTTTTTATCACCGGCGCTTCGCGTGGCATTGGACTTGCCATCGCAAGGCGGGCAGCTTCTGAAGGTGCCAATGTGGTTGTTGCGGCAAAGACGGACCGGCCCCACCGGAAATTGCAGGGAACCATTCATACTGCGGCCAGAGACGTTGAAGAAAGTGGCGGTCAAGCGCTGCCGCTTGTCATGGATGTCAGGGAAGAAGCTTCTGTCAGAACGGCGATCAAGTCTGCTGCTGAGCATTTTGGCGGCATCGACATTGTCGTCAACAATGCCTCGGCCATACAATTGACGGATGTCCGCGCCACTGAGATGCGGCGCTTTGATCTGATGCATCAGGTGAATGTCCGCGGTACGTACATGGTGTCAAAATATGCGCTGCCATATCTGGAAAAAGCCGTTAATCCGCATATTCTGATGCTGTCACCGCCGCTCGACATGCAGTCAAAATGGTTTGCCGGTCACACGGCGTATTCAATTGCGAAATTCGGCATGAGCCTGTGCGTGCTGGGGCTGGCTGCAGAGCTCCGCGCGCAGGGCATTGCGGTCAACGCCCTTTGGCCGCGCACCACCATCGCTACGGCCGCCATCCGTAATGTCCTGGGCGGTGAGGCGATGATGCAGGCCAGCCGCCGGCCTGAAATCGTCGCCGATGCCGCCGCACTGATTTTTCAAAAACCCGCAACCAGTTTTAGCGGGCAATTCCTGATTGATGACAGTTTTCTGTGGGCCGAGGGGCAGAGCGAGTTTGACCACTACCGGGTCAATTCCTCGGTTGCGCTGCAACCAGATTTTTTCGTTCCGGAAGCCAGCGTTCCGCCGGTGTCACTGGACGCGGTTTCTGTTGACCCGAATTAATGCTGACGCGTTATTTCGTCTTCAAAGGCGGTCGGCCTTCTGCGGCCCAGCGGGTCATCAGTGCCTTCAATTCAGGTTCGTCCTGATCCGGGAATTGTATCAGCAATGTGACCAGAAGATCGCCTCTCCGTGATTTGCCCGGCAGACCCTTGCCGGGCACCCGCAAAGTGTTGCCGGAATTGCTTTTTGGCGGAATTGTGAGATTTATCCGGCCTGACAGGGTCGGCACCTGTATTTTGCCTCCCAGATAGGCGTCATGCAGATGGATCGGCGCATCATAGCGCAGATTGGAACCATCCACCTTGAAGAGGGGATGCGGGATGAACCTCACAGTAATTCTGGCGTCGCCTGCGGGACCGCCCAGTGCTCCGGGTGCGCCCTGACCTTTCAATCTGATGGTCTGGCCGTCCTTGACACCTTTCGGCAAAGCAACAGCGACTGTCCGGCCGTCTCCCAGAGTTACGGACGGCTTCTTTCCGGCATCGATATCTTCCAGAGTAACAGCCACTCTGCCTTCGACATCCGCCCCCTTTTGCGCCGAGCGCGCGCCGCCAAAGCCCGACTGGCCAAATCCGCCACTACGTTGCTGGCCAAATCCAGTCCGGCCAAAACCGCCGCGACCGCCAAAAATTTCACTCAGAATTTCTTCCGCACCAGCTCCGGTGTGGGTCTGCCCGGACGGGCCACTGCGCCGTTGCCCGCTGTTCTGGCCGAAACCGCCAAAGCCATTGCCGGCAAATCCCGGGTGAACGGGATTGCCGTCGCTGTCGATTTCGCCACGGTCGAATTGCGCACGTTTCTCACTGTCGCTCAGAATATCATAAGCGTTATTGATCTTCGAAAAGCTTTCTTTGGCTTTTGGATCATCAGGGTTTTGGTCCGGGTGGTTCTTCTTGGCGAGATTGCGGAATGCGGACTTGATATCGGCAGCACTCGCGCCCTTCGTCACCCCCAGAACTTTATAGGGATCTGACATTGGGTTTTTCCAGAATCATATGTGTTAAACTTAGACGTCGATTAAACCGAGGAAAATGCTTCTGGCAACAGCGTGGGTCTTGTTACCGGCCTGAAGTTTCTCCATAGCGTTCTTTATATGGGTATCAATCGTCTCAGATGAAATAGATAAAATATCAGCCGTTTCAGCAGCCGTTTTACCTCGGCTTGCCCAGGACAGAACCTCACGTTCGCGATCTGTCAGGCGCGTGGTCTCAAAGGCTTTCTCGCGGCGGCTGAAGGGAATGATATCGCCGCTGCGGCTGGCAGGTTCGCGGGTTCGTATCAGTTCCTGCATCCAGTAAATCAGGATAACATGGAGAATGTGCCGGATCTGCTCTACGCTCTGATAAAGATGCCGTGGTTTGTCCTGCCAGAAAAGCGTGCAGACACACGACCGCATCCGTCCAATGTCATCGACAAAATGGAAGGGAATAACCAGACCTTCCTGAAAGCCGTAATCCATTGCGGCTTCCACGATGCGATGTGCGCCAGGTTTTCGTTTGCCGGCACGTTGTGGCAAGGGAACGCTGGCCCACAGGAATGGCGTATTTGTCCTGCGAGCGGTTTTCAGGCATTCGTCGAAGATAATGAAATCATTTGACGCATAGTCGTTTTCCCAGCCGGCACCGGTGGTGCCGATATAAAACGGATCGGACTTGCCTGGCGACCCGCCATCAAGAAAGCAGAAAGCGCCAAAGCCAAAGTCTGCGACGATGGTGTTCAAAGCTTCAACCAACTGACGTTCAGTTGAGCAGCTTTCAATTGCAGAGATGGCCTTTTCGAGGTTCATTTCAAAACTCACCATTTATCGGGATGGTTATTCTCTAGCATACATCGTTAGCTCTCGCCATACACAGCTGGCAGGAGGCGACCTTGCTTTTATTAGGCAAATCGAATTCAGATTCGGACATAGACATCTTCATTGGAGATGTACAAGACGCTTCAAATCACATTCAAGACGTGCTGGCGTTCAGAAAGCACATTCTGGTCGATTCACTTGGCTGGGACCTGAAGGTGAACCAGGGATTGGAACGGGATGAATTTGACCGTCCGGATACCCTGCATTGTGCGGTGAAATACAGGGACAAGATTGTCGGATCGTTCCGTGCGATCAGAGCTGACAGACCCTATCTTGCCGCAGAAAAATTCGCACATCTGGCAACCAACAAACCCTACCCAACCGACAAAAACAGTTGGGAAATCAGTCGTTTTGTCGTCACCACCGGCGAACGACGGTTTCAATATGCGCTGACAACCTACGCCGCCATGTTTCGGTTTTCATATGCGATGCAGGCAGCGCGTCTGGTGGCATTCTCGGACCTGTCTCATGAACGATTACTGTCCCGCATCGGGATTGTCACCGACCGCTACGGGCCCCCACTCAAGATCGGCACAGATGCCGCCGGCAGGCCGGTCAACGTGGTTTCAGGTGAAATCCCGATTGACGCCCAGTCAGGGCCGCGGTTCCAGCAATTGTTGTCTCATGTAAATTCTTTGGAGAAGTTCGATGCATTTCCCCTTCCGCGACGTTCCAGCATTTCGGCGTAACCCGCTGACATTATTGACTGACCGGGCGCATGCCACTGACCAGGGACAGGGGTTTGTGCCGCTCGCTCTGGGACTGCGCCCGATCTATCTTTGTAATTCACCGCAGGCCACCAGATCGATTTTGAAATGGCCAACACGTGAACTTGACAAGGGATCGCTGGTGCAACGGCTGCGGCCGATTATGGGGCAAAGCCTGCTGACCAATAACGGGGACGCTCACAAGGCTTCCAAAACGGCGATCCACCGTCACCTGCAACGCAATGCAATCTCCGGTAATATCGAGAAGATGATTGCAATTGTGAATGGCTACATTGCCGGACTGGCAACGCAGAAGCCGTTTCGACCGACAAATATCTCGGCGCCGCTGGCTCTGCAGATGGGTGCGACCGCGCTGTTTGGCCATGATGTTCTGGATGCAGCCGATCGCATGGCACTGATTGCGGCGGTCCAGACGGTGGAATCCGAACTGGCCGATGATATGTTCCGGGTGCTGCCGAATGGGCCAAGGAAAGCTGCCGAACGCAGCCAACGCATTGATGGTGCCCGTGAGATCGTCGCGGCCGTGATCAACCGCGCCCGTGCCAGCAACAATCGTTCGCCGCTGCTGCTGGCTCTGGAAGAGGCCGGTTTGAGCGACGAGCAAGTCAATGCGGAACTGCTTGGGCTTCTGATCGCCGGTCATCATACGACCGGAGCTTCAATTTCCTGGATGTTCTACAAAATGGCGCTGGATCCGTCACTGGCCGATGTCCTGGCCTATGAAGCCGACAGCGTGATGCAAGATCTGGAAAACGGCGATTCCGGTGCCTTGCGGCGGGCCCCGTTGAGCGAATCCTTCGTGAAGGAAACCCTTCGAGTCTATCCTGCTGGGTGGTGGACGTCGCGCGAGTTTTTGCAATCAGCTGAGGTTGAAGGTCGCAAATTCCGCCGTGGCGATATGGTCATGATCAGCCCTTGGGTGCTGCACAAGGACCCTCGCAACTGGGAACAGCCGGAGGAATTCCGGCTTGATCGTGATTATTCGCATCCCTCTTACATGCCGTTCGGCGTAGGCGGCAGATCATGCATCGGCATGGCCATCGCCATGTTTGAATTACAGCTTGTGGCCCTGCAATTCGCCTCCGCGTTCAGCCTGTCCGGAGAGTTCGGGGCGGTTCATCTGAAGCCGCACCCTTCCGTCACCTTGCTGGCGCCTGATCTTGAACTCAGTCTGACGACTCGCGACGAGCGCAAGTTCAGACAAACGGAGGCAGTGGCATAAAATGAGAGAGGTCAGCCATGATATGCGCGATTTCATCAATCGCTTCAGCGATGAGTACAAACAGCGACAAGCGCTGATGGCCATTCTCGACTATGCCATCAATGAAACATTGGAGATCGAACCTGAGGCTGTCAGGCATCTGAAGCAGGCAAAACATCAGATTGCCTCAAAAATCACCGCAGAACTGGTGATGAAACATTAGGGTCTGAACTCAATTAGGAAGTTGCAACGCCCGCGCTTGCCGTTTGTTGTCCGCCGATAATGTTACGTCAGTGCGGGCCAGGAATTGGCCTCGACGGCTGGGGTTGATGACTGCACATTGCGTTTGGCGAATCATATAAGATGATTGCCAGCCCATTGAGCAGGAGCGACCTTGTCCAGCGAACCATTTTTCACTCTGAATCCCTACCATATCATGCTGGCTGTGATCGGCATTCTGGTGATTGCAGCACGCTGGCTGCCAAGGCTGGTGTCAACACGCGAGCCTGCATCCGCGCCTCTGATGATCCTGTTCGGGGCCGGGGCGGCACTGCTCATCCCGGGGTTTTCCGAAGCGCCTGATCCTCGTGAGACCCCGCTGCCCTGGGAGCTGATGAGCGAGTTGACGGTCATCGTCGCACTGTTTGGAGCGGGTATGCGGATCGACAGTCTGCTGCCCTGGCGGAAATGGATTCCGACAATGCGGATGCTTGGCATCGCAATGCCGCTTACCATCATGGCGGTCGCGCTGCTCGGCGTCGGTGTCGCGGGACTGACGGTGGCAGGCGCCATTCTGCTGGGTGCGGTGCTGGCACCGACCGATCCGGTGCTGGCGGCTGATGTCCAGGTCGGCCCTCCGCATGAGGGGGCAGAACATCCTGTCCGCTTTACGCTGACGACCGAGGCCGGACTTAATGACGGGCTTGCCTTTCCATTCGTCTATCTGGGGCTGCTTGTTGCTGCGCAGGGGCTGAATCCCGGAGAATGGGGACTGGAATGGCTTTTTCGGGACGTATTTTACCGGATTATTGTCGGTGCCGGCATGGGTTGGATGGGCGGTTGGGCCCTGGGCAAAGTGCTGTTCGTTGTGCCGAAGGGATCGGTTCTGGCCGATACCGGTTCGGGCGTCGTCGCACTTGCCGGTGTTTTCTTATGCTATGGCTCCACTGAACTTGTGGAGGGCTATGGTTTCATTGCGGTGGCGGTAATGGGACTGACACTGCGCCGCATTGAAAGCACTCATCGTTTTCACCGCCAGCTGCACGATTTTTCAGAATCGATTGAGCACGCTCTGACCGCACTTCTGCTGATTGCGCTTGGAACCGTCCTACCTATTCTGTTCGTTCATCTGACCTGGACGCTTGCTTTCATGGCTGTGATGCTTCTGTTCGTGATCCGTCCTCTATCGGGATGGATTTCCCTGTTGGGTACAAATCTTACGCTTCGGGACCGGGCGGTAGTGTCAGTCTATGGCGTGCGCGGAATCGGCTCGATTTACTATCTGTGCTATGCTGGAAGTTATATGGAATTTACCAATGAGCCACAATTGTGGTCGCTGGTGGGGCTGGTCATTCTGTTGTCGACCATTCTGCACGGATTTACCGTAGGCTGGGCAATGGAGGGGGTGAAAGAGGAAGATTAGGGTCCGGACGCTAGATGTCAGGGAGTGAGATCAATCAGCTCAAAGCGGCTGATTTGCCAATTGTCACGACCGGCAGTACAGGCTTCGCCCTTATAGCGATGAACGCCATCGATGTTCTGCAACGTCGCTGCAAAATTTTTGCATCTGCCGTCCCCGTCGCTGGGCGCGGAAAATGCCATCAGACTGCCGCTGGAACCCGTGCTTTCGTTTTCCCAGGGAACCGGGGAACCTGCAATGGTGTCACGGGTCGCTTCATTCAGCGCTGTTCGCATACTCACCCAGTCGGCCAAGTCCACATTATCAGGTTTTGTTGATTTGCCGACCGAGCCGGTCACAATTTCATCGACCTTATTGTCAAGAAAGCCGGTCGATACGGCGCATCCGCCCGTCAAGCCGGCCAGTACCACAGTAATCAGAAAACTTTGCAATTGGCGGGTCACGCGCACAGGCCTATATCTGATGTGAAGAAAATCCATCATGCATAAAACGGGTCAACAAATTCCATGGCTATAGACGATCAGACTACACAATCAAGGTTAATGAGCCGTGACTTCACCATTGCCGACCCAAAGGCAACAATGCCGTTCAAGTTGTTTGAAACCTGGTTGGAGGATGCAAAAGCAAGCGAACCAAACGATGCGAACGCCATGTCTGTCGCGACTGCCGACGAGCACGGGGCGCCGAATTGTCGCATTCTGCTGTTGAAGGGCCATGATGAAAAGGGCTTTGTTTTCTATACCAATTTTGAAAGCAAAAAAGGCCAGGAGTTGCAGGTCAATCCGCAGGCAGCCCTGTGTTTCCATTGGAAAAGCCTGTTGCGCCAGGTTCGTATTCGCGGACCGGTGGAACAGGTCTCCGACGCTGAGGCGGACGCCTATTACAACAGCCGGCCAGAAGGCAGCCGGATTGGAGCTTGGGCCAGCCGCCAGTCCCGCCCGCTGGAATCCCGTTCCGTGCTGGAACGTGAGGTTGCTGATTATACCAGAAAATTTAAGGATGCCGATATCCCCAGACCATCTCACTGGTCCGGGTTCAGGGTCAAACCATTGAGCATCGAATTCTGGCAGAATGGAGCCTTCCGGCTGCATGACCGTATCGTCTTCTCACGAGAAAATCCCGAGAGCAAAAGTTGGCGGAAGACGCGGCTCCATCCGTGACCGTTGCTGATTTCATTGGAAAGACGAGGTTTGGCGGAATGAAAACATACGGGAAAATCTGGTCCCTCATTGTGATGGCAACATTCTGGCTGGCGTCGGATGCTGCCGCCGCTTCGTGGTTTGCGGGCAGTGTGGCTGCGCCATCCTCCGACATGTCTTCGATAGGATCAGATGAAATTCGCCAGACCGGAGATCGGGTTTTCTCCCGCAACCGGCAACAATGGTCGGTTGTGCAGCGCACAGGAGATGGCGGACTGAAACTTGTTTCCGCCCGGCCGCCGCAACGCAAGGTGGCATCGGATGGTATTCCAGATGGTTATATCGTAACAGACAGAGCTGACAATCGCGCCTGGTATGCGCAGCCGACAACGCGCTATGGCCACGGCGCGCTGGGCGATCGGATTGAGGCAGGCAGCCTGGTTGTGAACATGGCGGGCAAGACCTTGCGGCTTGAGCTGCCGCCATCCCAGGTGTTTGAGGATATTGCACCCAGGATTGCCGACGTGAACGGAGACGGTATCGCTGATTTTGTGACCATCAGATCCAGCCTGACGGAAGGCGCGGCAATTGCGGTCTATACAGTGCGCAATGGAAAACTGGTTGAAAGCGCTGCGACCCAGCCGATTGGCTTACCAAGCAGATGGTTGAACATTGCCGGGATTGCAGATTTTAACGGTGATGGCAGGCTCGATATTGCTCAAGTCATAAAACCGCATCTGACAGGAGAACTGGAAATCCTGACTCTGAAAAATGGCGGGTTTCAGAGCATTGCCCAGGTGTCCGGTTTGTCCAATCACATCATCGGCAGTGCGGAACTGAACATGTCGGCTGTCGCGGATGTCAACGGCGACGGTGTCATGGATCTGGTGCTGCCTCGGTTCGGACAGGGCGCTCTAACGGCCTACAGTTTCCGCGCAAAGCCTGTAAAATTGTTTGAAGTTGCAATCCCGAATCGGATCAAAACAGCTATCGGTGTGGAGCGCTTGGGCGGCCAACCGGTTTTTGTATTTGGCGATGGCACCGGCGCGCTTGTAACGGTGCAGTCGCGTTAGGCTGTCTGATCGGGTTGGTCAAAACAGTCTGAGGATGATGGGTACGAGAAATGCTGTCAGCGCGCCATTGAGGGCCATCGCAATGCCGGCAAACGTACCCGCCAGCGGGCTGATCTGAAATGCTCTGGCCGTGCCGATGCCATGAGATGCGATGCCGACGGCAAAACCGCGGGCGGCAAAATCCTTGATTTTCAACGCGTTCATCAGCGGCGTCACCATCATGGCGCCGACGATCCCTGTCGTGATCACCAGAACTGCGGTCAGGGTCGGGATGCCGCCCAATTGCTGAGAAATTCCCATGGCTATCGGCGTTGTGACCGATTTCGGGGCGAGAGACACGAGAATATCGCCAGGCAGGCCGAGCGCCCAGCCAATGCTCAAAGTGCTGATAATGGCGGTTAGAGAACCAGCCAGCAAGGCTGCCAGCACCGGCAGAAAACGCGAAGTTACTTTCGGCAGATTGCGGTAAAGCGGGACAGCCAGCGCCACAGTGGCCGGACCAAGCAGAAAATGCACGAACTGTGCGCCTTCAAAATAAGTCTCAAAGCTGGTGTCGCTGAGTTTGAGAATGGCGATCAGCAGTCCGGCAGAGATCACAACCGGATTGACCAGAGGGTGCCGGTTCATGGTTTGAGACATCCAGTCCGCAGCCACATAGGCAAGCAGCGTTGCCGTCAGCCAGAGCAGAGGCGTCTGGGACAGATAGACCCACACTTCAAACAGGCTGCCATCTATTTCCGGCACCATGTCAGGATAATTCCCTGTTGGCACTTAACAGCCGAAACACGGCCACAGTAACCAGAAGTGTCAGCAAGGTAGAACCCAGTATGGTCAGTGTCAGTGCCAAAGTATAATCGGTGAGCAATGGCAGATGCTGGACAATACCAACTGCAGCAGGGACGAACAATAAAGACAGATTGCCGAGAATCATCTGCGCAGTGCGGTCAATCGGTGCATTCTCGCGACCGACCGCCGGCGTTTCACCCTTGCTCCAGATGAAGAGCGCAACAAGCAATATCATCATTCCGACAAGCGGGCCGGGCAGTTGAATCGCGGTGAAACGAACAAAAAATTCACCAAACAATTGACAAACGAGGAACAAAGTAAGCGCTCTGAGCATTCTATCACCTAGGCAAGGGTTGTTTTATTGTTCATAATCCACATCCCCTGCCATCTCTGGCAACGGCTGCGGACAGGTGTGCCGCACAAGACAAAGGATTTTCTCATGACTGCACTTCGAGCAAAAAATTCTGTCGTCCGTCATTTTGGCATGACGGTAATCTTCGGCACAACGCTGGCCCTTGCGGCCTGTGGTTCAACTCCGGGTGAGCGGGCGCTGACAGGTGCCGGTGCTGGTGCTGCCGCTGGTGCAGGTCTTGCAGCAGCGACCGGTGGCTCCATTGGCGGCGGCGCTGCCATCGGTGCAGCTGCAGGTGCTGTCACCGGGGCCGTTACCAATGAATGTCAGTTCAACCTGTTCCAGCGCCGTCCGGCCTACTGCTTCCGCTGAGCCGACAATATACGGTGGCGAGTGGGCCGCACTTATGCAGCCTTGCCCGTCACCGGATTGCTGACATCATGTCCGGCAATGTGGGTGGTACCCGCATAGCCTTCCAGAACCGCATCGGCGATGATATTTGCCGTTGCAGCTGACAGTGTCCAACCCAGATGCCCATGCCCGGTGTTGTAGAAGACATGGGGGTTTTTTCCGCGTTCAACTTTCGGCAGCATGGTTGGCAGCATCGGACGCAACCCTGCCCAGGGTTCATATTGCCGTGTGCTCATGCCGGGAAAAAGCTGATGACACCAACTGATCAGCGGATCGATGCGCGAGGCGCGGATATCCCTGTTATAACCGTTAAATTCCGCCGTGCCGGCAACGCGGAAGCGATCTTCGCCCAAGCGACTTGAAACGATCTTGGCGTGATCATCGAGCAGACTTACCCAGGGTGCCGCATCCCTGTCGTGTTCGGTGTCCAGATGAATGGTCAGGGAATAGCCCTTGACCGGATAGATATTGACTCTGTCACCAAATTTGGCTGCCAGCGTGCGAGAGCGGACCCCGGCACAGACCACCACGTCATCGAAATGCGAAGCGGTGGTGGCTTCACCATGAAATTCAGCCGGGCGGTGGATGATGGTAACGCCATTGCCATCGGCGGCAACGTCCCTGATGTCGGTTGCGAAAGCCAGTGTTGCGCCAAGACGCTTGCACGCCTCGGCGAGCGCATTGGTGTATTTATGGATGTCGCCGGTGAAGTCCGTTTTAGTCAGATACCCGCCGACAAAATTTCCGGTCAGGGCAGGTTCGGTTTCAAGCACTTGGGGAGCGCTCAGTTCCTCGCGCTCAAGCCCGCCTTTCTTGAGCAGTTCGGTGACCTTGCGGCCGTGCTCAAAGTCTTTCTCGTTGGTGTAGAAATGCAGGATGCCGCGCTTTTCGCAGTTGAAATCAATGTTTTCTGCTTCCGCAACTTCCATCAACTGCTCACGGGCTTCCACGGCCAACCGCGCGGTGGCAATCGTATTACGTTCGTAATTCGGGATATTGGCCATGAATTCAGCCATCCATGAGAATTTGTGCCAGGAGGGCTTTGGGTTGACCAGCAGGGGCGCACCCGGCTTCAGCATCCATTTGAGTCCTTTGGCAACTGTCGCCCAGCTGTTCCAGACCTCGGCGTTGGAGGCTGATAATTGCCCGCCATTGGCGTAGCTGGTCTCCATCGCCGCATAGGGCTGGCGGTCGAACAAGGTGACGTCGAAACCGCGTTTGACGAGCTGATAGGCAGTGGTCGTTCCGGTAATACCGGCCCCGATGACCGCAACGCGCTTGGCATCACGCGCTGGTTTTGCAGGGCGTACCGGTTTTGAGAGGCGAGTGGTTTTTCCGGTCGATTTTGAACGTGATGTCATGGCATGTCCTTTCCCAATTCGCGGCGCACCAATGTGCTGTTGCGAACACTGACATGCCCCATCCGTCACTGGCCTGAGAGATTCGCGTCTGCTATTCCGCTCATCGGAACATGTCTCGCCATTTCTGGCCAGCCAGCGGACGGTTGCTCCTTCGGCGGTCAGCAGGATTGTCCTGTGACACTCTTCGGAGTTTCAACGCAGCATTCGGTCCCGATGCCTGAGAGATTCCGGGGCGGTTGCTCCTTCGGCGGAAGCTTGGTTTAACAAGACTTCACTCTCCCGAATACTGCAAAACTGCGCCGCATGTAGCACGTGTTGCGCTGCCGCAAAAGTGGGAAAATAACACTGCCTGCAGATATCTGGCGACGGCCCCGGCGCGTTGCCTGAGATTGTACGTGGCTTCCTACTAAAGCTTTCGGTGTGCAAAACGCACATTCCAGATCGTCTCATGGTGCGATTTAATCATGAAACGATCTGATGACGGCAACGTTGATCCTTTCCAATTCGGTTGTCTAA
>TARA_R110002096_G_scaffold251489_1_pt1 | contig 14622 bp, 8 predicted proteins | sample TARA_R110002096 | Tara Oceans TARA_R110002096 (sample SAMEA4397295) | marine metagenome | biome: Polar Biome; feature: [DCM] deep chlorophyll maximum layer (ENVO:01000326); material: water (ENVO:00002006), including particulate matter (ENVO:01000060) such as... | depth 35 m | reverse complement strand
CTCACCTTTAACTATGACCTCTCTGTTTTCTATTATAGTTTCGTTTTCACCTAGGTCTATTTCATTAAGATTTTCTGATGCCTCAGTTTCAACAACTGCTTGTGGCTCAACTTCTTTGTTTGCAATAGGCTCCTCAGATACAGGTGTTTCTGCTTTTTTAAATTTTTGTTTTATTTCCTTAAGCTCTTGAGATTTTTGTTTTACAATTTTACCTATAGCATCTTTTTGTGAGTCTGTCATCTCCTCACTTTTCGTAGACTCTGAAAGCTCAGTAATCTCTTCTGCAAGGGTTCCTAAAGCTGTTAGGTCTTCCTCGGACATGTTGTCCAGCGCATCAAGAGATTCTTTCTGAAGTGCAGTTCTTTTCTTCTCTAGTTTCTGTATCTCCTTAAGTATTGTAGCTCTTTGTTTCTTAGGGGCTGTTTTCAAAGCTCCATTTAACTCATCAACTTGAGTTTTTATTTCGTTTGATACAGCAGCGTTTTCTACTTTAAAGATGTTCATTTTTGTTTGGAAACCTTCAGGGTCTTCTTCAAACTTGTTAAGCATCTCCTGCTCATCTACGTCTAACTTTCCTTCAAGACTCGTAGATAAAGATTTAAATAAACGACCAGATATACCAGCGGCAGGGTCTGCAAGACCTTCTAAGGCAACATCTCTCCAGTTAATTTCATCTCCAGCGGCAAGAGAACCTAAAGCCTCACCAGAAGCTCCTAAACTACCTTCAGCAGCGTACTCCGCTATCTCAGCAGTTATTCTTTTAGCACCACTTTTTGCAACACCCTTGGCAACAGCACCACCTAAGCCAGCAGAAAGCGCATCAAAAGAACCGACTATACCAGCTTTAGCAGCAGACTCTTTAGCTAAGGGAGTAATAAATTCCTCATCATTCCAAGCAGCTTCTAATGCTTTTGGATTAGTTATATCTATGCCGTTTTCCGAAAGCTTTCCTAAAAGAGTGCTACCAAAAGTAAGCATACCAGAACCTGCAAAGGCAGCACCAGCAGCACCACCAGCAGCGGCTGTGATAGGCGCAAACACAGTACCAACAGCAGCACCAGCAGCAGCACCTGTAGCAGCAGAAGCAGCAGCCTCTGGAGACAGAGATGCATCAACTAATCCAATAAGAGATTCCGGAATTGTTCTGACAATGTCAAGTAAGAAACTTCCTACAACATTCTCCTCATCACCAGCCAACCAATCATCAGCTTTAGGAGCATTGTCATTAAGTACCTTGTTGTAGTATGCTAGCTCTTCAAAATCAATAGAGCCACCATAGAATGAGCGAGCAGCCATTTTTCCTGTCTCAGAACCAGCAATTGCACGGTTCCAAAGTCTTCCTAGCTCATAAGGGTTTTCATCAATTATTTTAAACGCATCGCGTTTAGGAGCCTCAGTAGGTAATGCCGAGTCTGTAGGGCTTGTCTCTCCAGTAGATTCCAATACCGTAGAATCTTTTTTTTTAGGAGTTTCCTCTTTCCATCCGCCAACAGGTGAGTAATCTACTTGAGAGCGGTACTGTGGGTACTTCTCTAGCATCTTGCCTACTAGTTCTTGATTATCTACCTCAGCGTATTCTGGGTGGTTAGATTTAACACCAGCGGCAAAAGCATCTACAGAGTAGACCTTATTGTTCGCCATTCTTTCTTCTGGAGATTCAGACATATTCTTTACTCTTTGTATTGAGCAAAGATACTGATTTTAGATTAACCTAATAGTCTGTAAATCAAAGTCTATGCAGCGTATTTAGGTATGGTTTTGTTTACTATGCTCGCTATTGTTTTTTCGTAATTTTTATCTGTAGCATATCTCTTACCATCTTTTCTTACGAATTCTTTTTCCCATAGTTCACTCCAGTTACCGCTTTCTGGACGATAAAGCCTGCTAAATCCTTCTCCCCATGCGTCAATTCCTTCTTCCCACGTGTCATAGTATTTGTTAAACTTATCTTGTTCCTTGCCGCTTTTATCATCTCCACTAGTAGTGTTGCCCCAGTTGAAAGGATTTTTTGTTTTTACTTGTCTTTCACTAGTACCAAAATTACCTTCAGTAGCAAGCATAGCCATAGTGACCTCTACAGGTATGTTGTATTTATTAGACACACCTATAATCATTTGAGGGGTAATTTCTGATTTTTCTCTTCCTTGGTCTGTAGTCCAGTGAGCCATAACCTTTTCTACAGAGTCTGTATTAAAATCTATGTTTGGAGATATCTTTACTGAAGCTACGTTACTTTCTACTGAAGCTACGTTACTTTCTGTATCCGCAGGAGCAGCTCTACCTGTTTCAGGCGTAAAGCCTAAACCAAGGCTATCTCCTTCAGTTCCTTTAACCTCTTCTTGTTTTGGAAGCATTTGTTTTACTTCTTCAACTTCAGGTTCTGATTCTTGGATTTGCTGAGGTTGTTGAGTCTGTTGGGGGGTTTCTGATTCTGTTTGTTTGTTCATTCCTTTTACAGAAACTCCTAGTTTTCTTTCTATTTGGGCTATTTCAGCTCCAGTGGCTTCAACCATTTGTGGTGGCACACCTGAAGTTATTTGTTTTGAAATATAAAACTTTCCATCTTCAGCTACGCCCACACCAACAATGTCTCCTACTTTTTCAATAGCAAACATTTCTACTTCAGTGTCAGTGTCTTTTATAGTCTCAATATAAGAAGGGTTAGACTCTATAGCAGAGGTGCTCATACTGTTTTTAATACTAGACTGGATGTTACCCAAATAAGATTCAACAGCCTTACCAAAAAACTCTTCGTCTAACATGCGCTCATCTACTTTTCTCATATCACCTCTTGATACACCTTGTTTTCCATCTATAAGGTTTAAATCATTGATATAATAATGAAGACCAACGTCTTGTCTAAAAGATGCATCACTCTTAAGTCTGTGCTGGAATTCAGATGTAGCTTTATCTATAGCTTGTTCCGCATTCTGAGAAGAAGTTATTACTCCTTTAATCTCTTCCGCGTATGCTGAAGGTATTGCGTACTTACCAGTCTGAATAGCTTTAGGTAAAAGAAATGAATTATTAGGATTAATTTGACTAGAAAAGAAAGAAGACTGTTCCGCTGGAACAAATTTATCACCTTCTTTAATTAAAATTTTACCATTTTCAGTTTTAACCTCAGCATTATCATACATTCTCTGGTTATAACGCTGTTGGATTTGTTCTGGATTTTCGGAGTAACCAACAAATTCATTTGCTTGTGCGTCAGCATAGGTCTTATTCCATTCACCCTGCATAGACATACCAGCTCCAGCAAAGAAATTAACTTTGCTTGCTAAATCTTTCATTGTTTTTCCATCAACATCAGAACCGCTTTTTTCGTATTTAGTCGCAGCACCACTGTACAGGTTGTACGCTTCTTGCAATACATCTTTTCTAGCTCCAGTAACCTCATACTGAGCATCACCAAAAGCTCTTTCAGCTCCCGTAGCAGACGCTTCTCTTCCTCTGAAGTCTCTTTCATCTTTTACTTGTTTGTCTTTCTTAAGACCTAACGCTGTAAAACTTGGTGTCTTGTATACATTGCTATCTAATGCTGCCATTATTTATTGCTTTTAGCTTTTTTCTCAAACTGCTTGAATAATTTTCTAGCGAATGAACTTTCTTTTCTAATTTTTGCTGCTTGCTCTGGATTTAAAATATATTCATTTCCAGTAGCCTCTGCAACTTTAACACCGTTCTGTACAATGTCTATAGGGTTAGAATTATGATTAAAGCTACCTTCAGTCATCATACCTCCATTATTTTTGTCGCTCACAGGTTTAACGCTAAAAGGATATTCTTCTACTGGTGCTGCTATAAATTCACCATTTGGCCCAATGAAGCCATTTTTTGTAGGAGTGTTTCCAATTTGACCCTGTCTATACTGCATTTCTTTTTCAGAAGGTGTACCAGAAGGGATTCCTGAAACAATACCACCACCTGCTCCAACTCTTCCAGATGTTACGTCTTGAACTGGTGAAGCTTGATTTTTTTGGTCAGTAATGAATTGTTCCTCCATCATTTTGCTTCTATCTAAGGTCTCATCAAGAATAGGCATTCTTTCTTGTTTTCCATTGAAACCATATTCTGGTTTGTTGTAATCACTCCAACTATCACTAACAGATTTTATATAGTCATTCTGGTTCAATATGAATTGATTCATATTTTCACTAGACTCACCAGTTCCAATAGCATTTTTAGTTTTTTTAATTTCTTGTTTTACCATAAAGTCTCTAAACTTAGATGGAGTATCAGCCATGAATCCAGCTGCTTTTTTAGCGGCAGAAGAAATAGGGTTAAAACCTCCAGCCATAGCGCCTGTAGCTATGTCTGTAATTCCTCCGACAATATTTTGTCTAGCAGCAGCGGCAGAAGCTTGTGCTTGATTCAATTCGTTTTGACTGCGTTTTTCTTTTCTACCTATTGAAAAATCTTCTGCTCTAGCTAAGCTTTCACCTGCGCGCATTCTAGACATTCTTTCCTGAGCAAGCATACGGTTCTGAGAGTTCTGTGCTTGTGCTGTAGCAGCTCCTAAGCCACCTACAAGTGCTCTTCCTCCAGCTCCTTGTAATGCCTGTATTGAAGTAGCTAAATTTCCCTGTATAGCATCTGTTTCAATGCGAGCCATTGCAGAGTCATAGGCGTTTTTATAGTTTTCGTAAAACTGACCAGGGGTTTCCAAAGAAGGCGCAGCAGCTTTTGCTCTGTCATATTCTCTGTTAGCTTTTCTGAGTTGCTGGATTCCGTAAATGCTTTTTATACCACCACCGATTATATCCATTGAGCCTCCTAGCTCGGTAAAAGAACCACCTTCTTCAAATCGTTTTAACTTCATAATGCAAATTTAATCTTTTTAGTTGACTCTATCATTGTGTAGTCTAGACCTATCATAGCTTAAAGATAGAGCATGAACTTCAAATAATTCTGTGTCCGTACTTGTAAGTTTTAGTTTTAAGAATACATCTCTCATAGGGTCTCCATCTATTCTTGAATCATGCTCTACAACTATGTTATCTCCTACTGTTATGTTTGAAATGTTTGTAGTACACTGAATAGTTTTTCTTCCTGTAGCTCCAGATATCTCCATACTTGTTCCTGTTAGCGTAGAGCCTGAAGCTGTTTTTAACACATCTCCTACAAGAAAAGGAATATAATTTACAGGAGTAGTAAATGTTATTGTATCATTTAATATAGACTCAACTTTACCTAAATATATCTGATGTCCAGTAGATGTTAAGGTGTCTCTAGGAATCATAGCATAACGATTACCTTCTCTGATGTCAAAGTCTGTAGTACCTATTGTAGTAGCTTGAGTAAGATTGTTTAAATACGCACTCCAAGTACCGCCACCTTCTACGCCTAATGCTTCATATACTTTAACCATAGACGGGTTATAATTTGCAACAGACTCAAACATAGAACTATATTGAGTTCCATAAAAGTTGTTTCTTGTTTCATTTATATTGTGTCTCCACATTAAACCGCTTTCCGTCTGATTAAAGCTGTATAATTCATTATTAATGTTTACGTACATGCTAGGCTTAAAGCTGTATTTGCTCCCCCATACACCTTTTAAATGCTTATAAGCTATGGTAATACCACTTCCCGTAGATGTCGCAGAACCCAATGTTATCGTTATTCCATCACAAGTTGTAGCGGGTATAATAAGCTCTCCAGTACCTAAGTTTAAAGTTGCTATAAAGACAAAATTGTAATCTGAGTCTGTAACTACTACATTTATGGTTGCTGTAGAGCCCATAAATTCATCGCTAACTATAACTCCTTGAGATGTAAATACTTGGTCTAAAAATACAATACCATTACCAGTGTCTTGCCATTCGCCACAAAAAACATCTGCATTAACGGCAAGCGTATTCCATAAAACTGTATTAGCGCTGTAGGAAATTGAATCAAAAACTATATTACCGGCTTGATTTACTGGTACGTTATTTACTTCTGAACCTATAGTTATTGTAGAGTTAAACGAAGGCTCTACAGTTACTATGTACTCTTCACTATCTGGGTCGTAGCCACCTACAACTCTAGGGTTGTTACTGTTTTCAATAAGGTCTTTAAACACGCTATCAAAGAAACTACTCATTCCTTTATCGCTAATAGGTGTTATACCATCAACAGATAGCCTTAAGATTTTTGCTGCGTACGCATCTACATAGTAGACTACACCAAATCTTTCTATAACAGACTCAGGGTTAGAAGTGCCATAATCACCAGCATAGTAAGACGGTATGCCTAAAACTTTTCTAGACACCGTAACACCGGCTTCACCACCGGCATACTCTATTAAGTTTCTTGAAACAGGAAGTTGAGACGCTTTGTTTTCTTGAATAACAGTTAACGCATCACCTCTGTTTACCATAGACTGAACGCTTCCAAACTCAATGTCTAAATCTATCCAGTTTGCTAATGATAAATTAAAAGAAGAAAGATTTAATCTATCTGAGTCTATTAAATAAGCGTCTGAGTAAGTAATAGAAGAGAGTCTACGTATTGTTTTAGCTTCAGGTAGGTGTGCGTATGGCTTGCCTATAGATATGGCCTTAGAAGGGAAGAAATCGCTTACAGAATTATCTTCTATAAAATCAACATCATAAGCGTAAGTATTTTCTTTAAATCTTTCATTAAGAATGCCTAAATCTGCAAAGAAAGTAGGCTTTTTTATTTTACGAAGTCTAAAGTATACATCTCCTTGATTAGCTGTAATGTTTGCTTCGGTGTAATTATTTATAGGGTATGTACCAGAAACAGCAGAAATACTACCGCTATACGTGTATATATATGTTCCGTCTGTTTTTATGTTAACAGAAAGTATTACAACAGTAATACCGTTTACAGTCATAGAATCACCAACGTAAAGTCTGTCAGGAGAGGTAGCGGTTATACTTCCGTCAAAAGCAATTGTAACAGAAGGTTGAGATGTAACAACCCTATCTCCATAATGGTATCCGTTTATTACATCGTATGATTTACCCATACCATAGTAAGCTTTTTCTTCTATTTCTTTTTTTGGAGAGTATATTTCAACTAAAGTATTGTTGTCCCATTTATCTGAATTAGATAAAACACTTGTCTGTTTAAAATATGCTATGTCGTTATCTTCAAGAACTAAATACCATCCAGGTGCTGAATCTTCGTATCCATCTTGAAGTATAAAAGGCGTGTCTTCGGGTTCGGAAAAATATTTATATCCTAATACTTTAAAATCATAATTAACAGGATAGTTGTAGACACCATTATCTTCGTATCTTATTATTCTAAGTTTATCTCCTTCTTCAAATTTGTATTCTATATTAGCTCCACTAGACTCTTTATAAGAGTTAGCCTTACCCTCTAGGGTATCCATAGATACATAAATACTTTGGTCTGCTGTTGATGATGAAGGAAAAGCTTCTTTTACAGAGTATTGTACAAATTTATTGTAAGTAGAATTTAATCCATAAACCATCTGCCATTTCTTAGCCCAAGATGGAGGATTGTTTTTTATTCTAAAATCAATATTACTATTAAGCTTATAGCTTCTTTCAGAAAGTTGAGGTATGTATACATCTTTAATTTTATTTACCCCTCCTGCTCTTCCGTTGCTATCAAAATAAACTAAGCCAAAAGTGTGAGTTGCATTTTCTTTAAACGATTTGTAACCAGTATTTGATTCAGCTAAATAAGAAGACTGACCTGAAAAACCAGTTACTTGATGTTCTGTTGAGGCTGTTATATTGCTTCCTATGTAGTCATGATTAGCAACACCACCTATTTTAATTGTACTTGAGTTTATTATTTCTACTTCAGCTAAAAATGCACCTGTTATAGTTCCTATAGGGGTGCTTGCAACTTGAACGCTTAATTTTTTAGCAAATATTTCAGCACCAGAAAAATGCATATTAAATACCTGATTTATACCACTGCCCTGACGACTTAATTTAAATTTAGCAAACCCTGCAAACCATACCCTGGCTTTTTTAACTAAGCCAGATTTAATTTCATTAGACTCGTTTTCGTCATCTAATTTTGCATTAACAATTGAAGTGTATGAGTCAGCTTCTAACTCACTAGAAATCTGAGTTATAGCATTAATCCTTAACGTGTCTGAAGTAAAAGATATTTCTTTAGTTATGTGTACCCCCTCTAAAGGAAATTTTAAAGTATCTGTATTGTAGTCATCTAAATCTATTTTACCTATAGTTTCCTCAGCTTCTCCCCAAGTTGGTTTAAGGAATTTGTAACTTATACCCTCAGTATTATATCCTGAATTAGAAACAGCTGTAAATTCAAAAATAGTTGTTACTAAAATTAAATCTATATACACTTTTGAGTTAGCAGATATAGTAGCTGGAAGAGAATTAAAATCTATAGAAAATTCAAGAGGGCCTGTTGAAGTTTTTGTGTGTGTTTCAAAATCTTCTGGGTTAATGTAAGCTGTTATTCTGTATATGTTAGGTCTTTCTCTACTAGCAACACTAGACTCTATGTCTGTGTTTACATTAGCGTATCCTTCCGTGTAGTTTCCATACATAAGTCTACCTCCAGCAAAAGATTGTGCTTTTGCTAATTGCGGCACATTATCATACGACTTGTTTACCTCATCAAAACTTAACCCAGATGACAGCTTGTTATTGTTGAATTTTACAGTAGATACTCCAGAGGTATTATTGTTGTCAATCTTATCTACTTTATAAAAAGTACCACTATTATTTTGTCTAACATATACAATAATTTCTTTTACATCAGCTGTAGAGTTTCTTACGTATATGTCTATTTGATTAAAAAAGTCAAGAGATTCTTGCTCTACAATTCCATCTTTTAATTGAGCTATTGATACAGTTGCAGTAGAGTACTCAGACAAGGCACTAACCTCACCGTCTACATATTTGTATTGATATGCAAACTGAAATACTTTATTGCTTATATTATTGTACCCTAAGTTTGGGTTGTTTAATATATTATAAGAAGGAGCAGATGAAGGTGGTCGTTTTGCGACTGTTAAAGAACTTAGTTTTTCTTCAGGTGTTCCACTATAAAAACTTGTAGGGTAATTAGAAGAAAGTAGTCTGTTTACATTTACTTTCATTGGTGGGTTTACATTGTCCGTCCAGTAAAATAAAGTATCAGACTGCTCATTTACAATAGTACTACATGCTGCATGGCTAAACTTCTGAAAGTTTAAAACGCTGTCTTCGTAGAGTTTCTGATATAATCCAGATACTATATCTAGTCTATATATCCCGTGGTTTGAATTTGAATTCCAAACAAGAAACAAAATTTCTTTGTTCTTTTCGTTAGCTACGGAGCCTATAACTCTGTTGTCTCCAGAAGGAAAGGCATCTCCAGAAGTTCTGCTAGAAACTACGTTTGTACCTTTTATATTTTTAATTACCCCGTCAGTACCTGAATCATCTTCAGACACACGTACATTAAGGTTGTCTGTCATTTCAACAGACTTTACAAGTTTTTGGTCAGTATCTGAATTTAAATACTGAGGTACAAGTTTATCAATAGCCATAGATTAACCTTTAGGGCTTTGCTTAAAGTTCTTTCTAATAGTTTTAAGAGCTTCCTCTTTGGTAAATGATTTAAGTCTAGCATTAGCCAGTCTTTTTTCATTGTAGTATTCCTGACGTGCTCTAGACTTCTCTGACATCGGTACATTAGACTTGCGTTCTACCAGTCTGTAATATACGTAAGAGCGTAAAGCGTTCTCTGCATATATATGTATGCTAGGGTTCTCGCTTCTCGCTTCATCAGCTATATACTCTATAATTATTTCATTGTGAGCAGTGCTTAGTTCTATTCTATTCTGTTCGTGATTTATTCTAAACTCGCCAGCAGGGTACTGACCACCACCAACACCATAAGCTTTGCCTAGTCTTCCTTCGTGTAGGTAGTTTCTAAAAGTATAATCCCCCAAGCTTTCGGAAGCTGTACGTCCTCCTATTGTTTTAGCGTCTACTCTATCGTAAACACCATCACCATTAGAATCAATAAAATTGCCAGCAGTATCTGTAACATATTTCATTGCCATGTTTTGATTCTTGTTCTCACCTAACACATAAATAAGACCATCTCCACCAACTATACCAATCTTAGTGTAGTCAACAAAATCATCAGGTAAGCTTGCGGTATCATTAGCCGCGTTTACAGCTAGTTTAAGAGACTTTATTCTCTTCATGATATCAAAGCCCATCTCACGGATTCCACGCAAAGCATAGTTCCTTAAAACAACACCATTAGCATTATTGACATAGTCATCACCATCAGCGGTGAGCATGATGTCATTTATAATCTGTTCTATTGAAACTGTATCTCTAGCCATTTCTTACTGCTTTTGTTGTTGTGACTCTCCAGAAGTATAAGAGAATACATCTTTGTCACGAAGATTAATACCAACCATTTTACCAATTTCAATTATTAATTCAGTTGCGTAATGGTCTGGCAATTCAAAGTCTACAGATGTAGTAGGGTCAAAAACCTCATTAGATGCTCCAAGACTTAATGCATTGTATCTAGGCGTTAAGGCTGTTCTTAAACCAGTGCTTGGACTTCTTCCTTCAGGATACTTGTAGTATCTTAATTTAATCTTTTTTACAGATGTAGGGAATACTTCAATATCATTTGACACTATCGCTACAGGGTGATTCTGAGAAGGTGCTGATAAATCGGAATGCAATATGTATTCAATCTTAGATTCATCATACATAATGTCAATCAAAGTTGAAGTAGAGTTACCGAATACATAAGAACCAGCAGTCTTCATATATATAATCCTAGATAAATCATCAGGTTTTAAAAATACTCCATTAGATTGACTAACAGTGCTTTCTTTTGAGAAGTATGCTAAGTCTTCCTCTAAGCGTTTCACATAAGATAGATGCGTTTTTGCATCAACATTTCTAGCACGCATAGTCTGCGCCTTAGTCATTTCACTGAATAAGTCGTTAAATATTTTATTTTGTGCAATTGAAGCAAACGTGTTAAACACCTTCGGAGTGATAAAACCACGCTCGTCTTTATTTGCTAGATTCTTAAGTGCTGAATAAACTTCGTTTACAGATGCCATAATTATTCTGTTCTATACGCAAAGATACAAAAAAGAAGGGGCTGCATTTCTGCAACCCCTTAGTGTATAGTAACTTATATGTTGAGTTAGATTTTAGAAAGCTGTCTTTCTATTTCTTCAAGTACTAAAGCTCCCTTTTCAGACAAACAGTATCTAGTAGCTATATCAACAGTGTTTTGACCAGCAGGTGTAGATACAATTAGTTTCTTACTGTCAAACCATTTCATGCCATCAGCATCAGACTTAAGTATTTGAAAATCAACAGCACTAATTAAGGTGCTTTTAATTCTAACTATTGGATTGTCAAACATTTCAATAAATCCTTTTGGATTTGCTTTTGCTTGCATTAATAGCTCACGTTTAATTTCCATGTTTTTTTGACTAGTGTCAATACCTAAGAACATCGCTACAGGTAGAAGCTGTTCTATTGATTGGTCTCTAACCATACCAACAGCATCAAGAATAGCAAACTCTTTGTCTAGTTGCATCTCAGCTTTTTTCTCAGTATCAATCAAGCTAAATACTTTCCCTCCGTTAGATACATTATCTGGATGAAGGTCTAAGTACCTCTGAAGAGGCGGGTTAGTGTGAGATACAGGTAGTGTTTTATTATTAAATATAATCTGTTCACGTATAGTGTTTTCAGATTGTTCATCAGCAAATACTGAATTTTCATTTGGAGAGTACCGAAGTTGTCTCACTTTTCCTGTACTTTCATCAAATACAGTTATGTTTTGTTGTCTTAGTTTAAACCAAATTCCACCGCCTTTTAAGATGGTGTATATCTTATCTTTCTTAGTGTTCTCAACTCTTTTGATAGGAGCAGCAGAAGTAGACAATGTTGATATCGGTGAAGATATTGGTGCAGACTTAGAAGTTCTACTACCAGTTTTTTTAGTGTTGTTAGCCGTTGTAGCCATTTTATTTTTTGTATTAAATGAAATTAAAAAAAAGGAGAAGGGACGAATCCCCCCTCCTCAATATAAACTTGATTATGCTTTCTTAATCAAGATGTGACGGTTAGCCGCACGAGTAACTAAGTTACACTCAGAGCGGTAGTGGAATTCTACGTTATCCTTAGTTGCGTTAGACGCACCCAAGATAGAACCTACCATCCAGTGCTCCATTTCACGGCTGTAACCGTTAGAAGCCTTGTAGTTCATTTCTAAAGCAGGAGCTTTATCACCAGTACGAGCATCAGCAATCTGAGCCATAGGAACACAAACACCAGCATAATCTGAATCAGCTAACAACGTAGGGTCGTTTAGCAATTTCCAGTCATGCTTGTGGAATGTATAACCAGCACGGTTGAAGCTACGGAATCCTAAGTTAAGAGCAGTTTCTGCGCTATTACTAAATGAACCGAATTTAGCAGCACCAGTAGTGGTAGAAGAATCACCAGCAGCACTAATCAAATCGTCAAGGTGAAGGTCTTGAGTTCTGTTAACATACATAGCGTACTCAGAAGAGCCTCCTTCTTTGTCAAGAGCCTTGATAAGGTCATCAACATCTGTAAGGCTTTGCAAGTATCCACCACTTACGATTCCACGGTCTTCAATTGCAGAGAAGTAACCTTCAGAACCATAGGTTGGGTTACCATCAGCAGGAGCAGCTGAAGCGTTGTAGATGGCTGTGTTAGTTACTTTTTCTCCTAACAACATCATCATCTCACGCTTGTCCATAAAACGCTGGCGTGTATCACCTTCAGACTTCAAGTACCAACGGTAGTCACCGTTACCCAAGTTAATCCAACCGACATTAGTTGCTTGAGAACCTGTAACACTGTATACATCCTTCATAATCATGAAAGGGTTAGTGCGCTTAACGACACCGCTTTCAATGAATTCTGTTGGTTGGTCTGTTCCTTGACCCCATAAGTTACCTACTATAGGCAATTCAGCTGCAGCGCCTGCAAGAGCAGTAAAACCACCAGCAAGCAAAGAGGTTAAAGTAATTGCAGTACCACTAATGCTTACCATTGCACGCTCAGAACCGTTTACTAAAACGATATCGTTGTCACGAGCAATTACATTAGCTGCACTAGATGCAGTTAAAACAACAGTAGTATCACCACCAGCAATAGTAGCTAAAGCTCCTGCTTGTTTTTTATGTAAACGAGTTTCTTCCCAGTACTGTACTTCGTCAGCCATACCTACAGCTTTAGTAGCACCTACTAGTTGCAAGAATCCAGTAATACCTTGATTACCGTAAGTCTTGATAAGAGCATCACGATTGTCTGGCTTGTTTACCAAGTCGTACAATGAGATGTATTTTGCAGCATCTAACTTCTGTAAGTTAAATGAGCCTGAAGGAATATCTCCTCCAAATGAAATTGCTGGGTTTGACCCAGAAATAGTTTGTCTGTTAGCAGCCATTTTGTTTGCTTTTTAAATTTTGAACGTAAGTCCGTTATCGTTTAATCCGAGAGCTTGTTTAAGTTGTTCCTCTAGATTAGGTATGTTTCCTTCTCCTGTGTCTCCGATTTTGTTTGGTTGATAAGCTACATTCGCAGCTTTGTCTACTAAACTTCTTTGACCTTCTCCGAGACCTTGTTGGTAAGACGACTTGACTATTGTTTCAATATTATCAAGAACGGCTTGATGCATATTCCAGCGCTCAAAGTCCCATTGACCAGATTTGTCAACATACGTACTAAAGAAATCTTCAATACCCTCATTCTTAGACTTGAGTTCAGATTTGTAAGAGTCTTCTAAACCAAAAGTAAAAGACTTGTCCTTTGATAACTGAAACTCAATACCCTCCAGGGCATCAACTTCAGAAGACATAGTATCTAACCATTGTTCATTTACAATACCCTCAAACTTTTCCTGTACTTCAGGTTTGCGTTCTGCGGATTTGTACTGCGACCTTACAGACTCAATCTCTAGTCTGGCTTTGTCTGCATCTAATTTCAGTTGGAGTGTAGCTAATCTAACTTCAGACTCATCGTATAAATCTTCGTCAAGAGAATACTTGTCGTTAACTAAAAGTTTTAAATCTTCATCTGATACAGCATTTCCATATTGATTCTTTAACTGCATTCTAACAGCTGATAAATCATCCATTTCGGACGGATTCATAGACTGATATGCAATCCAATCTTCAACACTGCGACCAGTTTCAGTTACAAACTTGTTTATAGCTTCAACTCTTTCGTCAATCTTTGCAGACGTGTTTTGACTTCCCTGAATTTCCTCAATACTACTTACTTGTCTACCCAGCCTTTCGCTTAAGTATTGAAGCATTGTAGATTCAAGTTCCTCTTCGGAAACCTCTTCTTCTAAATTATCTTGAGAAACTGTTTCCACAGTCTCTACTTGTTCTAAACTTTCAGACTCTACAGTCTCAGCTTCAGACTCTACAGTCTCAACTTCAGACTCAACCATAGAAACAGACTCATCTAGTGTAGTTTGTTCTAAGGAGTTTGGAGCTTCATTTGATACAGACATTCCCATGTCACCTAGCATCGCTTCTAAGTCGTTGTTTAAATCACTCATTTTAAATCAATTATAATTAATAAAACAAAATTAAATAAAAAAGGGACACACTTTCGTGTACCCCCTTGT
>TARA_R110002096_G_scaffold4501_17_pt1 | contig 14626 bp, 11 predicted proteins | sample TARA_R110002096 | Tara Oceans TARA_R110002096 (sample SAMEA4397295) | marine metagenome | biome: Polar Biome; feature: [DCM] deep chlorophyll maximum layer (ENVO:01000326); material: water (ENVO:00002006), including particulate matter (ENVO:01000060) such as... | depth 35 m | reverse complement strand
AAATCCTCAGCATGAGACGCCAACGGCGGGCACCTCTTCAAACGGAGCCGGAATCTAGCAAGACTTCCCGAAAGGCCAACAGAAGTTTTTGAAGGGATCGCCAATGCTCAGTTGCTAGGCAAAACGAAGGTGGGGAGTATGACTTTTGATCAAACTTCAGCGTTGTTTGTTGATCGAAGTCGATAGATTTCAAGAAGATGAGCAAGAAACGCGTTTTTCTGGTCGACGATCATCGGATTACCCGGGAGGGGATGAAATATCTTCTGGAAACCGAGCCGGACGTCGATGTGGTGGGATCCGCGGGCTCGGTTCAGGAGGCCTTGGAGATGGTTTCCGAGGTTCATCCGGATTTGGTGATCTCGGATTTGTCGATGAAGGGACGCAACGGCCTCGAACTGATCAAGGATCTGAAGTCGCTTCATCCTGGCGTGAAGGTCATCATCGTCTCGATGCACGATGAGATGTTGTACGGAGAACGGGTTTTGCGCGCAGGAGGGTGGGGCTACATCATGAAGGAAGATGCGGCGGACCATTTGATCGATGCGATTCGCAAAGTCTCGGAAGGCAAGAATTACCTCAGCGCGGAATTATCGGACCATTTGCTGAGGCGGTTTGGTGCCGGCTCCGCGGGCGAGAACGGCGAGTCGTCACTGATGAAGCTGACGGATCGGGAGATGGAGGTTTTTGAACTGACGGGCCAAGGCAAAGAAGTTCCGCAGATTGCCTCCTGGTTGCAAATTGCGGATCGGACGGTGGAAGCCCATCGCACCAATGCCCGCAAAAAGCTGGGCTTGCCGGATGCGAATGCCTTCTTTCGCTACGCCGTTCGTTGGGTGGAATCCGGGAATCTGGTTCCGTAGCGCGGCTTCGATTAATTGCAGAGTTTGCACTGAATCCGGGTGCCGCCGGTGCTGCGCCGGTTAATGGAGAGGCTTGCTCCGATGAGCTGGGAACGATATTCCATGGTTTTGAGGCCGAGCCCCGTTCGCGTGGAATGGCCTGCCGTTGCCGGATTGTCAGGATCGAGCCCTTTGCCGTTGTCGGTAACGGTCAGGATGATCTCGCCTTCCCGATCCGATTTGAGCTGGATCGTCAGTTGGGACGCACCGCTATGGCGAAGCGCATTGTGCATCGCCTCCTGCGCAATCCGGAAGAGGTGATTCGCGGTCGGCGCATCCGGAATCACCAACAGTTCCGGGGTTTTGGGGCCGATAAACCGGCAGGCCATCTGGTTGGTCGCCTTCGCCCTTGCGGTCAGGCTGCGAATGGCCTCGATGAACTGTCGTGAATCCGCACCGAGAGGATGCAGTCCCTTGATCAGGCAGCGAAGTCCGGTGATGCCCTCGCCGAGTTCCCTGGAGATCGCCTCAATTTCTTGGGCCTCGGCATTCAATCCCTGGTTTTCGAAGCGTTTTTGCAGGCCGCGAATTCGCATTTGAAGTCCGCTGAGGACCGAGCCGTGTCCGTCGTGCAGCTCTTTCGCGATGCGTTCCTGCTCTTCTTCAGCCGTTGCGGTGACTTCCTTCTGGAACTGAATGCGTTGACGGTTGTCCTGAACGATCGCGTTCATCCCAACCGGTTCGCCGGAGGTTCCAAGAATGGGAGCGACGGTCAGGATGATATCAATCGAAGAGCCATCCTTGTGATTGCGGACCGTTTCGTAGGCGCGGACGGCATTTCCTGCCCGGATGGATTGGGAGAGGGTTGCGAACTCGTTTTGGCGTTCGGGAGGAGCCAGCATGCGAATGCTCTGACCGATCACTTCGGACGCCTTGTAGCCGAAGAGCCGCTCAGCTCCGGGATTCCAGTGTTGAACGGTGCCATCCAAACCGATGCCAACAATCCCGGCTGGACTGAATTCGACCAAGGCGGCCAATCGCGCCTGATCGATCTCGGCCTGCTTTTGCTCGGTAATGTCTTCGGTCACTCCCGCCACGCGATAAGGCTTCCCATCATTATCCAGAACCGGAAATCCCCGGCCCCGGACGGTCCGAATGGATCCGTTGGGTTGAACCACGCGATATTCCATCGCAAACTCCTCGTCGCGTTGCCGTTGCCAAGTATCGACCACTCGCTCCTGATCGTCCGGATGGATGGCGTCGAGCCAGGACTTGCTGTCTTTGTAGAGATCGGCAACGGGCCGCCCAAAAACCTGTTCGTAGGACGGGCTGCAATAGACAATTTGGGGCGGATCAATTTGAATCAGCGAGATGACATCCGAAGTGTGTTCGGCCAGCTGTCGCATTCGTTCCTCGTTTTCGCGCAGCTTGAGTTCCCCTTCTTTACGTTCCGAAATATCGCGGACAAAAACGCAGCAAAACTCCTCATTCTGAAACTCGAGGTAATTGACCGCGAGTTCCAGATAGAACATCTTTCCGGCTCGGGACCGGAATCGCCGCTCGGTTTGGAAAAACTGAACCTCGCGAAACCGCTGCCACCACGAACCCCATTCCTCGGGATTGAGATCCAGGGCGATGTCCATCACCTTCATCCCGAGCAGACGCTTGGTGCTGTAGCCGGAAAGCTTGCTCGCCGCTTCGTTGGCGAACCGGAAGCTGCCGTCCGGATTCACCCAGAAAATGGCTTCGCTGCTGCGATCAATCGTAAACTGGGTTCGCTTCAGGCCCTGCTCGGCCTTGACGCGTTGGGTGAGATCGAAAATCAGCCAGATTTCATGGTCCTGAAACCGGTGATGGGCAAACTGGACGATGCGTTCGCTGCCGTCTTTGCGGCGAATCGCGATTTTTTGGGAACGATCGCGAAACCCACGTTCGCGCAATTCCTCGTAACGGGCCCGGCTTTGGCTGGCTCCTTTCCCAAACAGCTTCGCAAACCAATCGTCGATCGATCGAATCTCGATCCGTTCGTAGCCGGTCAACGATTCGGCGGCGCGATTCAGATGCGTTTCTCCCTGATCGACAAAAACGGCTGCAGTCGGCAATTCCTCGACCATGCGTTCCAGTCGCTCGGCCTGAAGTCGCCATTGCTCGGCCTCCTTCTCATCGGTGATGTCGATCAACGCGGTCCGACAGCTTTCGGGATCACGGTCCGGGTCATCGCGAAATGCGATGCTCTGGAGGCGAGCGTTGAGCAACTTGCCGTCGCCCTTTTGCATCTCCAGCTCGCAGGTTTGCCGCAGCCGATGTTCAAAGACCTGCTGCCGGTGGTCGGCAAACGCCTCAAGGCTCTCTTCCGCGACGAAATTGGTGAAATGGGATCGGCCGAGATCGTGATGTGTGACCCGAAGCATCATGGAAGCCGTCTGATTCGCTTCGAGGATTTTGCCTTCGCGATCGAGGGTCAAATACCCGACCGGTGCGAATTCGTAGAGGTCACGCGCCTGATCGTTGATGTTCGCCAACTCCTGCTGGGTCGCGAGCAGCTCCTCGTTTTTTTTGCGCAACTCCTCTTCGTTTGAGCGGAGCATGCGGATGGTCGCCACCAGCTCGGCAAAGGACCATTTTGCGAGTTCATCCTGGGTCGCGGAGTGGGAATCGAGTGCCGACACCTTCGCTTCGGCTGTCGGACTTAGCACGGGTGTAGACTTTTCGGAAACAGGAGCCTTCGAGGCATGGCTGGTTCGCTTCATGGACGCAGAGGTGTTGGCAACCCGGCCCAGGTCGCCATTGACTGGACGCGATACTAGCGCAAGGAATTCGAAATCGCCAGTTGGGATCCTGAATAGGTTCTAGAATTTCCAGAGGAAGGTACGTGAAACCGCCCCAATCGACTTTGTGTTACCCCCTATTTACGGAAATCTGATTTTCCTTCAGAATATGGTCATCAGAAAAACCCCACGCTGCATTCATCCTGCAGCACTGCGTTAATTACGCAACTTATAGGCAATTGCCGAAGTTGTGGTGCCTTGAAAAACCCCGGACGGGTAAGAGTTGGGCAGGGCGTTTTGTCTGGCACCACAGCTTCAATTTGCCATGGGTTTTCCCCACTCTTGAAGGTGCTGAGGCTTCTGACCAATTCTCCTGCATGACAAATGCCTAGAATTGTTGGCGGGATAAATCAATCCATGAATTCACGTTTTTTCACCGCGGCCACGAACGGATACCCTGCTTTCTCAATCGATTCGTTCCCACCTTCTTCGCGGTCGACCAGGCAAATCACGAAAGCGACTTTTCCGCCCTCACGCTCAATGGCTTCAATGGCGGTCAGGGTCGATCCCCCGGTCGTAATCGTATCTTCAATCACCGCAACCACGTTTCCTTCTTCGAATGGCCCTTCGACCTGCCTTCCGCGCCCGTGATCCTTGGCCTCCTTGCGAATGCACAGCGCGTTGAGTGGCTTGGCATCTCCGTTTCGGTCTGACTGAATCGCCGTTGCCACCGAAATGGGATCCGCGCCCATCGTCAATCCCCCCACCGCATCCACGGAAACTCCGAGCTTGGCCTCCTGTTCGCGAACGATCTGGTGAACAATTTGCCCAATCAAATTCGCTCCGCGGGGGTGAAGCGTGGTTTGGCGGCAATCGACGTAGAAATCGCTCTTTTTGCCGGATTTCAGGGTGAAATCTCCAAAGCAGATTGAGCGCTCTTTAAGCAGGGCAATGAGTTCCTCGCGGGTATCCATCCGGCAATGGTGCGCGGAATTCGGGCGGGCTCAACCAAAACGAGAACAATGTTAGCGTTCTTCTTCGTTCGGCGACGACGTCGAGATCACCATCTCCTCCGCGATTGGCAACAGCTCTTTGGTTGCCATGCGGGTCGATTCCGGTCCGGAGTTGGCGGCGCAGTTGAAACAGTGGAACGAGAGGCCGACGAGAATCGCGAGTTTGCCGTAGGTCGACACGTTGGGCCACCAGCCTGCGTTGGTCCAGAATTTCAGGGCGGTTCCCAGTGAGCGCTTCACGCGAATCCGGCCATTCTCGACTTCGAAACTCGCGATTTCGTCGAGAACGAGGTGAGAAAGGAAGCCGAGCGTGACGGCGACGGATTTGAACAAGCGCGGCCCGAGCTCCTGATACGAACAGACGAGGAAAATGACCATGCCCGCCGTCAGCGCGGCCGGAATGCTATGCCACATTCCCCGGTGCACCGTGTAATTCTTGAAAATGCCTCCGAGGCCGAACCGAACCAGTAGATAAAGGGTGCCCGCCGCGATGATAATTTGCTCTCGGTCGAATCCCCAAACCCGAAACAGATCGATCATCATGACCGACACGGCAGCGGAAACCATGGCCAGGGTTTCGCGAACCGGAACGCCCGTATCTCCGTCCATATCGGGAAGCATGCCTCCAAGGCTGCAGAGTCCGGCCGCAATAACGGATGATGTGAGCGGCATGCCTTGGCTGTAGCCTAAAGCGCCAACGCCAACCCCCAGGGCGGTGCTGGTAGTAATGTGAGCTTCAAATCCTGGCATATATTCCTAATTATTTAAATGTCAGGATACACAAAAGAAATTCAACGACAAGCGGAAAACGAAAAACCACATCCTGGCGAGTGGTTCCCCGCCCTTATTGCGCTAAAGTTAGGGAACTACAACCGAAAGAATGCGACTAACTCTCTTTGTGATTGCCGGCTTCCTCGCAATCGCCCTAACAGGATTCTATTTTTTGCTGCGTTCCGTCTATGATGACGTGGAGCGGCAATACGCTCAAGCCGCGGAAGAACCCATGGTGGACATGGCGCATCTGTTTGCCGCGTTGATCGAAACCGAGATCAACGAAGGGGTCATTGATCCCGCCAGATTTCGGGACGCGTTTGATCGGGCTTATTCGCGGGAACTGCGTGCCAAGATCTACAACTTGGTGAAAACCAAGCTCTTTACCCACGTTTATATCACCGATGCAAACGGGATCGTGCTGTTTGACTCCGAGCGACCGGACAATGTCGGCGAGGACTTTACGGAATGGCGGGATGTATCACTAACGCTGAAAGGAAGATACGGCGCGCGTTCATCGCGAACCGTCTCCGACAACTCCCTAACATCCGTCCTTTTTGTTGCCGCGCCCATCTACGCCAAGGGCGACATTATCGGCGTTGTGTCGGTTTCCCGCCCGGAGGAATATACCATGGGGATGTTTGTCAGGGAAACGCGGGACACGATCCTGAAAAGCGGCATTTGGGCCGCGATTGTTGTCGTCGTGTTGGGAGCGGCTTGGACGTATTGGTTGTTGCGCCCGATATCCCAGTTGACTGATTATGCGAAAGCGGTCCGGTTTGGCGAACGCGTCGAACTCCCGAAATTGGGAAACGCGGAATTGCGTGGACTTGGCCAGGCGTTGGAGGAAATGCGGGATGCGCTGGAAGGAAAGCAATATGTCGAGACCTATGTCCAAACGCTGACCCACGAATTGAAGAGCCCGTTGGCCGCGATTCGCGGAGCTGCCGAGTTGTTGGATGAGGAGATGCCGCGGGAGAAGCGCAGCCGTTTCCTCGAAAATATCCGCGATGAAACGAAACGCAGTGAGGATTTGGTGAGGCGCCTGCTCCAACTTGCCGCGCTGGAAAGTCGCAAGTCGCTCAATAAATCCGAGAGCATCGACATGGTGGAGCTGATTCAATCGGAGATCGAACGCGTTCAACCGTTGTTGGCGGCACGGTCGCTCCACATTTCGCTCGATGCCGGTCAGGCACCCAAAGCGACCGTCCATGGCGATCGCTTCACCCTGCAAACCGCGCTTCACAATCTATTGGCCAACGCGATCGATTTTTCGCCGGAAGACGGGGAAGTGGTGATTCAGTATCGCGTTACCGAGGACGAGGTGACGATCCGGATCTGCGATTCCGGGCCCGGCATTCCCGACTACGCCGAGACGAAGGTTTTTGACCGGTTTTACTCTCTCAAGCACACCATCTCCGGCAAGAAGAGTTCCGGATTGGGGCTGTGTTTTGTCAAGGAAGCAGCCGACCTCCACAACGGATCGATTCGATTGGAGCCGAACGATCCCACGGGAGTCTGTGCGATCCTCTCGTTGCCCGTCGCCTAACAAGCTTTTCCCTACATTCCGAGCAACTTGTCCGGAGCGAGATAGTTCTGCACGTAGTCCTTCACGCTATCTTCCAGACTGGTGATTTCCGCATCATAAGCCGCCGAGCGAAGCTTATCGATATTGGCGCACGTATGATACTGATACTTCGCCCGCAGATGATCTGGCATATCGATAAACTCGATGTTCGGCTCAAGATCCATTGCCTGGAAAATCGCAGTCGCCAGATCGACCCAGGTTTTCGCGATTCCTGAACCGACGTTGTACAATCCACCCGCATCCGCATGGTTCGCGAGATGAATGGAGATGGCCGTGGCGTCTTTGACATAGAGAAAGTCGCGTTCCTGCTTTCCGTCCTCGTAATCCGGACGATGACTGCGGAACAGCTGGACCTTGCCCGTATCGCGGATTTGCGCGAACGCCTTGTTCACCACGCTGCGCATGTCGGCCTTGTGATCCTCGTTCGGCCCAAACACGTTGAAGTATTTCAGGCCGACAATCTGATCGAGAAATCCGTTTCGCTGCGCGTAAAGATCGAAGAGGTGCTTCGAGTAGCCATACATGTTGAGCGGGCGCAGTTTGACAATGTCAGGGTCCTGATCATCCATTCCGTGCTCGCCATCTCCATAGGTCGCGGCTGAGGACGCGTAGACAAATCGGGTGTCGCGGGCGAGAGACCACTTGGCGAGAAGCTTGGTGAATTCGAAGTTGTTCCGCATCAGGTAAGCGGAATCGCGCTCGGTCGTGGCGGAGCAGGCGCCCAAATGGAAAACCTGGCTGACGTTCCCGAGGAAGTCCGGCCGGGCTTCAACCTGTTCGATCAGCACATCGGCGTCGACATAGTCGGCATAGCGAAGGCCCACCAGATTGCGCCACTTTTCATCGGAATGAAGCCGGTCACTGATGATGATGTTGTCAAAACCCCGCTCGTTCAGAGCCCAAACCATGGCGCTGCCGATAAACCCGGCACCACCGGTAACCAAAATAGAATCCGTTTTCATAACTCAGGCGCCTCCGTTCGTGCGGAGGAAAAGATAATAGCAATAGCCCAGATAGAGGAGAAGCAGGACGATGCCTTCCAGGCGATCCAGTCTCTTGCGGGTAAACATGAACGGGGCGACGATCAGAAGCGCGGCGATCATCACCATCACGTCAACATTGCTGACGCCATCGACCGTCGCCATCGGTTTCATCAGGACCACGATCCCGAGGACCGCGGTGATGTTGAAAATGCAGGATCCAATCGCGTTCCCAACGACGATGTCCCCGTGTCTGCGAATCGTGGCGACGATTGCCGTCGCAATTTCCGGGAGAGATGTTCCGATCGCGATCAAGGTCAGGCCGATGATGGGTTGTGGGACCCCAAAATGTTCGGCAATCGCGACGGAGCCGGTTTTGAGCGATTCGGCGCCGGCAACGAGCAGCACCAGGCCGATGAGAATGAGGCCAATGTCGATCAGGGCCTTGACCAGGCTGGGTTTGGTCGTTTCGCCAACCTCTTCCTCAAATTCTTCGAGCATGGCGGGCTCAGCGCCTTTCTTGACCAAAATTCCGCAGGCGATCAGGTAGGCCACAATGCCGGCAAACAGCAGGGCGCCTTCGCCGCGGGAAACGGCGTGGTTCCAAACGACGAATCCAAAGACGAACGAACCCACGATCAAGACCGGCATGTCGAACTTCAGAATCTGGCGATGGACGGAGAGGGGTCGAATCGCGGCCGCGATGCCCAGCATCAGCAGAATGTTGCAGATGTTGGAACCGACCACGTTTCCAACCGCAGTTCCGGTCAGCCCTTCCTTGTTCAGGGAAATTCCGACGAAAAGCTCGGGCGCGCTGGTGCCGAAGGCGACAATCGTCAGGCCGATGATCAATGGGGAAACGCCAAACATGCGGGCCATGTTCACGCTCCCTTTCACGAGCCATTCGGCTCCAAAAAAGAGAAGGACGATTCCGAACAGAACCAAGCCTGCGTTGGCGGGCAGTCCTTCAAATTGAAGATTTGGGAGATTATTCATGGTCAGCGAAAGGGCGGTTATCCTGCCGAGTGCGCACGCCTTCGCCAAGGGAAAATCCAAGAAAATGCCCAAGCCCAGAATCGGGCAAAGCCCCCGAGTTTATCGAGCGTCGCGGCGTGGAGCATTTCCTCCAGTTGATTGAACTCTTTTCCGGCCTTGAGGAGCCGCGTGTTGTAAATCACGTCCTTCGCGCGTCCTGACGCATCAAATTCGACCGGCATCGTCAGAATATTCTGCAGCAGGATCATCGACCAACTTCCTCCCAGGACAGCCATGCCGACTCGCGGCCGGATCACCATCAGGGGCAGGGAAATCGCGAAAAAGAGAGTCGTGAGGTAAGCGGTCGATTTGATGGCGGATTGGCGCCACAGCAGCGGTTTGTGGCCGGCCGCATGTTGAATGGCGTGTCCGGCCTCATGCGCCGCGATTCCGGCGGCGGCGAGGGTTTGGCCGTGAAAATTCTCCGGCGCGAGTTTCAAGGTTTTGGTGCGCAGATCGTAGTGATTCGTCAGGAGTGCGCGACTCTCCACAACCTCCACATCCTCAATTTTTTTCAGAGAGAGAATGCGGCGGGCCAATTCGGCTCCGGTGAGATCCAGCGAGAAGTCCTCCAAGCGAAACTTTCCTTCGCGTTTGAGGCGAAATTGACGCGCCGCCATCCCAATCAAGGAGGAAATGCCGAAGAGGAGGATGCCGATTCGAAGGAGCATGGGTGGGAAGATCAGCGCGATTGCCGGTCAGCAGGCTGATTCGCGGGTTTTTGGGAAATCCAGTGAAGCCCAGCCTTGCCCGAGTTTCAACTCCACCCCGCACCGAGTTTTGACACTCAATCTGCCGAAAATGCGTAAATTCGTCGATTGATGAACCGCCGGGATTAGGGCAACGATGCTGCGCCCACGCGTTCAATCTCAGCGTAACGGTTTCTGACCGACATGGAAGCACTCATCACATGGTTCACCAAGAATCACGTCGCCGCCAATTTCCTGATGGCGTTCGTGGTGGTTTTGGGAATCACCACCTGGCCAACGCTGAAGTCCGAGATTTTTCCGGAAACTTCCATGGACGCGTTTGTCGTGAGTGTGCCGTTTCCGAACGCGACTCCCGAGGAGGTGGAAAAAGGCGTGGTCGTCCCGATCGAGGAGGCGATTCAGGACCTCGACGGCATCAAACGCATTCGCTCGACCGCTTCCCCCAGCGTCGGCTCCGTGGTGGTTGAGGCCGAAGTCGGCTACAAGGTCCGCGACCTGATGGACGACGCGAAAACGCGGATTGATGCGATTCAGAACTTTTCCGAGGAAGCCGAAGAACCGATCATCGAGGAACTCATCATCAAAAACAAGGTGCTGAGCATCGCCCTTTCCGCCCAGACCGATGAAAAGACGCTGGTTGATCTGACGGAGCAGGTTCGCGAGGCGTTGCTGGTCTACGGTGGCGGCCCTTCCCGAATTACTCAGGCCGTTGTCGCGGGGGCGCGTGAATACGAGATTTCGATTGAGGTCTCCGAGCATACCCTGCGCCAATATGGGCTCACTTTCGATCAAGTCGCGGCCGCCGTTCGCCGCTCTTCGCTGGACCTGCCGGGAGGATCGGTCAGGACGCCCGGTGGCGAGATTCTGATTCGGACCGAAAAGCGTCGCTACACCGCGCCCGAGTTCGATTCCATCACCGTGGTGACGCGGCCCGATGGTTCCTCGGTCAAGCTCGGCGAAATCGCGAAGGTCATTGACGGCTTTGAGGAGGTCGATCTCTCGAACCGCTTCGACAAACGGCCAGCCATGCTCATCAACGTCTACCGGGTCGGAAACGAGGACACATTGAAAGTCGCGAGTGCGGCCAAGAAATTTGTCTACGAGGAAGCGCCCAAGATTCTCCCGGACGGAGTGCAACTGGAGGTTTGGCAGGATGACTCGACCTACCTCTCCGGTCGCATGAACCTGCTGGCGAAAAACGGAATCGCCGGGCTTCTGCTCGTGGCGCTCGTGTTGACGCTCTTCCTCAGGCCTTCCCTGGCCCTGTTGGTCGCTCTCGGAATTCCGGTTTCCTTTGCCGGGGCCATCGCGATGATGCCCTACATGGGGATTTCGATCAACATGATCAGCCTCTTCGCGTTCATTCTCGTCCTCGGGATTGTGGTGGACGACGCGATTGTGGTTGGGGAGAATGTGTATCGCCGCATTCGCAACGGGGAAGATCCCAAAATCGCGGCACCGAAAGGAACCCATGAGGTGGGGGTCGTGGTGATCTTTGGAGTGATCACCACCATGGTCGCGTTTACGCCGATGTTGGGACTCAGCGGGTTCAGTGGCAAAATTTGGCCGAACATTCCGCTTGTCGTCATTCCGACGCTCATGTTTTCGCTGGTTCAGTCGAAACTGATCCTGCCGGCGCACTTGAGTTATCTTCGGCCGCATGATCCGGATCGCAAAGTCGGGCCGATCATCAGATTTCAGCAGAAATTCGCCAATGGGTTGGAGATGATCATTGAGCGCTTCTATCGCCCATTTCTCAGGGTCTGCCTGAATGGCCGATATGCGGTCCTCTGCACCTTCATTGCCATTCTCGTGGTGACGATCATGACCGTCGTAACCGGGATCATCAAATTCACCTTTTTCCCGAACGTCGAAGCGGACATCGTCTCCGCGAAGCTTGAAATGCCGACTGGCGTGCCGTTTGAGACAACATCCGAAGCGGTGCGGCAAATCGAGCGCGCGGCGGAAAAAATCAAGGAAGAGTATACCGACAACGAGGGACGTGCCGTGGTCAAACACATGCTGGCGAGCGTCGGCTTTCAGCCCTTTCAAACCGGGACCAACACGGAGGATTTTCCGGCCGCGGCGCACCTGGGAGAAGTGACGCTCGAGCTTCAACCCGCGAAAGATCGCGACATCACGGGGGACGAAATCGCTTCGATCTGGCGCAAGTATACCGGTGCGATTCCCGGGGCGGTCGATCTCGCGTTTCAGACTGTGGTCGCGGGGGGCGGCAACGCGATCGACCTGGAGATTTCCGGGGACGATCTCGATCAACTTGAACTGGCGGCCACCGAGGTCAAAGAGGCGTTGGCGGAATTCAAGGGTGTGATTGACATCGCGAGCAGCAACCGGGAGGGAAATCGCGAATTGAAGTTGGACATCAGTCCAAGTGCCGAGGCGCTCGGTTTGCGGTTGGACGATGTCGCGCGTCAGGCGCGCCAGGGATTTTATGGCGATGAAGTGCAACGGCTCCAGCGCGGTCGCGACGAGGTCCGCGTGTTTGTGCGCTACCCCGAGGATGAGCGGGAATCGATCACCAATCTGCTTCAAATGAAGGTGCGCGGCCCCGATGGCGCGGAGATTCCGTTTGGCGAAGTGGCGACGGCAGAGTGGGGGAGATCCTACGATTCAATTCAACGTTCCGGTCGAAGGCGCGCCGTGCGAATCACCGCCGATATTGATCAGACCTCGGGCGCCAATTCCAACGAGGTGGTCGCAGCCATTACCGCTCCGGACGGAGTGCTCTCGACCCTGGGCCAGAAATATCCGGGGATGTCGTATTCCTTCGAAGGTGAGCAAAAAGACCAGAACGACTCCATCAAGGAAATGATGGAAAAAGCGCTCCTTGCCCTGCTCATCATGTATGTGCTCATGGCGATTCCGTTGAAGTCCTATTTCCAGCCGATGATCGTCATGTCCGTCATCCCGTTCGGTCTCGTCGGCGCCGTCTTCGGGCACCTCCTCATGGGCTTCAACTTCAGCATCATGTCGATGTGCGGAATCGTCGCACTGGCCGGTGTCGTCGTGAACGACAGCCTCGTCCTCGTCGACTACGTCAACCGTTATCGCGCCTCCGGCCACACCCTGGTCGAAGCGGCGTGGGAAGCGGGTGCCGCCCGATTCCGTCCGATTTTGCTCACTTCGATGACGACCTTTGCCGGCCTGACTCCGATGCTCCTCGAAACCGACATCCAGGCCCGCTTTCTCATCCCCATGGCGGTCTCCCTCGCCTTCGGAATCCTCTTTGCGACGTTCATCACCCTGATTCTGATTCCGTCCGTCTACCTGATTCAGAACGATTTTTCGGTTCTTCTTGGAAAGCTTTTCGGGAAGGGTGGTGAGAAGCAACCGCTGGCGGACGGTTGAAACCGATTCGAGTGAAGCCGGGCAAACGTCTTCTGCGGACGACTGCTTGAATTCTTGGGGACGTTCCCTTTAGTCGCAGCATGAGCGACGACGCAAAATCCCTTCAATCGTTTCCGGTCGCCAGTGGCGCGGCATTTCCTTCCATTGGTTTGGGCACGTGGAAGATTCCTCACGAGACGCTGCCCGGTTTGATTCCCACCGCGTTGGAGATCGGTTATCGGCATTTGGACTGTGCCTGCGACTATGGGAACGAAGAAGCGGTTGGAGTTGGGCTCAAGGCGGCGTTGGACAAGGGAATTTGCTCCCGGGACGATGTCTGGGTGACCTCAAAATTGTGGAACACCTTTCACGAGCCCAAACACGTTCGCGCCGCTTGCGAGCGCTCCCTGCGCGATCTTCAACTCGATGAACTGGACTTGTATCTGGTCCATTTCCCGATTGCTTTGGAATATGTTTCCCCGGATGAACGTTATCCCCCGGGTTGGTTTTTCGACGATGCGAAGCCGGAGCTGGGAATGAAGCCGATTGAGGTTCCGTTGGCCGAGACGTGGGCGGCGATGGAGGCTCTGAAGGAGGCCGGGCTCGTCAAGGAGATCGGCGTCTGCAACCTGAACATTTCGTTACTGCGAGATTTGCTCACCACCTGCTCGATCCGCCCTGCGGTTCACCAGGTTGAAATGCACCCGTATCTCACCCAGCCCCGGTTGATGCGTTACTGTGAGGCGGAGAAGATTCGCATCACGGCGTTTTCTCCATTTGGGGCGAGTTCCTACGTTCCGCTCAACATGGCCAAGGCGGAAGAGTCACTCTTTGATGATCCGGTGATGCAGGCGATCGCGGATCGGCATGGGCGCACGATCGGCCAGGTCGCGCTCCGCTGGGGGATTCAGCGCGAAACGGTCGTGATTCCCAAAACGCAGACCGAAACCCATTTGCGGGAGAACTTCTCGATCTTCGATTTTGAGCTGAGCGAAGACGATATGCAGCAAATTGAAGGATTGAATCAGCATCGCCGATTCAATGATCCCGGTGAATTTTGCGAAGCCGCGTTCAACACCTTTTTCCCGATTTTCGACTGATTTCTTAGGGTGCGTTCGACTGGTCTGGCCACCGCCTCAGGAAGCACCAGTCTATCCTCATTCCATGTCTTCTGTGGTTCGCCGCCGCGTGGCGCAACCGATGGTTGGGCTGATCTACGATCGGCCCATTACGGCTGGCCTTTTTTAGTCGTCCTGTTCCTCGCCTTCCCTCACCACCGTTTCCGGAGCGGCAAGCTCTTCATCATAATGCACCTGTTTCCGAGATTTGGCGGGAGGGACCTCTTCGACGAGCTCGCCGTCGCGCACGACGACCAACGGCGCTCCGGTCTGCCGGCTTCGCTCGGCGGCGACTTCATAGGCGCGATCCAAGGCCGCTTCGATTTTCTCACGCGTCAGGTTCATCATTTTTCGACTCTAACAGCTTCCGCTTACCCGCATTATCGTAGAGATACCAGTCATCGACAATCGGTTTGTAGATATCGTGGAAATTGCGCAGCCCTTTCTCGAATCGGC
>TARA_R110002096_G_scaffold128768_2_pt1 | contig 14630 bp, 5 predicted proteins | sample TARA_R110002096 | Tara Oceans TARA_R110002096 (sample SAMEA4397295) | marine metagenome | biome: Polar Biome; feature: [DCM] deep chlorophyll maximum layer (ENVO:01000326); material: water (ENVO:00002006), including particulate matter (ENVO:01000060) such as... | depth 35 m | reverse complement strand
AAGCATCTAAGCGGGAAGCCCCCTTCAAGATTAGATTTCCCTGGAGCTTTAAGCTCCCTTAAGTGCCCTCGAAGACTACGAGGTTGATAGGCTGGGTGTGGAAGCGCAGTAATGCGTGAAGCTAACCAGTACTAATTGCACGTGAGGCTTGATCATATAACGCCAAAAAGCTTTGTCTTTTTGATGTTGTGTGTGACATGAGTAATGCGACACAAGGACGTCAGAATCCAAATTGTTATTTTTTTCTGGAAATAGGGTGACAGTGACCCTAATTCCAACGGGAGTTATCGGTTTAAGGCAGGCCTTACAGAATAAGGTCACTGTCACCGTAATTTCCAAACCAGTTTTCCTGGCGGCAATAGCGAGTGGGAACCACCCGATCCCTTTTCGAACTCGGAAGTGAAAACGCTCAGCGCCGATGGTAGTGTGGGGTCTCCCCATGTGAGAGTAGGACACCGCCAGGATTTATTTGCGAAAAGCCGCATCCCGAAAGGGGTGCGGCTTTTTTATTGGGCGAGATGGTTGCCACGTAAATTAGGCACTTGCCTCGCGCGGCGTCTACACAGGCATTCGCCATCCCGGCGAGCGCAAGTAATCCATCCGCATAAGGGGTATTATCCCGGCTGGCAGATTGCAGGGTCCGAGTGGAATGGCGATCATAGAAGAGCTCAAGCGCCGGAATGTTTTCCGCGTTGGTATCGCTTATGTCGTTATCGGCTGGCTCGTCGCGCAGGTTGCCGAATTTGCGTTCGAGAATTTCGGTGCGCCCGACTGGGTCTTGAAGGTCGTCGTCGTTCTGTTGCTATTGGGATTACCCATCGCGCTCATTCTTGCCTGGGCATTTGAAATGACGCCCGATGGCGTAAAACTGGAAAGCGACGTAAATCCACAAAACTCAATCACTCAGGATACTGGCAAAAAACTAAATATCCTGACAATAGCCGCTTTGATTGTCGCCGTTAGCATACTGGGTGTAGACCGCTACATGCTGGGCACTGAACGTGCCGCGGTGCCTGAGGCAACGCCTGAGATTGAGCGGCCAGCCACGACTGACGACCCAGGCAAGGTGCCGGATGGCGTCGACAAGTCGATCGCGGTATTGCCGTTTGTTGCAATGACGGCATCCGAAGATGACGAATTCTTCGCAGATGGTCTGTCAGAAGAGCTGCTCAATGTGCTGGCAAAAGTCGACGGTCTGAAAGTTGCTGGCCGCACGTCGTCCTTTTACTACAAAGGACGCAACGAAGACCTTCGTGACATCGCTGAAGCACTGGGCGTTGCGAATATATTGGAAGGTAGTGTGCGCCGATCCGGTAATCAAATTCGCGTCACCGCGCAGCTCATTAAAGCGGCAGACGGCTTTCACTTATGGTCGGAGACCTACGATCGGGCGGATGGCGATATTTTTGCCATCCAGGACAGCATCGCCACCGACGTGGCCGGTGCGTTGCAGGCGACAATACTCGGGGGGTCTACGAAAGCGGCCTCGGCTGCTCCGGGCAATATTGAAGCGCAAAATTATTACCTGATCGCGCAGGCTGCAATCGCTGAACGAGGGCTGCGGAATATCCGCCGTGCGCGCGATTTGTTTGCCAAAGCATCAGGGCTCGACAAAAATAATCCAAAATATTTCGCTGGCTACGCGACCGCAGTGGCGCTGCAATTCTGGAACTATCGGGACATTTCGCCGGACGAAGCGATTTACGAGGCTAGTACGGCAATTAATGTCGCTCTCTCGATTGAAGAGCCAACCGCGGACACGTTGGCGGTCGCGGCCCTGGTCGAGGAGTTGCGCGCTGCAACGGCGAGCGACCCGGCCGCGAAAGGCAGGGCACTGGAGCTGTATAAGAAAGCGCTCGAAATTGAACCGAATAACATTCTTGCATTGCAATGGCTCGCATCGATCTACATGGACATCGGTAATGGTGCGCTGGCACGCGAGCACTTCGAGAAAGTCGTCGAACTCGATCCGCTCAACATACTGTCCTTGACCGGGCTGGCCAACGCCTATCTCTATCTGGGCGAACGCGAACAGAGCCGTCTACATCTCTACAAGATGCAGTCATTGTTTCCGGATCTCAGCATCACCTATCGTTATCTTTCGAGCCTGGAATACATGGTTGGTCGACTGGACAGGTCTACCCTATGGGGTATCAAAGCCGTCGAACGCGATCCAAACCCGCTGGAGATTTATTACCTTGCAGTTTCCTATAAAGCTTTTGGCTGGGCGGATGAGGCCCTCGAAGCTGCGGAGCAATTTAAAGCCGTTAATGACGGCGCCGACATATCCCGACTGGTGCAGGCCTGGTTGGACAACGACTTCAAAAGTCTCGCTGGCGAGGCCTCACAGGCTTTTGCAGAGACCGGGGAATCGGGTTTCGCGTCACTGGCGGCCTGGTCCAATACCAAGGCAGGCAACTATAAAAGCGCTATTAGTACTTTGGAGCGGCAGTATCCGTCCTTGCGGGGCGAGGTTCTCGACTACCTTGCCACCGAGGATATGATGGATGCGGTGTTGCTCGCGTATTGCTACAGGAAAGCGGGCAACGCGGGCGCATCAAAGCGCGTCAGCAGCATGCTGCTGGCGTCGGACCTGCTGAGTCAGGAAATGGTCGCCAACTTGCCCATTCGCCGAATCGTGCGAATTGGTGCGCTGGCCGTGAACGGTCAGAACGACAAAGCACTATCTGAACTTGCGAACCTCGATTCAAACACCATGCCAATTGCGATCGCCAGTCTGGCACTGCCACTCGATGAATTGCCCGTATTCGAGTCTCTACATGAGAGCGAGGTATTCCAGCACTACGCGACCCAGGAGCGCTATCGCTTGGCGCAGCAGGCCAGAATGCTTGCCAGCGGGGAGGCTGAAAAGGAACTCATTGCCTCAGTTGAAGCTGCTGGGTACCAAATAACCCGATAACAGGTACCCAAGAATTAGGGTGACAGTGACCTTAATTCGTTGACCTTAGTTCGCAAGTTTCGCTTTAAACCGATAACTCCCGTAGGAATTAAGGTCACTGTCACCGTTTTTTCCGGGATAGATTGTCTCGCGATCGCAAGATGGTTTGTGGGGCGCCGGTGGAACAAACATGTAGCTGATTCAGCCTCTACCGCTTGCCGCTGAAACCGGCGCGCAATATCTATTGGCCGCCCGATCTACTAAAATACAGTTAAAACAAGAAGGTAGATCATTGAAGACACTGCGGATATTCATATCCTCGCCCGGTGACGTTTTCGAAGAACGTGCCATTGCAAACCGGGTCATCGAGCGACTGCAAAGCGAGTACATCGGCAAAGTGGTGCTCGAACCGGTGCTGTGGGAGCACCAGCCGCTGGTCGCAACCTCGACGTTTCAACACCAGATCGTCAAACCGTCCGAGTCCGATATTGTCATCGCGATACTTTGGTCGCGACTCGGCACCAAGTTACCCAAAGAATTCGTGCGAGAGGACGGGACGCGATACGAGTCAGGCACTGAATTCGAGTTTGAGGAAGCGATCGCGGGTTTTCGCAAGAATGGCAAGCCGGACTTGCTCGTATATCGCAAGACCGCGCCACCGTCAGTGCGGCTGGACGACGAAAAAGAACTGCTCGATCGCCTCGCACAAAAAAAGAAGCTCGATGAGTTCATTGACAAGTGGTTCCATGATCGCGCGGAAGGGACGCTGACCGCAGCATTCCACGCATTCGAGGCCCCCAGCGATTTCGAGAGTCTGCTGGAAAACCATCTCCATCGACTGGTGGAGAAGGCCATTCCCGACAGCGTTTCATCGACATCAGAGGCGCGGGCTGTCTGGAAAAAGGGATCGCCGTTCCGCGGACTGGAAGCGTTCGAGTTCGAACATGCACCGGTCTTTTTCGGGCGTACAAAAGCCGTGTCAGACATTCTGCAGGCGCTCCGTAAGCAGGACGCCGATGGGCGTTCGTTTGTGCTGGTCCTGGGTATGAGCGGTGGCGGTAAATCCTCGGTTGTTCGCGCTGGCGTGTTGCCGATGTTGACCCGACCGGGTGTAATCGAAGGCGTCGGTATCTGGCGTCGCGCCGTACTGCGACCAACCGATGTACGCGACGACCTGTTCACCGGTCTGGCGAAAGCCCTGCTCAAAAACGATGCGCTGCCGTCACTCGATGAGAATGATGACGGGCCGGAAGAGCTGGCACAAATTCTTCGCGATTCCCCACAAGCAGCAGCCTCGATGATCAAGGGAGCGTTGTCGCGAGAAAAATTGGCCGATGGCAAAAGTGCCGACGCGCGGCTCGTTTTGCTCGTTGATCAGATGGAGGAAATGTATACGCAGGAAGACATCACGCAGCATGAGCGAATTGCATTTGTCGATGTTCTGGATGCGCTGGCTCGGTGCGGCCGTGTCTGGGTCATCGGTACACTGCGCAGTGATTTCTACCAGGCTGTCGGCAAGATCCGCAAACTTGTAGCGCTCAAGGAGGGTGACGGCCAGTACGACCTGCTGCCGCCAACTGCGAGTGAAATCGGCCAGATGATTCGCCTGCCAACCCGCGCCGCAGGATTGCGCTTTGAAGAAGACCCTGCCAGCAGTGAACGTCTCGATGACATGTTGCGGGATGCCGCCGCGGAGCATCCCGAAGTATTGCCCTTGCTGCAGTTTACGCTGGAAGAGTTGTACCAGCGGCGCACCGAAGACGGCATGCTGACGCTCGCAGCCTATCGGGACCTTGGCGGCGTCGAAGGATCGCTCGCGCGCCGTGCTGAAACAGTGTTCAAGGACCTGCCGGATGATGTTGAGGCCGAATTGCCGAAGGTTCTCAATGCGTTAGTCAGTATTGAGCGCGACGGTTTTGAGCAAATCGGGCGCAAGCGCGCGCCGTGGAACGATGCAACGACCGGCAAGAGCCGCGAGTTGATCGAAACCTTTGTTGAAAACCGACTGTTTGTAACGGAACTGGCAGATGACGGCAGTTCTGTCGTAACTGTTGCTCACGAAGCGCTGCTCTGGCACTGGCCACGAGTCAAAGAGTGGGTGGCGCAGAACCGTGAGAACCTGCGCATTCGCGGTCGTATCTCCGCCGCTGCATTACGCTGGATTGCCGACGACCGCCCCACCGATTTGTTGTTGCCACCCGGCAAGCCACTGGTAGAAGCGGAGTCCTTGCTCGAGCAGGACCTGCAACTTAGTGATGCCGAATCGAGCTTCATTAACGCTTCGGTTTCCAAAGCCAAGCGACTGCAGCGACTCAAGCGGGGTGTGGTGACAGCATTGGCTGTGCTTGGCATCGTCGCGGCGGCGTCCGCCTACCTGGCGACGACGCAACGTGACCTGGCCAACCAGGCGCGCGCGCGTGCGGAAGTCGAGGCCGAGACAGCGAAACAGACAACCGATTTCATGGTCGATCTGTTCAGCGTCTCCGACCCCGGCGAAGCGCGTGGCAACACGATTACGGCACGCGAAATCATGGATAAGGGCGCTGAGCGTATCGAGCTGGAGTTGTCTTCGCAGCCCGCGATCCAGGCAACGCTGATGGAAACCATGGGCGCTGTTTACACCAGCCTTGGTCTCTATGAACAAGCGGCGTCATTGCTACAAAGTGCCGTCGACAAGCGTATTGCGCTATTCGGCGACGAGCATATTGAGGTCGCAAGATCCAGGCAACGCCTGGGCGATGTACTCAAGCTCAAGGCTGAGTACGAGCCGGCACTGCAAAATTATCAGGATGCATTGGCGATGCGGCGCAAGCTGCTGGGCGATGAAAACATCGAAACCGCGCGCTCGATGTATGAACTTGCCGACTTGCTCGGCCGCATGGGCGACTTCGCGGGTGCGGAGCCGCTTTACCGTGAAGCGCTGGCAGTGCAAAGAAAACTGATTGGCGAGAAGAACAGTGAAGTTGCGAAGAGCCTGGAAGGCCTTGGTTTGAATCTTTACGACCAGGGCAACGCGGACGAAGGTATACCGTTGCTGCGTGAGGCGGTTGCTTTACAACGCGAATTGCATGACCAACCGCATCCTGATTTTGCACAGGCGGTGAATAATCTGGGTTTCGTGACGCCGGACAATCGCGAAGCGGAACAACTGTTTCGCGAAGCCCTTGCGATGAAGCGCGTCCTGTATGCCGACGAGGTGCATCCCGAGATCGCGATGGGCTTGAATAATATCGCCTATACCCTGCACGTTGAGGGGCAGTACGCTGAGGCAGAGGTCCTGTATCGGGAAGCGATCGACATGAATCGCAAGCTGCTGGGTAACGATCACCCGGATGTCGCGATGGCGCTCAATAATCTCGCGTTCGTCAGCCGCCAAAAGGGCGACCTGGCGTCGGCGACCGCCATTGCACGGGAATCGCTTGAGATGTACTTGCGAACGGTCGGCGGCGAGCACCCGTCCACTGCACGAGGGAAAAATAACCTGGCAATGTGGTTGCTGGAAGACGGGCAATTTGAACAGGCCGAGCAATTGCTGACAGAAGCATTGCAACTGCGTATCGATCTGCATGGCCCCGACCATGCGGACGTTGCCGGCAGTAAAATTTTGTTGGCCGATCTGTATATTGAAACCGGCCGTTTCGCGGCCGCGCTCGAACTTGCCTCTGCGGCGAGGGCGGTTTGCACAGAAGAATTTGGTGCGGATCACTGGCGTACAGCCAGCGCAGCGGCTGCAGAAGGTGCGGCTCTCTCCGGGTTGCGGCGCTTCGATGAAGCCGCAACACTGCTGCCGCAAAGTGCTCGTGCATTAAATAACAACGCGGACGCGCTGCCGTATTTTGCAGATAGCGCCGAGCGTTGGCTGGCGGACTTCTATACAACGAGTGGCAGATCACGCGAGGCAAGGTAAGTCGCATTCAGTAACTTGACATAAGCTGATCGATCGCAGCCCATGTCATTGCTGCGCAACGGTTTCAGGAGTATCTTGGGGAGATACACGCAACAGAAAAACAACACAACTGCTCGATAAAGAGCAGGCATAAGAACAAGAATAAACATTGCAGCAATAAGAGCGCTTGAGCGCTGCCGCTGTCTGATAGTCATTACTGTGTGGGGAATTCCAATGAAGCTGTTTTCGCGCTGCAAGTCCGTCTTGATTCTGTTTGTTTCTTTTTTGCCGATGAGCGTTTTTGCGACAACAATCTCGTCGCCTGTGCTGGTCGCGGATGGTGATTTCGATGGGCGCCACTACGAAGTTTATGCCGCAGATGGAATCAGCTGGGCTGATGCAAACGCTGCGGCCGAAGCATCGACATTCGAGGGTGTAACTGGGCACCTGGCGACAATCACATCGGCGGCGGAAGATTTGTTCGTTGAAACGCTTCGCAGCGACGCCGGCCTGGCGTCACCCGAGGCTTGGGTGGGCGGCACGACAGACTCGAATTGCACACCTGTGCCCGGCTGTGGCTGGATGTGGGTAAATAGTGAAGGCCCGATTTCAACAACGCAGGTGCCATTGTCGTCTTACTCGAACTGGCTGAGTGGCGAACCGAATGACCTCAATGGAGAGTTTCATCTTGGCGTGGGTCTGAACGATCAGTTCGGCTGGAACGACGAGCAGAGTCTCGGCAATATCGGCGGCTTTATCGTCGAATACGATGCAGCGATTCCGATCGACCCGCAGGAGTGCACCAGCAGTGCCGGTTGCATGACGACGAGCGGACAGATGATTTCATTTCCCGAAAGCGGCCTGGGCAATGATCCCGAAGTAGGAATACGTACCTACGAATTTACAGACGACCCAGCTCGATGCGGCGTCAGTCAACTGGTGTTGTTCGATACCGATGGCAACCCGGACAACGACCTTATTATTCCGCCTTATCTTTGTGGTTCGCCGAAGTTCCTGATCGTAGAAGTCACGTCGATGAACATCAACATTACGTCAGGTACCGTGCAGATCGAGAACGAAGTCACCGATTCACTGCCGAATAATCTGTACGAATGCACTGGTCCAATCGATCCGAACATGTTGCTGTCCATGGCGGATACGCTGGATCCACAGCATCGGGACAAGGTTACGTATCAGCGCGACAACCCGGCCGACATGCTTGAAACTGACATTGGTGTGAGCGTTGATCCAATGTTTGCCGGCAGCATGACGGAGTTGACGGATGGATGTGCGAGCTCTCGCGGCAAGGTATTCACAACGTCGTATTACGGTGTTGGGCTGAGCTTTGACTTCGGCGATGCCTACGACTATGACATTAACCCGGATGGCAATCGGGAACGGGTTGCAGCACTAACCCGCTATAAACTCCTGGTGCTGAAAGCGTCGGTGCAAAAAGCGAAAGACAAGGGTTCCATAGGCTGGTGGACGCATCGAATTTTGCGTCTTCCGGTCGTTGCCGCAATAAAGCATCATGATCGTGAGCGCTATGAAGCCGCGCTGGCGGCAGTCAAGGTGTTCCATTTCCTGAGCAACGCCGTTAGCTATGGCGATGTCGCTGATGAAAATTTTGACGGTGAGCATGATGCACGCGCCAGCAATCTTGAGTTCATGTACACGGACTCGGTCATTCCTTTTAACTGACCGGTAGCCGGGTGCAGGACCAGGAACCGCTGGCCATTCCACTGGTGGTGGCCGTAACAGGCCACCGCGACCTGGTTGCATCGGAACTGCTGGAAATCCGGCGGCTTGTCCGGGCAATGCTTGACGACCTGGCCAGTCGGTATCCGGATCGCCGCCTGTCGGTCATGTCGCCGCTGGCCGAAGGCGCCGATCAATTGGTCGCCGAGGTGGCGCTCGAGATGGGTATCGGCCTTGCCGTTGTGCTGCCGATGCCGAAGTCTCTTTACCTGCAAGATTTCGCAACGGCCGAATCGAAAGCACGATTTGAGTCGCTGTGTGAGCGTGCCGACAAGGTTTATGCCTTGTCGCCAGTCGGTGGCGGCACGCCGGATCAGATATCAGCACCCGGTGAAGCACGGAATCGGCAATATGCGCAGGTGGGTGTGTTCCTCAGTGCGCATTGTCACATACTGCTGGCGATCTGGGATGGCAAGTACACGGCCGAGCTGGGCGGTACCGGGCAGGTCGTCAAGTTTCATCATGACGACGTGATGCCAGGATTTGCAGCTCAAACCGTCGCGACACAGCAGATGCTTGTCGATGACGAAAGCGATCTCGTTTACCACATCGTCTGCTCCCGGGACCGGCCTGATGGCGAACCGGCAGCGTCGCTGCAGGCATTGGACGCGTTCTGGTTTACCAAGGATCGCAATAATCCCCGCAGCAAGGAAATGCCGCTGCAGCACCAGCTCATTTTTGCCAGGAGCGCCGAATTCAATCTCGATGCGATCCGCTACGCGGATCAGATTGAAGAACAGAAGTACCCGTTGTTCACAACGGAACAGAGTGCAGAGCTGCCCGAGGGGGCAGGTGACATCAACCGCTTGTTCTGTATTGCCGACTGGTTGGCGATTCGCTATCAGAAATTGATTTTGCGGACTCTGCGGGTTACGCACCTGCTCGCCTTTCTGATGGGCCTGATGTTCATCCTGTATACGGACGCGGGAGGCTGGCCGTACTTCTTGTTGGCTTTCTTGCTGTTCTTTCTTTTGTCCGCGGGCATGCAGCAGCTCGCCGGGCGCGGTGGTTGGCACCGCAAGTATCTTGATTATCGAACCCTGGCCGAAGGGCTCCGGGTGCAGTTTTACTGGGCGGTGGCCGGAATCGGCAGCAACAAGGACTCCAAGTTTACGCACGATAATTTCTTGCAGACACAGGACGCAGAGCTTGGCTGGATTCGTAACATCATGCGAGTCGCAGGTACCGAATGCGATGCACAGCGCGTCGCGGATTCGACAGGCCTGGCGTTTGTGATTCGGGAATGGATTGGTGACGAGCGCAGCGGTCAGCTCGGTTATTTCGCGCAAAAATCCAGCGATCGCATACGGCGAAATCGCCTGACGGAACTCCTGGGCCGCCTGAGCCTGATGACCAGCGTTGTGGTCGTCGTTGTGTTTCTGATCGGCGGTTCGCGCCTGCCGCAGGACTGGTCAGGACCGCTGATGGTTGTGATGGGCACGATGCTGCTCATGTATGGCATTCGCCAGGGCTATGCCTATGCGACCGCAGAGAAAGACCTGATCAAGCAATACCAGTTCATGCTGCGGCTGTTCGATAACGCCAATCGCCGAATTGACAATGCCGCCGACGCGAATGAACAACGCCTGATCCTGCGCGCATTGGGAGGTTCAGCACTCGACGAACATGCCGCATGGATTCTCATGCATCGCGATCGCACCGTCGACAAGGGCGAAATCTGGCGCATGGGTAGCTGAGCCGCAGGCCATATTTGTGCGGGATTTCGTATCTTGAGCCCGCAATGCGGCCATCCAAGGCCTGTCGTCAAACATGTCCCGCTGTTCTGGCAATGGCCCCGAATTGCCTGTGGATATTGGGCGCAAGCACGTTCCGCTCATGCTCGCGGGTAGGGTCCCGGTAAATCAAGGGTCCGTAACGTCGGAAACTGTTGACTCTGATATTCCGAAACGGAATAGTTACTCCTGCAAGTGTGTTGTAGTTATACAACGCCACGCTTCGTCGGCGACTGGATATCGCTCGGAGAAAAACGATTATGTCGAACATCCGTAATCGTGCCGTGCCGAAATTTGTCGTTGTACATTAATGAAAGGGGGTAAAAACGTGTTAAACAAATCCAATCTCTACAAGGGAGTCATGCTGGCTCTCGCCGTGCCGATAGCTGTTGCAGTTCCGCAACAATCCTTCGGCCAAGATGAAATCGAAGAGATAATCACCACCGGTACGCGCACCAAGGCGAGGTCCGTCGAGGACTCACCGGCGCCGATCGACGTATTGTCGGCGGATTATTTCGCGAATCAGGGTGAGACCGACCTGTCGACGCTGGTACGCAATATCGTGCCGTCCTACAACGTCAATGCACAACCGATCAGTGACGCTGCGACAATTGTTCGTCCTGCGAACCTGCGCGGCCTGGCGCCAGACCACACGCTGGTGTTGGTCAACGGCAAGCGCCGGCATCGTGCGGCGGTTATTTACTGGCTCGGCAACGGCGTTGCGGATGGTGCCCAGGGGCCCGATATTTCCCTGATCCCGTCGATTGCGCTGAAGCAGGTCGAAGTCCTTCGTGACGGTGCCGCGGCGCAGTACGGCTCGGACGCGATTGCTGGTGTCATGAACTTCATCCTGAAGGATGATTCCGAAGGCGCGAGACTCGAGGCCAAGTACGGTGAATACAAAGAAGGTGACGGCGCCGCATACAGTATTGCCGGCAACATCGGCTTTCCGCTGTCAGACTCCGGTTTCGCCAACTTCAGCTTCGAATACGGTGAGTCGGACGATACCGATCGCTCTGTGCAACGCGACGATGCGGCTGCACTGATTGCTGCAGGCAATACGGACGTGGCCAACCCGGCGCAGGTCTGGGGCTCTCCGGAAATTACCAACGAGCTGAAATTGTTTGCCAATCTAGGCATCGACATGTCCAACGGCACGTCGGCGTACATGCACGGCAACTTCGGCCAAAAACATGTGGACGGCGGCTTCTACTTCCGTAATCCAACCAACCGTGGCGGCGTATTTGCCGGTCCATTCGTTGATCCAAATGACGGCTCTTTGTCACCGGATCAGGACCCCAATACAACGACCGGGGTCGCTTCTGTTCGCGTCGGTGATATGGATGGCCTCGGCACGGGTGGGGCCTGTCCGGCCGGCTTGCCGCTGACGGGCACCGACGGGTTGATTCCTGACCAGGCAATCCTTGCCCAGGTCCAGGCTGACGACAATTGCTGGTCGTTCGTTGAGTTGTTCCCGGGCGGGTTTACACCGCGTTTCGGTGGCGATGTCACGGATGCAGCCATCACCGCCGGTGTTCGTGGTGAAATGGACAATGGCCTGAGCTGGGATGTCAGCGCTGGTGCGGGTATGAACGATGTCGATTTCTTTATTCGCAACACGGTTAATGCATCACTCGGTTCAGCATCGCCGACGGCATTCGATCCCGGTGATTACACGCAGGTTGAGCAGATGATCAACCTCGACTTTGGCTACGCATTGTCAGAAAACACCAATATCGCTTTCGGTGCGGAATGGCGTAATGAGCAGTTCGAGATCACCGTCGGTCAGTCAGAGTCGTTCGAGATCGGTGTTCTGGCCGACCAGGGATTCAGTGCCGCATCAAACGGCTTCGCTGGATTCAGCAATATCGCGGCCGGTGTGTTTGATCGCAAGAACATCTCGGTTTATGTCGACGGCGAATGGGAGCCAACCGACAGCCTGATCCTGGGCGCCGCCGTTCGCTACGAAGACTTTGATGATTTCGGTACAACGACTAACTATAAAGTCGCTGCAAACTACCGTATCACCGATAACTTCGGTATTCGCGGCACGGTCAGCACGGGCTTCAAGGCACCGACACCGGGTCAGTCCAATGCGTTCAACGTATCCACCGAGTTTGACCTTGTCCTGCAGGACCTGGTTAACAACGGTACGGTACCGTCGACGTCCGGACCTGCGCTGCTGCGCGGCGGTAAGGCACTGGAGCCTGAAGAGTCCAATAACTTCACGTTTGGCACGTTCTTTAATGTTGGCGGGCTCGACGTGACGATCGACTACTTCCAGATCGACGTGGACGATCGCATCAGCCTGACGCAGGACTTTGCGTTGACGCCGGCCGAAGTCGATCAGTTGATCGCTGAAGGCATTACGAGTGCCGGCAACCTGGCGAACTTCCGTTTCTTTGCGAACGATTTCGATACAGAAACGAAAGGCTTCGATGTTGTTGCGACGTATCCGGTGGAGTGGGCCGCAGGCGACACGGTATTTGGACTCTCTTACAACAACACGGATACCAAGGTTGTGAATCCGGGCACCAATATCGGCGCAACGCGGATTCGTGAGTACGAAGAGGGACTGCCGGAGACGCGTTACAACATCTCCGCGAACCACAACGTCAATGACTGGCGCTTCCTGGCTCGTCTGAGTTACTACGATGACTGGTACGACTCTGAAGACGGCAACGTCTACGACGGCGAGTTCCTGGTTGACCTGGAAGGGGCCTATCGATTCAACGATAGTTTCTCGGTTGTGTTGGGTGCGCAAAATGCGTTTGACACGACACCGCAGGACAATCCGGGCGCGGCCGCCGGCGTTGGTAACCGTTACAGCCAGTTCAGCCCGTTCGGCTTTAATGGCGCATTCTGGTATCTCAGGGCCACTTACGACCTAATGTAAGCGGCGCTGTAACAGAGTTGCAAAATCTTGGGCCCCGCTCGATGAGCGGGGCCTTTTTCGTTTGTCAGATTTGTTCAAGGGCCGAGTCGAGCGCACCGATAAATGCATCGACCTCGGCTCGCTGCAGCGCCAGGTTGGGTCGCAGTTTCAAAATATTGCCGAAGCGGCCTTCCTTACCCACCAGCACTTGCCGTTCACGCATCAGTTCAAGCAGCCGCTCCGTTTCAAGGCTCGCAGGTGTTCGTGCCTCTCGGTCGGTTACGAACTCGAGCCCGACGAGCATGCCGTGTCCGCGGACATTGCCAATCAATGGCCGCGTCTCGGCGAGCTCGCGCAACTGCGCGCGTAGATAGTCGCCGACGGTGCGCCCGTTTGCGATGAGGTTTTCTCGCTCGATGACATCGAGCACCGCATTGCCGGCGGCGCAAGCGACTGTGTTGCCGCCAAATGTACTGAACAATCCGGTGCGTTCCTGGAAGCGATTCAGCAAATCACTGGATGTCACGACTACTCCGAGCGGATGTCCATTGCCGGCGGGCTTACCCATGGTGACGATATCGGCTTTGATGCCGTGATGTTCGTGCCCCCACCATTGGCCCATGCGGCCGAAACCCGATTGCACTTCGTCACAAATCATTAAGCCACCCGCGTCTCGTACACGTTGTTCAACGCCGCGTAAGTAGCCATCCGGAATATCCGGCACCCCGCTGGAGCAAAATGCCGAATCGACGATGAACGCGGCCAGCGGGTGTCCCGCATCGTTCAACGCGCTTATTGCCCGATCAGCGTCGGCTGCGTAGCGTGCGGCGATATCCGGCGCCGTATCCCGATACGGGTCCGGTACCGACAGCCCCTGCAGGTAGCCGGGCAATTTGACGTCGGGGTGTCCGGGCGAAAACAGGCGTATCGGGTCGGTGATGCCGTGATAGGCGTCTTCCATCAACAGTCCGCCGCAGCCACCGGTATCGAAGCGTGCCATTTGCCACGCAATGTCATTGGCCTCACTGCCGGAATTAACAAAGATGCAGGCGTCCAGATGTGGCGCGAGCGTGGCCGTCAGCCGTTCGGCATACTCGAGGACGCTGTCGTACAGGTAGCGAGTATTGGTGTTGAGTGTCGCGGCCTGGCGGCTAATAGCGCGGACAACATGCGGATGGCAATGTCCGACCTGCGGCACATTGTTATAGAAGTCCAGGTAAGCGTTGCCGTGGGCGTCGTAGAGATAAGCGCCTGCCGCTTTCTCGAAATGCAAGGGTTCTGCGTAGAAATGCTTGCTGTGTGGTCCGAGGCGCCGGCGGCGGATAGTGAGCAGTTGTGACTTGCTGTGCGATGCCGCGTAGCAGCGCGGCAGTCGGCATGCCCTGCGAAGCGCCGTCGTAAATCGCTGCCGTCCGATTTTCTGCATATGCCGCAGTTCGGCGGAGTGCCATTGGATGCCTTCTTCGTCGCCACCTTCGG
>TARA_R110002096_G_scaffold100173_4_pt1 | contig 14639 bp, 10 predicted proteins | sample TARA_R110002096 | Tara Oceans TARA_R110002096 (sample SAMEA4397295) | marine metagenome | biome: Polar Biome; feature: [DCM] deep chlorophyll maximum layer (ENVO:01000326); material: water (ENVO:00002006), including particulate matter (ENVO:01000060) such as... | depth 35 m | reverse complement strand
TGGCGGAAGCCGATGCGGGCGAGGTTCGCGGGGCAATTTCCTACGGCCCGGCAAGTTTCGAACCCAATCATCCGGATCTTTTCTGGTATGGAGTTCACCCAACGGAGGCACTTTTTACGGTTCTCGGAACGGGATGCGAAACCGTCACGCGCGTTCATACCGGGAATACGGACGTCGTCACGGGAACCTGGGCCGATGGCAAAGTTGGGGTGCTCTACGGGCTTCGGAATCAGAAAACCGGCTATCGAGTGACGAAGTTTGGAACCAAGGCGATCGTCGAGCAACAATCAGGCGGCGATTACACTCCGATGCTCCGCGAAGTGGTTCGATTTTTTCAAACCGGAGTTGCGCCGGTTCCGCTCGAAACCACCATCGAGATTTTCGCGTTCATGGAAGCCGCCGATGAAAGCAAGCGTCAGGGGGGAGTCCCCGTGAGCCTGGCTGAGGTTCTGAAAGCGAATGGTTGGAAAGGCTAGAAACTGCTCTAGCTCTTGCCTTTTTTCGGCGGGTTTGCGCTGTTCTTTGGGGCTTTGTTTTTCCGGCGAATGGCGCGCCGCTCCAGCGATTCCGCCTCCTGTTTTGCCATGAATGCTTGAACGACCTCCGGCGAATCTCGATTGGTGAAGGCTTCCTTCGCGGGATCGCCGGTTCGAGCCATCCACGTTTCCAGGTTTTGCCGCATCTCCTGAAGTTGCGGCCTGAATTCAGGATTCGCGGCCAGATTGACCAAACAATCCGGGTCTTTCTCCACATCGTAAAGTTCTTCGACGACCCGAAAGTCAAACAAGTCCAATCGCGCGGCAATCTCGGCGTTTGTGGGGGCAACCTGCTTCATCCGGCGATAGGTAGCCGTTCCCTGCGTTGCCGTCTTGAACTGTCGCTCACCGTTTGACCAGGGATTGAAGAGGTAAAGAAACTGCTGGGTTTGAACGGCACGCATCGGGGCGCGTTGGCCGCCCGCGTTCTCGTTGTATTCCTTGTAAACCCGGTCCCAGCCTTCTTCGTTCTCGCCGCGAATCAACTTCACCAACGAGCGTCCGTCCAGACCGTCCGGAGCTTCGAGCTCGGCCATCTCCAACCACGTTGGCAGCAAATCGACGGCGGAAACGAGATGGGAATCGTCGATTGCGCCAGCCTGAGTCACCCCCGGCCAATTCACGATGAGCGGCGTTCTGGTGCTGTGATGATAGAGTTGGGTTTTGGAGAATGGCAGGGGCATCCCGTGATCAGAGAGAAACATGATGATGGTCTCGCCCGCTTTTCCGGATTCGTTGAGAGCACGAAGAATTTGCCCAACACAGTCGTCAGCCCTTCGAACGGACGAATAGTAGAGGGCCAGTTCCTCGCGGACTTTCGGATCATCCCAAAGGTAGCCGGGAACCGGCACTTCATCTGCGGTGTAGATTCTGGACGTGGGGTGCTTGTCGCCCGGATGCCAAAACGGTTTGTGAGGATCGGAGATATTGACGTTGATGAAGAACGGCTTTTCCTGGGAAGCCGCTGATTCGATTCCGGTTTTGACGGATTGATAGTAGGACGCGGCGTCCTTGAGATGGGCTTTGGTCCCATCGGGCAGAATGGTGAGGTCGGCATCCCAGGCGTAGGGCTGATACGGAGTCGAGTGGGCGACTTTGCCGCGAATCGCAGCGTAGTAACCGCCTTGCTGCATCAAGTCGCACAAGACCGGGAAGCTGGTTGGCTTCACCTGGTAAAACCCTTCGACACCCGAGTTGTGAGGATAGCGACCGCTGAACATCACGTTTCGTGAGGGGTAACAATTGCCAACCACGACATGGGCTTTGTTGAACCGAAGGCTTTGCCCCGCCAGTTTGTCGATGTTTGGCGTGATGTCTTCCAGCGGGCAGCCAAAGGCGCCGATGGAATCGCAATTCATGTCATCAACCGTGATGAAGAGAATGTTGGGCTGTGCCTGAAGAAAAAGGGGAAGCAGGCCCAAAAAGAGGAAGAGGGGTTTCCTGAACATGAAGGTAGCGAAGCGGAGTCGGTCCACCCTGTCAATCAGGCAACGCCGAACCCGCCACCGCCGGGCGTTTCGATCACGATGCGTTCGCCTTCTTGAACCTCAATCGCGGCGATCCCCGGAATGGCGACGGTTTCGCCATCGCAGCGAATCAAGTGTTGAGTTCCTAACGAGCCTGGCTCACCTCCGTTGAGCCCATAAGGCGGTTCGATGCGGTGCTGCATCAGCAGGGAAACCTCCAGAGGCTCCCGAAACTGGAATTCGCGGATGACGCCATCACCACCGGCGAATCTGCCTTTCCCTCCCGACTGTTTTCGGATCGCGAACTGCCGGAGCAGAATGGGATACCGTTTTTCCAGAATCTCGGGATCGGTAATCGCGGTGTTGGTCATGTGGGTGTGCAAACCACTGGCGCCCTCATGGTCCGGGCCCGCGCCGGCACCTCCGGCGATCGTTTCATAGTAACCAAAACGGTCATTCCCAAAGATGAAGTTGTTCATCGTTCCCTGGCTGCACGCCTGGATGCCGAACAGTTTGAGAATCGTGTCGACCACCCGCTGACTCGTTTCGACATTGCCGCCAACGACCGCCGGGCACTCGCGGGGATTTGCCGGAAACTCGGGATTCAAGAAACAGCGTGGCAGAATCGTGGAAACGTCGCGCAGCAAGCCTTCGTTGAGGGGCAGGTCGCTGCCGGTCCAAAGTCGTAGGCAATAGAGAATGGCGCTTCGCACGATGGCCGGTGTCGCGCTGAAATTTCCCGGCACGGTGGCGCTCGTCCCGGTGAAATCGAGCACGAACCGTTCGTTCTCGTGTTTTGCGGCAACGCGAATGACCGTGCCATCGTCCAGCTTCTCCTCCGCTTCATTCTCAGCCAGCGACTGAGATTTCAGGGCCTTGTGGAAGCTGGCCCGCGATTGCTCGGCAAGCGACTCCAGTTGGAGGCGAATGAGTGGGCCTCCATGCTCGGCGACGAGGGCTTCCAGGCTTTGGGCACCTCTCAAGTTGGCTGCGGCTTGCGCCTGAAGATCGGCCAGATTGTCGGCGAGTTTTCGGGTCGGATGCGGGGAGTGGGTGAGGATTTCCTCGATTTGCTCCCACTTGGGGTTTCCGCCTTCAAAAAGGAGCATCGGCGCGATGACCACGCCTTCCTCCTCCAGATTTTGCGCGTTGGGTGGCATGGAGCCGGGCCGGATCCCGCCAATTTCAGCGTGATGAGCCCGGTTTGCCACATACCCGATGCGCTGGCCTGCCTCGAAGATCGCTGTGATCAGGGTCACGTCGGGAAGATGAGAGCCGCCAAAGCCCGGATGATTCGTAATCGCGATATCGCCGGGGCCAAGTTCCAGGTGTTTGGCAACTTCGCGCACACACAATCCCAGCGCGCCCAAATGCACGGGAATGTGGGGCGCATTGACCACGAGTTGGCCCTCCGCATCCAGCAAGGCGCAGGAAAAGTCCATGCGCTCCTTCACGTTGGTGGAAACCGCGGAGCGCTGCAGCATGGCGCCCATTTCCTCGACGATGTTCTGAAAACGATGGCGAAAGAGTTCGCGAACCAACGGGGAGTCGGTTGCCGTGGCGGTCTCGACACTGGCTGCGTCTCCGACTCGACGAAGAATCAGCGATCCGGTTTCGTGAACCGTCGCGCTCCAGCCAGTCTGGAGGAAGAGCGTGCTGAAGGGATCTTGAATGATTCTCGGGCCGCTGAGCTGATCGCCCGGACTGAGCGCAGCTCGATTCAGAAATGGACCGCTCTCCTTCGGCGCCGTGTTTTTTGCCGTGAGGCGGACCGAGGAGACCTTCGCCGTTTGCGGTTTCGAAACAACGACTCGCAGACTCACCAGCTCAATAGGTTGGGAAGGCTGTGGCTCGTATCCGAAAACGGTCCGGTACTTGGCACGGAACTGCGTCGCCAATTGGTCTGCATCGTCGATTTCCAGATCAAGCGGAGCTTCCTGACCGCTCAATCTCAACTCCGCGATGCGACGTCGAACCTGGGATTCGGTCCCGAGCTTTTCTGCCGCTTCGTCCCGCAACTCACCCAGCCAATCTTCAATCTGAGGACAGTCGGCCAGGTTATGCAAGACTTGCCGTTCCGCGAACCGTTCCACCTCGGCGTGATGAAGCCCGAAGGCACTCAAAACCCCGGCCTCAGCCGGGACGAGAATGGTTGACATGCCAAGTCGATCGGCAATGGCGCAGGCATGAAGTGGGCCCGCGCCGCCAAACGCGAGCAGTGCGTAGTCTGAAGGATTCGCGCCCTCGCGAATCGAGATGGTTCCGATGCTGTCGGCCATTTGCTCCACGGCGATGCGCAACAAGCCTTCGAGGACCTCTTCCTCCGGCTCGTTCGTCCCCATTTCCCGCATCAACTCCTGCAACCTGGCCTTGGCCGCGGCAATGCTCTCGTCTCCCAACGGGATTCCGAAATTGTCGGGATCGACCCTTCCCAAAAGCACGTTCACGTCGGTGATGGTGAGCGGACCGCCCTGGCCATAACACGCCGGGCCGGGAACCGAGCCCGCGCTCTCCGGTCCAACCCGCAATCCTCCTTCCGACCATTGGCAGATCGAGCCGCCGCCCGCGGCAACCGTCTCGATGCGCAGGGAAGGGGAGAGCAGCGTCGTTGCCCCGATCGCCTGCTGAAATTGGTAGGCGAAGTCGCCATCGTAGCGAGCCACATCGGTGCTCGTGCCCCCCATATCAAACGTGATGAGCTTCTCGAAACCACAGAGTTTCCCGCTTGCGGCCGCTCCGACGACTCCTCCTGCGGGGCCGCTGAAGAGACTGTCCTTCGGCCGAAAATCCGAGTTGGGTTCCAACCCTCCCGCGCTGGTCATCACCAGAAGATCATCGGTAACCCTGGAGACCCGGTTCAGAAATTCGTCCATCACCGGAGTTAGATAGGCGTCGACAACCGCGGTCTCGGCCCGGGGAAGCAGCTTGATCAACGGCGCCAACTCGCTGGAGAGGCTCACGTGCTTGAAGCCGGCTTTCTTCAAGAGTCCTGCGAGCTCCTGCTCATGCTGGTCGTTGAGATAGCTGTGCATCAGCGCGATCGCGGCGACTTCGATCCCGTCATCAACGAGGGCGGAAATCTTCGAGCAAAGGTCATGATCGAGATCGAGCGGTTCAAGAATGGCCCCGCCGGCATCCAACCGTTCCGGAATCTCGAAAACTGCGTCATAGAGCGGTTCGGGAATCTGATGATTCAGGGCAAAGAGGTCGGGACGCCGTTGATCGCGAATGCGGAGCAAATCCCCGAATCCCTGAGTGACGAAAAAAGCGGTCCGCGCGCCCTTCTTTTCCAACAATGCATTCGTTCCCCGGGTCGTGGCCAGACGTAGGGAAATCGCAGGGAACGAATCGTTCAGGCAGGTTTGGGTCAGGATGCGGGCTCCGATGACCGGTGCTTCTTCACCCGTGAAGAGGTCGGTCTCGGAATCCAGTTTCGCCTCCTTCTCCAAACTGAGCTGGTGGAGGCCGTCCGCGAGCACCGTGCTTTGCGCAATGCGGGCGGTCTGGTCCGCAAACCCAATTTGCCAACCCTCAAAGAAGCCGGAGGGAAGTTGCCAGGGAACCTGAATCCGGGATTCGCCGACGACACGGACTCGCAACTTGCCGGAGGAGAGCACCTTCACCAGAACTGGTTCCGTCCCACCGGGCGGGACGGCCCAGCAATCGGTAAACGTGCCTCCAGTGTCGATACAGATGTTCCAGGATTCCACCATGCTCTTAGGATTTGCCGGTTTGGGTTGGTTCCCAGTAAAGACCTTCTTTTTCCACGAAATCGAAGACCTTTGGCGCTAAAAATTGTTTCGCATCGCTTCGGGCGTTTCGAACTTTGGTCGCACTGGCGGGGTGGGCATGTTGGACGAAATGATGCCGAAACCCGGGTTTGGCGTTCACTTCCGAGCCCCGGGGAAAAACGAGGAACGTCAGCAATTCAGCCAACACCGCTGGGTTGGCCCACTTTTCGATCACATCCCATTGATCGCTTCCCAGAATCCAGAACAGCTCCGCGTCGGGATCCCGCCCCGCGAAATACTGGGCCGTCTGCCAGGAATAGCTCGGATCCTCCCGCTCCAACTCAACCGTCGAGACCTCGGCCCAGGGAAAATCCGCGATCGCAAGCCGGATCATTTCACAGCGTTGCTCGTCACTCGCCCCCGGCGCCTCATCCTTGTGCGGACTTTGCCGGCAGGGGATAAAAAGCACCTGATCCAGCGAGGCCGAGACCTTCGCCTCCTCCGCCAGCATGGTGTGGCCCAGATGAATCGGGTCGAAGCTACCACCAAAGAGTCCGGTTCGTTTCATCGTCGAAATTGCTTAAGGGAATTGGAATTTTTCTAGCCAATGTGATTTTCAATATTTTGACTATTTTTTACGCTCTCAAACTTTACCGCTTGAACAGTAGGTTCAACCCTCTAAGGTCGCGCGTCTCTCTATGCGACTTTTTGTCCCTAAACAACCCCAGGAGAAGGAGACTCGGGCAGCCATGACGCCGGAAACGGCGCGGAAACTGGTTGGCTTGGGACTCGATGTGCATTTTGAAGCAGGTCTCGGCCTGACATCCGACTTCACGGACCAGGATTACGAAGAGGTCGGGGCCAAACCACTAGCGCGGGAAAAGGGAATCGCAGATTCCGACATGGTTTTCTGTGTGGCGCCGCTGGAAACGGTTGAGATCGCAAAGATGAAGAAAGGTGCGATGCTCGTCGGATTCTTGAACCCGTTTCACGTTCACCTGGGCGGCGGCGAGGCTCCGGCAAACACTCCAGAGCAGGAGCGAATTGATACCCTGGTCAAAAGCGGGATCACCGGTGTCAGCATGGAAATGATGCCGCGAACGACGCTCGCCCAGAAGATGGACGCCATCAGTTCTCAGGCAAACCTCGCGGGTTATATGTCCGTCATTTTGTCGGCGGAGCGGTTGAACAAAATTTTCCCGATGATGATGACGCCGGCGGGAACGATTTCTCCGGCCAAAGTTTTCGTCATCGGAATCGGCGTCGCGGGTCTCCAGGCCATTGCCACCGCGAAACGCCTGGGAGCGAGAGTGACCGCGTTCGATACCCGCCCGGAAGCTCTTGAGCAGGCGGAATCGCTTGGTGCAAAAGCGCTCCGCATTGATTTGGGAGAAACCGGATCGACCGATCAGGGATACGCCAAAGAGTTGACTCCGGAGCAACTCGAAAAACAGCGTGTCGAGCAGGGCAAAGTCTGCGCCAACAGTGATGTGGTGATTTGCACAGCCAAGCTGTTTGGGCGAAAGGCGCCGCTTCTGGTGAAAAGCGACGTGGTCGATAGCATGAGCAATGGCTCGATCATTGTCGACCTCGCTGCCGAAACGGGAGGAAACGTGGAAGGCGTCAAAGTCGATGAGGAAGTCATCACGGAAAACGGTGTGCGCATCATCGGTCACGCCAAGTTGGAGAACCTCATTCCTCGTGACGCCAGCGGAATGTATGCGGCCAACCTATGCAATTTTGTGGAGCACTTTTGGGATAAGGAATCCAAAGAGTTCCAATTTGATTTGAGTGACGAGATTCTGAAAGGGGCGGTTTTGACCCACGATGGTGAATTCGTCAACCAACATCCAGCCTTCAAAAAATAGACGACGATGGACGACATCCTCATTCTGCTCCTGTTTATCTTCACCTTGGCCGCGTTTCTCGGCTTCGAGCTGATTTCCAAGGTTCCCTCCCAGTTGCACACCCCGCTCATGTCGGGATCGAATGCCATTTCGGGAATCACCATTGTTGGCGCCATGATTTACGCGGGCAAAGCCGACGTTGACGATCGCTTTGCGGTTTATCTTGGGTTCGCCGCCCTCGTTCTTGCCACCATCAACGTGGTGGGTGGTTACGTGGTTACCGACCGCATGTTGGGAATGTTCAAGAAGGACGCGAAGAAATAATACTGGGCCCCGAACCCGAAAGACTTAGAGCTGATTTAATCAATGGACTGGCAAAACCTCGCTTACATCGTCGCGTCGATTCTCTTCATCATCGGAATCAAGATGCTTGGTTCCGCGAACACCGCAAAGGACGGCAACCTGATTTCCTCCGGTGGAATGCTGATCGCCGTAATTGCGACCTTGGGAGGCATGTCCTCCGAACTGATCTCCTGGAACCTCATCATCATTGGTGTCGTTGCCGGTTCGGTCATTGGATACGTTGCCGCCAAGCGCGTTCCGATGACGGGAATGCCGGAAATGGTCGCCCTGTTCAACGGCTTTGGCGGTCTGGCGAGTTTGCTGGTCGGCTGGGCTGACGTCGCTTTCAAGACGGGACAAGGTGACGATATTTCCGGGTTCAACGGTGGCGCCGTCATTGCCGCGATTCTGATTGGTGGAATTACCTTCACAGGTTCGATGATCGCCTACCTCAAGCTCTCCGGAAGAATGGGCGGGAGTGCGAAGGTTTTCCCGGGCCAGAAAGGGATCAACCTCCTCGTCTTTCTTGGATTGATTGGGAGCGGTGTCGTCTGGGTAACGACCGGAAACCCGACGCTTCTCTACGTGGTCATCGGCCTTTCCCTCCTGCTCGGAATCCTCGGCGTGATTCCGATTGGCGGCGGCGACATGCCCGTGGTCATCGCCCTCTTGAACAGCTTTTCCGGACTCGCCGCCTCAGCCGCCGGGTTCGTGATTCTCAACAACGTCCTGATCGTCGCGGGCTGTTTGGTTGGCACCTCCGGGCTCATTTTGACGATCATCATGTGCAAGGCGATGAACCGGACCCTCGGCAACGTGCTGTTCGGTGGATTTGGAGCCTCCAGCGGCTCCAAACAGGAGATCGAAGGCGAGATGAAGGCCATCAGCGTTGAAGATGCCTATTTCGTGCTCGAAGCCGCTCGCAACGTCGTATTTGTTCCCGGTTACGGAATGGCGGTCGCCCAAGCCCAGCACGCCACCAAGGAACTTGGCGAAATTTTGGAAGAAAACGGCGCAGAAGTTCGCTACGCCATTCACCCCGTCGCGGGGCGGATGCCCGGGCACATGAACGTCCTCCTCGCCGAAGCGGATGTGCCCTACGAGCAGCTTCGCGAGATGGACGACGTCAACCCGACGATGGACATGGTCGACGTGGCCATCGTCGTTGGCGCCAACGACGTCGTGAACCCCTCCGCCGCCGAAGACGAATCCAGCCCCATCTACGGCATGCCGATCATCAACGTCCACCACGCCAGAACCGTCTTCGCCCTGAAGCGGGGACAGGGCGCCGGTTTCTCCGGACTGGTCAACACTCTCTTTTTCCGCGAAAACTGTCGCATGATCTACGGTGACGCCAAATCCACCCTCACTGGGCTCGTCGCGCAGTTTAAGGACTGAGAACGCAGGCGAGCGTCGCTGCATTTCCCCCGCTCCAAAGGGGCCCCGTATCCCAGCCCAGGGTTCAAACCTGGGATCGGGATGGAGAATGAAATGCGTTCTGACGGAACGCCGCATCGCTCGGGCTTGGCAGCAAGGCTTCGGGGCATTTTCCGTCGAGATGAGTCAAAAGGACGCCCTGCTGCGCTCCATCGATACCCATGATGGGCATCATCGCACGCGGACGTTCCAAGATGAATACCGTGACTTGCTCAAAAAATATGGGATCGACTATGATGAGCGTTACGTCTGGGACTAGCTAACACGCCGCTAAAACCATGAAAACCGTGTCCCACGAGACGAAGCTGCAAGATCTGCGGTTACTCTTCCTTCGGCGATGCTTCCGCTCAGCTCTCAATCCCCCGACCGGGGCCCCGCGACCCAAATGTCCAGTTCGTCTGGTGGCAATGGCCGCATTTCCGACAGACAAACCGGATTCTTTTGAGGCGCTGAGGGTAGGCCGGGCCGCTACATTTCGGGCAACGGGCGGGAATGAAGTTGCTGAAGACGTGATGGGGAAGTAGCAGACCGAGCACGAGGACGGCAACGCCGAGGAACGCGATGCCCCATTCGGCTTGGGCGGCCGAGGCGAACCCAATTACGGCCCCAAATACGCCCGCGATCATACCGACTGCACTGCAGAGGAACCGAAGAATAAAATGTGCGCGGATCCCTATCATTTGAGTGCTTGTTGGGTTGGGGGGATGAATTCGCTGTTTCCGGAAAATGCGATTCTGGGAGTTGAGAGGATCGCGTTGAGCGGAATGGAAGCGGGGTTCGGGTTATCTTTCCACAATTACTGATCGTTGGTCATCCAATTTGTGAGGATCGTTTCGAGTTTTTGAGGCGGGGCATCGTAGGTTGGATTGCCAATCCGACACCAACCGGATCGTAGCCGCGAGCGCGCGTGAGAAGGGGACGACGATTTATCGGTTGTTTGAGGGGGCCTTGGTGGAGGCACAGAACTTTCATGAGGTTCGGTCGATCCAGACGGCGCGCAAGCTGGCGAAGGCGTTGCTGGAGGCGGTGTCGAATCAGGGGAGCGTTGGATCATGATGGCGGGCGTTTGGGGAACCGGAGGCGGCAGATTTTGGTATTTTTGAAAGGAAATCGGGCAGGTTTTCGACTATTGCCGAGAGATGCGGTTCAAAAACCGACAAACAGCAATAAGCTACCCATGTTGAAACAACTCCTCACCCGCGCCGGTCTGGCTGCGGTGACTCTGTTGGCCCTCAGTGGATGCGGCAAGGACGATGATAAGTCTGCCGCCACTGAAGGGGGAAATAGCGTGTTTTACATCTCGGCGATCCCGGATGAGAAAATCACCGACCAAAAGGCAAAGTTCGATCTTTTGGCTGCCTATCTTCACGATAGCCTCGGCGTTCCGGTCGAGTTCCAGTTTTCGAAAGATTACGCGGATTCTGTCACGAAGTTCAAAAACGGGGAAGTTCACTTGGTTTGGTTTGGCGGACTTTCCGGAGTTCAGGCAAGAATGGCTGTGGAAGGGGCTCAGGCGATCGCGCAAGGCAAGGCGGATCCGCAGTACAAGTCCTACTTCATCACGAATGTCGCGACCGGACTTGAGCCTTCGGAAGAGTTTCCAACGGCAATCCAGGACAAGACGTTCACGTTTGGTTCGCCTGGCTCCACTTCCGGCCGCCTGATGCCAAGCTTCTTCATTTTGGAAAATACCGGCAAGTTGCCGGAAGACTGGTTTGCGAAAGAGCCGGGTTTCCAAATGAGCGGGGGCCACGTAGCAACGGCGAATGCGGTTGCCGATGGGACCTACGAAGTGGGTGCGCTGAACTATAAGACGTATGATTCCCTGGTGGAAAGCGATCCCAACATTAAGGAGAAGACCAAGATTATTTGGACGACTCCTTTTTACGCGGACTACAATTTCACGATCCATCCCGATGTTGAGTCGATGTTTGGCGAGGGCTTCATCAAGAAGGTCCAGGATGCGCTGATTGCAGCTCCAGAAGGATCGGACGCTCTCAAGGCGATTAACCGTGACGCCATCATTTCGGCAAAGAACGAAGATTTTGCCGGTATTAAGGATGTGGCCGTTCAAGTTGGCCTGATTAAGTAAGCCATTTTCTGAATGGCGGCCGCGTTTGAGCTTCAAAATGTAACCTGCCGGTTTGGCGAGTTACTCGCGGTCGACTCCGTCAGTTTGCGGGTCGATCAGGGCGAAAAAATTGCCCTGATCGGCCCCAGCGGCGGAGGCAAAACGACGCTTCTCCGGGCTCTGAATACGATTCGCGCACCGCAGACGGGAACGGTCTCGGTCTTTGGAAATGAAGTGTCGGGATTCAGCCCGGGGCAGTTGAGGCAACTTCGGTCTCGAATTGCCTTCATTCCCCAGAACCTGGGGTTGGTTGGAGGTCTGAGGGTGATTCAGAATGTGATCCTGGGGCGAGGCGGCGAGCGGGGAACGTTTCGCTCTCTCCGCGATATTTTGGTTCCCACGGAGGAAGATCGGCTGGCGATTCATTCCATTCTGGAACGAGTTGGGATCGAGGAGAAGCTGTATCAGCGCACCGACCGGCTCTCGGGAGGGCAGCAGCAGCGGGTGGCGATTGCCCGGGCCCTGTTTCAGGGAGCGGAGGCGATTTTGGCTGATGAACCGGTGTCTAGCGTCGATCCTGCTCGGGCCCGTGATACCGTGAAGCTGCTTTGCGAGCTTTCCAAAGAGCGAAAGTTCACGCTCTGCATGAGTCTGCACAATTTGGAGCTGGCCCGGGAGTATTTTCCCCGAATTGTGGGGTTGCGAGGGGGCAAACTGATCCTCGATGCTGCTCCCGAGGAGATGGGTGAAGACGATTTGAGGCAGCTCTACGAATTGAGTGTTGAGGAAATGATGGAGGACGCATGAGTCTTCGCGGATCACGGCGTTGGGTGGTTCTCGGCATTGCGACCGTGTTTGCGGTCTGTGCGTTTGCGTTGGGGTTGACACCTGCGGGGCTGATTCCGCCTGATGCGGAGCACTGGAGTCGGGCGGGCAAGTTTTTTCATGCGGCGTTGCATCCCGCTTTCGAGTATCAGGATGCCAATGTTCCGGATTCCGCCGATCCGATTTTGTGGAAAGCGGTGAAGGGGCTGCTGATGACGCTGCGTTATGCCGTTGCGGCGATGAGTCTCGCGATTCCCGTGGCGCTGATCCTGGGATTCTTCGGTTCGAAGGCGTGGTGGCCGGAGCCGTGTGGCAGAAAAACGAAGCTCGTTCTGGAAGTGGGGTTTCTGGTCTGTCGATTTGTGATGAGCCTCGCACGGTCAATCCACGAGTTGATCTGGGCGTTGTTGATCCTGTCGGCTTTGGGGGTATCGCCGTTGGCGGGGATGGTCGCGTTGGCCATTCCGTTTGCGGGAACTTTGGGCAAAGTGTTCTCGGAGTTGGTTGATGAGGAAGCTCAGGAGGCTGCTTTCGCCCTCAAGGCCACCGGTCACGGTCCCGTTCAGACCTTTTTGCTGGGCGTGTTGCCCAAGGCGCTTCCCAATCTCATCACCTACAGTTTTTACCGCTTTGAATGCGCGTTGCGAGCCTCGGCGGTACTGGGATTCGTCGGAATCGAGACGATTGGGCTCTACATCCAGTTATCGCACGAGGAATTCTACTATCGGGAAGTCTGGACGTATTTTTACCTCCTGCTCATTTTGATCGTGATCGTGGATCGGTTGGGGGCGGCAATTCGCAAACGGCTCCAGGATCCGGAGGATGGGGGAGGCGAAGTGGAATCGGGAGCCGTTTTTGCCGATCGAGCGCAACGCGTTGAGAACTTGCGGAAGACGCGCCCGCGCGATTCGTTTTTGAGTTGGGTCGGCATCGGGACGCTCCTTTCCATCGGGCTGGCCTGGACGACGGGCGGGAATTTGCTGGGTCGGCTTTCCGCAGAGCGTCGCTGGACCAATTTTCAGAATTTCGTTGCGGAACTCGTTCCGGCTCCGGTTCGCGACAGTGGAAACTGGTTCGACGCGATACCATGGGGCTGGGATTTGTTAATGGATGGAGGTGGTGTCGCGTTGTTCACCACGCTCGGAATCGCGAGTTCGGCGATTATCCTCTCCAGCGCGTTGGTTCTCCCTGTCCTTCCGTTGGCGAGCCGCCAGTTGGCCCGGGCCAATCCTGCGGACATCTGGGCGGGGAGGGTTCCGGCATGGATGAAGCGGCTGTGGAGCGTTCTCGGGAATGGGACGCGGTTTCTCTTTGTCCTGAGCCGGGCGATTCCGGAATACATTCTGGCCTATTTGTTGATTTCCCTGTTGGGTCTCCAGGTCTGGCCTTTGGTTCTCGCGCTCGCGATCCATAATTTCGGGATTCTGGGCCGTTTGTGGGGGGAGGTCGTTGAGAATGCAGACCTCGCGGCGGCAGAGCAGTCCCTCAGCTCTGGAGCGGGACGATTTCAGGTGTTCGGGGTGGTTCTTTTTCCGGCGATTTTCAGCCGGTTCCTGATCTACTTTTTCTACCGTTGGGAAACCTGTGTGAAGGACGCCACCGTTCTGGGGATGCTTGGTTTATTGACCCTGGGGAAGCTCATTGCGCTTTCGAAAGGCTTTTTCTGGGACGAAATGTTCTTCTATGTGCTGGTTGCGGCGTCGGTCATTCTCGCCAGTGATTTGTTTTCGTCCTATCTTCGCCAATGGTTGCGGCGATAGCGTCACCACTGAGATCCCATCATGCCTGAATCCCGACATTTCATTCTTGGAACCGCCGGCCACATTGATCATGGCAAGAGTTCGCTGGTTCAGGCACTGACGGGAACCAACCCCGATCGTTTGCCCGAGGAAAAAGCCCGGGGAATGACGATCGAATTGGGATTCGCGAATTTACTTTTGCCAACGATCGATGAATCGGGCGATGAATTGGCAATTGGGGTAATCGATGTGCCCGGCCACGCTGATTTCGTCAAGAACATGGTGGCTGGCGTTGGGTCGATCGATCTGGCCTTGTTCATCATCGCGGCAGACGACGGCTGGATGCCGCAAACCGAGGAGCACTACCAGATTCTGAACTATCTGAAGGTTCCCAGAGCGATTGTTGCGTTGACCAAAGTCGATCTGGTCGACGATTTGGAATTGGTCCTGGAAGACATTGCGGACCATCTCACCGGAGGCGTTTGGGAAGACGTGCCGGTGATTCCGACATCTTCGCACACTGGCTTGGGAATCGAGGAATTGCGGAACGAGATTGCGCGGATTTTTACGGAGGCACCTTCGGTGGTTGATTGTGGGAAGCCGAGATTGCCGGTGGATCGGGTTTTCTCCCCCAAAGGCGTTGGA
>TARA_R110002096_G_scaffold406782_2_pt1 | contig 14651 bp, 10 predicted proteins | sample TARA_R110002096 | Tara Oceans TARA_R110002096 (sample SAMEA4397295) | marine metagenome | biome: Polar Biome; feature: [DCM] deep chlorophyll maximum layer (ENVO:01000326); material: water (ENVO:00002006), including particulate matter (ENVO:01000060) such as... | depth 35 m | reverse complement strand
CAGATTTGAGCAATTTCAGTAACAGCATTTACAGTACCAATTTCGTTATTAACATGCATAATACTAACTACCGCAGTTTTATCCGTAATCAGTTTTTCTACTGCCCCTGGTGTAATCACGCGAGAGCTATTACACTCAGCAAAAAGTGTTTTATAACCACCGATTTTAGACATTTCAACGGTATGCAAAACAGCATGGTGTTCAATCTCGGAGCTAATAATCTCATTTTTTGCTCCAGATGCTGTTAATACACCTTTAATCGCAGCGTTATCACTTTCTGTCCCACCGCTTGTAAATATAATTTCTGATGGTTCTGCTCCAATAGCTGCTGCAATACTTTCTCTTGCATCTTCAACAACAACTTTGGCTTGTTGGCCTAAATGGTGAATCGAGTTCGCGTTGCCGAAGTTGTCTTTTAAATAAGGAAGCATTGCTTCGAACACCCGTTCGTCTAAAGGTGTAGTGGCAGCATAGTCTAAATAAACTGTTCGCATTCAATTAATTCTGAGATTAGAAATTAGCACCTTAAAATATTCAAAATGTTGATTAATATCTGCCTCTAAATACCCTATAAAGTTTTTGTGTACACTGCAAAGATGTACTCGAAAAGAGTCTCACAATTTTTAAGCAAACCCTTTTATAAAAAAACTGAATACTTTGTTACAATCCTGCTACACTTCATTACAGAAAGGTTGTACCTTAAAGCAACCTAGACTAAAACAGCTAAAACACCTTACAAAAAATGGCAAAGCTCACACTCACTGATATCGAAGTAAAAGGGAAAAAAGTACTAATGCGCGTTGACTTCAACGTTCCATTAAAAAATGGTGTTATCACAGATGATAATAGAATAGTTCAAGCTCTTCCATCCATTAAATACGTTTTAGAAAATGGAGGGTTGCTTATTCTTGCTAGCCATTTAGGTAGACCTAGTGGAGAACCTAATCTAGAATACTCATTAAAAGCAATTTCGGAGCATTTAGCTACATTAATTGATGCAAAAGTACATTTTGCAAAAGATTGTATTGGCGAAGAGACCAAAGAACTTATATCAAAAGCCAATATTGGCGAAGTAGTAGTACTTGAGAATGTACGTTTCTACAAAGAAGAAACAGACAATGATGATTCTTTTAGTAAAGAATTAGCATCGTTAGCAGATGTTTTTGTAAATGATGCTTTTGGAAGTAGCCATAGAGCACATGCTTCTGTTTCTGGAGTTACCAAATATTTACAGCCTGCAGCTTCTGGCTTTTTGTTAGACAAAGAGATTCGCTACTTAAGTGAAAGCGTAAATAACCCAAATCGTCCTTTTGTGGCTATTTTAGGTGGAGCAAAAGTGTCAGATAAAATTGGGGTAATCGAAAATCTTATAGATAAAGTAGATACTATTATTATTGGTGGTGGGATGACTTATACCTTCTATAAAGCGAAGGGATTCAACATCGGAAATTCGCTACTAGAAGAGGATAAAATAGGCTTAGCACTTGAATTAATGGAAAAAGCTGAAAGAGCTGGTGTTAAACTAATGTTGCCTTTTGACTCTGTGGTGTCTCAAGAGTTTAGTAACGATTCAGAACACAAAATTGTTGATGAAGACGGAATTGAAGATGGCTGGATGGGTTTGGATATCGGACCACAATCTACAATAGCTTTTGGTAATACCATTAAAAATGCTAAAACGGTACTTTGGAATGGGCCAATGGGTGTTTTTGAGATGAGCAATTTTGCTGATGGAACTTTTGGTGTAGCTGAAGCATTAGCAGAGGCAACTAAGTTTGGCGCCATAACTATTATTGGTGGCGGTGATTCAGCAGCAGCTATAAAAGCAGCGGGCCTAAGTGATCAAGTATCACATGTTTCTACAGGTGGTGGTGCAAGTTTAGAATATTTAGAAGGCAAAGTATTACCGGGGGTTAGTTCTTTAACCGAGAAATAGTATATTCTCGTAAAGTACTAATTTTATGTAATGCTAGCTATGCGATATGCGTGTTTAATTATTTTCCTTGCGTTAAGTAGTTCTACTTTTGCGCAACAGAAAAAGTTTGGAGATGTCAAAAAAGAAGATTTCACATCGTACAATCGAAAGTATGATACCACAGCTTCGGCTGTGGTTCTTTTTGATGTAGGTAGTGTTTATTTCTCCTCAACATTCGACTGCTATTTCGAGCGTCATGTTCGTATCAAGATTTTAAAAGAAGATGGGTTTGGATACGGAGATGTATCCGTTTTCTTTAACGAAGAATACGATCAGACTGTAAACAGTATTAAAGCCCAAACTTATAATCTTGAAGCGAATGGCTCAGTTAAAAAGGTTAAGCTGGCCAAAGGTGATATCTTTAAGGAGAAAATTCTCGATAAGGTAAATGCTCAGAAATTTACTTTACCAAAGCTCTCTGAGGGGGCGATTATTGAGTACTCTTACAAAAAGAAGATGGGGAATGCATTTCTTTTTCCTGATTGGAAATTCCATAAAGAAATTCCTGTTTCTTTTAGCGAGTTTGAGATGCGAGTTCCAGCTCAACTACAATATCAAACAGTAATAAAGGGAGTTGATACTACCGCAACCACAGTTGTTGAGCGATATACAGACTCTATGGGTGGTGGCCAAGTAATCACCATTTCTAAGAAGAATCTCCCTCCGGTGGAAGAGCTTCCATTTATTGATTCTACCGAAGATTTTGTGACTGAAATTTATACTCAACTTTCAGTAGTCGATTTCCCTGGCCAACCTCGGCAAACGTTCTATAAAACATGGGATAAAGTTGCGGATGAAGTAAGAAGTCATCCGGGAATTGGTAAGCAACGGTTAAATGGCGACATGAGGGAGGAGGTTGATAGATTGATAGAAGGTTTAGATGACCCACTAGAAAAAATGGTAGCTATCTATGATTATGTTGCCGGAACAATAAGCTGGGATGGGTTTTATGGATTGGTTACAGATCGAGGCATCAGAGATGCTTATAAAACTAAAGCTGGTAATTCTGCAGATGTAAACTTAATGCTGATGGAAATGCTAAACCATGCAGGAGTTGACGCAACCTACTCTTTGATAAGTACTAGAAAACATGGAAAAATTATCGTTAATTATCCTATAATAAATCAATTCAATCATCTAATAGTACTTGTAGATATTAACGGAGAACTCCTTTTCTTAGACGCAACCGAAGGAGAGAGATCTTACAAATTACTGCCTGTTAAAGACCTATATAGATATGCGTTTACAATCAAGAATAAGTCAATTGATTGGTTTCGAACAATACCTTTAGAAAAATCGGCGATTAGATCTAGTTTAAATATCGAAATTTTGGATGACGCTAGAATGTCTGCAACTTTAGGGTCTAGCTATGTGGGATATTATGCTCATAAAACGCGTAATCAGTTCAAAGAAGTGGGGGAAGATCGATTTGTTGAAAATGAATTGAAGACATTATCTAATGTGAGAATAGATAGCTTTTCTGTTGGGGGGGTAGCTGACAAAGAAGATCCTATTAGCTTAAAAGCGAATTATACTTTTGGAGAGGCGAATGCCGATAGCGTTCTTCCTGAAATGTTGTACATACAGCCTCTTAGTATTTTTTCGGAAACAAAGAACCCTTTTGTGCGAAAGGAAAGAGAGTTCCCAATTATATTTCCATATCCTTTTAGAGAGCAAATAATAGTTACTATTACAATTCCCGATGAATATGAAGTGGAAGAGCTCCCTGAGCCGGTACAGCTTAAGGTTGGCCAAGGATTGGCTAGTTTTCGATTTTTAAATCAAATTAGCGGGAATACAATTACGGTGTTGTCAGATTTTTCATTTAACGAAATTGAATTTGCGGCAGGTGATTATGAAGCAGTAAGAACTACTTTTGAAAAAGTAGTGAGCTCTCACTCCCAACAAATTGTTTTGCGTAAGAAACCATAACTGAGAATGGGTTTCTTACTTTTTTCTCTAGTTAGTTAAAGATGGCATTCAAAAATTCAGCCATTCTATATCCAGATAGTGCCATTCTTTGTTGTGCTATCTCAAAAGATTTTTCCTGATACTCAATAGATGGTTTCTGGCCCTCAATTAATGTTTCTGGATATAATGAATCCATCACTATTCGTTTCCCTTCTTTGGTCCAAATGCTAGGATCTTGTACCTGAATGAGTTTTCCGAATTCTTCTTTTGGGTGTTTTGATGAGATTTCTTTGGCCTTAGTGGTGTAGTAATCAAAGGAGGTTGTATTTTCGCTTTTGGGAGAGTTGACGTCAATAATTCCATCCCAAAAAGAATGCAAATTGGTAGGCCATTTATCGGCTAAAGCAAAAGAATTCCCACCTCTATCACCATCTGGGTCTTTGGTTGTAACACGAGAAGCATTGTGCAAAGGATTGTGGATATCACCAATAAGGTGTAAAACCCAAGCTATTTGAACTGCCTTTATCTCATTAGAAACTTCGGCAGATGCCAATGTTGATTGGAAATAACTGATTCGCTCAGCTACATTTTCTTTCTCAACAAGGCCAGTTGCTTCAACTGGACCACCTGGAGTTTGTTTCCAATAACTACCTATATAATGCCAATTTCCTTCATGGTATTTTTTATACCTAGTGGTCTTGTTTCTATCCCGAACCATATCTGGCCAATAGGCAACATTTAGAAAATATTGCTCAGTGTTGCTTGGAGCATTTTTATCAAAAAGAGTAAGTAGGTCTGAGTCTTTAGGGGCAACCTTTAGAATCTCTATAATATTCTCTTTGGCGATTGGCGTTAAATTATCCCAAGCAATTGCTGCAATTATTTTATGTCCCGTTTCATTCCAAGCGTTAAGTGCAACCGGATTGATAAATAGGGAGAATAAAAAGCAAAGTGATAATGAAGTGACAGTAAGTTTTTTGTAAATCATAGTGAGTCCGTTGTTTTTCAGAAAATACATAATTACATACAGAGGATGAATTAACAAATTAAAAGCGCCTTTAAAAATATTAATGCCAACTAACTTAGGTTTCTTTAGTCTGATTTTATATCTGTTTACACTTAAAGGTGTTGCTAGTTTATCGGTAATATCCTTTCTTGAGGAAAATATTATTTTACACACAAATACATGCTGGCAATGAAAAAAGTAGTCTGTTTTATTGGTTTATTTATAGTTACTAATCCCCTCCTATTTGGTCAAACATGGAAGTTCGGGGATATTCCAAGAGATCAGCTTAATATGCAGATATATGAGAAAGATTCTACTGCAAGTGCTGTAGTTCTCTTTGATGTTGGCGAATTCTATGTAGATGAGAAGTTGGAATTACATTATAAAAGGCATGTTAGAATTAAAATCTTAACCGATGATGGCCTAGATGCTGGAGATGTAGCAATTGGTTTTAGGGAAGATAATCCCGAACAAAGAATTTCAAAATTGAAAGCTGAAACTTCGTACATCGACAACGATGGAAAGGTGAAGAAATCTAAGCTTGGAAGGAAAGATAAATTTGAGAATAAGGTAACGGATAACTGGACAGAACTTAAATTTACTGCCCCAGGTTTACGAAGTGGCGCAGTATTTGAATATAGTTACGAAATGAAGTCTGAATCCCCTGTGGATGTTCCTGATTGGTTTTTCCAAAGAGAAATTCCTGTTTTGTGGAGCGAATACACGGCTAAAGTTCCTGAATGGTTCAGCTACTTGCCCTATAAAAGATCATACCATCCCTTCTTTGAAGATTATCAGGAACAGTATAACGATAACGCCACCATTCAATATTCAGTTAGACAAGACAATGATATACGTGCTGCAAGAACAACATCTCATGCAAGCGCGAGGATAGATTTTAACGGAACTAAATATCGGTTTGCGATGAAAGATGTGCCGGCACTAACTTATGAGCCATACATGAAAGCAAGAGTGGATTATCTAGCACAAGTGCGGTTTCAATTATCTTCCGTTCAATTCCCCCAAGAATTACCCAGACCAATACTTAGAACTTGGCCAGCTTTGGTAGAGCTTTTTGATGAATCAAATAACTACGGCAAAAGATTGAGATCAAGTTCAACTTTAAAGAAAAACGCAGAAGAAGTTGCTGGAAATAAAGAAACTGAATTAGAAAAAATGATTGCAATCTATGATCATGTTTCTCAAACTATGGACTGGGATAATAGATATTCTACCTATGTAGATGAAAGTTTGGACAAGCTTTATAAAGAAGGAACTGGTAATAGTACTGAGATTAACTTTGTACTTATTCAGTTGTTAAGAGACGCTGGAGTTGAAGCCTATCCACTTGTAATGAGTACGAGAGATAACGGCGAAATTATTTCAATTTATCCGATAGTAGATCAATTCAATCATACTTTAGCCTTAGTAAAGGCAGATGGAGTACACTACTTATTAGATGCTAAGAATGATAAACGACCGTATAATATGCTGCCAAGCTCTGCATTAAACGGCAGTGGACTTATCATTCAGAGTAAGGAAATTGATAATTGGGTGAATATTGTAAACACAGTACCTAACTCCTCGGTAAATTTAATAACACTTAAAGTGGGAGCTGATGGGCAAGTAACTGGAAATTTGAGCGCAAAAAGTTCTGGTTATTTCGCATTGGCTGAAAGAGCAGTTCTTGAATCTGAAGAACCTAAAGAGAAAATTAAAACAAGTTTATTTGTTGACCAAACTGGACTAGTTATCGACTCTCTTTCTACAAAAGAAGCGGAAAGGACTGAGCCTTATCAGTACAGTATAGACTTTAGTTACGAAAATGGAGACAATAGAGATGTGGTTTATATTAATCCGTTAAAAGTAGAAACGATTAACTCAAACCCTTTCAAGAAAAGAGATAGAACTTACCCTGTAGATTACGATTATAACTTCTCTAAATCAGTTGTAATTAGCATATTTATAGACCAAGGTTGGGAGGTTGATGAAGCATTAGAGTCAAAAGCATACAAACTCCCTAATGATACTGGAATGTTCTATCGTTTGGTTCAAACTCAGGGCACTACGATGTCAATCCGATATACATTCTCAATTACAAAACAGAGAGTAGCTCCTTCAGATTATGAAGCACTACGTAAGTTTTATGAAGATGTAGCAAATGACAATGCTGAACTAATAGTCTTAAAAAAATCAATTTAATAGATGAAGAATATTTTTCTAATTTTACTAAGTGTTTGTCTCTTTTCATGTAGTGCTACAAAAGAAAGTATCTTTGAACAGGAGGATACAAAGACCAATTTAAGTACAAGCATTTTAGGTTTGGGTTCTGGTTCAATGATTAGAAATCATGAAACTACGCTCACCATAAATAGTAGCTCAAATGCTGTTTATAATGTTAAAGAGGCTCTAACAATATTTAGTAAAAAGGATAAAGAATTAGCCCAAATTCCAATCTGGTACGATAATTTTCGAGAAATAGATTATATAAAAGCGAATGTGCTAAATGCAAATGGAGACGTGATTCGATCGTACTCCGATAAAGATGCAGAAGATTACAGTGCTTTTGATGGATATACTTTCTTTTCAGATAGCCGGGTAAAGGTATTAGATCTCTATCATAATTCATTTCCATATACGATAGAAATCGAGTATCAAATAAATTTTAACGGCATATTAGGTTTGCCATCCTGGTATCCAAAATCCTTAAATCAGACGGTCCAAAAAGCTTCTTTCACAGTAGTAGATAAATCGCCAAATGGGATAAGGTATTATCAATCAAACTTAAATGAAGAACCAACAATAGTTAATAGCTTGGGTGGAACGGTTTACAATTGGCAAACTGGTTTTATGGGACCTTCAAAAGGGGAACCATATAGTCCTCCTCTAAGAGAAACTTTGCCAAGGGTTTTAGTAGCACCGAACACTTTCGAAATAGAGAATACCCAGGGTAGTGCTGAAAATTGGGAAGAATTTGGGAAATGGTATTACGGTTTGGGAATTGGTACAAGAACACTGTCTGATGCTGCTAAAACAGAAGTTGACGACCTATTAATTGGTATAACAGATGAGCGTGAAAAGGTTAAACTGTTGTATAGTTATTTGCAAGATAAGGCGCGTTATGTGAGTATACAGCTAGGTATTGGTGGTTGGAAACCATTTTCTGCAGATTATGTTTTCAAAAACGAATATGGTGATTGCAAAGCACTTACTAATTTTATGCAAGCAATCCTTGAGTACGCAGGCATCGCTTCAAATGCTGTGCTAATTAATAGTGATTCTCATGGGCATATGCTAACTGAGTTCCCAAGCAATCAATTTAATCATGTAATTTTGCAGGCAACACTTTCGGATGGTGAGAAAATTTGGCTTGAATGTACTAGTAAGTATATGCCAGCCAATCATTTGTCGGGGGGTACACAAGGTAAAAACGCATTGCTAATTTCGGTAGATGGTGGGCAAGTAATTCAAACGCCAGAGAATAATCCTGAACAAAACGGCCGAGTTACTTTAACGAGTATATTAATATCTGAAGATGGAAAAGCAGAGATTAAAACAATCGTCAAAAATACTGGAATATTTCAAGATAACTTACTTCATAGTTTGAAGCCAATAACTGAAAAGAAAAGATTAGAATGGCTTGAGGATGATCTTAGGAGTTCAGAATATAAAATGAGCAATGTCGACTTCAGTGGGTTAACAACATCTGAAGAGGGAGCGAGATATTCCTATGAGTTAGAAATGGATAATTTCGCCACACGATCTTCATCTAGGCTATTTGTACCAGTTAACGCATTAAATCAATGGCAATTGAACCCTCCAGAGTCTAAGGATAGAAAGAATGAAGTGTGGCTTTCAAATAAGTTTTTAGAAAAAGATGTCTACGAATTTGAGCTTCCTTCAGATTACGAAATGGAAGCACTGCCTTCAAAGGTTGAAATTGAAAATGATTTCGGAAGCTTTTATGCAAGTTTAGAGTGGGATGATTCTGGGAAATTGATTTATTCTCGGGAATTAATTCTCACAAAAATTAGATTAGACTCTGAGGAATACGAAGATTTTAGAACATTTTTCAAACAAGTTTCAAAAGCAGACAGCGAACGGTTTGTAATAGTAAAGAAAGGATGAGATAACTAAGTTTATCATTAAGTATAACTTAATGATCTATTTGGAAAATATTTATTTTGTAAGGAATAGTTCACTAGTAAGTCTTACTTTGCAAACAAAAATATATGAGGTTACGAAATGAGTTCACTAAATAAAGCCATGTTAATCGGACGTCTCGGTCAAGAACCAGAAGTTCGTTACACACAATCAAACACTGCAGTTGCAACCCTAAACATTGCTACAAGCGAACGCTTTAAAGATAGCAATGGCGAGAGCCAAGAACGCACAGAATGGCACCGCGTTGTTGCGTGGGGAAGATTAGCTGAAATCTGCCAGCAATATTTGCACAAAGGCTCTATGGTGTATATTGAGGGGCCGATACAAACTCGCCAGTGGGAAGATAAAGACGGACAGAAACGTTATACTACAGAGATTAAAGCCTTACAAATGACTATGCTTGATAGCAAAGGCGATAATAGCGGTGGTGGCGGAAATAACAATTCCGGCGGTGGTGCTTCAAGACCAGCTGCTAATCAAAATGCAAAGCCAATGTCTAGCAATGTTCAGTTAGACAGTAACTTTGATGATATGGATGATGATCTTCCGTTCTAAATCTGATAAGATTTGTAAAGAGCGGTGTGGGCAGGGTGCTTTCACCGCTTTTTTATTTTGTAGCTTACTCCTAGGGAGTTAAATTTAGCTAAACTAATAATTAGGGACTTTTGGAAATTCTAAATGAATCGCATCATATTATGATGCTGTTATTTGCGAGTGTAGATGCCGGAGTAGTTTCAGGCAAAATAGATGTTGTTGTGTTGTCAATACAAGTAATTGTAATGATTTTAGGGCTATTCTTGTCTTCTATTTTTTCGGGATCTGAAGTCGCATTTTTCTCTCTCTCAGGACGATTAGAGGACCTAAACTCTGCTATTGAGAAACACCGTAGCGACGCACAAATTCTAACTATGCTCGACAAGCCTCGTAGGCTTCTTGCTACTATTCTAATTTGTAATACCTTTTCTAATATTATAGCGTCAGTATTGGCAGCTGTAATTACGGGTTCCATTGTTAGCCATTTTGGGTTCTCAGAAATCTATGTCTACACCGTAGAAATTGTGGTTTTAACTTTTATGATTCTGATTATCAGTGAAATTACACCAAAAATAATTGCGATTAATAACCCTCTATCTGTTTCAAGAAGATGGAGCATGTTTATTTATATATTCTTTATTTTACTTAAACCACTAGCTAAACTAATCGCCGATAGCACCATTATCTTAGAGAAGTATCTCCCAAAACCATCTAGTAAAATGACCACTGAAGACATCAAAACGATGGCGGAAGTAAGTGAAAAGGATGGGTCTATTAAAGAAGATGAAAGAGAAATTATTGAGAATGTTATAGAGTTTGGAAATATAACCGTACGCGAAATTATGACTTCTCGGGTTAATATTGATGCGGTATCTATCAACGACTCTTTAAATAGTGTTCTAGAGATTATCAAAGAGAAGGCGCTTTCTCGCCTACCATTATATGAAAACGATTTGGATAATATTGTTGGAGTGATCTATGCTAAAGATATTCTTCCATATTTGAGTTCACTAGAGGAAAACCCTTCCTTTAACTGGAAGACAATTTCACGAAATACCATTTTTATTCCAGCTACCAAAAAACTTGATGATCTCTTACGTGATTTTCAGCAAGAGAAAACACACATAGCAATTGTTGTTGACGAGTATGGGGGAACCGAGGGGTTGGTTACGATGGACGATATCCTCGAAGAGATTGTGGGTGATATTACTGATGAATCATCGGAAGACGAACAACTTTATACGCAGTTCAGAAATGGGATATTTATTTTTGACGCAAAAATTGACCTGGATGATATGGAAGATGTTCTAGGTTACAAAGTTGCTTCAGAAGAGGACGAGTTTGAAACTTTGGGAGGATTGATTTACCACCTTACTGAAAGTTTACCAACTGTAGGGGAACGAGTTAACTATCATGATCTAGAGCTAACGGTTCACTCTGTTCTAAATAATCGAATTAAAAAAGTTAGAGTAAAAGTAATTGGGAAAGAGGATACTAAACTCATAGTAGAACCTTAGAAATAAATGGCTCCAGTACTTAACTTTCAAGAAGACTTTGAACTCATTGCCTATAATAGCATGGGGCTGGCCTCTCAAGCTAAATACTTTGTTTCTGTAGTTACCATAGAAGAACTTAAAGAGGCTCTTTCATTCGCTGAAACTAAAAATTTGAGAAAATTGATTCTAGGTGGTGGAAGTAATGTGCTTTTCATAACAGATTTTGAAGGGTTAGTTATAAACATGGCTTTGAAAGGCGAAAGTATCGTTAAGGAAGATGAAGCACATGTTTACCTAAAAGTTAATGCGGGCGAAAATTGGCATAAGCTTGTGCTTAGCTGTGTAGAAAAGGGGTGGGGAGGAATAGAGAATTTATCGTTGATTCCTGGCTCAGTTGGTGCTTCTCCAATACAAAATATTGGAGCTTATGGTGTCGAGCTTAAAGACGTGTTCGATAGTCTTGAGGCTCTGGATATTTCAACTAGGAAAATTAGAACATTTTCAAAAAGAGAATGCAATTTCGGATATCGAAATAGTATTTTTAAGAATGAGCTCAAAAATAAGGTAGTTATAACCTCAGTTACTTTTAAGCTTCAAAAGAATGCTGAACCGAAAGTTGATTATAAAGCGTTAGTGGATCTCTTAGAAGATAAAGGGATTTTTTCGCCGACGATCAAAGATGTAAGTAAGGCTGTGATTGAAGTTAGGAAGAGCAAGTTGCCGGACCCTGCTAAAATTGGGAATACTGGAAGCTTTTTTAAGAATCCTATTATCTCAATAGCTCTATTTGAAGAGCTAAAGAAAGAGTATAAAAACATGCCTAGCTACAAAGTCTCTAATAATTTTGTTAAAGTTCCTGCTGGTTGGCTAATTGAAAAAGCAGGATGGAAAGGCGTTAGAGAAGGTGATGCTGGAGTTCACGCAAAGCAAGCTCTTGTGCTCGTGAACTATGGAAAAGCTTCAGGAGCTCAAATCTGGGATTTAGCAATGAGAATCAAGGCGTCTATATTAAAAGAGTTTAAGATTGAATTGACACCAGAGGTTAATATTATCTCATAATGCATTTTTTGGAACTAAGGTTCTTATTTTAAGTTTGTTAATTAAGGAAGAATTAAAATAATTTTTATGATACCACACATTCGAAAATTTACACTTTTACTTATAGTCGCAGTTTCTTTTAATGCCTGCGTTTCATTTCAAGTAAATCCAATTTCGGGTAAAAAGAGAGTTTATGGCTATTCATGGGAGCAGGAAAAGCAACTTGGGGCAGAATCTGACAAAGAGATTGTAGCACAATATGGGCTTTATGACGATCCTGAAGTAGCAGCGTATGTATCAGCCCTAGGCCAAGAGTTGTTAAGTGTAAGCCATCTTAAAAGAGATGATACTCCAAGTGAATATAAAGACATTGAGTTCACGTTTAGAGTGTTAAACAGCCCCGTTGTAAATGCTTTTGCATTACCAGGAGGCTTTGTATACATAACGAGAGGTTTGCTAGGCCACTTGGAGAACGAAGCTCAATTAATGGTTGTGTTGGGACACGAAATTGGCCACGTAGCGGCAAGACATGCATCACAAAGAGCCGCCGAACAACAATTCGGACAGTTAGCAGTAATTGGTGGTGCTGTTTTGGGTGAATCTTTTGGTTTAGATGGTGGAAATATCCTTCAATTAAGTAGCCAGACTGCTCAATTACTCTTTCTATCTTACAGTAGAGACGATGAAAGGGAATCAGACGCACTTGGTGTTGAGTATTCAGCGATGAAGGGGTACAAGGCTGCTGAAGGCGGGATGTTCTTTACTTCCCTAAAAAGAATTTCAGAGAAAGCGGGAGGAGGGATTCCTTCTCACCTTTCATCTCACCCAGATCCCGGTGAAAGAGAAAAGACCATACCAAAATTAGCTAGCGAATGGGAACAAAAGGGCTATAAACAAACCAAAATTGATCAGGACGAATTTTTGAGAATTACCGATGGGATTCTTTATGGTGAAAATCCTAGAGATGGCTTTGAGAAAAATGGAGTGTTCTATCATCCTGATTTGAAGTTTAAGTTTCCTGTGCCAAGTGGTTTTGCCTTATATAATGAGCCAAGCGCTGTTATTCTTGTAAATGAAGCTCAAGATGCAGTGGTTCAGTTTACTATAGACCAAGAGAATACAACACCAAAATCTTCTATAGAAGCGATATTGAGCCAGGAAAGCATCTCAACAATAAGCCAAGAGCAAATAACAGTTAGTGGTTATTCGGGTTATAAAGCGGAAGCAAATGTTGCTACAGAAGATGGTGGAAACTTGCATTTAGATATCTCAGCTTTGAACTACAATGGAAATGTGTATCAATTTTTAAGCTACACTACTGAAACTCAGTTTAATGAGTATAAAAGTAAATTTTCATCCGTTTATAATGGATTTGGAAGTGTGACCGATCAAAGTATTCTTAACATAAAACCAGTTAGTCTCAAGCTCATAAAAGCTTCAAAGACCGCTAAATTCCAAGAATTATTACCTTCTAGTTTACCAATGAATATTGAAGCATTGGATATAGCTATTATTAATCAAGTTCAGCTAGATCAGGTTATTAATAAAGGTGATTGGATAAAGATTCCTGTGCAATAAAAAAGAGACCCTTTCAGAGGCCTCTTCTTTGTCATGTTTGAATTTCATTTGTTTTCTGAATAAAAATGAGGAATGGATCGTAGCTATCTAATTGTGATAAGAAGAGGGGACTAAAACCCAATTTTTAACCGTGAAAAGTATTTTTTAAAATATTTAGTAATACTTTTATTCTGGCTATGATATTCTTTTCTGACAGTTATTCTGCAGCTTTGGCAAGCTAGTTTTTTATGCCCCTTATAATTTAAATATGAAAGCTTAACAATATACAATCCTATAGGCCTTGGTTGACCTTCAATTGTGGCACAAAAATCACACCGTCTATTTTCTTTTTTCGAATCCATTTTTAAACATCCTTTTCTTGAATAGTACAAAAAGAGATGCTTTTTAAGCTTATACAATTCTATCAATATTTTAATCTATTGTATCAAAAAAGCTTTATTAGATGATTAACAATCTAATCTTACATAACAGGAACTAAGGAAGATCAGGAGTTCCTTTTATAAAAGTGTGAGAATAAAAAAAGAGACCCAAATAAGGTCTCTTTAGAAATCGAAGTGGTTTTATTACAGCGAGAATCCAAATAATAGGAAACTAGATTCTGTATATGGATTTACGATAAAGCTTGTGCTTATGGGTAAAGAGAATGTATCAGTAAATGGAATCTCTTTAGAAGCTGTGATGCCAATATCTTGAATAGCCGCTCCAGAAGTTCCATACCAAGCACTAGCAGAAGGTACAAAACCAAGAAATACCTCTAAACTAATATCATCTACAGTAAACGGAATAGATGCGTTAATATAAATTGAATTGTCAGGATCATTTAAAGCATTCAGATATGCAGTTATAGAAAAACTACTAGAATAACTTATAAATGGTTCTATTACGTGGCTGCCATCCGTATTGAAATCAAAGTATCCTCCAGCGCCAGCAGGGAAGAAGTAGTCGGTTA
>TARA_R110002096_G_scaffold17522_3_pt1 | contig 14651 bp, 14 predicted proteins | sample TARA_R110002096 | Tara Oceans TARA_R110002096 (sample SAMEA4397295) | marine metagenome | biome: Polar Biome; feature: [DCM] deep chlorophyll maximum layer (ENVO:01000326); material: water (ENVO:00002006), including particulate matter (ENVO:01000060) such as... | depth 35 m | reverse complement strand
AGTTAAAAGTTAAAAGTTAAAAGTTAAAAGTTAAAAGTTGTCAGGTCGAGCGCAGTCGAGACCTAATAAAATAATAATCATCAATCGACAATAAAAAACACAAAATATGCGAAAGCACATAAAACATATATTTTCAGTAGCATTTATTTTAAGTATTACTATAAGTTTTTCTCAAAACCGAGAAAACGATACTATTAATACAGGTGTTATTGATGTTGTTAAACCTTATACACCCTCAATATCTGATGCGTTTAAGGTAAAAGAAATTCCTTCTTTGGAAGATGAAACTACCGAAACAAAAAAAGCCATTAAATACAATATTTTTTCGTTTCCTGTGGCATCAACCTTTACACCTGCAAAAGGAAAAGCAGCAGTTGTAGAAAAGGCGAAACCTGTAAAGTTATTCGATAATTATGCAACACTTGGTGTTGGAACTTACACCACTATTTTAGGAGAAGTTTATTTAAATCATGCTATTAGCAGAACAGAAAGTGTAGGAGGTTATGTAAGCCATCACTCATCCGCTGGTGGTATTGAAGGTGTCCAGTTCAATGATAATTTTTCAAATTCAAAAATTAATGTGAATTATTCTTCACAATTAAGAGATTTAGCTTGGAATGTTGAGGCTGGTTTTCAACATCAACTATACAATTGGTATGGTGTGCCACAATCTCAAATTGCAGCAGCACAATTAGATAATATCGAGGTAGATCATTCGTTTTTTAGTGCTCATTTTGGCGGCGATATTAGTTTTGAAGATACGTATATTAATTCTGGAAGTTTCTTTTTTAGACGTTTTGGCGATAATCAAGGCTCTGGAGAGAATAGGTTTATTGCTAAAGCCAAAGTTGATGTGCCAATTAATGGCGAGGAAATTTCAACGGATTTAAAAATTGATTATTTAGGAGGTATGTTCGATAGAAATTACTTCACAAATGATGAATTGAATTATGGTAATTTTCAAATAGGAATTTCACCAACTTACGAAATGAAACAAGACGATTTAACTTTAAACCTCGGAGTTACTGCTGTGTATTCAAATGATAGAGAATCTGGAGATAGTAATTTTTATATCTATCCAAATATTACCGCAACATATCGTTTAGTGAATGATGTTTTAATCGCTTATGGCGGAATTGAAGGTGGATTAATTCAAAATTCATACTACGATTTTGCTTCTGAAAATCCATTTGTATCCCCCACACTTTTTATCGTACCAACAGATCAACAATACAATGCTTATGTTGGACTAAAAGGAAAACTATCAAGTAATATGAGTTATAATGTAAGCGGAAGTTACATTGCCGATAGAAATAAAGCATTATTTAGAAACAATGAGATTACACTTTCGGGCGAAAATTATAGCTATGGGAATTCTTTCGGAATTGTTTACGATAACCTGGATACTTTTGGTGTAGCTGGAGAAATTAATGTAGATGTAAACCGGAATTTTAAACTTGGTATAAAAGCTGAATATTTTAGTTATTCTTCTGATAATGAAGTGGAAGCTTGGAATTTACCAGACGTAAAAGGGTCATTATTTTTAGATTATCAAATAGACGAACATTGGTTTGCAGGTGCTAATTTATTTTATATTGGAGAACGAAAAGATCAATTCTTTTTAAACGATGGTGTTACTATTACGTCACCTTTTACTGTGGTTTTAGATAGTTTTTTTGATGCTAACGCTCATGTTGGTTATCATATTAACGATCAAATATCTGTATTTGCGAAGGCTAATAATATTGCTAATAACGCCTATCAACGTTGGCAAAATTATCCTGTACAGAGTATTCAGTTTTTAGCTGGAGCAACTTATAAGTTTGATTTTTGACGCTAGCGTCACCCTGAACTCGTTTCAGGATCTCATTGTATTTGTCATTACGAGGAGTAAAGCGACGTGGTAATCTTTTAAATTGAAAAGCTGTTTATTAGATGAAAAAGCAACTTTTGGTAATATTATTTTTCTGTTTTAACTTAAGTATTTCTCAAAATACAATACAAGAGTTAACGCTTTCTGATGCTGCTTTAGAATTAACAAAACAAGAAGTAACCTACGACCCAAGTTATTTCTCTATTACATATCCTAATGGTGATGTGCCAAGTAATAAAGGCGTTTGTACCGATGTAATAATTAGAGCTTACAGAAAAATGGGTGTCGATTTACAAAAGGAAGTTCATGAAGATATGAAGTCCAATTTTAAGTTGTATCCAAAAATATGGGGATTAAAAACCACTGATAAAAATATTGACCATAGGCGTGTACCGAACCTAATGATGTATTTTAAGCGTCAAGGTGCTGAAAAACCAATAACTAAAAACCCAAATGATTATAAACCAGGCGATGTTGTTTGTTGGAATTTAGGAGGCGCCATAACACACATTGGAATTGTAGTTAATAAAAAATCAAATGATGGAAAACGTTATTTGATAGTCCATAATATTGGCAATGGACAAGTTTTAGAAGATTGTTTGTTTAATTTTACTATTATTGGGCATTTTAGGTTTAACTCAACTTCGCCAAATAATCAAAATGGGCACCTTCCATAACCAATTCACATTTTAATCCAACCGTTTCGCAAGCTAGTTTCAACGTTTTAAAATCAAGATATAACCATTTCATAGGAATTTCTTTTTCACCTTTATAAGATAGAAAGTAATCTAGTTCGCCATAATAATTGGCATTAGTATCTACCCAAAAACCGCCATCGTCATCTTCGTACATGTATTTAATATCTGATGAATCTATTAAAATTTGACCGTTAGGTTTTAACAAACTTTTTAAATGCGATAAATATTTTGAAACGTATACTAATTTTTGAAAAATGCCTGTGCCATTCATCAATAGTAAAATAGTATTAAAGGTTTCCGTTTCGTTTAAAATATTTAAAATTTTAGCATTTAAAACGCCACGTTGTTTAGCAACTTCAATAGCACCTTTTGAGATATCAATTGCTTTTACCTGAAAATGATTTTCTTGTAAATACAAACTATGACTTCCTGTACCACAACCCACATCAAGAACTGAACCTTTGCAAAGTTTTAAAGCCTTTTGCTCCAATTTTGGCATCTCTTTAAAGTCACGAAATAAATAGGGAAGTGGCAAAACATCATCATCTGAAATATTTGTAGAAGTTATAATATCCTCAGAGTAGTTTCCGTTTTGGTAATCTATTAAAGCTTGTCCGAAAAGGTCTTTCATTAATAATACTATTTTTTTCATTTCCATGAAGAAGAGAATCTATTTTATTAAATATTGTTACACAGAGATTCACTGAGTTTTCACAGAGACACACAGAGAAAAATTTCTATAAATATAAATTTATTTTCATAAACATTATATGAACTCAGAATCTCTCCGTGTAACTCTGTGTTCCTGCGTGAGTCTCTGCGAAATAACCACAAAAAAGACTATTTTTACACCATGCAAGACATTATTAATAATCTTCCAAAGCTCGCCAAAGATAAGCATAACGCCAATAAAAAATTCTTTGCCAAACTAAAAAAGAAACCGCCAAAAGATTTAGATTATGTAATGCAAGAATTGCATGAGGATGAATTTAAACGTACCGATTGTTTAAAATGTGCAAACTGCTGTAAAACCACTGGGCCATTATTTACAGATAAAGATGTAGATAGAATTGCTAAACATTTTAAAATGAAAACACAGCAATTTATTAATGAATATTTACGTGTTGATGAAGATAACGATTACGTTTTGCAAACTGTACCATGTACTTTTTTAGGTACAGATAATTATTGTTCTATTTACGAGGTTCGACCAAAAGCATGCAAAGAATTCCCGCATACCGATAGAAAAAAGTTTCAGCAAATATCCAATTTAACTTTAAAAAATATGGCTATTTGTCCTGCTGCGTTTAACATTGTTGAGGCTATGAAACAACGAATAAAATAAGTATATTTAAAACAAAAATCACTTTGGAAGTATTACTAAACTATTTTGAAACCATTCCGCCACTTCATCGAGGTTTAATTATTGTTGCAGGTTTAACCTTATTTTGGATTATTGAAGGTATTGCACCACTTTTTGGAATTAAATACAAAAAATGGAAACATGCAGGTACGAATATCTTTTTTACGTTTACAACGATATTAGTTAATTTACCGCTCGCTTTTTTGTTTTTAAAATCATCAGATTGGGTTGTGGCTAATAATTTTGGAATTTTAAACTCGTTGCCCGAAATGCCTTTATGGGCATATACTATTTTAGGTATTTTTTTAATAGATTTTATAGGTGCGTATGTACCGCATTTAATAGAACATAAAGTAAAACCGCTTTGGATGGTACATTTAGTTCACCATACAGACCATAATGTAGATACTACAACGGCAAACAGACACCACCCTTTAGAGAGTGTAATACGTTATGTTTTTACGCTTTCTGGTATTTTTATTATTGGTACGCCCATAGCTTTGGTGCTTTTATATCAATCACTATCTGTTATCGCAACACAGTTTAATCATGCCAATATAAAACTGCCAAAAAAACTGGATAATGCTTTAAGTTATATCATTGTTTCTCCAGATATGCACAAAGTCCATCACCATTACAAGTTGCCATATACAGATTCTAATTACGGAAATATTTTCTCAGTTTGGGATAGGTTATTTGGAACTTATATGAAATTAGACGCCGATAAAATTGTATATGGTGTTGATGTATTTCCAGATAAAAAAGAAAACAGCAACATTATAAACTTATTGAAACAACCGTTTCAGAAATATAAACACCCAACTAGTATTCCAGATAAAGATTAAAATGTTTTTAAAACTAAGATTAATTCTGTTTTCTCTATGCCTTATTTTAAATATGAATTGTAATTCTTCAAAACCAATAGATATTCAAGGACATCGCGGATGCAGAGGTTTGCAACCCGAAAACACTATTCCAGCGTTTTTAAAAGCAATCGATTTGGGTGTAAATACATTAGAATTGGATGTGGTTATAACTAAAGATAATGTTGTGCTAGTTTCCCATGAACCTTATATGAATAGTGATATTTGCCTTGATGCTTTTGGAAACGAAATTTCTAAGAAGGATGAGAAAAAACACAATATTTATCAAATGACTTTTGATAGCATTAAAAAATATGATTGTGGCTCTAAATGGTATCCTAGATTTCCTGAACAACAGAAGCTAAAAACGTATAAACCTTCTTTAGATGAGGTAATAAAGGAATCAAAAAAGCAAAACCCGAACATTAAGTTTAATATTGAGGTTAAATATGAGCCTTCCTATAAAGGTGTTTATGCTCCAAAGCCTAAACAATTTGTAGCTTTAGTTTTAGATGTAATTGAAGAAAATAATAGCTTAGAACATACGAACTTACAGAGTTTTGATTTAAGTGTTTTAGAAGAAATTAAAAGACAATCGCCAAAAATGAAAGTGGCATTGTTGGTTGATGAAAATGAAGATATTTGGAATAAAATAACAAAGATGAGTTACATTCCAGAAATTATAAGTCCGTATTATAAACTTTTAGATGAAAAGACAGTCAGAAATTTAAAAGCTAAAGGTTATCAAGTTATTCCTTGGACGGTTAATACCAATGCAGATTTAAAACAAATGATTGCATTACAAGTTGATGGTATTATAACGGATTATCCAGATAGATTAATTGAAATTTTGAAAATTAATCAATAAAAACATTTTCCAATTGATCTCCTAAAACCTTGGTGTCCACACCAGATACATTAGTCAAAATACAAATAGTAATAGCTTCATCTGGGTAAATTAAAAGAATAGAAGATGCCCCAACACCACCGCCAGTATGGTAATATTTTGGTGTTTTATTTTTCGTTTCATCTATTGAGAAACCTATACCGTAACCCGTACTATTACCCGTTTTAAATCGTTGAGAAGTGGTTATTTCTGCTAAAGATTTTTCTGAAATTATTTGTGGTGTTATAACTTCGTTTCCAAGCTTTACCAAATCTTCAGAAGTTGATAAAAAACCACCACCTGCAACCTTATATTCATTGGCAACAGGCGTTGATAAAATGCGCTTTTTTCTATAAAAATTAGTTTTGTTAGGAACGTCGCTGTCTAACGAATCCAACAACGTTTGATTCATTTTTAAAGGTTTAAAAAGCGAATCATTAACCATACTGAAAAAGTCTTTTTTTGATGCTTTCTGCATGATTTCACTTAACAAAACATAGCCAAAAGAATTATATAAAAATTGGGTTGAAGGCTCAAATAAAAGTGAATCGTTTTTAAATAATTCTAGGCCTTCAGTAATACTCATTTTTTTATTTAAAACATATTCATTGCCTTTATAACTTCTTATACCAGCCAAGTGCCCGCTTAACTCACGAACCGAGAAATCAAATTGTTTTTTAGGATAATTAGGTAAATAGCTGTAAATACTTTTATCTAAATCTATAATATTATCATCAACTAATTTTGCAAGCATTACAGCGGTAATAGACTTTGATATACTAGCTATTCTAAAAATGGTTTCGCTAGGGTTAATTTTAACTTTTGGTTTACGTTTGGCGTATCCAAATCCTTCGGACCAAATAAGTTCGCCTTTTTGCATAACCGAAATAGACATACCTGGAATTTTCTGTTTACGTAAAAACTTTTTTGCTAATCGATGAGCTGTTCTGGTTTTGGAATCTTCATAAGTATTTATATTTTGACTAAAACCTATCGCGGTTAGCAATAACATTAAGGAAGCTATAATTTTTTTCATTTATAAATTAAATAGTTCTCACGTGTTTTTTTAAAGGCTTCAATTCCTTTTTTCCAAGTGTTTTTAATTTCAGTTTCACTTAAACCAGCCTCTATTTGTTTTTGTAGTTTTGCTGTTCCAGCATGTTTTGTAAAATTCTCAGTATTGAAAAACAACGCTTTATCAGTGGAATTTTGATACCCTTTTATTAACCATTTTAAAGTAATTTCACCATTAAGTTGTTCATCTTTTAAATCTTCACCATAACAAAGTTTCCCTTTATGTTTTGGGTATTTTGCACCAAAATTTTCAACAGGCGTATAACTAAAGGTAAAAACTTCTTTATCTAAAAACGGAGCGCCATAGCGTTGAAATTGAAACTCTGTACCTCTGCCAGCATTAATATTTGTGCCTTCAAAAAGGCCAAGACTTGGATATAATGTTATCGATTTATCATTAGGAAGGTTTGGAGAAGGTCTAATAGGTAAACTGTAAGGTGTATTGTGGGTGTAGTTTTTAATTGGAATAATAGTAATATCGGATTGTAAGCCATTTGCTAACCATTTTTCGCCATTAATCATTTGTGCATATTCACCAATAGTCATACCATGTACTAGCGGAATGGTGTGCATCCCTAAAAAACTTTTGTTTTCTGGTTCTAAGGTCGGACCGTCAATGTAATGTCCGTTTGGGTTAGGTCGGTCTAATATTACAACTGGAATATTAGCTTCAGCACAAGCTTCCATAACATAATGCAATGTTGAAATGTAAGTGTAAAATCGAGCGCCAACATCTTGAATATCAAAAACAATAATATCTAAATCTTTAAGTTGATCTGGAGTTGGCTTTTTGTTTTTTCCGTGAAGTGATAAAAGTGGTAAGTTCGTTTTAGTGTCAATGCCATCTTTAACCAATTCGCCTGCATCAGCTTTTCCTCTAAACCCATGCTCGGGTGCGAATACTTTTTTGATATTGACGTTTAATGATAATAAAGAATCTACTAGATGAATGAACTTGTCATTGCGAGGCGTTTGCGACGAAGCAATCTGATTATTGTTTAGCTCATTACTTTTAAAAATAACACTTGTCTGATTTGCAACTATTCCAACACGTTTTCCTTCCAGTAAAGGTAAATAGGTTTCAACTTGGTTAGCACCAACAATAATTGTGCTGTCTTGTTGAGCTTGTTGAAGCATCTTGTTGTTAGTGGTTTTTGAATTTTCATCCTTCAATTTAGAAGCACAAGAAATCATTACCAAAACAAATAATAAAACTGTATTTTTGAAAATATTAAACCCCATTATATAATTTGAATTACGAGTATTTTATAGCTAAACGCATAATTGGTAGTAAAGCGTATAAAAGTAGTATATCGGCACCAATAATAAAAATTGGTATTGCTGCTATTGCTATTGGTATTGTGGTGATGATGATTGCTATTGCCACAGGTATTGGTTTGCAACAAAAAATACGTGATAAAGTGGTGGCGTTTAATGGGCATATAACCATTACCAATTACGATAGTAACAACTCACAGGAAAGTGTATTCCCAATTTCGAATAAACAAGATTTTTATCCTGAATTTAAGTCGGTTGAAGGCGTAAGCCATGTGCAAGCCGTAGCTACTAAATTTGGCGTTATTCGAACAGAAAACGATTTTGAAGGTGCGATTTTAAAAGGCGTAGGTGAAGATTATAACTGGCAATACTTTAAAGAGTTTTTAATAGAAGGGCGTTTACCAAATTTTGAAAAAAAATACAGCGAAGAAGTTTTAATATCTCAATATTTAGCTGATCGGTTGGGTTTTAAATTAGGCGAAGATTTTCAAATGTTGTTTTCAAAAGAAGATATAGAGAAACCACCAAGCTTTTTAAAAAGCGACATCGTTGGAATTTATAATTCTGGTTTTCAAGATTTAGATAAACAATACATTATTGGAAATTTGCGTCATATTCAGCGTATCAATAAATGGGAAGACGACCAAATAGGAAATTTTGAAGTTTTTATTGATGACTACTCTGATATTAAACAAAAAGGCATTGAAATTTACCAAAACACACCATCGATATTCAATACACAAACTGTAACCGATAAATATGCATCTATTTTTGAATGGATAAATATTTTCGATAAAAACATCTACGGCATTATTGGTATCATGATTCTCGTAGCAGGCATCAACATGATAACTGCGCTACTGGTTTTAATACTAGAACGCACACAAATGATCGGTATTCTAAAAGCCTTAGGAAGTAATAATTGGAGTATCAGAAAACTCTTTTTATACAACGCGTCTTACCTTATTTTATTAGGGCTTTTTTGGGGAAATATCCTCGGTTTAGGATTGCTTTTTGCACAAAAATATTTAAAATTATTCCCATTAGATCCTAGCGTGTATTACGTTAGCGAAGCACCAGTCTATATCAGTTTCGGCTATATTGTGGCACTAAATATGGGTACCCTTATCCTGTGTTTGCTTATGCTTTTAGTGCCATCATTCATCATCACAAAAATATCACCAGTTAAAGCTATTCGATTTGATTAATTATTTTGGGCGTTACCCCGAAAAGGGGTCGGGCTTTCCGCTATATCTTTTCATTCTGTCATTCCTGCGTAGGCAGGAATCCATAATAAAAAGGATGCCGCATCAATCCCTAACGCAACTTATAACTAACATTTAACTTTTAAGTTTAGCAATTAACCTAAATTTGCATAGAAATTTTAAGCTATGGAATACGCAGAAAATATATTAGGCACTATCGGAAATACACCAATGGTTAAATTAAACAAACTCACCAAAGAGTTGCCATGTTTAGTGCTGTCAAAATATGAAACTTTCAATCCAGGAAATTCTACAAAAGATAGAATGGCCGTAAAAATGATTGAAGACGCAGAAGCCGACGGACGCTTAAAACCCGGAGGAACTATTATAGAAGGTACTTCGGGAAATACCGGAATGGGTTTAGCTTTAGCAGCCATTGTAAAAGGCTATAAAATGGTATGCGTTATTAGCGATAAACAGAGTAAAGAAAAAATGGATATTCTTCGTGCTGTGGGTAGTAAAGTGGTGGTTTGCCCAACAAATGTAGAGCCAGATGACCCAAAATCATATTATTCAACTTCAAAGCGGCTTGCTGCAGAAACACCAAATTCATGGTATGTTAATCAATACGATAATCCAAGTAATGCGAAAGCACATTATGAAAGTACAGGCCCTGAAATTTGGAAACAAACCGATGGTAAAGTCACACATTTTATAGTTGGAGTAGGTACAGGAGGCACTATTTCTGGTGTTGGAAAATATTTGAAAGAGCAAAACCCGAACGTTAAAGTTTGGGGAATAGATACTTATGGTTCGGTATTTAAAAAATATCATGAAACAGGTATTTTTGATGAGAATGAGATTTACCCATATATCACCGAGGGTATTGGTGAAGATATTTTACCAAAAAATGTAGATTTTAGTATTATTGATGGTTTTACCAAAGTAACCGATAAAGATGCTGCCATTTACACCCAAAAATTGGCTAAAGAAGAAGGTATGTTTTTAGGTAATTCTGCTGGTGCTGCCATAAAAGGGTTGTTACAATTAAAAGCGCATTTTAAAAAGGATGATGTTGTGGTTGTATTGTTTCACGATCATGGTAGCCGTTATGTTGGTAAAATGTTTAATGATGAATGGATGCGCGAACGTGGCTTTATAGAAGACGATGTCAAATCTGCTGCCGATTTAATTGAAAGTCCAGATAACAAACCCTTAATAACTGTTAAAACTGAAGAATTGGTATCGCATGCTATTGAGCGCATGAAAAAATATAAAATATCTCAAATTCCTGTTGAAGATTCTACAGGTTTTGTTGGTGCTATTGATGAAGCAGATTTGTTAAGAAAGTATATAGAAAATAAAGATATTTCAGATTTACCCATAAAAGAAGTCATGAATAAACCGTTTCCTATAGTTACAAAAAAGACCTCTATTGAGGATGTCTCTAAACTGTTTAACAGAGATAATAATGCGGTTATGGTAAAACTAGATAATGGTTCGTATCAAATAATAACGAAGTACGATATTATTAGTGCTTTGTAATATTTTTGTCACCTTGAGCGCAGTCGAAAGGTCTTGAAAAATCGATAAATTATAAAGTTTTCGACTGCGCTCAACCTGACAGTAGTATATTGATTGCTTTGTTGAGCTTGTATTATTTTAAAATAATACTGTCAATTTCAAGCTCAAAAGCTTCAGCTTTTTTGTTACCAATTAAAAAGGCAATGCCTTCCATTTGTTTACCTGTGTAGTTTCCAATATTTAATTTTCTACCGCGGAAAGCTGGATACATGCTATTAAAAGGCACTTCAATAGTTTGCCATTCACTGGTAGTTTCAAAAGAGGAGATGTAAGAATGAGAATCATTATTATCTGATTTTACTCTAAATTGATACGCTTTACCATCACCTTTTAGTTTAATTAAAACTTTAGAATAATTTGAAACGTCTTTAGTGTCAAAACGATATTGAACCATAGAGAAACCACCATTATTCTCTAATGAAACCTTACCGTGAAATAAACCATTTTCCGCTTTATTGATGGTAAAATCACCATTAGATCTTCCACCCATTACCACATCATCTACAATACGCCAGTTAGAAATATTACTTTTAGAATTAAAATCAAATAGCATCATAGGTGTTTGGAGTGTCATTAAAATTAAAAATAATATACTAGATTTCACTTTTATTTTTTGATGGTTCGTTTAAGGGTTGGTATATGAAAAGTAGCAAAATAAAATCGTAATTTCTTTCAGTTTTAGCACTAAAAATAGTAGAAAAGCACAAACCTTTAAGTTTGCACTTAACTGCTATTTTTTATACCGTGTTATAGGCAGTTTTTATCTTGGGTCAACCCAGATAGTTTCAATAAATTCTGCTGAATTCCAATCTTCACAATCGTTAAATGGTCCGTCAATTCCACCAAGAACACATATATCCTCACAATTAAGTGTGATGACATGAGATTGTCCATCTGGGAAATTTTGTCCATTAACAAGATATACTTCTTCCCCATTGTAAAGCCATTTTTCAATGTTTGCTTTTGGCGACTGCACAGGTCTTTCCATAATTGTTTCTATTATTGGTCTTAAGCATTCTGGATAGTCGTTAATATCAAAGTTATCATTGTTACATGATGTAAATAATACCAAAAACAATATCGTTACGATTTTTTTCATAATAATTTAATTTTGGATAATGAGTTTTTTTGTTGAATGGTACTCTCCAGAAATCTGTATAAAATAGATATTATTGGATAAAGTAGAAATATCAATTTGAGGAAATCTCCCTTTAACACTTATCTCTTTGATTATCCGTCCATTACTATCTACTAGCCTGATGACTGATTCTTTGTCCGAGGGTATGTAGATATTGACTTTTCCTTTTGCTGGATTTGGAAATATGGTAACCTTGTCAAGGTTTACTCCACTACCAAAGGTTGTAAAAAGAGGTGTTTCACCGCCACCCCCATTTGGGTCACATTGGGTTGGAATATGTTTTGTGTACCATGGTGAATACCCACAGCTATTTTTGGCTCGTACTTTAACAGTAAACCCATAATTGGAATCAATTGGGTCAACAAAAATAACTTCACCACCCGTGTATGAGTATCCATTTATAGGTATTACAATTTGACCTCCTGATACCTGCCATTCATATTGTTCAGCACCACCATTAGAGTAAACATTAATTTCACCTTTTGTGCATCCAAATGTTGATACATGGGTAAGACCACCAATTGTCCCTGGCAAACCTACCCAAATGTTTTTGGTTATTGAAGTATTTTGAAAAGAAGCAGTAATAGAAGCATTGCCGCTTACATTACTGTTTATAGCTTTTACTGTTATTGATAAATTGTTGCTAGATATTATTTGAAGGTTTGAAGAGACAGACCAAGAAACATTGATATTAGACGTTATACCATCTAAGGAATAGGTTGTTGAACTTGAATAACAAACACTTGGGTTTCCATTAATTCTTACATTGTCAAAACAATCATTGTTTCCAACTCCAACGGCAAACCATGACTGGCATGTTACAGAAGCCTCTACCGAAAATTGACCGAACAAATCTTCGGCAGCTTGAATGGTATATGTCCTTGCGTCTTCATAATCTGTTGTTGGTGTAAAATAAACGGTTTGTGCTCTATAAATAATCTTTGCAGCCTTGTCTTTGCCGATTCCGGCAATATTAAAAGCATCGCCATTATCATTTATTTCATCAGTATTACTGCTACCTTCTGCTAAAAGATAAAACCAATGATTAAGAATCCCACTATTAGTATGAACACCGCAATTATCATTAGTATTATTTGGTGTTCCACAGTTGGGGTTAATCCAAAAATCTCCACCATAAGTATCAGGGTCATTTCTTAATTTTGGATTAGACATTGAACGTAATGTGATGCCAATATCTTCAGCTAAAAGATAAGTTTCTTTTTCAGGTGCAGCATAAAACTCTACCATAGCAGCCCAAATATCACTTAAACCCTCATCTATGGCACCAGATTCTCTTTCATAAACTAAATTTGATGTAAATTGGTCTAGCCCATGACCAATTTCGTGTGCAATTACATCTAAAGAAACCAAAGGGTTTAAGCTTGTACCCATTCCATAAGTCATCACGTTGCCATCCCAAAAGGCGTTGTCGCTATTAATTAGCAAAACCCCAACCAATCAAATTTGCATTTACATAGTTAATAAGACTGTAACCATTATTGTTGATGCTGTTTCTATTATGCTTAATATTAAAGTAATCATAAGTCATCATTGCTCCCCAATGAGCATCAAGACCTGAATTGTCCCTGTTGGCATTGTTATATTCCGCAGCAGTCCAATTATTGTCATTATCTTGATAATCTGTATTTGTGTGGCTAGTTTGGTTAAAATTGTTATAGGTAATTATTCCATTACCTCTAGAGTTATCTCTTAACCTGAATTGACCTCCTGATTGTTGGGTTTCAATAGAACGTTGACCACTATAACGGGTAGAAGCAATTCCTTCAACATGCTTTAGAATAGCATCTGTAAAAATTATCTCACCATTAGAAGCGTCGATGTAATAATTCTTTCTGCTAATGGGATTTAGTGCATAAATGTCAAATTTGTAGGCTAATACAGGAATTGAATTTTCTGTATCTCTGCCTTTTTCAATGATTACTAATTCTCCTTTAGGAAAATAGGATGCATTTTGGTTGTTTTCAATTTGCTTGATAAGGCTTTCCTTTTCTAAATCTTCCCAAGCATATTTTTCTGCGGAGATAAAATTTAATGTATATTCAAGTGCCTGTTGTTCACTTAATTTTGGGACTGTGCCTAAATCTTGAATTTTAATGGGGCTTCCATTAATAGATTTTAGTTTTCCCTCTTTTGAAATAGCATTAATAATACCAAACTCAACTTTAATTCCTTTGTAATACTGTTGTAGTTTCTTTGAGTTAAACCCAAGGTTATCTGTTTTAGTAGATTGCTTCAATTTAAATTCAGCATCATTTGTGGTTTTGTATTGTGATTTGAGAAAACTATTTATTGCCCCAATGTTTTCCGATACCTTGGTTTCTTCAAACTTTATAATCTTTGGCTGTCCAACTTTATCACGAGATAGTATTTCTTTTTCCTTTACTTGAGCAAAGACTGTCGTCATACTCAAAATTGTCAATAGGATTGTAATTTTTGTTTTCATATTATTACCGTTTTAAGTTATTAAATTTGGATTGTTTTCAAAATTGCCTATAATTCTCATAATATGAAATCGTTTTAATATTTTATATCAAAAGTTAAACGAAGTTATCGTTTTTTTCTGACAAAGTCAAATATATAATACTGTGAAAATTTGACATTTAATAAACTTTAAAAAATGAAAAAATGTCAGAAACCTGTTAAAAGCATATTAAAAAAATGACATTTT